>Ga0210403_10006071_pt1 | contig 10172 bp, 11 predicted proteins | sample IncBWC19MmetaG_FD_150863 | JGI IMG/M metagenome (GOLD analysis project Ga0210403, IMG submission 150863) | Forest soil microbial communities from Barre Woods Harvard Forest LTER site, Petersham, Massachusetts, United States - Inc-BW-C-19-M | ecosystem: Environmental > Terrestrial > Soil >... | reverse complement strand
GGCTGACTCATGACAGCCTGGATGATCTGAACGATGTTCTCCTTTTCGTTATACGTCGGTATGATGACGAGGGCGTTGCTCACGGAACTGGTTTTAAAGAGGCTAAAGTATCATTTTTGTACCATAACGATGTATAGAAAGCTGAAAGATTTTTTCCTGAAAAAGCAACTCGGTCTGCTTGTCGCTTATTTCTTGGTGGCGCTAATTGCCACCCTCCAGGAATACCATGGAGGCGCCAAAAGATTTCCTACCCAAAAGAATGACAAGGATTACACCTACTATAATAACTATGTAATTTTCAAACAGTCTTTTGTTCATCTCAAGAATGGGAGTGATTTGTACACACTTCATCTGGATGAGCACTGGGACCTTTACAAATACAGCCCCACGTTTGCCTTATTTTTTGGTGCCTTTGCCTGGCTACCGGATTCGTTGGGATTGCTGCTCTGGAATTTGTGCAACGCGATGCTGTTACTCTTTGCAGTCCGGATGTTGCCGAGATTGGATTTCGAAAGAAGGAATAGCCTCCTCCTACTCTGTTTGGTGGAGTTGTTCACAAGTCTTCAAAATGCACAGAGTAATGCACTGATTGCCGGATTGGTGGTGATGGCATTTGCGTTGATAGAGAGGGAGAAATTCCTTCTGGGGTGTTTGCTGATTGCCTTTACAGTATATATCAAGTTGTTTGGATTGTTTGCCTTTGCTGTTTGCCTGCTTTACCCGCAACGATGGAAGATGACTGGATATGCTGTTGTGGCCATGATTGCGTTGGCTGTGCTTCCCTTATCAGTGGTTAGTACTCCACGGCTATTATCAATTTACCAAAGCTGGTGGCTTCTTTTGCAAAGCGATTACCTTCCTAACAGCCTTTCACTGGCCGGGGTAATTAAAATTTGGACTGGGTTTAATTTGAATCAGAACCTCGTTTTGTTCGTTGGGGTGATATTGTTTTTAATTCCTTTTACCAGGACAAAATTTTACGGTCAATTCAATTTTCGGCTGGAAGTTCTTGCCATGATTTTGCTCTGGATGATTGTATTCAACCACAAAGCTGAATCGCCTACCTTTATCATCGCCATGGTGGGGATCGGCGTTTGGTATTACTCCTCTCGATTAGGGAATCGATGGAAAACCCAGCTCGTTTTAGCTGCACTGATTTTTACCTCCTTGTCGCCCACCGATTTGTTTCCGGATTTCATTCAGGACAATTATTTTGTCCCTTGGTCTGTCAAGGCAATTCCCTGTATTGTAATATATTTTGCCGTGTTATATGAATTGATGTTTAGACCCAACCAACTTGCCACCCCATGAACCCTTGTGTTTTTCTCGATCGCGATGGCGTCCTTAACAAAGACAATCCTAACTACACCTTCCGTGTGGCTGACTTTGAATTATTGCCGGGGGTAGTAGATGCCCTCAAGCATTTGAAATCAAATGGATATTTGCTGGTGGTGGTCACCAACCAGTCGGGCATCGCGCAGGGCCTTTATACCCGCCAACAAATGGAAGAATGTCACCATTATTTTCAGCAACAAAGTGGAAATCTAATTGATCATTTTTATTTTTCCCCTGACCATCCTTCAGTGACGGCCTCCTTATCAAGAAAGCCAGGGACGCTGATGTTCGAAAAAGCGATTTCCAAATTTAAGATTGAGGTTAAAAAATCATGGATGGTGGGAGATCGTGGGCGGGACATTATTCCAGCAAGGAAGCTGGGAATAAAAACGATTCAGATTGGAGATGAAATAGACGATAGCGAAAAGGCAGATCACCAGGTGAGCAATTTGCCGGAGGCAGCAAAAATAATTTTAGGCTATATGCATTGAAGGTGCCAGGTCTGGCTTGGCCCCTAGTTCTTTCATCAACTTGGCATGTGCGGCAAAGGCTTGCAGGAAGGTATCCTTTGATTTGTATGGCAGACCAAATTCTTTAGCGGTTTGCTCAACAATGGGTGCCAATTTCCTGTAATGCACGTGACAAACATTAGGGAACAGGTGGTGTTCAACCTGATAATTTAATCCGCCGACATACCAGGAAAGAATTTTGTTCTTATGCCCAAAGTTAGTGGTGGTGTGGAGTTGATGGATGGCCCAATTGTTTTCCAGGTTCCCTTTCTCATCGGCAACCGGATACTCCGTTCCGTCAATCACATGTGCCGGTTGGAAAATGATAGCCAGGATAAAACCGGCAATGTAATGCATGACGATAAATCCAATCAATACTTGCCACCAGGTTACCGGAAGCAAAATCATGGGTATAATAAAAACGTAGGTGATGTAAAGTGCCTTTGAGATAATTAAAAAGGTCCACTCTCTTTGGGCCGTTGTCTTTTGTTTTTTTAACAACCCTTCGCGATTGTATTTTACCAATCTTGAGAAATCTTTGGCAATTACCCACACGAGGGTAAGCAAGCCGTAAAAGAACCATGCGTACAAGTGTTGATAACGGTGCATTGGTCTCCACGCTGATCCTGGTGCCATGCGCAATACCCCTCGTGGACTGATATCTTCATCCACGTCATGTACATTGGTATAGGTATGATGCAAAACATTGTGCTGTACTTTCCAATTAATGGCGTGACCACCAACGACGTTTAAAGAAATTCCCAGCAAATTATTGATCCAGTTTTTGGACGAGTAAGATCCGTGATTGGCATCATGCATAACCGAAAGGCCTATGCCTGCCGTGCCCAATCCCATGATGAAGCAAAGGCCTAGCATTGCCCAGGGGTTCGTGACGATTCCGCTAACGAGAATAAAATAGGGAATAAAGTACAGGGAGAACATAAATACCGTTTTCACCACCATTTCGGAATTGGCAGTGCGTTCGATACTGTTATTCTTAAAATAGAAATTGACTCGCTGGCTTAAGGTTGAGAAGAAGTCGGCCTTGCCAGGAGCAAATTTGAGATTGAGATTCATGCGGAATTAATAGGTAGCTGTTTTGAATGTCACTTTTTCAGAAAGATAGGGTTTCCCCTACGCATAACAGCCGTTAGCGTCGGATAAAATTTCCTGAATCGCCTCTGTCAGGCAAATTCCGCAATAACTGTGCGGCCACCTTTAGTGACGTCACCGATGGCTACATTAATTTTCGCATCGAGCGGAAGGAAAATATCTACCCTTGACCCGAATTTAATAAAGCCAAATTCTTCCCCTTGCTGCATAGGCTGGCCTTCCTTCACATACCATTTAATCCTGCGTGCCAGTGCACCTGCGATTTGCCGAAAAAGAATTTCGTTTCCGTTTCTCATCCTGGCTACAATAGTAGTGCGTTCGTTTTCTGTACTCGATTTAGGATGCCACGCCACCAAATATTTTCCGGGATGATACCGGCAATACGATATCGACCCGCTTACCGGCATGCGATTGACATGAACATTGACGGGCGACATAAAAATAGATACTTGTTTGCGCGTTGATTTTAGATATTCCGTTTCCTCCGTCTCTTCAATCACCACCACTTTGCCATCAGCCGGAGCCAACACTTGCTTCTCGTTTCTTTTGATTTCAAAGGCGGGGCTGCGAAAGAATTGTAAGAACAATAAGTAAAAAATCACTCCAATCGCAATAATGATGTTGCGGATTGTTTCGGTGTTATGGAAAAAATAATCAGCAAGCCAGATTATGCCAGCCAGGAGGATCAATGAAACAAAGAGTAATGTGCGTCCTTCTTTGTGTATTGTCATTGTGAAAAGAATTTAGAATAGAGCATACAGGATTTTAGAACAATCAGAAAAGCAAAGTTAGACATTGAATCCACTTTCAAACTTCTAAATTCTATCTCCTAAATTCTATATTCTCTTATTAATATCCTCCCCGGAACTTATAGGTCTTCGCTACTTTATCGATTGCCACCATGTAAGCGGCTATTCGCAGCGAAACCTTGTACTCGGTGGCAGTTTTGTAAACGTTATCGAAGGCATCTTTCATGATCCTGTCGCTTCTTCGATTCACGCGTTCGGCGGTCCATTTGTACCCAAGGCGATTCTGTACCCATTCAAAATAGGAAACAGTCACACCACCAGCATTCGCCAAAATATCAGGTACCACACTGATTCCTTTTTCATAGATGATGCCGTCTGCTTTAGAAGAAGTCGGGCCGTTGGCGCCTTCCACAATAAGTTTTGCTTTTATTTGGCCAGCGTTGCTTCCGGTGATCACATCTTCAGTTGCTGCAGGTACAAGCACATCAACAGGTAAGGTAAGGATATCTGCACCGCTGATTTTTTCGGCTCCTGAAAATCCCTCCAGTGAACCTCTATTGGCATCGCGGTATTTTACAGCAGCTTCAATATCAACTCCCGCTTCATTGTAATATGCACTGGCTAAATCACTAATGGCTTGCACTTTTAAACCACGTTCGTGCAAAAGCCGGGCAGCCCAGGAGCCAACATTACCGAAACCTTGCACTGCGCAGGTCGCCTTGTAGGGATTGATTTTTAATTTTTCCATAGCGGCCAATGCAGAAACCATGACCCCTCGGCCAGTGGCTTCGGTGCGACCTAATGATCCGCCCATCACAATGGGTTTGCCCGTGACTACGGCCGCGACGGTCATTCCCTTGTTACGCGAATATTGATCCATCAACCAGGCCATTTCGCGCGGGCCTGTCCCCATATCGGGAGCTGGAATATCCTGATCCGGACCAAATACATCCATCATTGCCTGGGTAAAGGCTCTCATCAGCCGCTCGATTTCTCCTGCTGACATTTCGCGCGGATTACAGGCCACACCACCTTTAGCCCCACCGTAGGGAATGTCAACGACAGCACATTTCCAGGTCATCCAGGCAGCCAGTGCTTTTACTTCATCGAGATTGACATGGGGGTCAAACCGTATTCCCCCCTTGGAAGGTCCGAGGATCGTAGAGTGAATAACGCGATACCCTTCGAATACCCGGATGCTGCCGTCATCCATGGTTACCGGCAAGGATACAATCACCTGCTTGGCTGGATTTTTTAACACATTATAAACTTCTTCTTCCAATCCCAAAATCTGAGAAGCTGTGCGAAAGCGCGACATCATTGCTTCAAAAGGATTTTCTTTGTCAAGGAGGGGTGCCGGTTCGATGTAAGCCATTAGAATTGATCATTTACGATTATTGATTTACGATTCTTTCGCCTCAGCATCACCCAGAAAATCCAGCTAATCCTGATCCGAAAACGGTTGCAAAGATAAATAATTTGGCGATTCTACCTCCTTTTCGGCCGTTCAAAGATTGGAGGAATTGAGGAGTTTATTTCCAATGATAATTCTGTACATCCGCTGTATAGACATCTTTTATTTTACCGTTTGGAAGAAAGTCAAAATAGAATAATTGTGATGTGGTCGATAAGGCTTGATCTTTTTTATTTCGAAAGTTCAACCGGGCACTGAGCGTATTCCGATAGATATCAGAAAAAGAAATTATAAATGACTTTTTGGCTTTCGAAGCTTTGAAGTTAAATGGCAATTTATTTTTTCCTGAATACCGATAACCGTTGTATTCCTTCTTGAGGGAATCAAACGTTTTCAATCGATCAGCACCTATTGACTGGCTGCAGTTTCCCATTTTTTTGATTTTCCTTTTAAGTATGGAGCATAAAAAAAAATAGGGATTGTTGGGTATGACAGAATCAATTACCATAATTCTTCTGGCCATAATACCATGTGCTACACGCATCTCATCCCGAAAATCCTTGAGTTCTTTACTCTTTAAAATATAATGGTAAGCAGCTGGATAAAATCCTTCGATTTGTGACAGGGAGCGAAATGGAAGCTGAAAACTGATAAGAAAGGAAATAATGAAAAAAAGATGCCTGAATCTCATATTGTACCGCATGTACCATTGAGATTCATGTTCGGAGAATTTAGTTTCAAAATAGCACCAATAAAGAAGGCCGCTCTTTCGAACGGCCTTTCAATTTTATTTTATTTTCAATATTATCCGATGGCTACACGCTTGAACGCTGCCACGGCCAATCCTTTTGAAACACTGTCAAGGTATTGCGCGACCGTCTTTGAGCTGTCTTTTACAAAAACCTGGTGCACTAAGGTGTTATCCTTGAAAAACTTCTGCAGTTTTCCAGCGGCGATTTTCTCGACCATGTTGGCAGGTTTGCCTTCCGCCAAAATCAGCGCTTTGGCAATCTCCAGCTCCTTTTCAATGACGGCTTTATCCACATTGGTTTCATCAACCGCCACAGGGTTCATGGCTGCGATCTGCATGCCCACATCTTTGCCAGCTTCAGTAACATCTTTGCCGTTCACGCCTTTCAAGGCAACCAGCACACCGAGTTTGCTTCCGGCGTGGATATAGGGAACCACCGCTTCGCCTTTCATGTGAACGAATGCGCTGATCTCCAGCTTCTCACCAATCTTACCAACCAACTCAGTGATTTTTTCATTGATGGTAAGGTCACCCACCTTTTCATTCATCAATGCTTCTTTGTCAGCCGATTTCCGGGTGAACGCCGTCTCTGCTATCAACTTGCCCAGGTTTTGGAATTCCTCATTTTTTGCAACGAAGTCAGTCTCGCAGTTAAGGGCGATCAACACCGCTTCTTTCTTGTCGTCCGATGATTTTATAAAAACTGATCCCTCCTTAGCATCCTTATCCGAACGACTTGCCGAAACTTTTTGTCCCTTTTTTCGCAGGATTTCAATTGCTTTTTCAAAATCTCCATCTGCTTCCGTCAATGCTTTCTTGCAATCCATCATGCCCGCACCGGTCATGGAGCGGAGTTTATTTACGTCTTGTGCTGTGATCATAGTAATTAAGATTTAATAAATTATCATTCAATCCATTTATTCAAAAAAAAACATCGACTTGATAAGCCGATGTTTGATGTTATTTTAATCGGCAATTGACAAAATGCAGTTGACAATATTTTGTCAATTGAATGTTGTCAATTGACAGTTTAGTTCGATTCTACGGTCTCGTCAACTTTGCGCTTCTCCTCTTCTTCTTTTTTCTGACCGGCTTCCTCCTTGTCTTTCTTGCGCTCCATCAAAGCTTCTTCAATGGCTTTGCCAATGTGGTTGGTCACGATAGAGATAGACTTGAAAGCATCGTCATTGGCGGGAATAGGAAAGTCAATGTTAGAAGGATCAGAGTTGGTATCCACCATAGCAAACACGGGGATATTCAGCTTCTGTGCCTCAGCTACTGCGATATGCTCGCGCTTCACATCAATCACAAAAAGGGCCGCAGGTAAGCGGTTTAAGTCGGCGATACCACCTAATTGCTTTTGCAACTTGGCTTTCTCGCGGGTTAGCATGAGCTTCTCTTTTTTGGTGATGTTCTCGTACGACTCGTCCTTCATCATTTTGTCGATCTGTGAAAGTCTCTTCAATGACTTGCGGATAGTAGCGAAATTGGTGAGCATACCTCCCAACCAGCGCTCCGTTACATACGGCATATTCAAACGGGTAGCTTCAGAAACCACGATGTCTTTTGCCTGCTTCTTGGTTGCTACAAACATGATCTTGCGACCAGAACGTACAATGTTCTTGATCGAGAAGATCGCTTCATCAAGGCATTTTACCGTCTTGTTCAGGTCGATCAGGTGGATGCCGTTGTTTTCCATGTAGATGTACTCCGCCATCTTAGGGTTCCACTTGCGGGTAAGGTGTCCGAAATGAACACCTGCATCCATTAAATTTTGTATTGTTAGTTGCTCTGCCATGATTCTTCTATTAACGCTTACTGAACTGGAACTTTCTACGTGCCTTCCGGCGACCCGGCTTCTTACGCTCTACCATTCTGGAGTCGCGGGTTAGGAGACCCTCTTTTTTCAATGCGGGACGGGTTTCGTTATTCATCGTTACCAAAGCTCTGGCGATACCTAAACGGATAGCTTCAGCCTGGCCTTTTGAACCACCCCCCTCAACATTCACGGTAACGTCATAGTTCGCATCTTCTTTCAATAAAGTAAGCGCCTGTCTTACTGTGGTTTGTAATATTTCTGATGGGAAATAAACGTTCAACTCACGCTGGTTCACAACGATTTGCCCTTTACCCGGCTTCACATAAACGCGAGCGATCGAGGTCTTTCTTCTTCCAATGGTATTAATGATCTCCATGTATCAGAACTTTATTTCTTTTGGTTGATTTGCGGTGTGAGGGTGTTCGGCACCAGCATAAACATGCAGGCTGCGGAAAAGCTGACGTCCCATCGTGTTCTTGGGCAACATGCCTCTTACGGAATGTTCAATCAGGCGAGCCGGATGTTTTTCCATAATTTCTTTTGGCGCAATTTCGCGTTGACCTCCAGGATAACCTGAATAGGTAAAAATTACCCGGTTGTTAAACTTCTTGCCTGTCATCCGCACTTTTTCTGCGTTGATCACCACCACATGGTCACCCATATCGGTATTTGGCGTGTAAGTAGTTTTGTTCTTGCCGCGTAGTACACGGGCTACCTGGCTGGCCAATCGGCCCAACACTTGGTCTTTGGCATCCACCAATACCCAGTTTTTTTCAGCTGTGGTTTTGTTGGCGTAAACGGTTCTGTAACTGTACTGATCCACTTTTTAGCTTTTTGGCTTTATATGAAATTCGATTTACCCTTAAAAAAGGGACACAAAAGTAGGCTCAAAAAGCAGATTATGCAAGCGCGGCGGATATTTTACCGGACGTTGGCGTCCAATTGCTTGATTAATGCCTTAAAATCCTTCGGATAAGGAGCCTCAACAGCAACCTTTTTCCCTTTCAAAAGGGCAAATTCCAACGAAAATGCGTGTAAAGCCATTCTTTTCATCAGGGGCTGCTCCTCCGTCAATTTTTTCAGGTGAAAGGCGCGTTTTACTGAGGAAACAAAAAAAGGCCGGCCTCCGTAGGTTTCATCCCCAATAATGGGCGCCTTTAGTAAGGTTAGGTGAATTCGGATCTGGTGCATCCTTCCGGTGATTGGATTACACTTTATCAACGTGTGAGCCTTGTAGTTTTTAAGTGCCGTAAAGTAAGTCTGGGCAGGTTTTCCTTCGCGGGAAATTTTAACCGTGCCATCGCTGAGCTTGGCAATTGCTGCATCCATCAGTTTATTTTCAAAATGATGAACGCCATCGGAAACTGCGTGATACGTTTTATTCACTTCGCGGTTCTCAAATTGCATGCTCAGGTGTCGATAGGCTTCTGGATTACGGGCAATGGCCAACACGCCTGAAGTATCTTTATCCAAACGGTGGCACACTTGCGGATCAGGTTCAATTTCCCTGGCCAAGGTTAAAATATTGACCGCATCCACCCGGTCTTCCAGCGTTGAGATGAATGGGGGCTTGTTGATGACGATAAAATCATCATCTTGAAACAAGATCAGATCGGCGAAATTTATTTTGAGGGGCTTCAAACGATTTTAAAAAAAAACAAAGGTAGCCCCTTTTTGTTTTAATCATCGTTTCCGTCTTTGGATCGGGGAAGCTTAAAACTAAATTCCGAACCTTTGCCAACTTCACTCTGTACTTCAGGTTTGCTGTTGTGGCCTTCTAAAATATGTTTTACGATAGCTAATCCTAAACCTGTCCCGCCTTTTTCACGGCTGCGGCTTTTGTCAACTCTGTAAAATCGTTCAAAGATCCGATGCAAATGGTGGTGGGGGATACCTTCTCCGGTATCCGTGACAATGGTTGTGACATTTTTTTTACCCACATCAAAGCTCACGGTTACTTCGCCTCCTTCCGGGGTGTAGTTGATAGCATTGGATATAAGATTGGTGATGACCTGGTCAATTCTCTTTTCGTCAGCATGAACAAAAATTTTGGAGTGTTTTGAGTCCAATAGCTTTAACTTGATTTTCTTCTGTTCAGCTTTCTCTTCAAATTGCTCTACCACCTCTTCGCAAAGCTTCACCAAATCCAATTGTTCAAACTTCATTTTAATGTCGCCTGTTTCAATCTGTGACAGCGTAAGTAAATCCTGAACGAGAGAATCAAGACCGTCCAAACTCTTAGCCGCCTTCTTTAAAAATTTGTGGCGCACATTTTTGTCGTCAACCGCGCCATCAATAAGCGTATGTACAAAACCTTGAGCCGCAAAAATGGGGGTCTTTAGCTCATGCGAAACATCAGCAATGAATTCTTTGCGGAAGGCTTCCAGTTTTTTCAGCTCATCAATTTCTTTTTGCTTGAGTAACGCAAAGGAGGAGATTTCCTCATTCAGTTTTTCAAAAGGATCCAGTCAGCTGGATTTCT
>Ga0210403_10006070_pt1 | contig 10172 bp, 8 predicted proteins | sample IncBWC19MmetaG_FD_150863 | JGI IMG/M metagenome (GOLD analysis project Ga0210403, IMG submission 150863) | Forest soil microbial communities from Barre Woods Harvard Forest LTER site, Petersham, Massachusetts, United States - Inc-BW-C-19-M | ecosystem: Environmental > Terrestrial > Soil >... | reverse complement strand
CTTTGCTGCCGTCCTTTGGGCTTCCGGAACGCGCGCCGCAGGATGATCGCCAGCAATTCGGGCCGCGGCTCGGTCTTGCGTATTCGCCGGGCAACAGCGGCCGTACTGTGATCCGGGCGGGCTTCGGACTTTTCTTCAACGATCTGGCGCAGAATGGCTGGGCCGCCGCGTTGCAAGCGGTGAATGGAGGGCCGAATCCTCCGGCGGCGCTGATCGATCCCAACTACAAGACTCCGTATGCGCTGCATGCGACCGGTGGCGTGCAGCATGCGTTCAACGCGAACTGGACGGCGAGCGCGGACTTCACGCACGAGGAAGGAAATCACGCGTACCGGGCGTATCCATTTGTTTCTCCGACCGCGGCCACGGTTTTCCGGTCCGACAACCGCTCCAGCTACAACGCCTTGATGCTTCATCTTCAGGGGAACGTGACGAAGCGATTCAACCTGGTTACGAATTACACCTTTTCCAAAGCGCAAACCTGGGGATGCGTGCTGGGCGAGCTGTTTGATTATGTGAATGGAGTTTGCAATCCGCTGAACGCGTTCGCCCCCGGCGACTACGGACCGTCGGGCGAAGACGTGCGGCACCGGTTCGTGCTGGCAGGGACGGTCTACATCCCCGGCGGGTTTGAACTGACGACCATGACGCAGGCCGAGTCTGCGCGGCCGTTCACCATCACGAGCGCGGACAACAGCCAGCGGATCTCTGTGAATAGCAATCCTACGGCGCTCGATGCTTTTCGCGGCACGCCTTACATTCAGATGGATCTGCGAGTCACTCGTCCGTTCAAGTTCGGCGAGCGGTGGGAGGTGCGTCCTTTCGCCGAGTTCTTCAATGTGTTCAACCGGAATAATCCGGGAGCGAACTACGTGGCCAATATCAGCGCGCTGCCGCTGATTCCGAGCGATATTACGGCCGGCAACGCCACCACCATCTGCCTCGATTTCCCGACCTGCGCGCCGAACCGGCAGGTGCCCGTCACCAGCTTCAAGCAACTGGAGATTCCCGGGGGCGGGCTGGGAGACTTTTTTGGGCCGGGCACGACTGTGGGAATTCCGTTTGCGGCGCAGGTGGGGGTGCGGGTGAATTTCTGAATCGTTTCGGTGGGACAATCTGCGATTTTTCGAAGCGGTTCCGCGAATCGTTCAGAGGAATGACATTACTTCGTTCCCCCACCCTTTGAATCGCAGACAATAGTCGGAACCAGACAAGTTCGCGTTCTCAGGCAGGACCTCGACCTTCGAATTCACACTCAACGAGTAGGGATTGTTTGGCTGGACTCGTTCTACTGTGTAGACGTCGTACTTAGAATCTTCGCGCCAGAATACCTGCCCTTGATAGCCGTACCGGGCATGCTTGTTGGTCACGACCATTACTAGCGTTCCGGCCGGGAGGACGCTTATTTCGAAGCTGGAGTCCGACTCTTTGCCTTCTTTTGATATCGACTTTAGAAGCAGCGTGGCGCATTGTCGTTCGCGCCAGTGGCTCCAGATGAACTCCCGCATCTCGACGTGCTTCAGATCACGTTGCAGCGTACCAGTCAGATTATCTAGACGAACTTCTAAGTGAGCAGCGCACACTGGGCGCTTGCTCTCGCATCCACACGAAAGCAAAGAGAGGAGCAACATCGAGACTGCCGCAACTCGCGTTTCCATACTTGGCCTTCTTAAGTAATTGACGCCGCAAACGAAGAGATGGTTCCTGAAGAAGGAACTACCTTACCAACCACTCCGTCGCCGTGTGCACCTGCACCAGCAATTGGCTGTAGGTGACGGCGAAGACTGCAACTGCGGCCAGCGCTGCGCCGAGTCCATACCACGGAGAGAATCTTTGGGGCGATGCGAGGCGGACGTCGCTCCAGGCGATCAGGCGTTCGATGCGGGCGTTCATGACCGAAGCGGGGCTGTGAATCAGGGCGGCGGTCAAATCCACGGGAGCCTCGACCGGGCCCAGGAGCGACAGTTTAATCAGCGCGGCAGCCAGATCCAGCGCTTCGCCGGCGTTGGAGACTGCAGCGTCGTCGGCGGCCATTTCGGTGGCTTCGAGCCAGGCGGCTTCCAGACCCGACATTCCAGGAAAGGTGACGAAGCGCAGCAGTAGTTTTTTCAGGTTGTCGCGGCGGCGCACGTGCGCGATCTCGTGATTCAGGGTCGTCTGCAATTCGTTGGCGGTCAGCATGGACTCTGCGGCGGCGGACAGCAGGACTTTGGGACGAACAATGCCTGCGGCTGTCATGGCCGGAATGATCTGCGAGATCCGCAGAACTGGAACGGGCGAGCCGGAGTCGACGGGATGCGCCGAGGTCGTCCAAGTCGCAATCGTGCGGGAGGCCCGGCGGAGCGCGAGGCTGGCGTTCACAATTCCAAAGATTCCGAGCATCGCTCCGCAAATCCCCAGCACCAGCGGAATCCCGCCCAGGGGTTCGTCAATAGCGCGCGGCTCCAGCAGAAGAAATGAGGGCACGGTGAAGGCTGCTGTGATCACGGCTGCTGCGACCAGCGGGAGCATTCGCAAGGCAAACAGCAAGTCTGCAATCCGCCGAACCGGATGCCGCTGGCTGCGCAGCCAGACCGCGCGCCAGACGAGGCACACCGCGAGCGACAGCGCGCAGTACACCATCACGAAGACGGAAAAGGAGACGGCGAGGCCGCGGGCGGCGAACATCAGGCTTTGTCCTTATTCTTGGATTCGCGGTTTTTGGATTCGAGGCGTGGTTCACCACTGCGCAACTGCCGGCGCTTGGCTTCGACGATCTGGCCCAATGCATCGAGCAGGTGCGCGTCGCGCTCGGTCAGGACTTCCACCAGGTACGAGATCGGCAACGACGATGTTGGGCTCGCATCCAACAATTGCCGGAAGGCTTCGCCGGCGACTTCCCGGTGCAGTTCCTCGCGAGTGAATCGCGGCGTGTATCGGAAGGCGCGGCCTTCGACCTCGCGCGACAGCAGATTCTTTTTAAACAGGCGGTCGAGCGTGGTCATCACCGTCGTGTAGGCCAGGCCGTGACAGGGGCCAGCATCATTCAGCAGATCACGATTCAGCAGATCGCGGACGGTGGCGTGGCCGCGCTCCCACAGGGCCTCGAGCAGGCGCTCCTCCAGAGGCCCCAGTTGAGAGGAGGATGCGCCGAGATGGAAGATGCGTTTCACGCCGGGAAAACTGAGGCAGAATTCTATCTCAGGCGGAAAACCAGCGCTATCGGGATTTCGGGCCGCAGGAAGAAAGGCCTTTACCACGAAGGACACGAAGGCTCACGAAGGAAACCCGAAGGCCTTCGTGAGACTTCGTGGCCTTCGTGGTTGATGGTTTTACGTCCAAGATCGAGATGGCGGCCCCGGAGGGGCTCGAACCCCCAACCCTCAGTTCCGAAGACTGATGCTCTATCCAATTGAGCTACAGGGCCGTGGGAGGAAAAATCTGGGGTGGGAAACGGGAATCGAACCCGCAACCGTCGGAGCCACAGTCCGGTGCTCTGCCAGTTGAGCTATTCCCACCACTCGGCTTGATTATAGCAACTGTCGGTGGCGGATGGCAGGGGCTGAGGCGACGACAGAAGTACAGGGGAGGGCTTACTTATGAGTGCGCCGGGCTTTCGCCCCTTCGACTCGCTGCGCTCGCTCAGGGCAGGCTCTGGCTTGGACGGCCGAGGCGGCCATCCCCATATGAGTTGTGGGTGATCGTGCCTTTAGCCGCGGCCTACGCCTACGTATTCGAATCCCAGGGCGCGCAGGCGGGTGGAATCCAGCAGGTTCTTGGTGTCGACGATAACCGGCTTTTTCAACAGGTGCTTGATGCGGTCGAAATCGAGGGCGCGGAACTCGGGCCAGCCGGTGCCGACCACCAACGCGTCGGAACCTTCCGCCACAGCGTAGGCGGAATCGCAATAACGGACCGTGCTGTTGAGCCTTGTCTTGGCATCGGGAATGGCCACGGGGTCGTAAGCCCGGACGTGCGCACCTTTGGAAACCAGCGTCTCGGCCAGGCGGACCGACGACGATCCCGCGACTGAATTTGTGTTGGGCTTGAAGGCTAGGCCTAGAATGCCAACCTCTTTGTTCTCGACGGAGTTCAGGACGAGGGCAATTTTGTCGACCAGGCGATCGGCGAGGTAGTGGTTGACGTCGCGCGCGGCGCTGAGCACTTTCAGGGGTACGCCATGGGTCTCGGCCAACCGAGCGAGCGAGTCCATGTCCGATTCCGCGAATACCCCGCCCATGCCGGCGCCGGGTTGCAGGCAGCGGGGAGCGATTTTCTTGTCGAGACCGAGAGCCAGGGCCAGGTTGACGGCGTCGGCGTTCACGCGTTCGCACAGCGCGGCCACTTCGTTGATAAATGAAATCTTGGTCGCCACAAAGGCGGTGGCGGCTTCGCGCACCAGCTCCGCGGTCGCCTGGTTGGTCACAATCACGGGCACACCGCGCATGACCAGGGGATGAAAAATCTGCTTCAGCATCTGGACGGCTTCACTCGAAGTCGATCCCAGGATCAGGCGGTCGGGCCAGTTGAAATCTTCGACGGCGCAGCCATCGGTGAAAAACATCGGCTGCGACACGATGGTGGCCTGCAATCCGGCGTCTTTGATGCTTTTTTCCAGTGCGTTCGCGGTCCCCACCGAAGCCGGCGTGACAATCGTGAGAATTGGAGGCCTGGCAGCCAGCCGTGTAATGCGCATGGCCACGTCCATCAAACCGTCGGCTTTATCTTCGGCCAGGAAAATGACCTGGGTCTTGCGGGCAAACGATTCGATGTCGGTGGAGTAAGCGAGGCGGCCGGCGCGCACGTTGCGGCGGATAATCTCTTTCAGATTCTTTTCGAAGAAGGGGATGTTGCCCTGGGCCATCTCGACCATGCGCGACCGGTCGGGATGACAGCAGGAGACTGGAGTGCCAAAATCTGCCAGGCAGGCCGAAATTACTGTTCCCAGATACCCCGAACCGTAAACTCCGATCTGCATGTGCTCTCCCGTCCTAACCGGAACCCCGTGTCGAAGTGGCCTTTGATAGGGATAGCCGGATACTTGCCCTACTCTTTATCTACAGCCATGGGCGCGGCTTTTCAACGCACGGGAGGGAGATGTACCTAGGGCCATGGGCCTATGGCCGGAGTAACTGGACGAGTAACCGGAGGGCCGATTACGGATGGTTATCGCGGAACAAGAGTACGGCCGAGGACCACGGGCGCCAGATCGACCCAGCAGTTGTGGGCGTCTTCGCGGACGTCTTCCCGGACAAAGGTCAGCCGTTCCAGCAGGATGCGACGGCTTCCCGAATAATGAGCCCAGCGCTCTCGGGCCATCTGAAAGGCCGTCTGGGCGGGCGGTTCGGCGGTCATCTTCACGATCGTGAGGTGGGGGATGTAAGGCCACTCTTCCTTGAACGCGAGCGCTTCGGTATTCAACTTGCTGTGCAGCTCGCTCATGCGACCGGCAGCGCCGTCCACGCGGATGTACACCGTGGGGGTGACCGGGACGAACGTCTCTACATCGCCCAGGGTTACCTCGAAGGGCTCCTCGTGGCCGCAGATGCGCTGCAGAACCTGCAGTGCTTCACTCTCGGACCCCTGCAAAGGGCGCGGAGGCAGGATGGTCAGGTGGGCCGCCAGGTGGGGAAGGTCGGGATGCAAATCGCGCCGGAGGTTCTCTACGAACTCTCCTGCGGGATTCTTCAGATACGCCACCAGCGCGTAACGCGGCTTCTGCATACTGGGGGAAAATTATACGCTGACGGTGAGAGCAGAGAGACGCTAATCAGATTAGGACAGATGACTGAAGCTACGCGGGCTCTTATTTCAGTGCGGTTTCGCCCGTCGGGGCGAGTCCAAGACCGCTGCCTGCGGCCCTCCGCAAGAATCGATTCATGGGCTCGGAATACAAAGTGGAAACCGCGGCGCCCAGCAAACCGGCAACCAGAATGGTGGAGACGAACAACCCGGGCACGAGACGCATCCGCCCGCCGGCCTGGAGAAACAGGCCGAAGAATCCGAAAACCACGAACATGTGCGTTAGATAGACCTCATAGCTGTATTGGCCAATTTTCAGCAATGGCGCGAGAAGGCGCGGACTTCGCCATCGCGTCTGCGCCGTCGCGGCGATGAACATGCAAGTGCCCACGCCGAGAATCGTCATATTGAGGCCAGTCCGGCCCGGCCAACCCACATAGGCCTGCCACGAAAAAATCAGGCTGCTGGCCGCGATCGCCGCCCCTCCGCCACCCAGAACCCAAAGCATTGCGCCCGAGAAGCGAGTGTGCGAGACGATCAGTGAGGTAAGACATCCCAAAGCGATGCCTTCCATTCCACCCAGATAGGAATACTCCTCCCAGATTTCATTTCCGTGTGCGAACACCGTACGCGCGAATGGACCGAGCACGACCAGACCGAACAAAACCGCGAACAACAGTTTGCTTCGCCCCAATATCCGGCACACGATGGGGAAGAAGAGATAGAAAATCTCTTCCACTGACAGCGACCAGAGAATGTCCCAATTCCCCGGCAGATATCCTCGGCGCGCTTCCAGAACATTGACGTGAAACGTGAGCGCGGCCAGCAGCGCCCGCCCCAGTCCTCCCCTCTCTGCGGGCACAACGAAATGATGAATGCCAGCGAAGTGCAGCCCGCTGAGAACCGCCAACAGCAAAAGAAGCAGCGGCGCGATCCGGGCAAAACGGAGCCGGTAGAACCCGCTCAGGCTGACTCGGGCCAGCGATCCCCAGCGCCGCAGCGTGATCGAGGTAATCAGAAACCCGGAGACGGCAAAGAACATCTGCACACCGAGTTGGCCATTCCAAACCAGGAAGTGGACGAGTTGCTCGGGAAGAAATTTCGTATAGAGCACGTCCGCGCCCAGCAGGCGAATGTTGACGTGGTTCATCAACACGAAAAAGATCGCCAGCCCGCGCAGTAAATCGATTCCGTCCAGCCTCTTCCAGTCGCCGGATGGGATTATGGATTCCGCCAGGGCCACGCTTCATTGTGCATCAGGATGGTTGGCGGCGGTCCTCGGTTCTCCGATGTTTTCTCGAATTGGGTTGACCATACGGATGCCCCGGCACCGGCCCAGATCTCATTTATAATCAAGCGGTCGGGGCGTAGCGCAGCCTGGTAGCGCACCTGCCTTGGGCGCAGGGGGTCCGCGGTTCAAATCCGCGCGCCCCGACCATTTCTATCCCTCTGCACCAGCGGCCATTACGTCGATCGTCGTTAGCAATGCGTTGTCCTGCAAAATGGTTACCGCTGAACCCGCCGTCAAGTCGGCAAGCAATTGGCAGAGAAATGAGTGCGCGTTGTTTGGAAGAACCTGAGTTTTCCCGTGAGGCCCAATCAACTTTGCTGATGCTTCTCGCAGCCTCTGGTAAATGGCGTCGATATCTTCGTATGAAGTCGGAGCAGGTGCTTTTGTTGCGGAAGTTGGGGTCATCTCCTTGGTCGCGGTAAACGAGCTCCTCCTTAGCAAAGCATACTTCGCTAAACGCTATAAGTGCAACTACAACCGACATGTGCAGCCTCATTTTTTTCTATGTGGTTCTGGAAGATATTCATTTGATTGACGTTACTGCTAATGGACCGATGACGTTCCCGGCAGAATCCTGAGCCGGAATAACTTACACGTAAAACATTCTGGAATAAGGAGTTAGCGGTGGATTTTGGGCCACCGCTCTCGGCTGATTTAGGTAAGGTGTTTGCTTTCTTACAGTTACACGCCGGTGTTTGGGGGCTCTGACGGCAAAATCCTGCGGAATAAAGACTTAGGGCGAAAGTATTCCGAAATGAAAGGCGGTTGAGCTTTGTGGCTGGCAGGCAGGCCGAGTTGAGGAATTTCTCGCGCACGGAACCATTGTTCGCGTTTGGATTTTCTCAGTCAAGGTTGTGCGTCACAGGATTGCGCTGTGGAAGGCTGTGGAAAAACACCTCTCCCTGCCGCACCGTTTGCCCACCCTTGCTAAGGACGCAAGGATGGGGCCAGCCCTCAGCGTGAACGATTCACACGGGAAAGCGCCGACGGTACACAACAGTGTAGAGGAGAGGAGGCATAAGCTTGGTGCAAGGACAACAGCGTTTGACGTTCTTTCAAATGAGGAGGCAAGGGACATGTTTAGGGCGTTTTTCGTCTATGTAGTTTTCTCCGCCACTTTAGCATTCGGCCAAGTTGCAAATGGGGCATCCACTCCTACGCAAACCACGCCTTCATTGTCATTCGAAAGGGGACTCCGAAAGGCGGTGGCATTTCTACAGCTTGATTGTCATCAAGGCGATAAACATTTTACGGTGCGCGGAACTGGTTTCTTCGTTACCGTCCCTGACAAAAGGCTCGACGGTAAAGCCTTCACTTATTTGGTCACCAACCGTCATGTAGCTATGTGCTGGAACGATGACCTCCAGCCTATGCAGATTTTGTCAACGAGTATGCGTTTGAATCGTAAGGATGGCTCCGCTCCCTTGTTGACACCATCTGGAAGTCCGCTTTGGTTCTTCCCATCGGACGAGTCGGTAGATCTCGCGATAGTTGGGTACGCACCCGACGAACAAATATACGACTTCATGACAATTCCTTATGACGCGCTGATGACCGACGAGAAGACACTCTCGGAGGGTATGCAAGTCATCTTCAGCGGGTACTTCTACCAGCTTCCCGGCGAGAAGCGAATAGAACCAATTATTAGGGAAGGCATACTGGCGATGATCCCTGATGAGGAGATTCTGACGACAACCAAAAAGCGAGGTAAGGTTTATCTTTGTGATGTTCATACGTTCCACGGCAATAGCGGATCGCCTGTGTTCGTGGACGTTGGCGGGTTGCGCCGGGGATGCTCGGATCGAAATACCAAATGCTTGGTGTCGTCAGCGGAGGATACAACGAAGATGAAGACTTCAATCTAACACTGGAAGCCACACTCAAGGGAACTGTTAAAGGAAATAGTGGCATTGCCTTGATCGTACGTGCAGCTGACTTGAAGTCTTTGATCGACGATCCGAGACTGGTAGCTATCCGGGAAGCAACGGTTGCGCAATTTTTGCAGTCGCAGAAAAAATGAAAGTCTCGCTTCCGGCTCCTGACCTCGGCTGAAGGGGGCTGGCTACGGCACGGGGCATCCGCTTCATACGAACGTCATCTACCCGGCATCCCCTCAGCGGCTGAAGCCGGGGCATTTTTGCTGCTTGCGGCACGACTGGAAGTCGTGCCCTTCCCGATTCGTGTGTTTCCCCGGGTTTGCTGCGGTGTCGGCGAACTTCCCCGCTTCTCGCAAAGGGCGCGAGTAACGGGGCACCCTTTTGCGTGGGAGATCGCCTACTGCTTTTCTTCTACCGCTTCGCTCAACTCCCGCTCGCGGAACTTCTGCACTTCCGCGGCCATCTCGTACTTCAGCTCCTCAATTCCTTTGCCCGTCACGGCGGAGATTTCGTACAGCTTCAGCTTATGTTTCTTGCAATAGCGCTTGAGGGCGGCCAGTTTGTCTTTGTTGACGGCATCGATTTTCGACGCCGCCATGATCATCGGCTTCTCGTCGAGATGAGCGCCGAAGCTGCCCAGTTCGCCGAGAATCACTTCGACGTCCTTGGTCACGTCGGGACGGCCGCTGGAATCGGACACGTCGACCAGATGCACCAGCAGGCGCGTGCGCTCGATGTGGCGCAGGAACTGCGTGCCGAGTCCGGCGCCCGTGTGCGCGCCTTCAATCAAGCCGGGAATGTCCGCGACCACAAAACTGACTTCGCTCTTGGCGTCGCCCACGGCAACCACGCCCAGGTTGGGCTCGAGCGTGGTAAAGGGATAATCCGCAATCTTCGGTCGCGCGGCCGAGATGCGCGAGATCAGCGTGGACTTGCCCACGTTCGGATATCCCAACAGGCCCACGTCGGCCAGCAACTTCAGTTCCAGGCGGTAGGTGCGTTCCTCGCCGGGACGCCCTTCTTCATGCTCGCGCGGGGCTTGATGCACCGACGTGGCAAAGCGGGCGTTGCCGCGTCCGCCGCGCCCGCCGCGCGCGATCACGAAACTCTGATCGGGTTGCGTGAACTCGAAAACTTTTTCGCCGGTCTCGTCGTCGAACACAATCGTTCCAACCGGAACTTTCAGGACAATGCCGTCGCCATCGCGTCCGGTCTTGTTGGAACCTTCGCCGTGGCGTCCGCGCTGGGCGGTGTGCTCAGGATTGAAACGGAAATGCACCAGC
>Ga0210403_10006067_pt1 | contig 10173 bp, 10 predicted proteins | sample IncBWC19MmetaG_FD_150863 | JGI IMG/M metagenome (GOLD analysis project Ga0210403, IMG submission 150863) | Forest soil microbial communities from Barre Woods Harvard Forest LTER site, Petersham, Massachusetts, United States - Inc-BW-C-19-M | ecosystem: Environmental > Terrestrial > Soil >... | reverse complement strand
GGCACGGGCGTGCACCTCGGCTGGGAAAATGACGAGCGCCAGTGGGACGCAGCGCTCGACCGCGCCCTCGCCGATCGCAATAGCGCGTGGGTGGTGCAGGAACGCATCGCCATCCGCCGCGAAGTTTTTCCGACCCAAACGGAAACCGGGGTGCAGATGCGCGACATGCTGGTGGACTTCGCCCCCTACATCTTCCGCGGCAAAATGGCCGGCTGCCTCACGCGCCTAAGCTCCACAGGCTTGGCAAATGTTACCTCCGGCGGCGGCCAAGTCCCCAGCTTTGTGGTAGTACCACACAGCTAGTTAGAAATGAGCATTGATCGTTAGACCACAGGTCGAAAGTCGACTCTGTGGCAATGAAGTATTTCACTCGAGAGCTCTGGATCAGCTTTCAAACCCCGCATTGGGAGAAAGCAACCAAACATTGGCAGCGGAGGTTTGAGGCTTACAAGAAGCAGCTCGCGAAGATTTTGCCGAAGATGAATTCGTCCGGCGGCGCTTTCTTTCGGGACGCGCTGGTCCTCCACGACGGGACCCTCGCAAGATTGGAAGTGGGTGATCAACTCGCGGCCCCTACAGGGGACAGACCTCGCGGCAGGAATCCTTGCAGGGCCGAGGTTCGCCTATCTGTGATATCAGACCGCAGTCCTAAACGATTCTACCTACTGCGATACGAATGTGTTTCCCGAATCGATCTCAGCGTGCCTGGCAAGGTGGAGTTATTTCCTTCAGGCGAGTACCCAAATTTCGGTGATTGGGGATACGACGAGTTGGCATTACGTCGACCGACGAGTTTTCGTCACGAGATTCTCTTCGCTTCGAGGGCGACGATTGTGACAGAATTCAAACAGTTTTCGTTCCGACGAATGGCGCTCACGATGCAAACACCAAGCTAACTCATCGATTCAATCCAATAGCAAAACTCGCCGACCCTATTTACAATATCTTGATGGAATTCGGACCCGCACAACCAGAGCTGCTGCCTGGCGCGCGCAACGCCATTGAAACTTGCCTTGCGATTCAGCCGGGCGAACGCGTTGCGCTAATCGCCGATCTTTCCAGCAAGGCCGTGGCCGCGAGCCTCGCCGCCGCGCTGAAAGAACGCGACGCAATTTGCGAAGGCTTTCTGCTCGAAGATCTTGCGCCGCGCCCCCTGAAGCGCGCACCGCAGCAAGTGCTGGACGCGCTGGGCCGCGCCGACGCCGGGATTTTGTGCATGCAACCGATGACCGGCGAGCTTGGCGCGCGCAAAGACATTGTGGGAGTCGTCGAGCGCCGCCACATTCGCTACGCGCACATGATTGGCGTCACGCCCAAAATCATGCAGCAGGGCATGCGTGCGGATTACAACATGGTGGATCGCCTGAGCGAAAAACTTCTGCAGCGCATGCATTCCGCGCGCTCGCTCACCGTGCGCACGGAGGCCGGCACTTCGCTCGTCGCTACTTTCGATTCCGCGCTGGATTGGGTCAAGACCAGCGGTCTGATCAGCCGCCGTTATTGGTCGAATCTTCCCGCCGGAGAAGTTTTCACCACGCCGGCGAAAGTGGACGGCACTTTCGTTTGCGACGGCACCGCCGGCGACCATTTCTGCGGAAAATATGGCGACCTGCAGCGCACGCCGCTGGTGCTGGAAATTCAGGCGGGCCGTCTGCGGAAAGCCACCTGCGAGCGCAAGGATTTGGAAGAGGAGTTTTGGAGTTACTGCCACACGGATGAAAATAGCGACCGCGTCGGCGAGCTGGCCTTCGGCACCAATCTCAGCCTATCGGACATGATCGGCGTACTGCTCCAGGACGAAAAATTACCCGGCGTGCATTTGGCGTTTGGCGATCCCTACGGCAGCCAAACCCACGCCGCGTGGAGTTCTCGTACGCATGTGGACGTGCTGGCCCGCCGCTGCGACGTGTGGATTGACGAAGAACAAGTAATCGAAAAAGGCCGCTACATGCTGGCGCGGCTGGGCCTGGCGTAACGTCAGTTCAAAATAATCTGGTAATGTATTCCCACATCTGATGCTTCCAGAACGGCCAATCGTGCCCGCCCTGCGGGCCCCAATCATCGAGCGAATGCCGAATACCCTTATCCGCCAAAATCTTCGATAGCCGATAAGACGGCCCGCTGTTCTCCCAAGGCCCGTTGCCGGTGGCGATATGGATGTCGCACTGTGCCAACTGCCCGAAAATATTCGGGTCCGAAAGATTCGCCAGATAATCCACGGGATTGTTGAAATAAGTGTTGTCGTCGTACATTCCGCTCATAAATCCGCGAATATCGTAAACGCCGGAAAGCGCGAAGCAGCGCCGGATCACGTCCGGATGCTTGAACAAAGTATTCGCAGCATGGTACGCACCGAACGAGGCGCCCATCGTGGAAATCGCAAGGCCCGGCGATTGGCAATTGTCCCAGATGAAGGGAACCACTTCCTCGCGCACGTAGGCATCGAATTGCCATTGCACGTAGCTGCGATGAAAAGGATGCGCGCCCTTATTGTAAAATCCTGCCCAGTTCACTGAATTCACGCTGAAAAATTTCACGTGTCCGGCGTCAATCAGCGGCGCGAGGCTTCCGATCAGGCCTTGCCCCTCGAGTTCCCACTCATCCCCCGCGCTGGTGGGAAATCCCACGAGCGGCGGGCCAAAATGCCCGTACACCACCACACCCAATTCCATTCCCAGGCGGTGCGAATACCAGCGATGATATTCCCTTTTCATGTTGCTCCTGCGTGCAGGCGGCCGCCGGGAACGCGGGCGAACGCCTGAAGCGCGCGATATTATACGGCGTTTGCGTGATGGCGGAACGGAAAGAATCCTTCCTGGAATTTCAACTCTGCTATCCTAAATGTTTGCTGCCAAACTACAATGGAAATGTGGTTCCCGGTCCGCGCCGCGGGCGACGAGTCTTTTTTGTGCCATTGTTAACGCAGCAACCGGAGGAGTGCGGATTTGCCTTTCACCCCAGAACTGACCGCCGAACTCGCCACCGCTGGGCCGGGGCAATTGCAGAAACACGATAGCTTTTCTTCGCGTTTTCTGCGCAAGAAACGCGATCTGATTGTTTATTTGCCGGGAATTTATCAAAAACGTCCGGACCTGCGATTCCCCGTACTATATCTGGAAGACGGCCAAAATCTTTTTGATCCCTCGACCTCTTTTATTCCCGGCATGTACTGGCGCGTGGGCGAAACGGCCGACGCGTTGATTGCGCAAGGCGCGATTCAGCCGCTGATCATCGTCGGCATCTACAACACCGGCAAACAGCGCATCAACGAATACACACCCACACGCGATCGGAAACTGGGCGGCGGCAAGGCCGATAAATATGGCCGCCTTTTGCTGGAAGAATTAAAACCGTTCATCGAAACGCGATACCGCGTGCTCGGCGGCTCCGCCAGTACCGGCCTGGGCGGCTCGTCGCTTGGCGGTCTGCTGACGATCTATCTGGGCCTGAAGTATCCGCAAGTTTTCGGCAAGCTCGCCGTGCTCTCTCCGTCCGTGTGGTGGAACCGCCGCGCTATTCTGGATTTTGCCGCCAGCGCGCCGCTCGCGGCCCGGCCGCGCATCTGGCTCGATGTGGGCACGAAGGAAGATACCCATACCGTTGCGAACGTCACCGCTCTGCGCGATACACTTTTCAAACGAGGCTGGCAGGATCGCCGCGATCTGCACTGCGAAGTGATTGACGGCGCGCAGCACAACGAAGCCGCATGGGCCCAGCGCGTCGGCCCCTTCCTGCAATTCTTATTTCCCGCCGGGGAGTCCGCAGTATAATCCGCGCTTACTTGCTGGGAACGGAAGAAGTTGATTTTGTAGCGGCGCACTTTGGTGCGCCACTTGTGGCGTGGCAATCGTCGATCGCGGTCTGTAACTCGCCGCAATTCTCGGAGGCAATCGTTGCCCGAAGCGCGCCCGTTGACGATTCTCTGCATCACCTCCTACGAAAAAGGCCAGGAATTTCTGCGGGCCTGCAAAGCGCAAGGCTGCCGCGTGCTGCTGCTCACGGTGGAAAAATTCCGCGACGGCGACTGGCCGCGCGAATCCATCGACGAAATGTTCTACATGCCGCCGGACCTGCCCACCTGGGCGATCATCAATACTGTAAGTTACATGGCGCGCTGGCAGCCGATTGACCGCATCGTAGCGCTCGATGAATTCGACATGGAAAATGCCGCGGCATTGCGCGAACATCTGCGCATTCCAGGAATGGGCCTCACCACCGTGCGCCATTTCCGTGACAAGCTAGCCATGCGCGGCCGCGCGAAAGAGGCTGGGATCAACGTCCCGGGATTTATTCACGTGCTCAACCACGCCGGACTGCATGAATTCATGTCGCGCGTGAATCCGCCGTGGCTGTTGAAACCCCGCTCGCAGGCTTCCGGCATCGGCATGAAGAAAATTCACGCCGCCGCGGATCTTTGGCCGCTGCTCGATCAATTGGGCGATGAGCAATCGCATTACTTGCTCGAGCAATTTGTTCCGGGCGACGTGTTCCACGTGGACAGCATCGTTTCCGAGAGCAAAGTGGTGTTCGCGGAAGTCCATGCATACGGCTCGCCGCCGCTCGATACTTCACACGAAGGAGGAGTGTTCACCACGCGCACGCTTTTGCGGACAGCGCCGGAAGCCAAGCTGCTGAGGAAGATCAATCGCGATTTGATCCAGGCGCTACGCCTGGTGCGCGGCGTCACGCACGCCGAATTTCTTCGCGCGCACGCGGATGGGAAGTTCTACTTCATCGAAATTGCCTCGCGCGTTGGCGGTGCTTACATTTCAGACGCCGTAGAGGCCGCCACCGGAGTCAATCTCTGGCGCGAGTGGGCGCGTATCGAAACCAATGCGGGCAAGACGCCGTATGTGTTGCCGAAGCGCCGCCGCGATTACGCAGGCGTGGTGCTTTCGCTGGCACGCCAGGAAACTCCGGACACCTCCGCCTACAACGGTCCCGAAATCGTGCAGCGCATCGTGAAAAAATATCACGCGGGATTTATTCTGCGCGCTCCCAAGCCCCAACGCATCGCGGAATTGCTCGATTCCTACTCCGCGCGCTTCCGCAAAGATTTCCTCGCCACCGCACCTGTGCCCGACAAACCGTCCTCGTAGTGGCGTTGCCAAGACCGCTTTGGCGTTTTCGCTGCAACGCACGTTTCCCGCTGCACAACGATGACGCGAATCCGTTAGCTTCGATCCTGAAATGGGCTTCTATTCTGCGGAGGCTGACATTGCTACGCTCACTTCACAGACGCATTCAAGCGCGAAACTGTTGAGCGTTTGGCACCACAGTTGATGTCTTGTACCCGAACGGGCGTGGTTGTACCCAATTGAAATCACAGCTAAGCCCGTGTAACATGAAGAGGTCGTAGATTTTTTCTGTGGCAATTCCGTTGGGCCTGTAGCTCAGTTGGCTAGAGCGCACCCCTGATAAGGGTGAGGTCGGTAGTTCAACTCTACCCAGGCCCACCAATTTTTCGCTGCCTTCCTCCACGATGTCTTGACCTACACCGGGAACCGCGCACGGTTCTGCGCGCCGTCAAGGTTCCTTCCGCTCCCCGCGATTTGAACCCCACACTCCATCTCCCGGCACCCGAATTTTGGTAAGATTACGGCACGCGCCCGTAGCTCAGCTGGATAGAGCATCTGGCTTCGAACCAGAGGGTCGGGAGTTCAAATCTCTCCGGGCGCGCCACTCTAATCCCCACAGCGATTGGGATTTAAGCAGCAACGCCAACCGCCCGTTCTTTCGATTTTCTACGTCTCATAGGTATCACTGGCTTTTCCTCGTAGGCGGGAATCTCAAATCGCGTTCCGAGTTTTTCAGTGACTTCCTTGCGAAACTCCACATCGTCAGCGAGCTTGGAGTAGCCATCAGTCACCGATTGCTCCGCGTGGCCTAGCCAGAGCTTGATGAGGTTCTCCGGTGCTCGCTGCTTACGCAACCAAGTCGTACGAAACCTCCGCATCGCGTGAAACCCTGCCTTCGCTATCGCAAGTTCCGCCAAAATGGGATGGAAGCTCCTACGAAGCAAATTAAAGGAGCGCCATCTCGTTGTGCTCCTCTCCGATGGCAAACAGATACAGTCATTTTGGTTTCGATTCGCTGAATTCAAGGGCGCAGACCATCTATGCATCTTTTTCGCTGGCTACGGAGGTGTGAACTTGCAAGAAGCAAATCCCCTTTACTGCAAGTATAGGTAAAGTCATATCCGCGTAACCGGACATCTCGCCAGGGCAAATTCACTTTTCCGTGAGGGCGTCAATCAGGAGCTTGGGCTGTGGGATTCGATTTTTCAAACCTATTCCAGTCGTGGCCATTCCAGGTCACTTTCCCTCTTTGTACAGGTGAGCTTGAAAGAAACGGCACACCACCACCTAAGTTAAGGCAGACGATGAAATTCCGCGATTTGGGCGCGCACATCGAGAACCCGTCCACACCAGGGCTGTACGCCCACGTAGTGCCCAATTTCAACATCGCATCGCCAGTCGCGACATAGAAATAATCTGTCTTTTCTACTCCTTGGTATATGGCTCCTTGCACAGTTTTCTTATCCGCTTGCAACGGGAGGGATGTTCTTACAAAGTGGACAACGGACCGGCTATATTTCAATCTCTCTACTAGAGACGCACTCCATTCGTTATCTTGTTCGGACATCCCATATGTCGTAAATGAGCGAGAAAGGTCGGTACTGTAGTGAATGGGACCGCTGGCATCATCTCCGGCCATAGCGAGACTCGCGGTTATGCTCAGGCAAAGAATGACGACGCTCAAGAATTTGGGATTCGGCACTGTGCGCGACTCCTCTGAAAGAGGGAGTGTACTACTGGAACGCTCACTCGCCTAACTCCCGACCACCGCGCAGCCGGACATCTTCCCGGCTAGGACTTCACTTCTCGGGTGACGGCATTAATCAGCCACTACAATGACTCCACAGTGTACAATGCGAGTCTAACGCGCCATTCTCCTACTGCTAACCAAGGAGCGCTATGAGATTGCGATTTATATTGGCCGTCGCCATAGCTGTTGCAAGCATGGGAGTGATCTATCCAAGCTCCGGCCAGCAGATCACAAGCGACGTAGTAATCTCTGGTGCATCAATGAACGATGGATACGGGAGATCGAATTGTGACGAGGATGGACAACTCTATCGCATTCCGATGAATGCCCGGCCTGGTGGAGAACCTGTCTCCGTTATGCGCGTGGCCAAGAACGGGGCGACACTGTTGTTCACAGTTCCGCGACCAGATTGGTCGATTCAAGCCATTTCACCTGCGGCGGAAGGCTTGGTTGTACTCACCAATCCCGGCGATGAGGCGGCGCGTGGCCTGATGCACATCTACCGTTTCGACCCGCAGGGCAATCTTCGGTCTCAGCGAACCGTGTCTCTCGATTTCCAACCCGTGGCGATGGCCGAGACGAAATCCGGTATGACCATCGTTGTGGGCTATCGTCCACGGCAGGGAAGGGATCAAGAAGCTCGAACCTACGGAGGCGCGATACTAAACCCTAGCGATCAAGTGATAATGCCGTTTGAATTTCAGCCGACAACCGATGGCGGTCAATGGAAGGTCGTTCATACTCACCGGATGTCGGTCGATGATCGTGGCGCGAGCGTCGTTCTTGAGTCGGGCGACGATCCAAAGTACGCGATTGCTACGATTGATGAATCGGGACAAATCCGAATGCTGCCCTTAGATACGGTCCGAGGCGCTCGTTACCACGATTGGTTTTTCGCCAAGGGCGTTGCGGCGGAACTGTACCAATTCGCTGGCGAAAAACCGCCCACCCAAACCAAAATCGATCGTTTCGACACCGCGTCCGGGAATAACCTTGGCACCAAGAGTCTTCCCAGTGTTGGGTTCGCAGTCGCTTGCTATCTGGGCGATGAAGTGAGCATGACGGCCCACAGCGCACACGTTGAAAAGTCGCGCGGGCTTTCGCCGGATGCGCTGCGGCTCGTTACAGTCAAATTGGAATGACTAACCCCGAGCTTTATTTTTCATGTACCTGGTAAGGCGGGTCATCAGACATCTGCCGAAGCGAATCTCGGGGGCGATTTCAATTTCTGCGGGAAGGGCGTTCAGTCGTTATCGAACCGTGGCGATTGTCGGTGCAGCATCAGCGCGTAAAGCAACATAAATAGACCGATCCCCGCGGGTGTTACGACCAGTGGCAAATAGCTTGACTTCCAGCCCTGGCGAACGTTTAGCACTATTTCTAACACCGCAAAGAAGAGAAAAATGAAAGCCACGATCAATGACTTCCAGATTTCCGTGACATCGTTTGAGCGAAAACGCTTTGGCACTTTTCGAGCCAACAGAGCACCAATGGAATAGGCGGCAGCAACGTAGAAGAGTACGGTTACCGCATTTTGATCGAAGCATGGGTGCACAGCGCCACAGCCCCATCCGAAATAGTGCTAGAGCCGGGACTCACCCACTCCCGCTTGATACTCGGGTGGAATCAACCAAGGGACCAGAGCAGGAATCGCAATTAGCGCGTACATTAGATAGATTGACGGAAGAATCCAAACCCAAAGCATCGTTCGATGCTGAACTCGGCGACCAATCGACCACCCAAGCAGCAATCCTAGGCCAATTTGAACTGGGTAATAAGGCGTCCCAGTCAGTATCCAGAACATGGTCTTGTGAGGTAACTGCATACCGAAAAATTGGAGCGCGTCAAAGACATAGGCGACCAGAAATCCTGCGAGTATGTCAATCCCAACAGTGCCGATAAGAAGTGCTGCATGCGGACCAATCGGTACGACGGCAAGCCCCGAAACCACTACAACAGGCAGATAACCAAAAGGGCGCGGCACTCGCCTTGCCTTTTGTACATTATTGCGTGACAGTCGACGCTCAACTCCCGATAAACGTTACCGGAGAAGCGGTGTACTATCCAGGAAGTTGTTCCGTTACCCGAGCTTAATATTCTGTGCACGGGGGAAACTCGTGTTCGGTGCAATCGCAGGGGACGTCATTGGCTCCGTTTTCGAGGGAAGCGGATTGAAGACCACGGAATTCCGCCTCCTTTCCTCAGCAAACTTCTATACGGATGACACGGTACTCACAGCAGCGGTCGCTGCGGCGATTCTGGACCAAGGCGACTACGCACATTTTCTTCGGAAGTTTGGGCGGCGTCATCCAGGTCGAGGGTACGGAGGGAATTTCCATCAGTGGCTCAGCGATGAGTCGATAGGTCCATACAACAGCTGGGGCAACGGTTCTGCCATGCGCGTTTCTCCGGTAGGGTGGGCCTTCGATTCTGTAGAGGAGGTTCTGATCGAAGCGAAGCGGAGTGCGGACGTGACTCACAACCACCCAGAGGGCGTTCGTGGGGCTCAAGCGGTGGCCTTGTCGGTCTACTTCGCCCGCTGCGGCGCAGAAAAGCTTGAAATTCGGCAGGAGATAACAGCTCGCTTTGGGTACGACCTGACGCGCACCGCGGACGAGGTCCGGTCCGGATACTCGTTCGACGTGTCCTGCCAGGGTTCTGTGCCCGAATCGATTATCTGCTTTCTAGACTCGGACAGCTTCGAGAGTGCTGTACGGCTGGCGATTTCACTTGGTGGAGACGCGGACACGATGGCTTGCATCGCCGGTGGAATCGCTGAGGCCTACTACCGCGCTCTCCCCGAGTCCGTGGAATTGTCTGTTCGGAAACTTTTGACCTCAGACCTACTGGAAGTCATAGACCGATTTCGGGATAAATATTGCTCGACATCAAAGAAGCTTGCCCGCCTGTAAAAAGACTTTGTCGCCGAGCAGTCTCAACCCCTGATTCACGCATTTACCGGAATGCTACTTCACGCATCGCTGACTAACGGTCCAAGTGGAATTTGCTGGGTAAAAATGCAAATGCTCCGCGGGCGGAAACCCTGCGGCGCATTGGGCAATACGTTCGGCGCTGGAAGCGGTGGGTGCTTAGTGGAGTAAGGGTCGTGCTATTGGGCGATGTGTTCAGTTGGCCTGTGCATGGCGGAGTGCATCTTGTCTTTGCTTCCACATCAACACTGCGATCGCCCCAAGCCCGGCCAGCGCGAGCGGGGCCGGACCCGGCGGTGTTGCGACGGCTTCCGGAGTAATATTAGCCCAAAAATTGATGTTGGGGTCGTTTATCACCGCCTCCTCCCATCGGAGGTTTGTAACTGACCAGTCGTCGGACCAGGGAGGGAAGTCG
>Ga0210403_10006066_pt1 | contig 10174 bp, 9 predicted proteins | sample IncBWC19MmetaG_FD_150863 | JGI IMG/M metagenome (GOLD analysis project Ga0210403, IMG submission 150863) | Forest soil microbial communities from Barre Woods Harvard Forest LTER site, Petersham, Massachusetts, United States - Inc-BW-C-19-M | ecosystem: Environmental > Terrestrial > Soil >... | reverse complement strand
GCGGGCAAGGTGGCCGCGACCGTGGTGTCGCGGATGGAGCGGCGGACCAAGACCGGTAACAAGATGGGCATCATGGGGCTGTCGGATCCGACCGGCCATTTCGAAGCCGTGCTGTTTTCCGAAGGCCTCGCGCAATATCGCGACGTGCTGGAGCCGGGGGCTGCGGTGCTGTTGCAACTTGGCGCCGAGCTGCAGGGCGAGGACGTCCGCGCCCGCGTGCTGCACGCCGAGCCGCTCGATGACGCCGCCGCGAAAACCCAGAAGGGACTTCGGATTTTCGTCCGCGATACGAAGCCGCTGGAATCGATCGCCAAGCGGCTGCAGATGCCGGAGCCGGGGCAGGGCGCGCCGCCCCGCGGCGCTCAACCAAAACCTGTTGTCGCGCCCACGGGCGGCTCCGATGGCGACGTGTCGCTGGTGATGATGCTCGATCTCGAAACCGAGGTCGAAATGAAGCTGCCGGGCCGCTTCAAAGTCTCGCCGCAGATCGCCGGCGCGATCAAGGCGGTGTCGGGCGTGGTGGACGTGCAGACGCTGTAACGACGCAAAGGAGCTTTCCAATGTGTGTGAGGTGCTGCCGGAATTCTTTCCAGCCATCGCGCCGCGGCCTCCTTCTCGGCGCGGCCACCGCGCTGCTTTTCGGGAGCGCGGCCGGCGCCAGGGAGAAAAAGCCGCCTCCGAAGCCGCAAAACGTGTTGTCGCCTGACGCTTCGCTCGAACGGTTGCTGAAAGGAAACGGGCGCTACGTCGAAGGCGTGTCGCTGCGTCACGACTTCAAGCATGAAAGGGAGGCCCTGGCGTCAGGTCAGAACCCTTTCGCCGCCATCCTGAGCTGTGCCGACTCGCGCATCGCACCGGAATACGCCTTCGACAGCGGTCGCGGCGACCTCTTCGTTTGCCGCGTGGCCGGCAACTTCGCCAACGAAGAATCGATCGCCAGCCTGGAATATGCCGTCGCCGTGCTCGGTGTACCCCTGATTTTGGTGCTGGGTCATGAGGCCTGCGGCGCCGTCGACGCCACCATCAAATCCCTCAAGGACAATACGACGCTGCCGGGGCATATCCCGTCGCTCGTGGCCGGCATTGCGCCTTCGGTAAAGGCTGTTCCGCAACAAGGCGGGGACACCCTCGGCCTGGCAATACGGCAGAACGTGCTCGACAACGTCGCCAAGCTGCGCACGGCAACGCCGATTCTGGACGAGGCGGTCGAACAGCACAAACTGAAGGTGGTCGGTGGCATCTACCGGCTGCGCGATGGCAAAGTGGATATGGTTGCCTGACCAGCCGGCGGGACGAAGCGGCCGCCCGGGCGAAGATCGCGGAGCTCTCCAGCCGCCGGGTGAGCGCACTAGACGGTCCCTCGAGGCAAGGCTTGTCGGTGTCCAGGGCCCGAAAACGGGCGTAATCGGGCTCCAGGCAGGCTGCCGGGGCGATTTGGCCGAAAACGGCCAAAACCGGCCCAATTTCCTTGCTTCCTGTCAGAATACCGCTATATAGCGGCCCATCTCACACGGAAACATGGCTCAAAAGGCCGTCCGGTGGCAGCCGGGCCATAAGGCTCGTCTGCTCACACGTTTCCGGAGGAACCAACCGGAGAACTGAACGATGTCGCTACCCGATTTTTCTATGCGTCAGCTGCTTGAGGCTGGCGTGCACTTTGGCCACCAATCGCACCGCTGGAATCCGAAAATGGCGGATTTCATCTTCGGTGCGCGCAACAACATCCACATCATCGATCTCGCCCAGACCGTGCCGCTGTTCCATCGCGCGCTGCAGGCTGTGAGCGATACCGTGGCCAAGGGCGGCCGTATCCTGTTCGTCGGCACCAAGCGCCAGGCGCAGGACGGTGTCGCCGAGGCCGCCAAGCGCTCGGCGCAGTATTTCGTCAATTCGCGCTGGCTCGGCGGCACGCTGACCAACTGGAAGACGATTTCCGGTTCGATCAAGCGGCTGCGGCATCTCGAGGAAGTGCTCAACTCCGGCGACGCCAGCGCCTACACCAAGAAGGAGCGGCTGACGCTGCAGCGCGAGCGCGACAAGCTCGACCGCTCGCTGGGCGGCATCAAGGACATGGGCGGCCTGCCCGACATGATCTTCGTGATCGACACCAACAAGGAAGACATCGCGATCCAGGAAGCCCAGCGGCTGAACATTCCCGTCGCCGCGATCGTCGATACCAACTCCGATCCCAAGGGCATCACCTATGTGATTCCCGGCAACGACGACGCCGGCCGCGCCATCGCGCTGTATTGCGATCTGGTGGCCCGCGCTGCCATTGACGGCATCTCGCGCGCGCAGGGCGATTCCGGGATCGACATCGGCGCTTCCGTCCAGCCGGTGCGCGAGGAAATTCCGGCGGCCCAGCCCACGGGCTTCCAGGGTCTCGCCGGGCCGCGGGGGGCTGCCGACAATCTCAAGAAGCTCACCGGCGTGTCCGGCGCGATCGAGAAGAAGTTCAACGATCTCGGCATCTTCCACTACTGGCAGCTGGCCGAACTCGATCACGACACCGCCCACAAGATCGGCGAAGAAGTAGGACTGCCGTCCCGCGCCGATGGCTGGGTGGCCCAGGCCAAGGCGATGACCGCGGAAGCGGAATAACGTCAAACGCGCTGGCCGGGACCTTCCGGCCAGACGGTTCTCAATTCCCATAATTGCTGATGGTAGACGGCGGCGAGGCGGCACAAGCCGCGCCGCGGTCGCCCTGACAGGCAAAGGATTGCAACGATGGCAACAATCACAGCGGCGATGGTCAAGGACCTTCGCGAGACCACTGGCGTCGGTATGATGGACTGCAAGCAGGCGCTCGCCGAGAACGACGGCGACATGCAGGCGGCGATCGACTGGCTGCGCAAGAAGGGCCTCTCGAAGGCCGCTAAGAAGGCCGGCCGCGTCGCGGCGGAGGGCCTGATCGGGGCGCTGACGTCGGGCAACAAGGGCGTTGTGGTCGAGGTCAATTCCGAGACCGACTTCGTGGCCCGCAACGAGCAGTTCCAGGGCCTGGTCAAGATGATCGCGCAGGTCGCGCTCGCCGTCGGCGCCGACGTCGAAAAGATCAAGGCCGCCAAGGCCGGCAGCGTCACGGTCGAGACCGCGATTTCGGACGCGATCGCGACCATCGGCGAGAACATGACACTGCGCCGCGCGGCTTCGCTCGAAGTCGGCAAGGGCGTGGTGTCGAGCTACGTGCACAACGCGGTGATCGACGGCGCGGGCAAGATGGGCGTGATCGTGGCGCTGGAATCGGCGGGCAAGACCGACGAGCTCTCGGCTCTCGGCCGGCAACTCGCCATGCACGTCGCCGCCGCCAATCCGCAGGCGCTGGATCCGGCGGGGCTCGATCCCGTCGTCGTCAAGCGCGAAAAGGACGTGCTGGCCGACAAGTACCGCCAGCAGGGCAAGCCCGAGAACGTGATCGAGAAGATCGTCGAGTCGGGCCTGAAGACCTACTACAAGGAAGTCTGCCTGCTGGAGCAGGCGTTTATCCACGACAACGCCAAGTCGGTCGCCCAGGCGGTCAAGGAAGCTGAGGGCAAGATCGGTGGGGCTGTGAAGATTACCGGCTTTGTGCGCTATGCTCTCGGCGAGGGAATCGACAAGCAGGAATCCGATTTCGCCGCCGAGGTGGCGGCGGCCAGCGGCAAGAAATAACCGCGCCAACGGTGCTTCCGGCCCGTTTGCGCCCGGGGGCTGCCCGCGCCGAGAAGGAAAGCGATTCGCAATGGCTGAGCCGGTCTATCGTCGTGTGGTGATCAAGCTCTCCGGCGAATATCTTGCCGGCCCGCAGTCGTCCGGGATGGACCAGCCGACCATCGATCGGGTTGCCGGCGACCTGATCGCGGCCAGGCAATTGGGCGTCGAAATCGCCGTCGTGATCGGCGGCGGCAATCTGGTCCGCGGCGTGGAAGTATCGTCGCGCGGCGTGTCGCGGCCGACCGGCGACACCATGGGCATGCTCGCCACCGTCATGAACTGCCTGGCGCTGGAGGCCGCGATCGAGCGGCGAGGCGCGCCGGCGCGGGCGCTTTCGGCGTTCGTGATGCCGCAGGTCTGCGAGCTCTACACCCGGAGTGCAACGCACAAATATCTCGCCGAGGGCCGGATCGTGCTGCTCGGCGGCGGAACCGGCAATCCGTTCTTCACCACCGACACCACGGCGGTCTTGCGCGCCGCCGAAATCGGCGCGCAGGCGGTATTGAAGGCCACCAATGTCGATGGCGTCTATAGCGCCGACCCCAGGAACGACAAGGCCGCCAAGCGGTTTGACCGCCTGACCCATTCACAGGCAATTGAAGGCGGCTACAAGGTCATGGACGCGACCGCATTCGCGCTTGCCCGCGAGACGTCGCTGCCTATCATCGTGTTCTCGATCGCCGAGCCGGGTTCGATCGGCGCGATCCTGCGCGGCACCGGCCACGGCACCATTGTCGCCGGCTGAGGCTTGGGAAGCATGGGACTCGCCCAGGCTTGCTGGATTGCCGAGGGCTTGCTGGTTTGCGCCTGGCGGCCTCGGCCAAGTGTTTTCAGGAGGGGAGAGCGTTATGCCCACGGATAAGTTCGACATCAACGAAGTGAAACGCCGCATGCAGGGCGCAACGCAAGCCCTCAAGCACGAGCTGGGGGGTTTGCGAACCGGCCGCGCCGCGGCCTCGATGCTGGAACCGGTGCAGGTCGACGCCTACGGCACGCACATGCCGCTGAACCAGGTGGCGACCATCAGCGTGCCCGAGCCGCGCCTGCTCTCCGTGCAGGTGTGGGACAAGTCGATGGTCAAGGCGGTGGAAAAGGCGATCGTCGATTCCAATCTGGGCTTGAGCCCCGCCACCGAAGGGCAGGTGCTGCGGCTGAGGATTCCCGAACTCAACGAAGAGCGCCGCAAGGAACTCGTGAAAGTCGCGCACAAATATGCCGAAGCGGCCAAGGTCGCGGTCCGGCATGTCCGCCGCGACGGTCTCGATACCGTGAAGAAAATGGAGAAGAATCACGAGATTTCCGAGGACGATCAGGAGCGCCTGGCCAACGAAGTGCAGAAGGCGACCGACGGAATCATCTCGGAGATCGATCTGCTGCTGGCGGCCAAGGAAAAAGAAATCCTCACCGTCTAGCCCGCCCTCTTTTTGTTTTGACGCGTTTTCACTTCGCTCGAAAACGCTTCCTGGGATTGACCGATGTCGAACGCCGCCGCGCCTGCGACCGAAGGACCGGATCGAACCGAAGGTCCCTCGCATGTGGCTGTTATCATGGACGGCAATGGACGCTGGGCGGCGGCGCGCGGTCTGCCGCGTGCCGAAGGCCATCGCCGCGGCGTCGAGGCGTTGCGCCGGGTCGTTCGCGCCGCGCACGAACTCGGCATTCGCTATCTCACCATCTTCTCCTTCAGCTCGGAAAACTGGTCGCGTCCGGCAACCGAGATCGGCGATCTGTTCGGCCTGCTGCGGCGGTTCATCCGCAACGATCTCGCCTCGTTGCATCGCGACGGCGTCCGGGTGCGCGTCATCGGCCAGCGCGACGGGCTGGAAGGCGACATCTGCGCGCTGTTGAACGAAGCCGAAGAGCTGACCAGGAACAACAGCAAGCTCACGCTCGTGGTCGCCTTCAACTACGGATCACGGCAGGAAATCGCACATGCGGCGCAGCTTCTCGCGCGCGAGGTCGCCGAGGGCAAGCGCGACGCGGGCTCGATCGATGCCGACGCGCTCGGCCGGTATCTCGATGCGCCGGACATTCCCGACCCCGACCTGATCATTCGCACCAGCGGCGAGCAGCGGCTGTCGAATTTCCTGATGTGGCAGGCAGCCTACAGCGAACTCGTGTTCGTGCCGGTCCACTGGCCCGATTTCGACAAGGCCGCACTCGCGGACGCGATCGCCGAATATGCCAGACGGGAGCGCCGTTTCGGCGGTCTGGCCACGAAAACCGGATCGTGACCGAAGACGGAGCCGCGCCCGCGGCGACGGCCGAGCAAGGTTCGCGCAATCTGTTTTTGCGCATCGCCGCCGCTGCGGTGCTCGCGCCGGCGGCGCTCGCGATCGCCTATGCCGGCGGATGGCTGTGGACTGCGCTGGTGACGGTGGCTTCGATCGGCCTCTATGTGGAATGGCTGATAATCGTGGACGCAGCGTACCAGCGGCGGGTGGCCCTCGCAGGCGGTGTCGCGCTGGCGATATCAGGGCTTTGTCTCGCTCTGGGATTGATCGATTCGTCGCTCGCGGTGTTGGCCGTCGGCTGCATCGCGGTGATCGGGCTCGCGCCGGAGCGGAGCGGATGGAGGGTGGCGGGTTTTCTCTATGCGTCGGCGGCCGAAGTCGCGTCGGTCCTGGTGCGTCTCGATCAGGTCTGGGGCTTCGTCGCGCTGATCCTGATTTTGCTGGTGGTGTGGGTGACCGATATCGGCGGCTATTTCGCGGGCCGCGGTATCGGAGGGCCGAAACTCTGGCCGCGGGTCAGTCCGAAGAAAACCTGGGCGGGAGCGATCGGCGGCTTTGCGGCGAGTCTTGTAGTCGCCGCGGGGTTCGTCGCGGTTGGCTTCGGCAAGGTGCAACCGCCCCCGACGCTCAAATTGGGGCCGATTCTGCTGGTCGGCGCTGTGCTTTCAATTGTTTCGCAGCTTGGCGATCTCTTCGAGTCCGCGGTGAAGCGGCGGTTCGGTGTCAAGGACTCCAGCCAGCTGATTCCTGGGCATGGCGGGCTGATGGATCGTCTCGACGGCTTCGTCGCCGCGGTCGTCGTGGCCGCTATTTTTGGCCTTTTGCGGGGTGGCGCGGATGGCGTCGGCCGCAGTCTTATGGTTTGGTGAACACATGAGCGCAGTTCCCTTGCGTAACAACAAAGCCGCGGCGTCCGCCGTGCGTTCGGTGACCGTCCTTGGCGCCACCGGCTCGATCGGCGACAGCACCATGGATCTGCTGCGGGCCTCGCGCGACCGCTATCGGGTCGAGGCGTTGACCGCGAATGCCAACGTGCAGGGGCTGGCAAATCTAGCGAAGGAATTCGGCGCGCGATTTGTTGCCATCGCCGATCCCGCGCGTCTGTCCGAACTGAAGGATGCACTGGCCGGCACCCGCACCGAATGCGGCGCCGGCGAAAGCGCCGTGATCGAGGCGGCAGCGCGCCCTGCGGATTGGGTGATGGCGGCCGTCAGCGGCGCGGCTGGCCTGAAGCCGGCGCTTGCGGCGGTGGATCGCGGCGCGACCGTCGCGCTCGCCAACAAGGAATGCCTGGTTTGCGCCGGCGATTTCTTCATGCAGCGCGCGGCGAAGGCCGGAGCCTGCATCCTGCCCGCGGACTCAGAACACAACGCTCTGTTTCAGGCGCTGGGCTCGGGAAACCGCGAGGAACTGGTCCGCGTCATCATCACCGCTTCCGGCGGGCCGTTCCGGACCTGGTCCAGCACCGACATCGAACAGGCGACGCTGGCACAGGCGCTGAAACATCCGAACTGGAGCATGGGGCAGAAGATCACCATCGATTCGGCATCGATGATGAACAAGGGGCTCGAAGTCATCGAAGCCTCCTATCTGTTTGCGCTGGCGCCCGATGAGATCGACGTTCTCGTGCACCCGCAGTCGATCATCCACGGCATGGTCGAATTCTCCGATCGTTCGGTGGTCGCGCAACTGGGAGCCCCCGACATGCGCACGCCGATCGCGCATTGTCTGGGATGGCCGGATCGAATCGTAGGGCCCGCAGCCAAGCTCGATCTCGCCAAGATCGGGCAACTGACCTTCGAAGCGCCGGATTTCGAACGGTTCCCGGGCCTGCGGCTGGCTTACGACGCGCTGCGGACCGGCCGCGGCGCCACGACGGTATTCAATGCCGCCAACGAGGTGGCGGTGGCTGCCTTTATCGCCGGCCAGATCAGATTTGGCGCCATCGCGCGCCTCGTTGAGGCGACGATAGAAGATTGGATTCGCTCAGGTAATCTCGCTCCCCTGACGTCCGCCGACGACGCCATCGCAATTGACCATAGCGCGCGAAATAAAGCTGCCACCCTCTTGCCTCAAATAGCCTTAAAGGCATCCTAGAGCGTTGGGGTCAGCCCTGGTTGAGGTGAATTGGATGTCCGAGTTTTTCCTGCATAGTTTCAATACGTTGGGCCATGGGCTCATCGGTTACGTGATCCCCTTCCTGTTCGTGCTGACCATCGTCGTCTTCTTTCACGAACTCGGGCATTTCCTGGTCGCCCGTTGGGCGGGCGTGAGGGTGTTGACGTTCTCGCTCGGCTTCGGGCCGGAACTGGCCGGTTTCAACGACCGCCATGGCACCCGCTGGAAGATTTCGGCCGTGCCGCTCGGCGGTTACGTCAAATTCTTCGGCGACGACACCGAGGCGTCCACGCCCTCGTCCGAAGCGCTCGCCAGCATGACCGAGGAAGAGCGCCAAGGCAGTTTCCATCACAAGAAAGTCGGGCCCCGCGCGGCGATCGTCGCTGCCGGCCCGATCGCCAACTTCATTCTGGCGATTGTGATCTTCACCTGCCTTTTCACGTTCTTCGGCAAACCGAGCACGAGCGCGCGCGTCGATCAGGTGGAGGCGGGCAGCGCCGCGGCCACCGCCGGCTTCCAGGTCGGCGACGTCGTGACCGCGATCGACGGTTCGAAGATCGACAGTTTCTCTGACATGCAGCGAATCGTCAGCATTCGCGCCGGCGAACCGATGACGTTCACGGTCAAGCGCGGCGACGCCACGATGCAATTGCATGGCACCCCGCAGCTGAAGGAAGTGAAAGACCCGTTCGGAAACGCCCATAAGCAGGGCGTGCTGGGAATCACCCGCAAGACGGCGGCCGGCGATATCACCACCGAGCGGGTCGATCCCGCCACCGCGCTTTGGCTTGGCGTCAAGGAAACCTGGTTCGTGGTCGATCGGACGCTCGCCTATATCGGTGGCGTCTTCACCGGGCGCGAAGCGGCCGACCAGGTCGGCGGCCCGTTACGAATCGCCCAGATTTCGGGGCAGGTGGCCACCATCGGCCTCGCTGCCCTGGTGCATCTGGCGGCCGTGCTGTCGATATCGATCGGGCTTTTGAACCTGTTTCCGGTACCGCTGCTCGATGGCGGTCATCTTTTGTTCTATGCGGTGGAAGCCGTCCGGGGGCGCCCTTTGTCGGATCGGGCGCAGGAAATGGGGTTCCGAATCGGCCTTGGTCTGGTGCTGATGCTGATGGTCTTTGCCACCTATAACGACATCCTGCACCTGGCGGCATCCTGAAACGGCTTTTTTGTGACGTGGCCAATAGGCAACGTCTTGGAATGAAAATGAAATTGCACTGCGATCGGACGTTTGCCGACCCGGCAAAGTTCGTTACAAGCAGTGCAACAGTTGGGAATCTGCCGGTTCGTGGGGTTCGGTCCGGCACTGGAATGACAAGGGCGCATCGCGCATGAATTTTGGAATGCGAGTCCGGGGGGGCTTGTTCGCTGCCCTGATCATGTTCGCTGTGCCGGCCGCCGCCACGCTGGCCGGCGTGTCTGTGTCGTCGCCGGCCGCCGCCCAGACGGTCGCCGCCATACAGGTCGAGGGTAATCGGCGGGTCGAGATCGAGACCATCCGGTCTTATTTCAAGCCGGGTCCGGGCGGACGGCTGGATCAGGCGCAAATCGACGATGGCCTGAAGGCGCTGATCGAGACCGGCCTGTTCCAGGACGTGAGAATCAGCCAGACCGGCGGCCATCTGCTGGTGACCGTGGTGGAAAACCCGGTGATCGGACGCGTCGCCTTTGAGGGCAACAAGAAGATCAAGGACGACCAGCTTTCGGGGGAAATACAGTCCAAGCCCCGTGGCACCCTGTCGCGCCCGATGGTGCAGTCCGACGCCCAGCGCATCGCCGACATCTACCGCCATTCCGGCCGCTACGACGTCTCCGTCAATCCCCAGATCATCGAACAGCCGAACAACCGCGTCGATCTCGTTTTCGAGATCAACGAAGGCGCGAAAACCGGGGTCAGGTCGGTCGAATTCGTCGGCAACGTCGCGTTTTCGTCGTACCGCCTGAAGGACATCATCAAGACCCACGAATCGAATCTGCTGAGCTTCCTCGGCGGCGGCGACGTCTACGATCCCGACCGGGTGGAAGCCGACCGCGACCTGATTCGCCGCTTCTATCTGAAGCACGGTTTCGCCGACGTGCAGGTGGTGGCCGCGCTGACGGAATACGATCCGCAGCAAAAGGGC
>Ga0210403_10006064_pt1 | contig 10176 bp, 6 predicted proteins | sample IncBWC19MmetaG_FD_150863 | JGI IMG/M metagenome (GOLD analysis project Ga0210403, IMG submission 150863) | Forest soil microbial communities from Barre Woods Harvard Forest LTER site, Petersham, Massachusetts, United States - Inc-BW-C-19-M | ecosystem: Environmental > Terrestrial > Soil >... | reverse complement strand
TCCGGCACGATGATAGCCGTAGGTCTTGGTGGAACTGGGCGGACGCGACTGGAAATAGACTGCAACCAGCGACAACAGCAGGGCCAGGAAGTCGGAGAGATTGTGTCCAGCCTCGGAGAGCAGCGCCAGCGAATGGGCGCGCACGCCAGCCACAACCAGCAGCACGATATAGAGCAAGGTCACCGCGAGCGAGATTTTCAGAACCCGGGTGGGACCGCCCGCGCCATGTGCGTGCACGTGCATGCTTCCAGTGTAAGGGCCCAGACGGTGGGCTTCAAGCGGATCCAAAGGGTCGTACAGGTGGACGGCAGAGCCGGCGGGTAGAGGATCGTCGAGCAAATCGGGGTGCGAACTCAATCCTGGGATCAAACCCTAGAGATCAGTGCCTTAGGGAACATCTGATTAAGTTCGCCAAAGCGAAAAGCAGGTTTCTCGACTCCGCAGAATCGCCCCTAAACAGGGCAATTCTGCTCCGCTCGAAATGACAGAATTGAGCTTAATCAGAGGTTCCGTACATCAATTCCCGAGATCAGTCCTGAGGTCGGTTTCGGGGCGCGACTTATCAGCTCTTGGTCAGGCTGTCGAGGTAGCGGTTGTTGTAGAAGGTGGTCGTCTTCTGCACGAACTCGAGAATCTTGAACATCCGCTCGCGGCCTTCGCGGTTTACTTCCTTGAACTGCACGGCTACGCCGGTGCCGGGATCAAGTCTGGCCACAACACCCTCCGCCGACAGGCCGGCGTCGTCCATGGAGAATCCCAGCTTGATCTTGCTCCCCGGCGCGAGGATGGTGCTGGTTTCCACAAAACAGCCGCCCAGACTGACGTCGGTCACGTTGGCAAACAAGGGAGTGCCTCCCTCCCCAGTCTGCAGTTCGATCGTAACCCGGCATTTTATGCGGGGGTGGGAGCGCCGGTCCTTGTAGGAGAGTTCCTTCTGCTTTTCGAGATACATGCGGCGATCGGCTTCCGCCAGCAGTTGCTCGGCATCGTTTCCATCCTCCGGATACAGCGCACGCCCCACACTGAGCGAGAGAATATCTTCGCCGCAGACTTCGTTCCCAGCCTGCCGGGCGAGGGCCCGCATCTGCTCGGCTTTCTTTCCGGCCGCATCCGGCGAGAGCCCACCAGCGATGACCACAAATTCGTCTCCGCCCATGCGGGCCACGTAATCATATTCGCGGCAGCTGTCTTTGAGCGCCTGGGCGAACAGCCGCAATACACGATTGCCTTCGATATGGCCGAAGCGGTCGTTGATCTGCTTGAAGCCGTCCATGTCGGAGACCATCACGGTCAGCGACGAGTTGTCACGCTTGCAGCGCGCCAGTTCCCGATCCAATTGCAGGAACAGAGAGCGCGCGTTGGGCAGCCCGGTCAGGTAGTCGGTGGTGGCGGAATTTTCCGCCTGCTGGTACTTGAGCGCGTTCTCGATCGACAGCGCCATCTTGCCGCTGACCGCCAGCAGGATGCGCAGGTGATCGGTGGCGAACGCGTCGCGCTCACTGCGATAGAGCGCCAGAACGCCGATCACGCCGGACACGCCCTCCAGCGGCACTGCCAAGGCCGAGCGCAAGGTGCTGAACTTCGAAGGATCGTTCAGGTATCCCGGTTCGACCGACGGGTTGCCATTGATGATCGGCTTCCGGTTGTGCGCCACCCAGCCGGAGAGTCCCTGCCCAACGGGGATACGCAACGACGAAAATAGCCGGTAGTTGTCTCCGTTCACATATTCGGCGACCAGTTCGTCTTCACGCCTGATGTAGATGGCGATGGCGTCGTAAGGCACCATCGGCTTGAGCTTCACCGAGAACACTGAGAGGGTCTCGGTCAAACTGAGCGAAGCACCCAAATCCTGGCTCAGTTCGAACAACGATTGCGCTTCCTGCCGGGCCGCCGCAATGGAGGACAAGAAGGTGGTCTCGCGGCCCGCGTAATCCTGCACCGTGGCGTTCTCGAAGCCGGCCGCCGGCTCCAGGCCACGCTCGATTTTGATGGAGGTGGAGAGTGGACCGTTCGGATCCTGCGCCGACTTGGCGACCGCAAGCCGTTCCAGATGCTGATAGCGCTTCTGCAGAACGTCCACCACTTTCGGGTCGAACGACTTGCCCGATTCCGCCGCCAGTTTCTGCATCACGTCGCGCAGCGGCAAGGCCCGCCGGTATTGGCGATCCGACGCCAGGGCGTCCAGGTAGTCGACCGCCGAAAGAATACGCGCTCCGATCGGAATTTCCGCCCCCTTCAATCCCATCGGGTAGCCCGAGCCGTCCCACTTTTCGTGATGGGCTCGCACAATGGGCACGACCGGGTAGGGGAAGCGAACCCGCTCCAGAATCTCCGCGCCGACCAGGGTATGAATCTTCATCTTCTCGAACTCTTCCGGGGTAAGCCGCCCCGGCTTTGAGATGATGTGCTCGGGCACCGCGAGTTTGCCGATGTCGTGCAGCAGCGCGGCGGCGTGCAGTGCCTCCAGTTCCGGCCCCTTGACTCCCAGTTCTTTCGCCACTTCGATGGCGTAGACGCGCACCCGCTGCAAGTGCTCGTGGGTGGTATGGTCCTTGGCTTCGATGGCCAGAGCCAGCGCCTCAATGGTCCGGAGATGCAGATTCGCCATTTCCTCGACGTGGCGTTTCTCGTCCTCCAGTTTGCCCAGGTAAAGCCGATACGAGCGGTAGATAACGTAAACCGCCGGCACCAGAAGCAACGAGGTTTCCCAGTTGAAAGTATCGTTGAGCCAGGCCACTGCCCCGGCAATTCCGGCCCCTACCAGGTAATAAGGGAACGACCAGAAATAACAGTCGACCAGTATCCGGACCAGCGGCCGCCGCTCGGTCAACGAAATCACGGTCGCGATCGAGCCTGCATTGGCAACGAAGTAGAGCGTCGCCGCCAGACCCAGCAAGACCGGCCGGCTGGGCACGATCATGTTGGCCAGCGGCAGGTGATACACCGCGTAGGCCAGCGCCGTCGAGAGCGAACCTGCGCATACGTTGAACGTAACCTGAATCGCTTTAGGTCGCTCCGGATAGAGACACTGCGCCAGCATCGAGACCGCGCCCAGAATCAGGGTTTCGGCGAAGCTGAGTTCCAGCACCCCAATCAGGATGAACAGGAAGTTCACCGACAGCGTTCCCGTAATTCCCGGCAGACTAACCTTGAGCCTGGACGCCAGAATGGCGATGCCCAGGTAACAGATGAACTCGGCAATATTCTTGCTGCTCTGGTGGATTCCGCCGTAGATCAGCGTGGCCATTCCCGCGATCACGATGAGCGTGATGAACAACTTGGCGGACAGAGACATGCCTCTCCACGAATGCGAGTGAGAAGGCAGACCTCGGGCGATGCCGATGGCACCAGTCATAGGGGTGAACACACTCCGGCCGGGCGGAAACCCAGCCACCTCATGAATACCATCTAACGCGTTTAGAAACAACGATTTGGGAGATTTCTGCGAAACTTCAGTAACCGTTTTTCAAAACTAACCGGAGGTTGACAAACGTGGGATCATGGGGGCGGCGGAGGGGAATCGAATGGGCAAATATCTGAGCAGGAATCGTTTCTCGTGGCGCTGGGTTGCGCTGGGCTTTGCGGGGCTTTTCCTGCGGCTGCCCTTGCACGCAGAACCCATTTCTCTTCAAGCACTTGTGACGCCTTCAACGGTCATCCAGAAGGACGGCCATACCGAGACCTTCGCGGTGCACGGCTTCATCGAGTTCGAGTCGCTGGCGCAGCTGTTCCCTTACATTGATTCGCAGACCCGGCGTTGGAAAAGCGGCGCCGACTTTAGCGATGCCGCCCGCCAGAGCCTGGGACGCGATCTGCTACGTCGTGGCATTGAGAGTCGCGTGATCTCGATGGCCGACGAACGCCCGCTGGAGACCCTGATCACCCATACCCGGGAAGAACTTCAGCAGGAACTGGCGAGGGTGAAGGAACCAACGCCGCCAGGCTATGCCGAAGAATTTCTCGCCGTGCAGGAGAAGTGGAAGCACTCTTTGAATTGTTGGAGCGCGGCCCCGTCGATTGCGGCACGCGTGCTGTCGAACTGGTATCCGATCGAAGAGGGCGTCAATCTCTACGGCGCGACTTACGATTCGACGGAACATTTCTGGCAGAGCGTGAAATATCACCCGGATGTTACGGTGGACGATCTCCACGCGTTGTTGAACGTCATGCAGAAGAAGGATTGGGCGGAGTGGATCAAGCGGCTCGACGACGATCCGAAGATTTATCTGCCGAATGCGTATGCGGTGGAGTTCCTACGGCACAATCTGGCGCCGGAGCGGCTGCGCTGGTTTGGCGAAGAACTCGAGCGCCAGGGAGTGCGGGCGAACGATCGCGCGCGCATGATCCAGCAGCGCGGGGCAACGCCGTTCCGCTTCAGCGGGTTCGAGGAAAAAGTATTGTGGGGCGATCTCGCGGATGTGTTTCATCTGGTCTATATTCTCTCCCCACCCGACAATCCCATTCGAAAGACGCTGGAATCGCAGCACTTTGACGGCATCTATCTGGGTACGCGAAAGATGGGATTCATCAGCGAAGAATTCCGTTCGCTGATGTTGGAAATCTGGAAGGTGAAATTTCTTCAGCTGCCGCGGTTCGGCGAGGTGATCCGTTCGCTCCCGATGGAGATCCGGCTGTCACATTTTCTGAATGAGGGTGATTCGCCGGATATCCCGATTCCGGTTTACGTGGAGTATTTGAATCAGATTCGGGAGATGGCGCGGGCGAACGGGCGCTGAAGCGCCGCAGTTCCACGCGTTGTAAAGGCATGATGCTGTCCTCTGTGTTCCCCTGTGTCCTCTGTGGTTAAAGCTTTTGATCCTAACCACGGAGGACACAGGGGAACACAGAGGTCAACCAGAAGAACAAAACGCAAAGAGCGCGCCGTGCACCGCTAGACCGAGTGCGACACGTCTTCTTCGGCGGCATCGTGATCCGAATTGTTGGCCGTGACTGGAGCCGAACCCTTGCCCCGACGCATGGCGACGATGCCGGTCCGCACCATTTCCAGCACGCCGTAGGGACGCAGCACTTCGAGAAGCCCGTCAATCTTGTCCTCCCCGCCGGTAATCTCCATGGTCAGCGAGTCGGTTGCAACATCAACCACCCGCGCACGAAACACGCCCGCCAGTTCCAGCACGTGCGAGCGCGCCTCATGGGTGGCCGCGACTTTGATCATCGCCAGATCGCGCACGATGGCCGGCTCGCTCGTGATGTTCTCCACCAGCAGCACGTTGACGAGCTTGTAGAGATTGGCCTCGATGCGGCGCGCCTGGTCGTGATCCGCCTCGGCCGTGATGGTCATGCGCGAGACCTCGGGCTTCTCGGTGCGCCCCACCGTCAGCGAATCAATATTGAACGCCCGCCGCCGAAACAGTGAGGCCACGCGGGTCAGAACGCCTGGTTTATTTTCCACGTACACCACGTAAGTGTTCAGCATGTTTTCTCGATTCGTTTTCTCTGCCGGCCGAATCCATTCACCTATTCATCCTCGGCAGTCTCGACGATCTTGCTGGGCCGTCGGATCATTTCGTGCAGCGACGCCCCTGCCGCCACCATGGGATACACCGTGTCCTCTTGTTCCACGCGGAAGTTGATCAGCACCGGCCCATCATGCTCCCGCGCTGCCTGCACCGAGGGCACGACCTGCGAGCGCTCAGTCACGGTCATGCTGCGAATGCCGTAAGCTTCACCGAGCTTCGCGAAATCCGGATTCAGCAGCGGGGTCGCGGCATAGTTGCGCTCGTAGAAAAATTCCTGCCACTGCCGCACCATGCCGAGAAAACCGTTATTGATGATGGCGATGTTCACTTTCAAGTTTTCCTGCACAATGGTTGCAAGCTCGCACAGCGTCATCTGGAAGCCGCCGTCGCCGACTACCACCCAAACTTCCGCTTCCGGGCGCGCCACCTTGGCGCCAATCGCCGCAGGCAAAGCGAAACCCATCGTGCCCAACCCTCCGGAAGTGATCAGGCTGCGCGGCTTCTCGTGCTTGTAGTATTGCGCCTCCCACATCTGGTGCTGGCCTACGTCAGTGACGACCACAGTTTCATGGTCGCGGGTCTCGCGCCAAAGATCGTTGATCACGTGCGCCGCGTAAAGATGTCCGCTGTCGGGCAGGTTCTGAATGTCGCGCACCGCGGCATCGCCTTTCAGTTTGTCGATGGAGTCGAGCCACTCGCTGCGGTCAATGGTTTCGATCTTAGGCAATAACTCGTGCAGCACTTCCCGCAAATCGCCAACCAGCGGAACATCCACTTTGACGTTCTTGTTGATCTCCGCGGGATCGATTTCGATGTGAATCTTCTTTGCGTTGGACGCGTAGGTTTTCAAATTCCCGGTCACGCGATCATCGAACCGCATCCCGAAAGCCAGAAGCAGATCCGCTTCCTGAATCGTGTGATTCACCCAGGCCTCGCCGTGCATTCCCATCATCCCAAGATTGAGCGGATGAGACGCCGGAAACGCTCCCAGGCCGAGCAGTGTGAGCGCCACCGGAATGCCCGCCTTCTCGGCGAACTCGCGCACTTCCGCCATGGCCCCGGAAATGATGATGCCGTGTCCCGCCAGAATCACCGGCCGCTTCGAGTTGTGAATTAATTCGAGCGCCTGCTCATATTCTTTCAACTCCGGCGACAGATCCGGACGGTATCCCGGCAGTTGAGGCTTGGCCGCTTCCCAGTCGAATTCACAGGTCGTCTGTTGCGCATCCTTGGTGATGTCGATCAGCACCGGCCCCGGTCGCCCGGAACGCGCCACATAAAACGCTTCGCGAACCGTACGCGCCACTTCGCTCGCGTGGGTCACCAGGTAATTGTGCTTGGTGATCGGAAGCGTGACGCCGGTGATGTCGGTTTCCTGAAAAGCATCGGACCCGATCAGCTTGCTGCCTACCTGTCCCGTGATGCAGACGATCGGCGATGAATCCAGCATGGCCGTGGCAATTCCCGTGACCATGTTGGTGGCGCCAGGCCCGGACGTGGCGACGGCAACCCCGACCTGTCCGCTGGCGCGCGCGTAGCCATCGGCCATGTGGGTCGCGCCCTGCTCGTGGCGCACGAGAATGTGGTGAATCTTGCTGCCCTTCAGCGCGTCGTACGCCGGCAGAATCGCGCCCCCCGGATAACCGAAGACGGTCTTAACTCCTTCGCGCTCCAGACATTCCCACAGAATGCTGGCGCCGGTCATGTTTGTCTTGTCCTTCATACGACCCTTCCTGCTGCTCGCAATCAGCAAACCCAATCACGAAACCTAAAAAGCAAAACCCACCGGGCCAGCAACTGGCGGGGCGGGATTCATGAGCCTTTAGGATTTCTTGTTTCTCAGCTCGCTGTTTCCCTCCACACCGCGAAGGGGACAACGACCCGTCCCCCGCGGCTTGTAATGCGAATTCGATGGAGACAGCGGTGATTCATAGATTGCAGAAATGGTATCGAAGCCAGGGCCTTGCCGCAAGTAGAAACGCAGGCTACAGCCGAATCAGCCCCAGTTCGGCATCCCGAGCGGCTTGCGCAACATTCTCCGGCTTGCCGAGATCCCGCCAATAATATTCGTCAGCCCGAAAGGCGAGGATTTTTTCGTTCTCGCCGGCGAGGCGCAGATAGGTCGCAATAATGGAAAAGGAGCCGCTTTCGGTCATGAGCGCAAGCAGGCGAGGAGAAATAATATGCACGCCGGAAAATGCCAGGGCCTGCGGTTCCTTTGACGGCCGGACGATTTCTGGCGTTTGATCACGCCCACTGCGTCGTCCGGAAAGTTGATTCTGCTCATCGAACAGCAGGTAGCGCGAGGTCTCGCGCTTCTGAACCGCCAGCGTCGCGAGCGCCTGATTCTCGCGATGAAACAGCAGTATGCGGTGCAGATCGATGGTGCTGAGCACATCGACGTTGTGCACCAGAAAAGGTTCGTCGGCGCGATTCGAATCTTCCTGAAAAAACCATGCCGCTTTCTTGAGTCCGCCGCCGGTGTCGAGCAGCACGTCTTCGCGCGAGATTTCGATGCGCATTCCGAAGTTGCCGTTCTTCGTCAGATAATCGACAACCAGATCGGCAAAGTGATGCACGTTGACAATCACCTCGCGAACGCCAAACTCGCGCAGCCGAGCCAGTGTGATTTCAAGCAGGGTGCGCCCCCCCACTTCCACCAGCGCTTTCGGGCGATCGTCGGTGAGCGGGCGCAGGCGCGTGCCCAGGCCGGCGGCGAAAATCATCGCCTTCATGGTTGGGATTTCTCCGCAGCGGTTGCGCCCAATGCGACTCGCTCCGACTCCATCCGTTCCAATTCGCGATGCTGCAAGATAACTTCGACAGCAGTGCGCTCGCGCAGGCGCTTCGCCACCTGCTCCGCCAGGTACACCGAGCGATGCTGCCCGCCCGTGCATCCGAACGACAACATCAGGTGTTTGAAGCCGCGGCGCTGATAACTATGCACGCTGGCATCCACCAGCGACATCACGCTGGCCAGAAACTGATGCACACTTTCCTGTTGGTTGAGGTAGTCGATCACCGGCGCATCCCTGCCGGTGAGCAGTTTGAAGCGCTCTTCGCGTCCAGGGTTGGGCAAGCTGCGGCCGTCAAAAACGAATCCCCCGCCATTCCCGCTCTCATCCTTTGGCAGGCCGCGGTGAAAAGAAAAACTAAAAATGCGCACCACCAGGTTGTCGGCATCCGATGCCAGACCCTGAAGTTTTTCCGATGCCAGCATACTGTGGAAGGCCGCAGTCAGCGTGGGCAACGCGATCGGTAGCGTAACGTTGTGCAGCAGCCAGCGCAGATTCTTCAGCGCATACGGCACGCTCTGCAGAAAATGCACTTTGCGTTCATAAAATCCGCGAAACCCATACGCCCCCAGCGCCTGCATGATGCGGGTGTATACGTAAGCGTAGTAATAGCGCAGGAACTCTTCGCGTTCCACATCGACAAAGCCGGCGAGCGCGTCGAGATAATGATCAAGCAACTGCTGGCGCAATTCCGGCGGCAGATCAGCCTTGGCGTCATAAAGGAGAGACGCAACGTCATACTGCAACGCACCTTTGCGCCCGCCCTGGTAGTCCAGAAAATACGGCTGTCCATCGCGCAGCATGATATTCCGCGACTGAAAATCGCGATAGAGAAAGTATTCGCGGGGCGCACTCAAGAGGAAGTCGGTCAAGCGTCCGAAATCGTCTTCCAGCGCTTGTTCGCTGAACGGAATCCCAGCCAGCCGCAGAAAGTAGTATTTGAAATAATTCAAGTCCCAGGCGATGGACTGGCGGTCGAAACTATCGCGCGGATAGCACACCTTGTAATTCAGATCGCGACCTGCCTCGACTTGAAATCGCGGCAAAGTGGCAATCACTTTTCGATAGGCTTCAACGACCGGACCAGCTATATTTTCTCCGGCGCGATGCTGCGAAAGAAATTCAAAGAGCGAGATGTCGCCCAGATCCTCTTCGAGATATGCCCCGTGATCCAAGTCCTCCGCATAAATTTCCGGCACGGGCAGACCATGCCTGCGAAAATGCCGGGAGAATTCGAGGAAAGCGGCGTTCTCTTCGCGCACGTCATACAAAATTCCGATGGCACTGACTTTCTCTCCAGCCAGCCGGATAATCTTGCGCCCCGAACCGCCCAGTTGCCCTTGCAACGGTCGCACCTGCTCGACTGCCACGCGAAAGTGCTGCTCAAAAAGTTTCTTAAGAATATCCATGAAATTTGCCGCGCGATTCGGGAGTGACGATTCCCCCACAAAGATATCATCGAAACCCGCGGCAGAACCGCCAGGGCATCACTGAACGCGAGCGGAGTTGTGCCCGAAAAGGGGCCGCTTAGGAACTTTCTCACCGCCTTTCCGACGATTGCTCGGCCCGCTTGTTAACCATTTTCTTAATGGCCCATTCGAGCCATTCCCCGCTTCCCGCTCCAGCGTTAGTCTGGTTGTGAGCAGACTTCGGGGGAGGGCTGTTCAGCAATCGTCCCATGACTCTACGAGTCGTGGGACGTTTTGTTTTTGCGGATACTCTCCGAAAGCGGTCGAAAGCGAGCCCGCCGGATTTCCGCGGCCCGTTCGCAAGGAATTGGCAAATGGTAGAAGAATGTAGAATTTGGTGGCGGCGGTAGGACTCGAACCTACGACCTACGGATTATGAGACCGTCGCTCTAACCATCTGAGCTACGCCGCCACGTTGGACCATCCAGGCTG
>Ga0210403_10006063_pt1 | contig 10176 bp, 5 predicted proteins | sample IncBWC19MmetaG_FD_150863 | JGI IMG/M metagenome (GOLD analysis project Ga0210403, IMG submission 150863) | Forest soil microbial communities from Barre Woods Harvard Forest LTER site, Petersham, Massachusetts, United States - Inc-BW-C-19-M | ecosystem: Environmental > Terrestrial > Soil >... | reverse complement strand
TCTATCTGAAGTTGCAACAGCCGGATTTGGCAAAGGTACATTTGGCGCAATTCCAACAAGCTCCCCAGACGACACGCAGATGAGTTCTCGATTCGCCCGAGGCGGCGTACGCCTTGCACACAGGTTGCTGGTGAAAACCGAATTGCCTGTTTTGCAGTCGCTTTGCTAGCATTGGGGCCTACCGATGTCCACCGCAGCCCAAGTCGCCGAGCGTTCCGCGGAGATTGCCAAGATCCTCGTCTCGGAGCAGGACCTGAAGGCCTTCCAGCAACATCTGGAGACGGTCATCTCCGGCGAGGCCTTTCGAGGGAGCCAGCGCAGCGCCCAGTTTCTTCGTTATGTGGTCGATCGGTCGGTGAACGGTCATTGCGATGAACTGAAGGAGCGCCTGATCGGAGTGGAGCTCTTTGGCCGGTCGCCCAGCTACGATACCGGCGAGGATGCGATCGTGCGAGTTACGGCGAGCGATGTGCGCCGGCGGCTGCTGCAGCACTATGGGGGCTTGGGAGCCGGCTCGGAGTTCCGTATTCGCCTTCCCTTGGGCAGCTATATTCCGGAGATCTCTCGGATCGCTCGCGATGTTCCGGTGGAGGCAGCGAACGCGTCCACTGTCGCTTCTGCTGCTCCTCCCGCTGCCCTCGCTCCTCCCGTTGCTCTCGATCCTTCTCCGCCTGAGATGGACGGACAGAAGCCTGTCGGAGTGGAGCAGGAGCAAGCGCCGAGCCTGCCGCTGGGGAGAAGACCGTGGCGCCAGCGAGTCATGCTCCTGTGCTGCCTCGGTCTAGCAATGTACGGCGTCTTTGCCCAGTGGCGGACGACGCGCTCGGTGAGTGTGCGTACGGACTCTCAGTGGGGGATGTTGTTTGGTTCTCAGCTGAACACGAAGTTGATTACGAGTGATCCCAATATCGTGGCGTTTCAGACGGTAACCGGTCACACCCTCACTCTATCGGACTATGCGAATCGGAGTCACGTGCCGCAGCCGGAGAAGATGGCTCCGCAATTGATGCTGCTTGCCGACGAAGCCGCCGCCGTCGACACCGGAGTGGCGGTGGCGGTGGCCGAGTGGATGGATCGAGCACAGGCCGGCCGGCTGGTGATCCAGTCGGCGCGCACGCTGCGGTTTTCGGATCTGCTGAAGGATGGGAACTTCATCCTTCTGGGCAGTCCTCGGTCTAATCCCTGGGTGCTGTACTACAGTGACCATTTGGATTTCCGCTTCTTCTTCGACCCGGCCTCCGGGCAGGAGATCGTCGAGAACCTCCGTCCCCGCAGCGGCGAGTCGAAGAGGTATATTCCTACCGCTCTGGGGAACGCGACCGGGCAGTCCTACGCGGTAGCCAGCTACCTGCGCAATCCGGACCATCTCGGTCATGTATTGCTGGTCGCGGGCGCTGACGCCGAGGGGACAGAGGCGGTCGCGAACCTGATGACGGATTCGGTTGCGCTGTCGGAGGTCATGAGCCGCTGCGGTTTGCCTCACCAGACGCCGATTCCGAACTTTCAGTTCCTGTTGCAACTGAACACCATGGCTGGATCCCCAGGTCACTCTGAGGTGCTTGCGTGCCATGTGCTTTCGCAATAGCGCTCCCAGACACCCAACTCCATTCATCACGACGGAAGGAAGCACTCATGCCTCTGAGCAAAAGGAGAGCGTGCGAGCGCTGCTTTGGAGCAACTCTGGTGCCAGTCTCTACCGTTAGTCCTCTGTTAGGGCGAAGAGTGCTGTGTTTTCCTCGAATTTTGCAAGGTTAGAGAACCGCGCTAACGTTGCGGGAGGTAGCCCTCGACTCTGTAGATTGGAGGTGTCATACGGCAACCCTGTGAGGTCTGGCCGTTTGTCAAGGGCAAACGATGGGGGAGGCACCTTGGGCTTGGGAGAGGACTTTGCATTGCGGATGGGGAACTCGCTGGAGTCTGTAGCTGAGCGAGTTGCTTGGATAATTTGTTCCGGGCCGAGTTTCTTGCGGCCATATCTCGATCCCCAGGAGGCGGCATGAAGCTGTCTCGGGGATCTGCAATAAAGGCCGGACGCTGGATCATTCTCTTGACCTGTTGCGCTGCTCCTGTTGTCTTGTCGGCAGGTGAGGGAGCGGGGCAGTCGGTCCCGGATGTTGTTCCCGTGTACCAGCAGCCGGGCGCAGCGATCGAGGCACGCATCCAGGACCTGCTGGTGCGCATGAGGCCGGAGGAGAAGGTCCGGCAGCTCGATCTCTACGCCGGCGGCCTACAGGTCATGAGCGCGCATACCGACGACACCCACGCTGCCAAGGATGCGATTTTTGTGCCGGAGAAGGCGCAGACGCTGTGGGGCGATCTTGGGGTCGGAGGCATTCACGACCTTAATCCCACGCCGGAGCAGTCGAACACGATTCAGCGATGGGTCATCGCCCATGACCGGCTGGGGATTCCGGCGCTGTTCATCGAGGAAGGCTTGCACGGTTTTGATACCGGAACGGTATTTCCTTCGCCCCTCAATCTCGCCGCGACGTTTGATCCTGCGGTTGCGGAGCAGACCGGCGCGACGATTGCAGCGGAGGCGCGGGGTACCGGCGTGGGCATGATTCTGGGGCCGGTGCTGGACTTGGCCCGTGAGCCGCGTTGGGGTCGCATTGAAGAAGATTTTGGCGAAGACCCGTACCTTACGGGGCAGATGGGGCTTGCTTATGTCCGCGGCGCCCAGGGAGCGAGCCTGAGTTCGGATCATACGGTGGTGGCCGAGCCGAAGCACTTTGCCGGCCATGGCTCGCCCGAAGGCGGAACGAATACATCGCCGGTGCATATCGGCGAGCGCGAGTTGCGCAGTGTGATGCTGCAGTCGTTCGAGCCGGCGTTCCGCGATGGCCATGCCATGGCGACGATGGCGGCCTATCACGAGATCGATGGTATTCCCGTCACCGCGGATCCCTTTCTGTTGAAGACGGTGCTGCGCGGGGAGTTTGGATTTCAGGGAATGGTGTTGTCGGACCTGGGTGCGATTCGACGGCTATACGATGTGCATCACGTTGCGGCCACGCCCAAAGATGCGGCTTGCCTTGCGATTCGTTCGGGCGTCGATATGCAGTTCTACGACTTTGACCACGACGTCTTCCAGAAGGCGCTGCTGGACTGCCTGCACGAAGGATCGCTGCCGGAGGCGGATCTGGACCGGGCGGTTGCGGCGGTGCTTCGGCTGAAGTTTTCCCTGGGACTCTTCGATCATCCTCTGGTCGATCCCAGCTTGAACGGAAGGACGAACCGCGCGCAGGAGCATCTCGATGTGTCGCTGCAGTCGGCGCGCGAGTCGATGACACTCTTGAAGAATGAGAACCATCTGCTGCCGCTGTCGAAGTCGGTGAGCAGGATTGCCGTCATCGGGCCGAACGCCAATGTAGCGCGCTACGGGGACTACGAGAAGGAGGCCAATGGGCAGCACATCAGCCTGCTGCAGGGAGTGCGAAGCGCTGTGCCCAAGGCGTCGGTGGATTTTGATGCGGGCAAGGATGTAGCCGCGGCGCTGGTAAAGGCGCGCGCTGCGGATGTGGTGATTCTGGCTTTGGGTGAGTGGCAGGGCATCTCGGGAGAAGGGTTCGATCGCTCGGATCTGGGACTTCCAGGGCGTCAGGAGAAGCTGCTGGAAGCGGTGGTGGGAACCGGTAAACCCGTGGTTCTGGTGCTGGAGAATGGGCGTCCGCTGACCATCGGATGGGCGAAGCAGCATGTGGGCGCGATCCTCGAGGCGTGGTATCCGGGAGAGTTTGGTGGCCGCGCCATCGCCGAGACGCTGTTTGGCGATAACAATCCGTCGGGCCGGCTGACGATCACCTTCCCGCGCAGCGTGGGGCAGTTGCCCGACTTCTACAATGCGGATCCGTCGCGCATGGATAAGTATGACGACGGCGACGGCAAGCCGCTGTTCCCCTTCGGCTTCGGGCTGAGCTATACGAGCTTCCGCTACGACGACATTGCGGTTGAGGCTCCTGCAGCAGCAAGCAAGCAGGACGTTGTGGTCTCGTTTCAGGTGACGAACACCGGCGAGCGCGAGGGCACGGAGGTGCCTCAGATCTACGTCCGCCAGGAGGTTGGCAGCGTGGAAACACCTGTGCGATCTTTGGCGGGCTTCACACGAATTCACTTGAAGCCACATGAGAGCAGGATGGTCACGATGCATCTGCGTCAGGAGCAGCTTGCGGTCTGGAATGCGGAGAAGACCTGGGTGGTTGAGCCCGGCTCGTACACGGTCTGGGTCGGCGGATCGTCGGAGGCAGCATTGGCGACGCGTTTTTTATTGAAGCCATAAGGCACGCTTGCGTGCGCGCGATACGAACATACGAGGAAGAAGGAACGGAGAGCTATGCCAGGACAGAGCGGAACGCGCAGAACCGTATCGATGTATTTGGTGGTGGCTGCACTATGGTTGCTGTCTCTTTCGGGGAGCGCTGCAGCCGGCGCCACTGAAGGGAATCGAGCGCCAGTGGACTATGTGGCCCCGAACATCGGCGGCATCGGTCAGTTGCTGACGGCGACTGTGCCGTACGTGCAGACGCCGCATGGCATGGCCCGACTGGCGCCGGTGATGACGCCGGGGATCAACGACCGCTATCTTGCGGACAAGATCTATGGGTTTCCCGCGGGGCCGGCGATGCTGATGGTTTCCACGGGAATGGTCAGCACGGAGGCGAAGGACTACGCTTCGACCTTCGATCATGACAACGAGACCTCGACGCCGTACTACTATGCGGTGGATCTCGAAAGCTGGGGTATTCGAGCGGAGTTTACGGCGAGTCAGACGACGGCGTACTACCGCTTCCGCTTGCCGGCGGGCTCTGTCGCTCATCTGGCGTTGAGTATGGAGGATGGGGCCGAGCTGCGAGTTGTCGGAGATTCGGCGGTGGAAGGAAGCGAAAGGGCGGGCGGGACCGTCGCCCCGTTGGCAGAGAACAATGGGGAGACGCGGGAGTATTTCTACGCTGAGTTCTCGAAGCCCTTCCACGGCATGCAGACGTGGAAGAAGGACTCTCTGTTGCAGAGCCCGAACCAGGCCGGCAACCACATCGGCTTCGTCGCCGAGGAGTCGAGTGCTGGAGGAGATCAGGTCGAGGTTCGGGTTGGACTCTCGTACATCAGCGCGGAGCAGGCCAAAGCGAATCTGCAGCGAGAGCTCTCGGGGCGAAGCTTTGAGCAAATTAAGGAACAGACGCGGGAGCTCTGGAACAAGCGGCTTGGAGCGGTGGAGATCGAAGGTGGCAGCGCACGGCAGCGCACGATCTTCTATACGGCGCTGTATCGCTCGTTGGGGCGCATGACGGACATCACCGAGGACGGCCGCTACTTCAGCGGATACGACCATAAGGTGCATGAGAGCAAGGAGCATGATTTCTATGTGGACGATGGGCTGTGGGATACCTATCGCTCGCTGCATCCGCTGCAGTTGCTGCTCGAGGCGCCGCAGCAGGAGGATATGATCCGCTCGTATCTGCGCATGTATGAGCAGAGCGGATGGCTGCCTTCGTTTCCTTCGGCGGCGGGCGAGCAGGCGGTGATGATCGGGCATCATGCGGCCCCCTATATCCTGGATGCGTACATGAAGGGCTACCGCGACTTCGATGTGGAAAAGGCATACGAGGCGCTGCGCAAGAACGCGACCCAGGCGACGATGCTGCCGTGGAAGCGTGGTCCGCTGACCAGCCTGGACCAGGTGTACTTCGACAAGGGTTTCTTCCCGGCGTTGGCTGCGGGTCAGGCGGAGACGGTTCCCGAGGTCACAGGCGAGCGGCGGCAGGCGGTCTCGGTAACGCTCGAGACGAGTTATGACGACTGGTGCGTTGCGCAGCTGGCGAAGGCGCTCGGCAAGCAGGACGACTATGCCTACTTCATGAAGCTGGCGCATAACTATCGCAATGTGTTCAATTCGAGCAGCGGATTTATGGCTCCGAGGAGCGAGGATGGGCAATGGGTGGCCCGCTTCGATCCCAAGCTCGGTGGAGGCCAGGGCGGGAGAGACTACTTCACCGAGGTCAATTCCTGGCTGTATACGTTCAACGTACAGCATGACGTCGCCGGCCTGGTGCAGCTGATGGGCGGACGAGACGATTTCAATGCCAAGCTGGATCAGCTCTTTGTCGAACAGTATGGGACCTCAAAGTACAGCTACCTCGATCAGTTTCCCGATGCGACCGGCCTGGTTGGACAGTACGCGCAGGGCAATGAACCCAGCTTTCATATCCCCTATCTCTACGACTTCACAGGCCAGCCGTGGAAGACTCAGCGGCGCGTCCGCATGTTGCTGGACCTCTGGTATGGCGCCGGGCCTCTCGGCATCCCGGGAGACGACGACGGCGGCGAGACCTCGTCCTGGTATGTCCTGAGCGCGATGGGATTTTATCCGGTTTGCCCAGGTAGTCCGGTCTACGAGATCGGCAGCCCCATCTTTGAAAAGACTTCGATTCGGATGGCGAATGGTAAGGAGTTCACGATCGTTGCGCACCACGTTTCGGCGCACAATAAGTACATCCAGTCTGCACAATTGAATGGAAAGCCTCTCGACAGAGCGTGGTTCTCGCACGCCGCGATTGCCGAGGGCGGCAGCCTTGTGCTCGAGATGGGCGATAAACCAAATAAGACATGGGGCAGCAGCGCTTCCGAGGCCCCTCCTTCGATGTCGCCGATAGTAGATGCCATTGCTGTTTCAGCCTCTGGAGCGAACGGAAGATGATCGATTCGAACTTGCAGATGAGCTCTCGTCGCCGCTTGCTTTCTCTTGGCGCGACCGGGGGCATGATGAACCTTTTGGGTATGTCGAGCGTGGCGCAAGCTTCGGGGAGTCGGAGCGGTTCGGTTGTGCTTCCAGAGATGAAGAGCGTCGTGAGCTTCGGTGCTCGGGGGGACGGGAACACCGATGATACGGCCGCGTTTCAGCGAGCGCTCGATGCCGTGCATAAGGCTGGAGGCGGCACGGTATATGCCCCACCGGGACGTTATCTCTTTCGCGGCACGCTGGAGGTTCCGGAGGGCGTGGCGCTGCGGGGCTCCTATCTTTGCGTGCCATCGCATGCGGGGCTGCGGGACAAGGGAAAAGCGAAGCCCGGCGATGATGGCACCGCACTCTTCGTGACGAATGGACGCGGCAAGGAGGATGGTACACCGTTTCTCACGCTGAACAGCAATAGTTCCGTGAATGGTCTTTGTATCTTTTATCCGGAGCAAGATGGGAACGATATCCCGGCGGCGTATCCGTGGACGATTGCGATGCGTGGAAAGAATCCGGCGGTTCAGGATGTGGAGCTGCTCAATCCCTATCGCGGTATCGACGCGAGTCAGAATGAGCGCCACAATATTCGCAACATCGCCGGCCAGCCGCTGCGGCTAGGCATCTGGGTGGACGCGATTTACGACATCGGCCGGATCGAGAATGTGCACTTCAATCCCTGGTGGAGCCTGCACAGCAAGGCGTACCGCTGGCAGGTGGAGAATGGAGAGGCCTTTGTCTTCGGCCGCGCGGACTGGGAGTACGTGCTGAACACGTTCTGTTTCGGCTACCACGTCGGTTACAAGTTTGTGGAGACCCCGACGGGCGGATGCAATGGCAACTATGTCGGTATTGGTGCGGATGACTGCAACCGCGCCATCGTGGTCGAGCAGTGTGCAGCGTTTGGCCTTCTGATCGTGAATGGAGAGTTCACCTCGTTTCACGGGGAGGATCCTACGATGGTCGAGGTTCGTGCGAGCAACCGTGGCGTGCTTCGTATCAGCAACAGTGCCTTTTGGGGGCCATGCCAACAGATCGCCAAGATCGCGGGGGAGGGAACCGTGGGTTTCAGCGATTGCACCTTCGTGCAATGGGCTAAAGAAGGCGAGCACGCTGCGATCCAGGCATCCTCCGGAAGCGTGCTGGTGCAGGGATGCGAGTTTATGGAGCGGAAGCAGCACATCTCGCTGGGCGAGGCGGTGAACCGGGCCGTTATCTCGGGCAATCTCTTCGCTGGGCCAGCGCAGATTCAGAATGAATCCAAGCACGATGTACAGATCGGGCTGAACGCGGCTTCGTCCTGAGAGGGACGTCGCTTCGCGTCATTGAGGCAGGAGAGGTTTCTCCGCTCGGCAATGGCGACTTGGGCGTTGCCGTTTGGGCGGCGAATGGGTTGAAGGCGGACACGCTGCCGAAACAGCTTTGAGAAAGAGGATCGATCAAATGAGTCAGTTGCGACGGTGGAATCACCTATTGCTGTTGGTCAGTATTTCACTCCCTGTCTTTATGCCGCTGTCCTCCGTCGGCGCGGCGAGTCAGTCCGGCACCAGCCAAGGATCCGGGGCCAACACCGCGATCGAGCTGACAGCGGATACTCGCGGGACCGGTAAGCCACTTGCGCACTTCTGGAGCCGGGTCGTTGGTGCCGGACGAGCCAACGAAGGTCTGCGTGCTACCTGGCAGGAGGAACTGACAACCGCTGCGAAGTATGACGGATTTCAGTATGTGCGATTTCACGGCATCTTTCAGGACGATATGTTTATCTATCGGGAGGATGCGCAAAAAAAGCCGATCTATAACTTCCAGTACGTCGATGACCTCTACGATCGCATGCTGGCGGCCAAGGTACGGCCGTTCGTAGAGCTGAGCTTTTCGCCTGGTCCGCTGGCTCCGGTGAGAAACACGACCTTCTGGTGGGCTGCGGATGGAAGTCCGCCTTCGGACTATGGCAAATGGGCCGATCTAGTTCATGCTTTCGTGCAGCATTGCGTGGATCGCTACGGCATCGACGAGGTGCGGAGCTGGTATTTCGAGGTGTGGAACGAGCCAAATCTGTACGAGTCTTTCTTCCGTGGGGGCTCGCAGGCGAAGTATTTCGAGCTGTACAAGATCACGGCTCAAACCATCAAGGCGGTCGACCCGCAGCTGCGTGTCGGAGGACCGGCAACCAGCAACTTCAATATGGATGAGGCGGCGGTTCAGAATGCTCGGGCAATGGGCAAATCGTTCGACCCGTTCTCGATTCCCTGGGTTCCGGTGTGGATCACGGATTTCCTGAACTATTGCCATGACAACCATCTGCCCGTGGACTTCGTCTCGACGCATCCCTATCCCCAAGATTTTGCGATCGACCAGCCCGGAACACTGGAGAAGCAGCATTACCGCCGCAGCATCGATGCAACACGGGACGATCTGCGCACGTTGCGCAAGATGATCGACGAGAGTGCGTATCCACATGCGGAGATCCAGCTGACCGAGTGGAATTCTAGTCCATCGCCAACGGACCACTCCCATGATTCCCTTGCGGCAGGCGCCTTTGTTGCAAAGACCAACCTGGAATCCACCGGCTTGGTCGATTCTCTCTCCTACTGGGTCTTCACCGACGTGTTTGAGGAGAACCGCCACACCGATTCCATCTTCCACGGAGGATTCGGCCTCATCAACTACCAAGAGATTATCAAGCCGGCGTTCACGGCCTATCGCTTCATGAATGAACTGGGAGATGAGACACTCGCTCAAGTGGCAGGTGGCATCGTGACGCGCTCGGGCGTACACGGCCACATCACGGCGCTCGCGTACAACTATCCTCCGGAGATGCGCGCTTCACTGCCCGTGACAACTACGTTGTCTGCAGCCGATGCCATCGATAACAGTGGCAGCGCACGCACCTTCACTCTGAACCTCACTCACCTTCCGCCGCGAGCGTCGTTTCTGATCGAAACACTCGATAAGGAAGACGGAGACGCCGTCGCGGCATGGGAGCAGATGGGTAAGCCGGAGACGCCAACCCGGGAACAGAGCGAGCTTCTGCGCAAGGAGGCGTGGAATACACGGAAGGAAACCGTGCACGCAGATGCCAGCGGCAACCTGCATCTCCAGAGAACAGTGCCGCCCTGGGCGCTCGTTCTGATCCGGCAAATGTAATGCGTTCTTGAAGGAAACAAGTCCTCGTCTAGAGGTTTCGGCCGGTCGGAGAGGGAGGCTGCTGCGGGCGGTTGCGGCCTCCCCCCTCCCCCCGGGATGAAGTCCTAAAGCCTAGGAAACAAAAGGCATAACTCCAAACGATGTGCGGCGGGAACCTATATGGAGGACTTGCTGCTTGCTAAGCGAGACGGCCCGGCGGGCGCCGGGCCTTCGCAGAGCAGCAAGCGAGACGGCCGTTTAGTGGTGGTCGTCGTGGTGATCATTACGGTGATCGTCATGACCCCAGTCGCGGTGATCGCGGTGGT
>Ga0210403_10006062_pt1 | contig 10177 bp, 12 predicted proteins | sample IncBWC19MmetaG_FD_150863 | JGI IMG/M metagenome (GOLD analysis project Ga0210403, IMG submission 150863) | Forest soil microbial communities from Barre Woods Harvard Forest LTER site, Petersham, Massachusetts, United States - Inc-BW-C-19-M | ecosystem: Environmental > Terrestrial > Soil >... | reverse complement strand
CATCTTCGGAGGCGTGTCCTGAGGGCTGGTATCGGAGTTCGAACGCACTTTTGCAGTGCGTGCTGGCGCACGACGTCGAGATGGGTGAATAAGGGCCGGGCGAAAGTTGAGGCGCTCAAGAGCTGTCATCGCTGCACCTCCTTGGCTGGGACTGGGTCGGGCTTGCACGGAAATACAATTGGCCGCAGGTTAGCCGTTCGACCACCAGCATGATGCTGGAGCAGGCTGGACAGCGCAAGCTGGGTGGCTCGGGCGGATCGACGCAGGCGGTCGTACCGAGCAGAGCGCGGCAACGTTCGAGCGCAGCACTTCGCCTGCGGTTGGCGAAGAGTCCGAAGTGTCGAATGCGAACCAGGCCACCGGGCAGAACGTGCAGCAGGAATCGGCGCAGGAACTCATGGGCGGAAACGGTCATGACCTTCTGCTTGCCGCCGCGGGCATAGTCTCGCCAGCGGAAAGAGACGCGATCGCTCTCAAAGGCCACGAGACGATGGTTGGAGATGGCGACGCGGTGGGTATAGCGGGCCAGGTAGTTGAGAACATGTTCGGCGCCGCTGAAGGGCGGCTTGGCATAGACCACCCAGTCCTTCCGGCCGAGTTCGGAGAGGAAGTGGCTGAATGCGCCAGGCAAGACAAGCTGCTGCAGCGAGCCATGGACCTGGAGCCTGTTCTGCTCGAACAGTTCACAAAGCCCTGCCCTGAACTGCGGCGGAAGCGGCGGCTAAGTGCCTTGACGGGCAGGAAAAAGCGTCGCGAGGAACCGATCCATCTGGAGCCATCGAGAGCCAGGCCGCCGGCGGGAACGATGTAGTGGACATGGGGATGATGCTGGAGGTTCTGTCCCCAGGTATGGAGCACGCCGAGGAATCCGATGTCGGCTCCCAGGTGCCTGGGATCGCGAGCCAGTTCGAGCATCGTCGCGGCGCTGATGCGATAGAGCAGATCGTAGAGCAGCCTCTTGTTCTGCAATACAAGAGCGGAGAGTTCATGGGGTAGCGTGAACACGACGTGGAAGTACGGAACGGGCAACAGCTCAGCCGAGCGCGCGGCCAGCCATTTTGCTCGCGCGTTCCCCTGGCACTTGGGGCAGTGCCGGTTGCGGCATGAGTTGAATGAGATGGCCTGATGACCGCAGCGGACGCACTGATCGAGATGACCACCCAATGCCGCAGTGCGGCAACGGACGATGGCATCGAGCACCTTGCGATGCGGCCATGCAAGATGCGACTGCTGCTGTTCCCAGAAACTGTTGCCCGATCGACGGACGATGTCGGCCACCTCGAGGGTGGGCCGGCTCATCGCTTCATCAGCCTCCTGGAGCGCTTTACTTCGTCGGGTCTGGACACCTCGATGGCTTCCAGCGGACTTGGGATCGCCTGCAGATGACGCCTGGACAGGTGCAGGTAGACGGTAGTGTGAGCGAGCTTGGCATGACCGAGAAGAACCTGAATGGTGCGCAGGTCGGCGCCTGCTTCCAGCATGTGGGTTGCGAAACAATGTCGAAGCGAATGGGGAGATACGTGCCTGGTGATGCCGGCCCGCTTGGCAGTCTCGTTCACAGCCTGCCAGACAATCTTCTCGGTAATGGGAACATCGGCCCGCCAGCCCTTCACCGTGCCTGGGAAATGCAAAAGTGAAAAATGCGGCGAGGCTCGGATAAGCCAGTACCGGTAAATCAAGGTTCATATGGAACCGCAACAGCGCCCACCGCGTAAGCACAGTCAACAGAACAGCCAGAATTGTGCAGACGAGCCACGATGGGAAAAACGACCCAAGAACATCGACAGAAGGAGCCCGTGAACAACTCGCGAGTGGGAACGCGGAGAGCGAGACTAACAACCCGATCCTCACAGTTCGAAGTGTTCCGGTGGCCGGCATAGTCATGGCCTTGTCGCTGCTGGTTGAACCGAATCGCCGGTTCGGAAGGCCAGATCTGCAAGTGCGGTAAGTACCTGCGTCCGCGCCGACACGTCCTCCGAGCGGGCCCGTGCGAGTGCCCGCTGGGCCGAAGTGACATCTAAAAAGTTCCGCAGACCGTAGTTATAGGATTCAAGAGCGGAATCGTAGGACTGACTGGCGGCTTGCAGAAGCGCGGTGGCGGCCTGGCGCTGGCGAGAGGCGGTGTTCAGGTTTGAATAAGCTGCCCAGACCTGGTTGGCGATCTCATCGCGCGCGGCGTTGGCTTGCGCTTTTGCTGCGCGGACGTTCGCTTCGGCTTGCATAACATTGTTTTTTCGCGCGCCCCCATCAAACACCGTCCAGTTCAGGCTTAAACTCAAGCTGCCTGCGAGTCCGGCTGTATGTCCCCAGGGTAACGTCTGCTGCAACCCATACAGGGATTGCGCAACCGGGTTAACATTAACACTCAGGAAAGGATAGTAGGCCGCGTGCGCCTCCTTTACCCTTGCGTTCGACGATCGTATTTCGGCTACCAACCGCATAAGATCAGGACGCTGTGCAAAGGCGCGGCTGATGGCCAGGTCCACTGAGTCGTCAATCGAGTCGGGAGTTGGCAGATCCTTGAGAGTTTCTACGTGAATCGTCGACGTTGGAGAGGTTCCAAGCACGGTTGCCAAATTTCCTTGCGCAATCTCTTCGGTGCCCAGCACGGCTTGTAGCTCGTATTCTGCCTGTGCGGTTGCGCTTCGAGCTTCCAATACATCCGGAAGAGTCGCCAGCCCATTGTTCAATCGCTCTTCCGCGGATTGTTGCACGCTTTGCGCGTTGGACAGACTGGCTCGCGCGGCGCCCTCCTGACCTGACGCATTTAGAAGGTGATAATAGGCTTGCTCGACCTGGTAAATGAGTCTGCGGTGTGTGTCATTAAAGTCGAAGTTGGCTGCCAGGACTTCCGCTTTGGCGGCATCGATTCGGCCAGCTCGCGCGCCAAAGTCAAAGACCGTGTAGTTGAGATCCAGTGCCCCCTGAAAGTCCTGAAAGGTTTGGCGGTAGTAACGGGTTCCGAGATAGGTCTCCTCCCGGCTGATCTGGGAAAGTGCAGCAGCTGCGAGGGTGGGAAACAATTCGCTGCGCTCAATGCCTAAAGCCGCGGCTTGCGCACGGGCGCGTTCCCAGGCGAAGTGTGTCTCAGGATTGTGCGTTTCTGCCAGGTCAATCAACTCGGCCAAAGAGTAGCTCTTGGCCGGATCCGTGCTGAAACTGGATTCACGAGAATTCTTCGCATCCGCCTCGATTCCTTGTTCGCCGACGCCATGCCACGGATGATCGGGCGACACAGGCGCGCTCTGGGCAAGAGCACGGCTTTCAAAGAGCAAAAGAGCGCACAAGATTGCCGAATGTGCACGAATTTTCCCCATTGGCAGTCGAAAGAGCATGGCTAGCATTGGGTTCGCGCCGGTGTCCTTTGCCAACATACAACTGATCTTCCATTCTGTTCAGCGCCACAAATTTGTATCGGCAAGATCAGCTCGTCGCGGTGCCCGCTGAGAACCGCTCTCAGCGTAAAGAGGCCAGCCATTTATCTGTTCCAGCCTCATTGTGGTGGACATCGAGAGTTCCTGATGGCTTACGTAAGCTTCAGGCAGAGCCGGTGGGTCATGTTCCAGAGCTACGGTGATGGGCAGAACCTGATTAGGCGTTTCGGCTGTCAAACCCAGGAGGCCAGCCGCTTCGGCCATTTTTGTAAACTTCTTCGCCTACTCTCGCTCCCTCTTCTACTGGTTCTCGAGCCCAAACGCTCCGCGCGGGAAACGATCCAGTTCAATCACGAACGCCGCCATTCCGTCTGATCAGTATTGGTGGCGGCAGAAATGGGAGACCGTTGCAGCCAATCAGGCAATCGGATTCTCGTCGAACAATCGGGCGACCAACGCTGAGTCGAGGTAGGCACGAACTCGCACGATCAATCCCTCTCGGAAATAAACTACCCAGCAGTAACGATTGTCGAAGCGCATGCCGTTCTTGGCTGTCGCCAGAGAATGAAGTTCAACTACTGCCTCGTCATGCTTTACGATCAGATCCTCCACATGTAGCTGCGCGCCATGTGGGAGAACCTGGCTCAACTTGGCGAAAGTGCCCTCTCTGAAAGCCTTCTTGCTACGATAGTGACCGGCGAGAGGGTGGGTGCCCATCACTGTCCAGTCGACGTGGTCAGATACCCGTTCGAAGAACGCAGCGCCGTCGCCGTTCTCAAGTCCCTTGAAGATCTCGCGAACACTATCTGATGTAATTGCCATTTGAATGCTCCTTTTCCTTGGCGATCTGTCGCCTGCGGTTTCGCAATTAGATATGCAGGCATGATGCCAATCGCTAATGTGCTGAAAAGAGACAGCGCCCATCGTCAGTTTCATGCTGCACGCTCAGCAAAATGACGAGCGCTCGGCAGAGAGCACTGGGATGGAAGATTGGCCGGCGAAAGATGGACTTACATTTTGAAGTAGTGTTGTCCAAGGAGGGGAATGAGAATCTGATGGCAGAATCCGCTCGTCGGAAGCGAGAGCCAGCCCGATTAGAAGGTTTGACGTTCCCCGTACTTGTTGATTCCGAAACGCCTGATCTTCGATTCAAGCGTCTGCCGCGGCATCCCGAGTTTCGCGGCTGCGCCTGAAGGTCCGGCGATGCGGCCTTGGCACTCAGCCAGAACAGCTTCGATCATCTCTACTTCACGATCTGCCAACGCTAAAAGACCTTCGCGCGGTTGCCGAGACTCTGCCGATTCACGTTTTAGCCAGCTCTCATCAACAAAGAAGGTGTCCGTTTCACTGAGAATGACCGCACGTTCCACGACGTTCTGCAGTTCACGGATATTACCCGGCCAATCGTAGGCTGTTAATTGTTCCAGGGTTTGCTTATTGATATGTCGGATTGTCTTGCCGGCTGCCTTGGCATAACGCCCTACCAGATATTCGACGAGCAATGGAATATCCGCCGCTCGCTCGCGGAGCGGTGGAACGGCAATCGGAACAACATTCAGCCTGTAGAAAAGATCCTGGCGGAAGGTTCCGCCAGCAACGGCAGCAGCCAGATCCCGATTCGTGGCTGCTATTAGCCGGACGTCTACAGAAATCAGCTGATTGCTTCCCACTCGCTCAAACTCGCGCTCCTGTAACACGCGCAGGAGCGCGATCTGCGTCTCCATCGGGAGATCGCCGATTTCATCAAGGAAAAGTGTCCCGCCGTCAGCGGATTCGAACCTCCCCGCGCGTCGCTGCAGGGCGCCCGTGAAGGCCCCCTTCTCGTGCCCGAAAAGTTCAGAGGCAATCAGCGATTGAGGGATGGCGGCGCAGTTCACGCGGACGAAGGCTCTCGCCAGGCGGTTAGATCTCCGATGGAGCGCGCGAGCAATCAGCTCTTTACCCGTTCCGGTTTCGCCGAGGATGAGAACGGTCGCATCCGACGGCGCAACTTTATCTACCTGCCTCAGTACCTGGCGCATGGGTTCACATGAACCGACAATCTCCTCAAACATCGAGAAGCGATCAATATCTTCACGCAACGCAACGTTCTCGTTTTGGAGGCGCTGCTCAGCCATTTTGCGATCTTCGATATCGGTTCCCGCGGCATACCACCTTGTGATGCGCCCTTGGTCGTCCAGCATGGGATTCAGACGGAAATGAAACCAGCGATATTGCCCGTCTCTTCTCTTTAACCGGACTTCGGTCTCGAACGGGGATCCCTTTCGGAATTTGCTTGGAAGTTCTCTCAACGCGCGTTCCGCATCCTCGGGGTGAGTCAGCATATTCAAATCCGCAGCCCGCCACTCCTCAAGAGTCATTCCGAAATAATCGAGCGCTGCCTGGTTATTATAGACACGTCGAGGAATTTCACCAGGCCCAAGTTCGCCGATGTGTATCGGAGAAAGATCGAGGATTTGTCGCGCTTCCCGCTCGCTTTGCCGGAGCTTCTCTTCGGCTCTCTTTCGGTCATCGATGTCGGTTGCGGTTGCGTACCAGCGGGTAATTCGGCCTTGTTCGTCCTTCAGCGGGTTGTATTGAACGAGGTGCCAGCGGTACTGCCCGCCCTTACGCAGAATACGCATCTCGTATTCGAAAGGCGCGCCACGTAACAGTCCCTCGTGACGCTCGGCTCTGAATCGGTCTAGGTCTTCAGGATGGAGGACGCGTGCAAAGGGGCCAACCTCGTTCATCTCTTCGATCGTTAGCCCGGTCCGCTCAAGCGCCACGCGATTCGCATAGAGCGTAGTTCCATCCGGCGCAAGGACTACGACGGATTGGCAAATGGCATCAGCGATGTTGCGCCCGTTGTCGGTATCGATTCCGCGGATAACGTTATACGTATGACGCTGTTCGTTGAACAATTCCATGGAACCATCCGGTAGAAAGCACCAGGCAAGCGCAGGAAGCCTATTGATGAAAGTGCGACGTTGAGCTTCCGATTCCTTCAGGGCATCGAAAGCATCCCATATGGATGGATGACTTTGGCCCTCGCTCGGATTCATAGGTTGGTCCTATGAGTAGATAATTTCGAGCAGACGACCTCCGCGCATGCCGAATCATACGGTTTGCCAAGCGATAAAGCGCCGGTCACCCAACACACCACATGCCGCCTGAATCGTGTGCTCGCACAAATAATTTAGTGGCTATCCGTTTGTGCCCCTTCGGCCCACTCGCGAAGAATCCACTCGCGTACATAGAGAGGGCAGTGAACCAATACAATACCCTCGTCCTCGCAGTCACTCAAGAACCGTACAACCTCAACGTCCACAAGAGTGACTTCGCTCAAGTCCAGGAGTATGCGAACGCTGTCATCGTCCATTTGAGCCCGTATGTCACCGATATGAGCGGATTGAATTCGGCCGCTGAGCCGCAGCCTCATGCTGTGTCCGTCCGACTCCTTTTCAATCTTTAACATTTTGCCAACCATCCAGTACACCTTAGCTCACAAACAAGTTTGGTCTAACTATGGTTCGGCTCATCCTATATCTGCTGGCCGGCTCGAGCGCGACAAGTTGGGTAACAGAACCTCCCGTGTCCTTCCCATAGGTTTCCACAGCCGATCGGAAATCCTGTCGCGCAACGATAGCGGATCGCAGCGTGGACCTAACTGAAATTCGGGCCATGAACTGCCCCGCAGCTTTGCATTTGTCCTACTGGTCTGCGCCCCGGCAGCATGGGCTTGTGGATGGTGACACTCTCGTGGCGATCGAAACCAACGAGGGCGGAATCTAATCGCTCGTCACCCCTCCATGATTGCCCACAGGTTCACATTCTTGTCTGCGTGACGCGATTTCAGTCGAAGCGCCGGCACTCGGGACAGATGGCGTAGACGTCATTGGTTTCTCCTCTCGATCGGTTCACTGTTGCGCCACCGGATTGGCGGATCTAAATCGCATCAATATCTTTGTATGCATGGCGAGCGCCATTCTCAAATGACTGAAATGGAATGGATCACGCTGAAACCCGGCGCCGCGTTTTCAGCAAAATGACGAGCGCTCAGCAGAACGTCACGTGAGCGGAGATTGCCGGACGTGAACATAATCAGCGACCGTATACACGATTCACCATTGGGCTCCGGGCCCACATAAAAAAGGACGCATCGCTGGTAATCACCGCAGGGCTACCTTTTCCATCGGTTTAACAGCGCACAGAATCGCCACGGTTCACCTGCGACACCCACGCCAAATATCCGCCATCGCAATTTCGTGCAATGAAGAAGTAATAGCCCGCCCGTTTGGCAGTGCGTTTGCTTAAGGTGTCATTGCGTTTCGCTGAAGAAGCAAAATTGCGAAATCGCGTTCGCGGGCACCAGGTCGACAGGAACTCGGAGTGGACAAACGCCATGAAAGAAACAGTTAATCGCTCTCGCAGACTTACACAGAAAGGTTAAACAAATGCGTGCACAACGCACGATAGTCTTAGTCGCAAGTCTTGTTTTCTTTGCAAGAAATGTGTGGACGCAAGAAAGCAATGCACCGGCATCACAGGCTGTTGATGTCGGCTCTCGCGAGGCGAACGACACCAATGCGGCGAATAACCCAATTCATCCGCTGCTCACCGTCGATTTGCAGAATTACTTCGCGCCTTCGCCGAAAGGATTTTCCGGCAGAATCGGCAATCAGGGATTACTACGAGTGTCTATTCCGATACGCGCATTCGGCACTCGTAACATCGTACGCACAATCTTGCCAATCAACACAACAGCCAGTGTGCAGGGCGGACCGAATACAGGAGTTGGAGATCTGACCGTTTACGATTTTCTGCTCTTTCAAGCGCATGGGACCACGCTCGGAGCAGGGCCGCTTATCGCGGCGCCAACCGCCAGAGGGGACTCCTACGGCTCTGGGAAATGGCAGGCCGGCGCTGCAGGTATTGTGATTGCGCCTCACAACTGGGGATTATTGGCCGTACTTGCTACCTATCAGCACTCGTTCTCTGGAAACAGTTCAAGCCCGATCGGCCAGCTCACGTCTGTGCAACCATTCTTTATCGACAATTTCCCTCATGGCTTCTACTTCCGATCTACGGGAGTCTGGACGTTTGACACATTTCACCATGTGCAGAACATCCCGCTCGGATCCGGCGTCGGGAAGGTATGGACGAGTTCCCATGGCGACATAGCAAATCTCTACATAGAGCCACAATACTCCGTCTACCAAAGCGGTGTTGGATCGCCCAAATGGCAGGTGTACGCCGGCGTTACATTCAAGTTCCCGGTGGCGAAGCGATAGAAGGAGCGGTACCGAGCATTGGAGGTGCCGCCTTCGTTATACCTCCCGAAGTCAGAACAGCCGGCTGTCGCGGGATGATTATCGGAAAGTCAGAAGGAGAGAAATTATGAAAATGCAAAAAGTCATGTCGGTTTTGATTGGGATGGTACTTTTGTTTGTCGGCCTAGTGTCGGCGCAGCAGGTTTCGACCGATTACGATCGTAGCGCAAACTTCGCGCACTACAGAAACTATTCGTGGCTACACGTTAAGACCCGAGATCCCTTGAGTGTCGATCGCATCAAACATGCCGTCAACACCGCCTTAGCGGCGAAAGGCTGGACGCAGGTGGATTCCGGCGGCGATGTCTCTATCGTGGCGATGGAGATCACGCGCGACCATCAGACCTTAGACACTTTTTACGACGGGTTTGGGGGAGGCTGGGGCTGGAGACGCTTTGGTGGTGGCGGTTTTGGCGAGGCAACAACTACGTCCGATACGTACAAGGTGGGCACTGTAGTTGTCGATCTCTTCGATGCAAGAACCAAGCAACTGATCTGGAGAGGAGCCGCGAGTGACACACTCTCCGACAACTCTAACAAGAACATCAAGAATCTCGACGAGGGCGTCGACAGAATGTTCAAGCAGTTTCCTCCAAGCGCTACGAAGAAGTAGGGGCGCGTACGGATCGCGGTATCTCTATCCAGACTCACCGCTCCCCACTTTCTCTCATGAGTTCGACCAAGGGTTGACTGTAGAGATCTTCATAGCTCCGCACAGGCTGGTGTTTACAAGTATTGGATAGCCTTGTGCCAAATAATCACCGGACGTATACAAGCGGAAGTTAAGGAAAATAGCTAACCGTGACAAACAATCAGTGCTCATAAGCAACAAAAGGAGGAACAAATGAGTAAGTCGATGAAGCCAACGCGCGGAGTACTAAGAATCTCTCCGTTCCTACGCATCGTTTGGTTGCTGTTGACCTGCGGCGTGCTCTCAGCGCAGAACCAGGAGCATCGCGTTCGGAATATTGTTCTGGTGCATGGAGCCTGGGCAGACGGATCTGGTTGGAAAGGCGTCTACAACATTCTTGTCAAGGACGGCTACATGGTCAGCATCGTCCAAGAGCCGGAGACGTCCTTCCAGGCTGACGTGACCGCAGTGAAGCGGATCCTCGCATTGCAAGGCGGACCGAGCATCCTTGTCGCACACAGCTATGGGGGATCCATCGTTACCGAAGCGGGCACGGACCCATCGGTTGCCGGATTGGTTTACGTCGCAGCGCACATGCCAGACGCAGGAGAGAACGAAGCGGACGATGGAAAGCGCTTCCCGAGTGACCTCACCACGTCTCGCGCGCTAAAGAAGACGGCAGATGGTTTCACGTACCTCGATCCCGTGCTGTTTCACGAGTACTTTGCAGCCGATCTTTCCGCGGAGCAGGCTGATTTCATGGCACGGTCGCAGGTGTTCAACTTTGCGGACAATTTCTCAGCGACGATCACCACGGCTGCCTGGAGAACCAAACCGAGCTGGATGCTAGTGGCAGGAAG
>Ga0210403_10006061_pt1 | contig 10178 bp, 6 predicted proteins | sample IncBWC19MmetaG_FD_150863 | JGI IMG/M metagenome (GOLD analysis project Ga0210403, IMG submission 150863) | Forest soil microbial communities from Barre Woods Harvard Forest LTER site, Petersham, Massachusetts, United States - Inc-BW-C-19-M | ecosystem: Environmental > Terrestrial > Soil >... | reverse complement strand
GCAACACTCGTACTGACGAGTTCGGCGGGGCGCGCGCAAACCTATCCGGCGAGGTCGATCACGCTGATCGTTCCGTTCGCGGCCGGTGGCTCGAACGACATGATCGGCCGCGTCATCGGCAAGAAGCTGAGCGAGACGTGGGGTCAGCCGGTCGTGATCGATAACCGTCCCGGCGCGGGCGGGGTGATCGGCACCTCCGCCGGCGCCGCTGCTGCGCCGGACGGTTACACCCTGCTCCTGGTGTCGTCGACCTTCACCATCAACCCGGCGATCAAGAAGAGCATGCCGTTCGACACGATCAGGGACTTCACGCCGGTCGCCTTTATCGCCCGCTCGCCACTCCTGCTCGTCGCGTCGAACCAGCTTGCGGTGAAATCCGCCAGTGAATTGCTGGCGCTAGCCAAAAGCAAACCCGGCCAGATCACCTATGCTTCGGCCGGTCCCGGCAGCATCAATCAGATTTCGGCCGAGCTCGTCGCACTTTCGGCGGGAGCCAGCTTCACGCACGTTCCCTACAAGGGCGGTGCGCCGGCGCTCAACGATCTCCTCGGCGGCCATGTCGACATCTATGTATCTAGTCTTCCGCAGGTGCTATCGCTCGCCAGAGATGGCCAGGCCAGGGCGCTGGCGGTGACAAGCGCCAGGCGAACGGCGCTGCTGCCGGATGTGCCCACGCTGGAGGAGGCAGGCATCGCCGGTTTTGATCTGCAGTCCTGGTGGGGGATTGTCGGGCCGGCCGGAATGCCCGCTGATATCGTCAATGCACTCAACGCGGAGATCGGAAAAATGCTGACCTCGCCTGAGCTCAGCACGATTCTGTCAAATGAGGGCGCCGAAGCACAAACCATGACTCCGCAGCAATTCGGAGATTTGATGCGTTCGGAAACGGAGCGCTGGATCAAGGTCGCGCACCAGGCCAATATTTCGATCGACTAACGTGGCCGCGTCTTGATCCATTCAGAAGCGGTAGGGTGGGTTGAGCAGCGCGAAACCCACCACTTCTGCCTCCGCGGCAAAGATGGTGGGTTACGCCTTCGGCTAATCTTACTGCGTCACAAGCAGCTCTATCCCCTCATCCTGAGGGCTTGCGAAGCAAGCGTCTCGAAGGATGAGGCCGATATCGGGGCCTCATGGTTCGAGACGGCGCATTCGCGCCTCCTCACCATGAGGGTTTTTGACGCAGTAGGACTAACCCACCCTACTTCTTCGCTCATCACGCGAATTTCGGCTGCTGCGCGGCCTGTTCGCCCATCAGCCGGGCGCGCTCGGTGTTCGGCCAGAGCAGCGCAAGCCCGAGAAGGCCCGAGGCGATCATGATGGCCGCATTGATCGTGAAGCCGGTCATGTAGCCTTCCACGGTGCCGCCTGCGTTCTGGATCACATTGCCCATGACATAGGGAGCGAGGATGCCGGCAAGCGTGTAGAGCGCGCCATAGATCGCGAGGATGGCGCCGCGCTGCGACACCGGCGTGAACTCGCCGAGCATGGGCGGACTGACCACGTAGATCGAGCCAGACAGGCCCGTGCCGACCACGAGCAGCGCGATCTGCAGGCCCGCGCCGCCGACATGCGGCATCATGGCCAGGATCACGCCGCCGACGACCAGCGGCACCGAGCCGAGCACGCCGCGGGCGCCGCGGGTGGAGACGCCGCGCGCCATCAGAACCTGCGAGATCCAGCCGGTGAGGATCACGACGGTGGCGCCGAAGATCCAGGGCAGGATGGAAACATAGCCCGCCTGCTGCTGCGAGAAGCCAAGCCCCTGCACGATAAAGGAGGTGAACCAGGTGAGCCCCAGCGACAGCGCCCAATAGGCGCCGAAGGTGGCGGCGACGCAGCCGATGAAGGTGCGCGACGTCAGCAACGAAAGGTAGGGAATTCTGACCTCCGCCGCAGCGCTAGCGGCCGTGTGCACCAGCGGTCCTTCCCTGCCAAGGATCAGCCAGGCCACGATCCACAACAGGCCGACGACGCCGAGCGCGCCGAAGGCATAATGCCAGCTGTAATTGACGATCAGCCAGTTCAGCGCGGGCACCGCGACGATCACGCCGAACGCCGAGCCCTGCGACAGGACCGCGGTCGGCAGCGTGCGCTTCTCGTCCGGAAACCATTTATAGATCGCATGCACGGCGACCGAGAAGGCCGGCCCCTCGCCGGCGCCGAGGATGACGCGGCAGATCAGGAGCGTGGTGAGGCCGACCGTGCCGACCATCGGAAACTGCGCCAGCGACCAGATCACGGCGAGGGCCAGCAGTACCCAACGCGTCGCCACGCGGTTGACGATGAAGCCCACGACAATGGCCGCGATCGAGAACAGCAAGAAGAAGGAGGAGCCGAGCAGACCGAACTCCTTCGGCTCGAGCTTCAGCTCGGTCATGATGGGTACAGCGGCAAGGCCGACGACGATCTTGTCCGCAAAGTTCACCAGCATGAACAGAAACAGCAGAAATGTGATGGTCCAGGCGCCCTTCGGCGTTTCCTTGACCGGCGCTTGTGCAGCCATGAATCTTCCCCGTCTGATTTTTTTTGCCCCGCGAGCCGATGCTACGCCTGCCTTTCCCGTCAAGGCAACCGGACATTTGGACCCGGCAAGGGCGATGCGGGGCCGGAATACCGTCTGGCGCTGTTTTGAACGCGCGCAGCAACCCATCACGATCGCGTCGTCATACCACTGAGAACGTGATCTGCGACCACGGCCTTGGTATCCTGTCCAAAACCCCAAGGAAGAGATCAAGGGAGAGATCATGACCCGACCCGTCCGCCACCACGCCGCCATCGGCCTCTTCGCGCTGGTGATGCTCATGCCCGCCATCGCGGACGCCCAGGACTACGCCGCAATCGTTGCGGCGTCCGACCGCAGCGATGCGGACAAGCAGACCGACGTGCGCCGCGAGCCCGCCAAGATGCTGGCCTTCACCGGCGTCAAGGAAGGCATGAAGGTGCTCGATATGGAGGCCAATGCCGGCTATTCGACCGAGCTCATCGCGCGCGCGGTCGGCCCGACCGGCATGGTCTGGGCGCAGGACCCGGCCTCGATCATCGAGCGTTTCGTCAAGGACAAGTTCGACAACCGCGCCAAGAGCCCGGCGATGAAGAACGTCGTGCATGTCATCAGGGACTTTGACGATCCAATCCCGCCCGATGTCTCGAATCTCGACATGATCACCTTCTTCTTCGCCTATCACGACGTGACCTATATGCCGGTCGACCGCGCCAAGATGAACGCGAAGATGTTCGCGGCGCTGAAACCCGGCGGCTATCTCATCATCGCCGATCATTCCGCCAAGCAGGGCGAAGGCACGACGGTCGCCAACACGCTGCACCGGATCGAGGAGGCAACCCTGCGCCAGGAGATCGAGGCGGCCGGCTTCAAGCTCGTCGCCGAGGGCGATTTCCTGCGTCATCCCGAAGACCCGCGCGATAACAAGGTATTCAAGCCGGCCGTCCCCGTCGACGAATTCGTGCTGAAATACCAGAAGCCCAAGTGAAAGCTCAGGCGAGCCCTTGCAACGCCGAGCATGGCGGATAACAAGGACATCGTGCTGAGCGTTCGCAACCTGACCAAGACCTACCGCACAGCCGGCGAGGACATCGCCGTGCTGCGCGGGGTCAACCTCGACATCACCGCCGGCGAGCGGGTGGCGCTGACCGGCGAATCCGGCTCGGGCAAGAGCACGCTGTTGCATCTGATCGCGGGGCTGGATGCTGCCGATGGCGGCGAGATCAGGCTCGATTGCGCTGACGTCACCGATCTCTCCGATGCCGGCCGCGCGGCGCTGCGGCGCGACCGGCTTGGGCTGGTGTTCCAGCAGTACAATTTGATCCCGAGCCTTACGGTCGGGGACAATCTCGCCTTCCAGTCGCGCATCGCCGGCAAGCACGATGGAGTATGGCATGCCGAGCTCGTTGAGCGGCTGGGCCTGGGCGCGCTGCTCAAGCGTTATCCTGAACAATTGTCCGGCGGACAGCAGCAGCGCGTCGCGATCGGCCGCGCGCTCGCAACCAAGCCGCTACTCCTGCTCGCCGATGAACCGACCGGCAATCTCGATGAAGATACCGCCGACGGCGTGCTGGCGCTGGCGCGTGATCTGGTGGCGCGCACCGGCTGCGGCTTTTTGATGGTGACCCATAGCGTGCGGCTGGCCGCGACGCTGGACCGGCAGGTCACGCTGCATGCGGGGCGGATCACATGAGCCGCGCGGTCTGGATCCTTGCGGTGCTGCTAAGCCATTGGCGGCGGCATCCGATGCAGCTGGCCACCCTGCTGATCGGCCTGATCTCGGCGACCGCGCTGTGGAGCGGCGTGCAGGCGCTCAATCAACAGGCGCGCGAGTCCTACGACCGCGCCGCCGCGATCTTCGGTGGCGCGCGGACGCCGATGCTTACTGCGCGCAATGGCGCGACGTTCCCGCAAGGATTGTTCGCGAAGCTGCGCCGCGCGGGCTGGCCGGTATCGCCGGTGCTGGAAGGCCGCGTGCAGATCGGCGGGCATTCCTATCGCCTGCTCGGCATCGAGCCGGTGACGTTGCCAGGCGAAGTCGGCAATGCGCCGACGATTGGGCGAACCGGCCTGCAGGCCTTCATGGCACCACCAGGACAAACCCTGGTCGCGCCGGAGACGCTCGGCGATCTGCATCTTGCCGAGGGCGCCTCGCCGACCGCGAGTAACGGCACGGCCCTGCCGCCTATTGCCGCGCAGGCGCAGCTTGTGCCCGATGTGCTGGTGGTCGATATCGGCGTCGCGCAAAAGCTGCTGAACAAACCGGATCAGGTTTCACGCCTGCTGGTCGGCAAGGCCAAAGGCCCGCGCGAGGCATTGGAAAAGGTCACCGGCGATCAGCTGCGCCTGGTCGAGCCGGATGCCGAAAGCGATCTCGAACGCTTGACCGACAGTTTCCATCTCAACCTCACCGCCTTCGGCCTGCTGTCGTTCTTTGTCGGGCTGTTCATCGTCAATTCGGCGATCGGCCTCGCCTATGAGCAACGCCTGCCGATGTTGCGCACGCTGCGCGCCTGCGGGGTGTCGGCGCGGTTGATGAACACCGTGCTGGTGTTCGAACTGGTGTCGCTGGCGCTGCTTGCAGGCATAGCCGGCCTGGTCTGCGGCTACTTTATCGCCGCGCAACTGCTGCCCGATGTCGCGGCCTCCCTGCGCGGCCTCTACGGCGCGCCGATCCCGGGCGAGCTGACCTTGAAGCGCGAATGGTGGATCGCGGGCCTCGTCATCAGCGTCGCCGGCGCGCTGATCGCGGCGGCGACCAGCCTCGCCAAAGCCGTCCGGCTCCCAGTACTGGCGGCCGCGCAGCCGCAAGCATGGCGGCAGGCGCAACAGCGCTGGCTGATGTTGCAGGGCGCGGCGGCGCTTGCGACCTTTGCCGCCGCGGCGTGGCTGCTCTGGGCCGGCAATTCGCTGATCGCGGGATTTGGCGTGCTCGCGGCGCTGTTGTTCGGCGCGGCGCTGATCCTGCCGGCAATTTTGGAACTCGTATTGTCGCTCGGCGAGCGCGGCGCAAACGGCGCACTCGCGACCTGGTTCTGGGCCGACAGCCGCCAGCAGCTTTCGGGATTGTCGCTGGCGCTGATGGCATTGCTGCTCGCGCTGGCCGTCAATGTCGGCGTCGCGACCATGGTGGAAACCTTCAGCCGCACCTTCCTGACCTGGCTCGACGGCCGGCTCGCCGCCGACGTCTACATCAGCGCGGCCGATAACGCGCAGGCGGACGCCATCAAGGCCTGGCTGCGCGGGCGAAGCGAGGTGCATGCCGCGCTATCGGGCGGCCGCGCGGAGACGCAAGCAGATGGCGCGCCGGTGGAGGTGCTCGGCCTGCCCGACGATGCGACCTATCGCGATCACTGGCCGCTGCTGCAAGCGGACAGTGAGGCCTGGCAAAAGCTGCCGCGCGGCGACAACGCCTTCATCAGCGAGCAATTGTCGCGGCGGATGAATCTTTCCCGCGGCGACCATATTGCGCTGCCGACGCCGGGCGGCGACTGGCCGCTCGAAGTCGCCGGCGTCTACGCCGATTACGGCAATCCCAAAAGCCAGATCGCCGTCAACGCCGCAGCGCTGTTCCAGCATTTTCCCGGTACGCCGCAGACGCGGCTCGCGCTGCGCGTCGAGCCCGCAAGGATTCCCGCGCTGATCACGGCTCTCTCCGAACAATTCGGCCTCGACAGCCGCAACCTGCTGGATCAGGCCTCGCTGAAAGCAGAATCGACGCGCATCTTCAACCGCACCTTTGCGGTGACGGCGGCGCTCAACGCCTTCACGCTCGGCGTCGCCGGCGTGGCGCTGCTGACCAGCCTGTTGACGCTCGCCAATTCGCGGCTCCCTCAATTGGCCCCGCTCTGGGCGATCGGCGTGACGCGGCGGAAACTCGCCGCGATCGAGTTGACCAAGACACTGTCGGTCGCGGCCATCACCGCGCTGCTGGCGCTGCCGCTCGGCTTGCTGGTGGCCTGGTGCCTGATCGCGATCGTGAATGTGAAAGCGTTCGGCTGGCGGCTGCCGTTCCATGTGTTCCCGCTGCAGCTGATAAAACTGCTCGGCGTCGCGCTGGCGGCCTCGCTGCTGGCCTCGCTATTGCCGGTCGCGCGGCTGGCGCGGATGCAGCCGGCCAATCTGGTCAAGGTCTTTGCCAATGAGCGTTGATGTGAGGATTTCAAGGCGCATGTTTGCAGGCGGGCTCGCCCTGCTTGGCCTGCGCGGCAGGGCATTCGCGCAAGGCTTTGCCGGGCTCGGCGCCCAGGCAGATGGCTATGCAAAGGTCACGCCCGGAAAGGCATTCGCCTTTCCAGCCGATCACGGTCCGCATCCCGATTTCCGCATCGAGTGGTGGTACATCACGGCGAACCTGACCGACGCCAGCGGCGCCGCCTATGGCGCGCAATGGACGCTGTTCCGGCAGGCGATCGCACCAGGCGCGCAAGAAGAGGGCTGGGCCAACCAGCAGATCTGGATGGCGCATGCCGCGGTGACGCGGGCCGACACCCACCGGATGTCTGAGACTTTTGCGCGCGGTGGCGTAGGCCAGGCTGGCGTCAGCATAGATCCGTTCCAGGCCTGGATCGATTCCTGGGCGATGCGTGGCTCAGCGCAGACGAACGCGAGGACAATATCTCCGCTCGACCTCACGGCATCCGGAAAAGATTTCGCCTATTCCTTCCATCTCGAAGCCGACCGCCCTTTGGTGTTGCAAGGCGACGGCGGCTACAGCAAAAAGAGCGAGCGCGAGCAGGCCTCGTATTACTACAGCCAGCCCTTTTTTGGGGTGAGCGGCCGCCTCGCGATCGATGACAAGCCGGTTGACGTGACCGGACGGGCCTGGATGGATCGGGAATGGAGCAGCCAGCCACTGGCATCGGATCAAAACGGCTGGGACTGGTTCGCATTGCATTTTACCAGCGGCGAGAAGCTGATGCTGTACCGGATGCGCGAGACCAGCGGCCACCACTATGCTTCCGGCACGTGGATCCTGCCCGACGCTTCAACGCGAACGCTCGCGCCCGCCGACATCAAGATGACGCCGAAATCCCCGATCGATATCGAAGGACACACGCTGCCGGTGCAGTGGAGCGTCGCGATCCCCTCACTGTCGCTCGCCATCGAAACCACCCCGCTCAATCCCAGGGCGTGGATGGGGACGAGCTTTGCCTATTGGGAAGGCCCGATCCGTTTTGCCGGCAGCCATTCCGGCGTCGGCTATCTGGAGATGACGGGCTATTGATCCGCCCGTGATCCCGGCATAGCTGTTCGCGTTCTCAAATGCGGCCGTGAACTGCTAGGTTCCGCGCCGCAGACCGGCGGTTTTGGAGGCACACATGCAGCGGCGCGAATTCATCGCTTTTCTCGGCGGCATGGCGATGGCCGCACCGATAGCGGCAAAGGCCGAGACGCCGGAAAAGGTGTTTCGGCTTGCGGTGGTCAGTCCGGTGGGATTGATGCCTGAGGCCAGTCCGAACGCAAAAGTGCTGCTCGGCGCGCTGAACGGGCTTGGCTACACGCTCGGCCAAAACCTGATCTTCGAGGGGCCGGCCGGGCCGTCCGGACGGCCGCTGCCGCCGGAAAAGATCATCGAGCAGGTGAAGGCGAAGAAGGTCGATCTCATCGTCGCCTGGGGTTTCCCGGTGGTGGCTGCAGCCAAGGCCGCCGGCATTCCAACCGTGGTCGCGTTCGGGGTCGGCGATCCCGTGGCGACTGGGCTCGTGCAAAACCTGGCGCAGCCGGGCGATGTCATCACCGGTATTTCCGACGTGGCGACGACGCTAAGCACCAAGCGCCTCGGCCTGCTCAAGGACCTGCTGCCGAAGCTCAGCCGCGTCGCGATGTTGTGGAACAAGGACGACCTCGGCATGTCGCTCCGCTATGAGGCGTCCGCCAAGGCGGCGCAGGCGATCGGCGCCGATGTCGAGGCGGTCGGCGTGCGCGAGCCCGACGATTTCAACGAGGCGTTCACGGTGATGGACAAAGAGGCGCCCGATGCCATCCTGATGGTGTCGGACTCGCTGACCATGCTGAACCGCGAGCGCGTGTTCGATTATGCAGCGGCACACCGCCTGCCTGCGATCTACGAATTCGACTCGCTGGTGCGCGAAGGCGGCCTGATGTCCTACGGCGCGGACCTGAAGGAATCATTCGAGCGCGCCGCCGCAATGGTCGACCGCATCTTCAAGGGCGCCAAGCCGGGCGATCTGCCATTCGAGCAGCCGACCCGCTATCTCTTCGTCATCAACCTGAAGACCGCGAAGTCGATCGGGCTGGAAATTCCGCCGAACCTGCTCGCGCTCGCCGACGAAGTGATCGAATAGATCAGAACGGTAAAGCTGTCGTCCCGGCGAACGCCGGGACCCATTATCTCTCGCAGATGTTGTTTCGTTGGCCACTGCCTCGTCGTTGCGAGGAGCGTAGCGACGAAGCAACCCATCTTTCCCTTGCGTTGAGAGGTGGATTGCTTCGCTTCGCTCGCAATGACGATAAAAACAGATGCCGGTGGTTATGAGCCCCGGCTTTCGCCGGGGGCGCTACGCGTCACTTCGTCAGCGGGCAGCCGCTTTCCTTGGCGGTGAAGAACGCCTTGTCGCCGGGAATGACGGCGATCTGTTTGTAATAATCCCACGGCCTCTTCGATTCCGATGGCTTCTTGACCTCGAACAGATACATGTCGTGGACCATGCGGCCGTTCTCGAGCACCTTGCCCTGCGCAAAGGCGTCGTCGACCGGCATCTCCTTGAGTTTTCTCGCGACCGCATCGGCATCCTTCGTGCCCGCCGCCTTCACTGCTTTCAGATAGCTCAGCGTCGCCGAATAGGTGCCGGCATGGATCGTGTTCGGCATGCGGCCTGTGCGTTTCAGGAAGCGTTCGCCGAAAGCTCGCGCCCTATCGTCATGATCCCAATAAAATCCTTCGGTCAGGACCAGACCTTGCGCCGCCTCGAGACCCAGTCCATGGACGTCCGACAACACCATAAGGAGCGCGGCGAGCTTCTGCCCGCCCTTGACGATACCAAATTCCGCCGCCTGCTTGATCGAATTGCTGGTGTCGAGGCCGGCATTGGCGAGTCCAACGATCTTGGCCTTCGAGCTCTGCGCCTGCAGCAGGAAGGACGAGAAGTCGGACGAGTTCAACGGCACGCGTACCGAGCCGAGCACCTTGCCGCCATTGGCGGCGACGATCTCGCTGGTGTCCTTTTCGAGCGCGTAGCCGAAGGCGTAGTCGGCGGTCAGGAAGAACCAGCTGTCGCCGCCCGCCTTCACCAGGGCACCACCGGTGCCGACCGCGAGCGCGCGAGTGTCATGGGCCCAATGGAAGCTGTAGGGCGTGCAGGCGTCGCCTGATATGCGCGAGGTCGCGGCTCCCACCACGATATCGATCTTCTTCTTTTCCCTGGAAAGGTCCTGCACAGCGAGCGCCACCGACGAGGTCGTGAGCTCGGTGATCATGTCGACACCTTCAGTGTCGTACCATCGCCGCGCAATCGCCGTCGCCAGATCTGGCTTGTTCTGGTGATCGGCCGTGACCATCTCGATCTTGTGGCCGAGCACCTCGCCGCCGAAATCCTCGATCGCCATTCTGGCGGCTTCCACCGAGTATTTGCCACCATAGTCGGCATAGAGGCCGGACTGATCGTTCAGAATGCCGATCTTCACGCCCTGCGCAGACGCGGGCGCGGCCAACAAA
>Ga0210403_10006060_pt1 | contig 10179 bp, 10 predicted proteins | sample IncBWC19MmetaG_FD_150863 | JGI IMG/M metagenome (GOLD analysis project Ga0210403, IMG submission 150863) | Forest soil microbial communities from Barre Woods Harvard Forest LTER site, Petersham, Massachusetts, United States - Inc-BW-C-19-M | ecosystem: Environmental > Terrestrial > Soil >... | reverse complement strand
GATGAATTGGAATCCGGGGATGCCGACGGCGTCGAAGGAGAGATGGTCAGTGCCTCCGGTGTTGCGCATGCTGAGTGTGGTCATGCCGAGATCTTTGAAGGGACGCATCCATTGTTCGAAGATGGGAGCGACGGCTTCGTTCTCCTGCAGATACACGCCGCGGATTTTTCCGGTGCCGTTGTCGATGTTGAAATAGGCGGCGACCTTTGCTTGTTCCGGTTTCACGGTGACGGGGCCAGCGTCGCGACGTAATAGCGTGGGCATGCCTTTCATGTTGGGATCGTCCATAGGTGGACGCGAGCCGAAGTGTTGTTCGACGTAGCCTTGGGAGCCGAGGAGGCCTTCCTCTTCGCCGCTCCACAGGCCGATGCGGATGGTGCGGCGGGGTTTGATGTCGAGGGATCTCAGGATGCGCATGGCTTCCATCATGACGATGGTTCCGGCGCCGTTGTCGGTTGCGCCGGTGCCGGCGTGCCAGGAATCCAAGTGCGCGCCCAGCATCACGACTTCATCTTTCTTGTCGGTGCCTGGGATTTCGGCGATGGTGTCGTATTGCATGGGGTCATCGTCGTAGAAGGTGTTGGTGACGTTGAGTTCGAGGGTGACGTCTTTTTTCTGCTGCAGCAGGCGGGCGATGCGGGACCAATGCTCCGATGCCATGGTGAGCTGAGGAGTGGTCGCCGTCTCGCCGGGTTTGAAGGAGCCGCCGGACTGGACGAAGACGGTGCCGCCTCCGGAAGTGCCGCGGCTGTGGTCGATGACGGCGAGGACTTTTTCGTCGGCGTAGAACTGGTTCAGATCTTTTGCGAACTGGCGGCGCCGGGCGATCTCGGACATGCGGAACGGAGGACGTTCGCCAGGAATTTCATATTCGCCGGTCTTGGCGAGATCATCGTCGGTGTAGCGCTTGTAGGGAGCTTCGATGATGGGCTTCACGTCGGCGTCGGGGCCGGCGATCAAGATCATTCCGGCGAGCTTGCCTTTGTATTTGTCGAAGTCTTCCTTTTTTTCGATGTTGACGCGAACGCATTTGCCGGTGACGACGCCGTTAGTGCCGGGCGTCCAGGCCTTGGCGTAGACCAGGAGCGGGCCGATGTCCGGCACGGTCATGCGGGCGTTGACGTATTGATTGGCCCATCCACGGCCGAACGGGCCCCAGGGTTCGAGGTGAGAGTTGCTCATGCCCATCGTGGTGAGTTGGTCGCGCGTCCACTCGTTGGCGCGCTTCATGTTGGGAGATCCGGTGAGGCGCTCGCCGATGGAATCCATCAGGCCGGAGGCGAGTTCCATGACTTTGGAATTGTGGAAACCCTCGTAGCGAATGCGGGAGATGGTTTCGAGATCGACTTTTTCCTGTTTTTCCTGGGAGCAGAGGGCAGGGACGAACGACAAAATGACGACGAGAGAAAAGACGAGTCGTGCAGAACTCTTCATGGATGAAGCTCCTGAGCGGGAATCAATCGGGGATTATACAACTGGAGATGCGGTGAGATGGGGAGATTGTAAAGTTATTTTGCGAAGCAAAGCGTTAACCACGAAGGCCACTAAGGTTCACGAAGGAAATCATTTCTTTAATTGAAGTGCTTTCGGGGGCGCGGCGGGCTTGGCGTCTTCCGCGTCGCGGTCTTTGACGACGTACTGCACGATCAGCGAGATGCGGCGGTTGGCGGGGTCGAGCGGGGCGTCGGGCTTGCGGAGGCGCTGGTCGGCGAATCCGCGGACCTGAGTAACCTGTTTGGGGCCGCTGCCGTTGGCCTGCATGGCTCGGCGGGCGGCGTTGGCGCGATCGGAGGAGAGTTCCCAGTTGCCGTAAGTGGGCGAGGAGTAGGGCTGGGAATCGGTGTGACCGTCGATGGAGAGTTTGTTGGGAAGTTTGCCGAGTTCCTGGGCCAGAGTGACGAGCATCTCGTTGCCGTCGCCTTTCAGCTTGGCGCTGCCGCTGTCGAAGAAAGTGCCGCTGGCCGATTCGGAGAGTTCGATGCGCAGGCTTTCGGCGGTGACCGTCATCTCAATGTGACTCTTCAGTTTTTCGAAATCGCTCATCTGTTTAATGGCCAGCTGTAGTTGATCTTTTAGTTTGGACATGTCGTCGCGCTTGAGGGTGAAGTTTTCCCCGCTGCCCACCATGTTGGAGCCGATTTTTTTCGCGGTGCCGGTGGGGTCCTTGAAATATCCGCCTACCGCGACTTGAACCTCCTTGCTGGAGCTGAGCAGCCAGAGAACGATGAAGAGGGCCATCACGGCGGTGACGAAGTCGGCGTAGGCAACTTTCCATGCGCCGCCGTGGTGGCCGCCGTGGCCACTTTTTTTCTTGAGGATGATGATGGGGCGGGATTTGTCCATGGGGGTTCGATTCGCAATTCTTTAGGAAGCGGTGGCGGCCGCGGCGGCCGCGCCTCCGCCACGGCAAGCCTGTTCGAGTTCCTTAAACGATGGGCGAACATGGCCGGGGACGGCGCGGCGCGCCATTTCCACGGCCATGATGGGGGCGGTGCCTTTCAGAAAAGAGACCATCAGGACGCGCATCACGTAGAGGAATGCGTGCTCCTCCTCAGCGGCTTTGGTCATGCTGGAGGCGATGGGGCCGACCAGTCCGTAGCAGAGAAGAATTCCCAGAAAGGTTCCGACCAGGGCGGCGGCGACTTTGGGTCCGATTTCTTCAGGCGGGCCGCCGAGCGCGCCCATGGTGATGACGACGCCGAGAACGGCTGCAACGATGCCGAGGCCGGGCAGGGAATCCGCCATGGTGCTGAGGGCGGCGGTAGGCTGCGTGGAATCGTGGTGGTGAACTTCCATATCGAGATCGAGCATCTGATCGAGATCGAAGGCGTCGATGCCGGTGATGGCAATGCGCAGGGAGTCGCACACGAAATTGCAAATGTGATGGTTCTTGAGGAACGCCGGATTCTTGGAAAAGACCGGGCTCTTGGCGGGCTCTTCGACGTCAGCTTCAAGGGCCATTAAACCGTCTTTGCGAGCTTTGTTGAGCAGGTCGTACAACATTTTCAGCGTGTCGATATAGGTCTGCTTGCCGAATTTGGAGCCGACGAAGACGCCGCCGATGCCTCCGGCGATTTTCTTGATGATGTGCAGGGGGTTACCGATCAGAACGGTGCCGATGGCGGCGCCGCCGATGATGATTAATTCCGCGGGCTGAACCAGGACGCGGAGGTTGCCGTGCTCCATGAGGTATCCCGCGACCACGCAACCGAAGACGATAACGATGCCGATGATTGCAAACATTCCTTATTCCTTAGCTCCTTGTTCATTGGCTCCAGAAGTTCCGCTCGCGGCGGAGGCGGCCTGAGTTCGACCGGTTGAGACTGTGTCCAGTGATTTCTGAGCGCGCTCGATCAGGGACTCGATGGAGTCGCCGGGTTGTGCGGAGGCGTGGCCGATGGAGAGAGGCAGGGAACGGCGTTCGCCCCACCACTCGATGCCGTCACCGGCGAGCAGGCGGTGGACGCGTTCGCGGACGGCGGGCAGAGCCTCCTGGCTGCAGTTGTTCAGGATGACAAGGAACTGATCGTCGGTCCAGCGTCCGATGAAATCGGTTGGCCAGAGGGCGTTCTCCAGAGAGCGAGCGACGACGCGTAGCAGGGAGGAAGTTGCTTCGGGTCCGAGGCTGGCGCGGAAGTGGGGCAATCCCACAAGGCATAGACAGAGTACGCCGAACGGGACGTGGAGTTCGACGAAGGTGGCCAGGGTTTCGCGCAAGTGGGATCGCATTAGAGTTTGGCTGGCGACGTTGGTGACTTCGTCGACGCAACCGGGAAGGTTAGGGCTGTCGCCGCGAGGATCGGAAGTCGCGGCGGGCTGGAGTTCTTCAAAAGTTTCGACAGCGCCGATGATCGAACCATGCTGGTTGTGAACGGGAACGGCGCGGATGCGGACGGGAATTTCGTATCCGGCTTTGTGGTGCAGGAATCCGGTGGCCTCGACGGAGTGTGAAGTCTTGATAGCGCGGGCGACAGGGCAATCTTCGCCACAGAACTCACAGCCGGATTGATCGCAGTGCAGGAGGGTTTCCGAGAAGCAGGAGTGGCCAACGACTTCGTGGCGCAGATGTCCGGTGATGCGTTCGGCGCCGTCGCTCCAGAAGACAATTTTCTTTTGCATGTCGACCACGCACAGGCCCGCGGGCAGGCTTTCGAGGATGCCGCGACAGATCTCGGAATCGTGAAATGCGGACATAGGTGGCCGAAAAAGAATTCTGACTGTTGGAATCATCGGCAAAATCCACAGGGACTTCAGGGGAAGCAGCTGCGAGGGATGAGGGCGAGTTTCGCGGAAACGACGATTTTTCAGAGGGATAGACAGCGTTGCGGTGCAACGGCGATATGGCACGGAAGTGCTATATGCAGAAAATCAGCTCCGCTCTACTTTCTAAGGTGAGCAGTTCTGGGGAGGGCTGCCCGGGCGTCTTGGACTCGAAAGAGTTCGGGGCGCTCTTTAGTTTTTGGGGAGCTTTTTCCTGCCGAGGAGTGTCCTGTCGCGGCGCGTTGACGTCCTGTCCGTTCTTCCCGTGTTTGTTCTTGTCGACCCGATTGCGCTTTGTTTCATTTCGATGGAACTCAAGGGAAACTCTCGCGCGGAGTTTAGTTGGTGGAGATGGTGAAGTTGACGGTGATTTTGGCTTGGGTTTCGACCGGGTCGGCACCCTGGAAGTGGGGCTTGAAGTGCCATTGTTTTACCGCTTCCTCGGCGGCGGTGGCGAGGATGGGGGGACCGCTGAGGACGCGGAGATCCTGGATCAGGCCGTCGCGGCCGATGAGGGCTTGCAGAATTACGGAGCCCTGCACTTTCATTTGGCGCGCGAGAAGAGGATAGCCGGGCTTGATTGGCCGGTTGACGACCTCGGCGGTATCGGCGGACATCTGCACGCGCTCGGCAGCGTTGGTGGTGGCGGTGGCTGCGGTGTCGGTTTGGGGGCCGGTGGGCTGGACCACGGAGGCTACTTGCGGGGGTGAGATTGACCGCGATGAATCGGGCTGGGATGAATCGCGCTGGAGATCGACGTGGATCGAGTTGGTGCCGGGATGGACGGTGCGATGAACATCGCCGGCGACGACTTCAACTTCGAGTGGAGGGAGCACGGTTCTGGTGACGGATGCGTTCGGTGGAGCCGAGGGATCGGCGGGGTCGGATGCAGCGACACCGGAGGGTTCGGCTGGTTCCGGTTGGAGTTGGTTACGGTGTGATTTCTTGTGGGCCGGCGCCGTTGGCCGGGCCGCCTGCGTGGTTATCGTGCGGGCTGCGGCGGGAGCACCTGGCTGGGTTTGGCCTTCCGCTTCCTGTCGGTCGGGGAACCAGAAGTCGCGATCGGAATAGAGTTCAAAGCCTAGAGCGACAACAAGAAGAATCAGCGCGACGACCATCATGCGCCGCTGCTGCGGTTCCGGGGAACGCCCGGAGCGCGGGGCGGCTCGAAGACCACGACTAAATCTTGGAACCAATGTTTTAAGCTGCGGCATGTGAAACACCCAGGGCGCTTGCCTCGAATTCCCACGATAGTATGCCTCGAAAGTCAGCGAAAGGCCAGTGCAAGCCTTCGTGCCAGGCGCACGGAGAGGCCGTTTTCGGTGGTTGAACATTCTGCGTTTTCGCCGTAACTTCGTGAGATCTGTTTAATCTTATTGTGGAGATGTGATCCGTAGGAGGGGTATGGATCCAGCGAACGATAAACCAGACGCGGGCGAGCCGAAGGCTAACGATCCGACGGCGGAGTCGAAGATCGTCGACCCGGAGGGTGCGAAACCGAAGGGCGTCGAAGCTAAGGTTGTTGAATCAAAGAGCGTTGAATCAAAGATCGGCAATTCTGCGATTCCCGGCCCTCGGATGAATGAGCGCAGGTTCGCGCAAGTGTCGCGGCGGGAATTGTTGAAAGTGGTGCCGGTGCTGGCGTTGGGAGCGTTTGCCATACCTGGCTTGCAGGATTCTTTGCTCAAGAAGGGGCTGGGGTTCAGTGATTGGGCGTCGGCGCGGCTGTTTCGGCGCGGGCATATGGCTACGAATTTTGCGGATGGGGAACTGACGCCGTTTGAGAAGTTTCCCATCAACGGATATGACGTTGAAGATCCGGGAGTGATTTTTGAGAACTGGACTTTGACGGTGAGTGGCGTCGTCAAGAAGCCGGGCGATTACAAGCTGGAGCAGATCCAGGCGCTGCCGCGGGTGCGGCAGAATACGCGGCATGTGTGCGTTGAGGGGTGGGACGTGATTGGTCGGTTCGGAGGGGCGCGGCTGTCGGATTTTCTGAACCTGATTGGGGCGGATACGTCGGCACGATTTTTGACGGTGGCTTGCGCGGACGATTATTACGAATCGCTGGATATGGCGACGGCGCTGCATCCGCAGACGCTGCTTTGTTATGAGATGTACGATCAGCCGCTGACGCGCAAACATGGGGCGCCGCTGCGGTTGAATATTCCGACGAAAGTGGGATACAAGCAGGCGAAATATTTGACGGATCTGAAGGTGACCAACGTCTTGGAGAAAGTTGGGTATTGGGAAGATCAGGGGTATTCGGAGTTTTATGGGCTGTGAGGGCGATTGGCACGCTCGGGAAGGGCACGACTTTTAGTCGTGCCGTAATTGGCGCAGAATCCGGCGGCTTCAGCCGCTGAGGGCGAGGTTAATCCATGAGTGGTGTTGTGGTTGAGATCACGCGCGCGACTGGCGACGAGACCGAGACTGTGTCTCGCGCGGTGTATGAACATCCGCTGGTGGTGCGGCTGTGCCACTGGGTGAATGCGATTTCGCTGTTCGTGATGGTGGGGAGCGGGTTGCAGATTTTCCGCGCGTTTCCGAGTTTTGGCGCGAAGATTCCGCAGAAGGATTTGTTGAACTGGCCGAAGTCGTTTGCCATCGGGGGATGGTTGGGCGGGGCTCTGCAGTGGCACTTGACCTTCATGTGGATTTACATCGCGACTGGAGTGATTTATCTGGGCTATCAGGTTTTCAGTGGGAATTACCGGCAGGTTTTGTTTACGCATCGGGATATTCCTGGGGTGTGGCCGATGGTGAAGCATTATTTCTTTTTTGGCCCAAAGCCCGGGCTGCGCGAGGCTTACAACCCGCTGCAGAAGCAGGCTTACACCAGTGCGATCGGGCTGGGCGTGTTGTCGGTTCTGACTGGGTTGGCGGTGTGGAAGCCGGTGCAGTTTTCCTGGCTGGCGTGGCTGATGGGTGGATTTCATTGGGCGCGGCTGTGGCATTTTCTGACGATGTGGGCGATTTTGGGGTTTGTGTTCGGGCATCTGGTGATGGTGCTTCTGCATGGGTGGAGTAATTTTGTGTCGATGCTGACGGGGTGGAAGAAGGATCCCGAGTATTGACGAAGCCGATCAACATAAAGTCCTCGAGGAGTGGAGTCCAAGATGAAGGATCCATGGAAGCCTATTCTTGTTGCATTAGTTGCGGCGGCGTCGTGTTCGCTAATCCTGGTGACGCTAAAGGTTGCGCGCGCCGATGACAGCCCGCAGAATCCTGCAGAATTGTGGCTCTCGTGGAGCCCGCAGGCTCGGGAGACCTACGTGTGGGGCTATATGGACGGCTTCAACAGAGGAGGGCATACGGCTTGCTATTTTCACGCGGAAAAGATAACCCCCTACCTTCCCCAGAAGTCGGTTCCGGTCGAGGAGTTGCCGGAGGTTGTCTGCAATAAAGCCCTGCCTCAATTTACGGAAAGCACGCATTTCGATGTCTACGTGGAAGAGATCACTCAGTACTACAAGAAGTACCCAAGGGATCGGCAGGCAGGGGCCGGCAGGTTATTGGAAGAAATGGCGTCTCCCCCGGGCCTCACGGTTGATCAGATACACGAGAAACTCACACGGTAGCCAGAGGGACTCTGCGCGAGATGGCCGAACGAAATGCGGTCGTGAACAATCCGGAGCAGGCGGGTGCGACGCGCGAGCAGGATTTGATTGCGCGGGTGCAACGCGGGCAGAACGAGTTGTTCTATGAGCTGGTGCGGCCTTATGAACGGCGGGTGTATGCCGCGGCGCTGGCAATTTTGCGCAACGAAACCGACGCGGAGGATGCGGCGCAGGAGGCCATGCTGAAGGCGTTTGCCAATATCCGGCAGTTTCGGGCGGAGGCCCGGTTCAGCACGTGGTTGATTCAGATTACGGTGAATGAGGCGCTGATGCGGCGGCGAAGGGAGCGAACGGTGGTGATGGAAGGCATCGACGACCGGCGTGAAGAAGAGAGCGAGTACGCGCCGCGCGACTTCGCGGACTGGCGCGAGATTCCATCAGAATCGCTGGAACGGAAAGAAGTGCGGCGGCGGTTGGCTGATGCGCTGGCCACGCTCGACCGCAAGTATCGCGAAGTTTTTGTGCTGCGCGATATGGAACAACTGAATATTCAGGAAACGGCGGAGGCGCTGGGAATTTCGGTGGCTTCGGTGAAGACGCGGCTGCTGCGGGCGCGGCTGATGTTGCGCGATCTGCTGGCCGCTGGATGGGAGCAGGGCTGGTTCAGCCGGCTGCCGTTCGAGAAGGGAAACAAGCCATGGTAGACAAGGACGCGGTGAAGTGCGAACAGGTGTGGCGGGAGATTTCGAACTACATCGAGGGTGACGTCGACGCAGGGATGCGGGCCGCGATGGACGCGCATTTTCTCGCGTGCCAGCATTGCCGGTCGGTGCTGGAGGGGACGCGGAATGTGATCGCTTTGTATTCCGACGAGCGCATGATTGATGAGCTGGCGATTGAAGCGCCAGCCGGATTTGGTCGTCGTTTGAAGAAAAGGCTGGCGCAGACGGTGCTGACGAGTGGCGGGTCGCGGTGGTCTTCGCTCTCAGCGTGGCTGATTCCCTTGGCGGCGCTTTTGTTGTTCGCGGGGGGATTACGGGTGGCGAATTCTTTGACGGGACCTGAGCTGAAATCGGAACACGCGCAGCCGGGGCATGGAATCCCTCCGGATATGCTGGTGGTGGTTACAGCCGATGCCAAGGTTTTTCATGTGGCCGGCTGCGGAGTAATTCATAACAAAGAAACGCAACGAACCATAACTGCGAAAGAGGCGATGCAACAGGGGTATGTTCCGTGCCTGCGCTGCATGCGGCAATATCTGCAGACGGCGACGGCGGGGCATGTGGCGCTGGAGTCGGAGGCGGAAGTGGATGGGGATGACGAGGTGCGTGGCGGAGGGCGGTAGGCCGGTTATCCTTGGCTGCGAGCCATTCGTCACTTTCGGCAGCACTAGGGTAGGCGCCGTTGTGAAAATGCCTCCCAGTATGCATCTCCGAGACGTACGAAAGCTTCCAGGGTGAGTTGCCGATCTCCAGCCGCGAAATTGATTGCCTTTGCCCGGATGTGGGCCTCGTAGTAACGGCTATTCGCCATCAAGCCGAGCCTGAGTGCGACGGCACCGTCGCCTATGACGAGCGTGGCATCGAGAGTATCTGCCTTTGTGGCCAAGAGCTCGAATTCAGCCCACGACTGTGATTCCTCGCGACATTTAGTTTGATATTCAGCGATCAGCTTGGATTCCTGCTCGCGCGAAGCGCCCCTAGGCACTGAGAATCCACCGGGCCAGCCTTTGGTGCAGGCTGCCCTAACGGATTGGACGCCCTGCAGGATCAGCCAAAAACCTGCTTCCTCCGGTAACTGATTAAATTCTCGTACAAACGGAACGTCGAACTGGAGAGTGACGGTCCGAGCTAGAAGGTCGGATTGAATGGAAGTCAGCTCGCCGTCGTGGAGCGTGTCCCAGAGGCTCACGGTGCGCGCGTCTTCCGGCAAGTTAACCCAGTCAATCGGTCTCTCTTCGGTTTCCATGCGGCTTTGCCTCGCGCCAATCGTAAACGAAAATTTTCCAAGGAGCTAGCCGCTAGAGCTTGTATTTGCGCAACCTGGCGCGGGCCGTGGGACCCGCGCCCTGAGTACGGGACGACGGGCTAGTTGGGTTTCATCTGGTCGTTTTTCATGTTGTCGTCTTTCTTCATGTCATCTTTCATGCTGTCTTTCTTCATATCGTCCTTTTTCATCGCGTCTTTTTTGGCGGCCTTCTTGCTTTTCTTGTCCTTCTTCATCTGATCTTTGTTCATGGTGTCCTGCTTGGCGTCGTCTTTTTTCATGTCGTCCTGCTTCATCTGGTCTTGCGCGAAGGCGGACAGGGAAGCGGTCAGGACACACGCGAGCATCAAACTGCTGAAAATGTTTTTCATAG
>Ga0210403_10006059_pt1 | contig 10179 bp, 9 predicted proteins | sample IncBWC19MmetaG_FD_150863 | JGI IMG/M metagenome (GOLD analysis project Ga0210403, IMG submission 150863) | Forest soil microbial communities from Barre Woods Harvard Forest LTER site, Petersham, Massachusetts, United States - Inc-BW-C-19-M | ecosystem: Environmental > Terrestrial > Soil >... | reverse complement strand
CCGACCACAACAGGGACGCCGCTATAATGGCGGTAACCAATCGAACGGCGATAACCGAGGTGCTCGACCACAAGAAAGCAACACTGTGCTGGCTAAAACGCAGATCCGTCGCGGCGAGGTTCAACGAGCAACACGCCGAACCAGCGAAATGGTTGGTCAGGTTGCTAGCCAGCATCAAATCGACGTGCCAGTTAATAAGTCAATTTATAACGGCTACGGCGGTCAACAGTTTACGCTAAATCAGCGTCGCTTACCCAATCAATCAAGCGAGCCAACCCTCAAGATAATACCGATAGGTGGCCTGGGCGAAATGACGATTGGCAAAAACATGATGGCCATCGAATACAAAAACGACATTATTATAATTGATATGGGTCTGCTTTTCCCTGGTGCCGATTATCCAGGTATTAATTACATTGTGCCAGACATCAGCTATCTTGAGCAAAATAAGCACAAGATTCGCGGTATTGTATTTACTCATGGTCACCTTGATCATATTGGGGGAGTGCGGCATCTTCTACATCGCTTACCTGTGCCAATTTACGGTAGCAAATTTACACTGGCCATGGTCGAGAGGATGATGGAAGAGTCTGATACCAATTACCGCCCCATATACAATGTCATGAATCCTGAGGCACATGAACGTGTGCAGTTGGGTGAAAGTTTTAGTATTGAGCTAATAAGAATGGCGCACTCCATACCTGATGCCACAGCTGTGATTATTCGCACCCCAGTGGGTGTATTAATGGATACGGGTGACTGGCGCTTTGAAGAGCGACCAGTTGATGGTCGCAAGGTGGATCTTGATCGTCTGCAGCAGATTGCCCGCGAAGAAAAAATCTTGTTGCTCATGAATGAATCTACTAACTGCGAGAGTCAAGGCTCGCACTCCCACGGTGAGTATGAGATTGCCGAAACTTTTGGCAATATTATGGCTCGACATGCAGGCAGCCGTATTATTGTGGCAACTTTTAGCTCACAGATCCACCGGATTCAGATGATTCTAGAACAGGCCCAAATGCATAATCGTAAGGTTGCGCTTGCTGGTTATAGTATGTTGCAAAATATAGAGGTGGCTTTGAGATCCGAAGTTGTTAAAGTGCCTAAAGATGTGATTGTGCGGATGGAAGAGCTAGCTAAGCTTCCAGACAGTCAGACAGTTATAGTATGTACTGGTTCGCAAGGTGAATTTAATGCGGTATTGAATCGTATGGCCTCTGGAATCCATAAGCATATAAAGGTCAAACATAGTGACATTATTGTGTTGAGCGCCAGTGAGATCCCTGGTAACGAAAAATACATAGTTAGAACTGTTGATAACTTGATGCGTGAAGGTTCTGATGTTTTGCAGGACCGTAAGGCTCATCTAGATGATGTTGGCCCTTTGCATCTTTCGGGTCACGCCTATTATGATGATCACGTAAAACTTATAAAACTTTTGCAGCCAAAATATTATTTGCCGATTCATGGTGAGTTTCACATGTTGGTGCACAATGCTGAATTAGCCGAGAAGTGTGGTGTGCCTCGCGAAAATATTCTCGTGAGCGATAGTGGTGATGTTATTGAGATTAGTCATGACGGCTTAGATAAAAAGACCGGCCGAATAACTGTCGGTGGCATTATGTACGATGATTCAGGTGCAGTCGTGAGCGAAGTAGTGCTAAAGGACCGCGTACATATGTCTAGTGAGGGCATGTTCGTGGTAGTGCTAACGATTAGCAAAAAGACTGGGCGTCTGCTAACCAGCCCGGATATCATCAGCCGTGGTTTCATATATATGAAGGGTAGCGAAGAGTTGATGGATACTATCCGCCAATATCTTAAGCAAAAAGTTGCCCGTAGTTTTGGCGCTGGTCGCCGTATAGAGCTAGACAGTATCAAGAAAGAGATCAAAGACGACATTGGCCACATCCTATATGACAAAACACGACGTACGCCGGTTATTATTCCAGTAATAAATGAAATTTCGTCACAGTCTAGCCAGCCACAGTTCCAGCCTCAAGCTCAGCCCCAATCGCAACGTGAACAATCACAAATCAGGCAAGAGCCTATCGCACCAAGACCTGTAGCTGCCACGGAAGCTGTTTATTCGTCACATCCATTGCCTGGAGTGTCTGCTGAACGCGAGGCGGGTTCTCGGAATAACGAGTAAGCCCTAGCCTGTTGCTTGACTGGCCACGGTACGATTAATGGTATCGTTGAAAGAGTCAAAACAGATCGTGAAGAGGGTGCTGCTATAGTAATTGCCCAGTATCGTCACAAGGGTTGAATCACTCAACTGGCTACTAAAGTCAAAGCTGATCTTGTGTCTGAGTCCTAGCTTTTGCCAGTATAAAACCTGACCCACGCTCGCTTTTTTATCCCTCGGGTGCGTTACACGCGGAACGAGCTAGCTCGTTTCCGGTTGCACTACGCTTATACCCCCTTTGGATAAAAAAGCGAGTGTGGGTCAGGTACAAAAACTAGCCTATGGTAATTTATGGTATAATAATTACAGAAAATCGCTAGGGTAGTAGCAATGGCTAAAAGAAAAAGATCTTACAAAAAATCCAATAAACCAGAATATCTGTTACCAGTTGGTTTTTGGAATCAAGCTGGTGCGGTCTTTTTATTGGTGCTCACAGCTCTGTTAATTGTTGCGATGTTTGGGGCAGGCGGACCGGTTATGGCATGGTTATTGCATGCCGGATTGTGGTCAATCGGATGGACTATTTATGTAGTGCCCCTAGTGTTTGCCTATATTGCTATTGAGACTTTTAGAGCCGAAGATAATCGATTATCGCCAGTGGTTCATGTTGCGACAATCTTATTTATTAGCTTTACTGCCGGTTTTTTGCAGCTATTTGTAGACAAGCCTAAAGATCTGCAGTTGTCGCTACAAGGCGGTGGTGGTGGTTTGATTGGCTATGGTGTGGATCATTTTATGCTAGCCCTACTAGATGCTAGAGCAGCTGGTTTTGTGCTATTTGTGCTGGCTATAATAACAGTGCTATTTTTGCTGCGCCTTTCGCCGCTATCTATAATGCGGACCCTAGCTAGTCTAGTTAAGAGTGAGCCATACGGCGACAACAACAATAGAGAAGTGATTGAGCGAGTTGCTGCTCTCGATAAAAAAAGTACCAAGATTGGTGAACTTAAACTCAACGAAGGCGTGCCGATTGTTCAAGATGAATCCAGGCCAAAGCACAGCTCCTTTAAGAATAGTATGGAGCGCACCCAGCATGATGACCAGCAAGCTCTAACGATTGCTACTGATCCCAACTGGCAGCCACCTAGCTTAGAACTATTAGAGAAAAAACAGCAACCGGCCGACGCTGGTGATGTTAAGCATAATGCCCAGATTATAAAAGACACTCTTAACGAGTTTAGTATAGACGTAGAAATGGAAGGTGCTAATATTGGGCCTAAAGTCACTCAATACACACTTAAACCGCCGGCTGGAGTTAAGCTTACTCGCATAACTGCCCTAGAGACTAATATATCCTTAAACTTAGCAGCTCAATCAATACGCATTGAGGCGCCGATTCCTGGTCAAAGCGTTGTTGGTATTGAAGTGCCGAATCGCCGGGCAGCTGATGTACGCTTGCATGGCGTATTGATGTCGTCCCAGTGGCAGCACAGCAAAGCGCCACTTAGCTTTGCTATAGGCCGTGACATTGCCGGTGAATCTATGATTGGTGAACTCGATAAAATGCCGCATTTGCTGATTGCTGGTCAGACAGGTTCTGGTAAGTCAGTTATGATTAACACCTTGCTGGCTAGCTTGCTGTATCGCAATAGCCCGGCAGAGATGAAGTTGATCCTTGTTGATCCTAAACAAGTTGAGATGATCCCTTATAACGATATTCCACATCTATTAGCGCCAGTCATCACCCAGCCAGAAAAATGCATAAGCGCTCTTAAATGGGCTATCAACGAAATGGAAAGACGATATAGTTTGTTAGCCGAAGAAAGGCTGCGTGACATAAAAAGCTACAATCAACGCAAGCGTGAAGAGAGTATGCCTTATATCGTGATAGTTATCGACGAGCTAGCTGATCTTATGATGTTGGCCGCTCGTGATGTGGAGGCGTTGATTGTTCGTCTAGCCCAAAAGGCGCGGGCAGTTGGTATACATCTTGTTATTGGCTACCCAGCGCCTAGTGTAGATGTCATTACCGGGCTTATAAAAGCCAACGTTCCAGCTCGTATAGCTTTTACTGTTGCCAGCCAGGTAGATAGTCGTACGATTTTAGATCAAGTAGGTGCCGAGAAGTTATTAGGTCAGGGTGACATGTTGCTCCTGACTCCTCAGATGTCTAAACCAAAACGTATTCAGGGCGCTTGGACTATGGATGAAGAAGTGATGAAGATTACCGATCATCTTCGTCTGCAACGCCCACCAGAATATGACCCTGAGATTCTGGCTCAGCCAGTCCAGCTCAGCGGCAAAGGCAGTATAGTCATGGACTTTGACGGTGGTGGTGACGACGATATGTATAAAGAAGCCGTAAGAGTGGTGTTTGAAAGTGGCAAAGCTAGTGCCAGCTTGCTGCAACGCCGCCTTAGGGTTGGTTATGCTAGGGCTGCCAGACTAATAGAGTCTATGGAAGAGCAAGGTATTATTGGCCCGGCCGATGGTGCTAGACCGCGTGATGTGTTGATAAGCAGCATGGATGAGTTAAGCCTTGGCAGCGATTGATTAGTTGCGAATGTGGTGAACGGCTCTCTTGAGCCAAGTAATCAAATAAACCACAGTCAGTAATAGCACTAAGATGATAACCATAGCGTTTTCGGATCGGTAAAGGCTGTAACTGTCTGTCAAACGCACCCACATGGCAAACTCATCAAACGCTAGCGCCAGACCCAAACCATAGAAGGCGGCTAACCAGTCAGGCGCAGCCCCAGGCTTGGTAAGAGATAAGAACCCGGTTATAGCTAGCACAAAGATACCATACGTAAAGTGATGTACATGAACACCATGAATATGAAAGAACAGTGCCGGGTAAGCTTTCACTAACAATCGAGCAGTGATATATGTTATTAAGAACCCAACGAGCACCCAAAAAGATACGCGATCACGATGATTGCTAATCAACTCGCGGTAAGCAAGACGCAAAGAACGACTGAACATAGGACTATTCTACCACTTTACTTGTAAAATATGTTATTTTATAGTACAGTTACCTCTGTAAGTACTATATAAAATAACTCAGCTTGAGGTTGAGCTCAAGCTCCTCCGCTGCTATGTGGATGGATCCAAAGGAGACAAATGAAAAATTACGAACTAGTCATACTGATCCACCCGGATTTAGAGATGGACATAGAAAAGCCACTCACCAAAATCCGTTCTATTATTGCTGATAATGGTGGGAACATTACTAAAGAAGACAATTGGGGCAAAAAGAAATTAGCCTATAAGATCGTGCAGCAAGATTATGCTGTCTATCGTTATTTTGAATTGGATTTACCACCCCTATCGGTTAAAAAGGTGCAGAATACTCTGAATATATCAGATGAAGTGATTCGCTACTTGTTGACTGCTGTTGATCCACGAGCGGCTATCGCACTTAAACTTGCTGCCGACAAGGCTGCTAAAGTTGCAGAAGCTGAAGAGTCAAAAAAAACTGAGGAATAGGGGGCGCCATGTCGAAGAGTATTAACCAAGTCATATTATTAGGCAATCTAACTCGTGACCCAGAGTTGCGGGCTATACCCAGCGGCCAAAATGTATGTAGTTTTAGCCTAGCTGTTAACCGTAGTTGGCAGGGTAGTGATGGGCAAGCTCAAGACGCCGTTGATTATTTTGACGTTACAGCTTGGGGCAAACTAGGCGAGCTTGTAAACCAATATCTCAAAAAAGGTCGTAAATGCCTGGTGATGGGTCGTTTAAGCCAACGTAGTTGGGAACAAGACGGACAGAAGCGCAGCAAGGTTGAAGTCGTAGCAAACGACGTTACCTTCTTGGATGGTCACGGCGATGGTGATGCAGGTGCAAGCCGGTCTAGTTATAGCCAGTCGGGTTCTACCCCAAAGGCTAGAAACGATAAAAAAGACGATGTAGTCATAGAAGACATAGACGACAAACCAATAGATCTTAGTGAAATACCATTCTAATTTAAACTGGAAGAATAATTATGCAGAAAAAACGATTTAAAAACGACGTAACCTATTTTGATTATAAAGACGTTAAAGTCTTGCAGCGCTTTGTAAATATCTATGGTCAGATTGAACAACGAGGTTACACTGGCCTGAGTACTAAGCAACAAAGGCAGCTTTCGACTGCCATTAAGCGCGCTAGAATTTTAGCTTTGCTACCTTTTGTAGCCAGTAACTAGTAGCAGCCATGTATTCTATTACTGATCTTAAAAAAGGCATTCTGATTCAACTCGATTCCAAGCCATATCGGGTTGTAGATTATTCGCAAAAGGTTATGGGCCGCGGTGGATCGATTGTGAATGTGAGGCTTAAAAGTTTGCTAGATGGTGCTGTTATACCAAAAACTTTTAAGGGCTCTGAGCGAGTTGCGCCAGCTGAGGTAGATAGCCGAACTGTACAATATCTGTATAGTGATGGTACTAACTACTTTTTTATGGACGAAGCGACCTTTGAGCAGTTCGAACTACCAGAAGACCTAATTGAAGAAGCCAAGCCTTATTTAAAAGAAGGCAATGTTGTTAACCTAGAGTTTTTTGATGGCAAGGTTATAAATGTGGCCTTACCTAAGAACCTAGCTTTATCAGTTACGTATGCGGAGGATGTTGTTAAGGGTGATACTACTAGTAGTGTGCTAAAGAGCGCCACCTTAGAGACGGGCCTGGTTATTAAAGTGCCAGCTTTTATTAAGGTTGGGGATGTGGTGAAGGTGGATACTCGAACTGGTGAATACCTTGAACGTCAGAAAGACTAAAACACGACTCCCGCTCTTGGCGCGCTACTGCGTTACCAGCTTACGGCACTCCCTCGCCGTACATAAGTACGCCTCGGTCCGTTCCGCACTGGCGCCTTGTATCGCGCTCAAGAGCAAGAGTCGAAAGATTGAACTTGTCCAAAACAGCACATTTCGCCCGAGAAATTTGCGCTTCGATGCTCACGTACTTAAGTACGCTGCGCTTCGGTGCTCATTTCTCGAACAAACTGCACTATTTTGGGCAAGTTCAATAACTCAAGATTATGTCTAAGAACCGTCTAGACCAAACGCTGGCATTGAGGGGGCTGTCTACTACTAGGTCACAAGCCGAGAGTTTGATTAGGCTTGGCAAAGTGAAGGTTAACGGACGGGCTATAACTAAGCCTGGTTTTTTTGTGGGTCAGAATGACGATATTGAACTTCAGGCCGAGGAGCGCTATGTGTCGCGGGCTGGCCTAAAGTTGGCGTCTGTTAGTGAAATGTTGAGCCTGGATTTTAACGACAAAACAGTGCTAGATGTCGGCTCGAGTACCGGTGGTTTTACAGATTATGCGCTGCGTCATGGTGCTAAAAAAGTAGTGGCTGTTGATGTAGGGACGGATCAGCTACACCCTAGTTTGCGTGATGACCCCAAAATTGAGCTGCATGAGCAGACGGATATTAGGCGTGTGACGTCGCCAGACGTACTCGCTAGTGTCATAACAGTCGATAGCGCCAAGAATAGTGTTAAGCTCGGTGAGATCCCCGATATGGTCTTAATCGACGTTAGCTTTATAAGTTTACGAGAAGTCCTGCCTCACATAGCCACTCTAGTGAGCGATAAATCCCAAATTGTAGCGATGCTAAAGCCTCAATTTGAGGCCGGGAGTGGCTCCAAGCACAAAGGTGTAATAAAAAATGATTCAATGCGTCGCTATATTCTAAAAGAATTTGAATTGTGGGCAAAACAATATTTTGTTATTCAGGCTAAAGCCGACAGTGAAGTGTCCGGCGCCCGTGGTAATCAAGAACGCTTCTATTTGTTGCGGAAATTCAAAACAAGCTGATCTGCTGTGGCGCGTGCTGCATTGGTTCTGTAGAGTAGCTTAGAGCCACCTGGTAGCCTTTTAACTTGCTGAGTGGCAAAGTGTACTGTTCACTATCTTGAGTGCAAACTAGAATGCCGCCTATCATGCCGACGCATTGGCCAGATATGTGGTTTTGTTTGCTCATGTCTATTAGTTTGCCGGCTAGCAACTTGTTGTCTGCAAGATAATAAGTATCAAGAAAGATTGGTTCGGATTTTTCAGGTATGACGCCACACTCTTGAACCACACGCTGTATGGCTTTTTGCAGATCACTGGCTCCGGCAGAAGAATCATATGTTGAGTTTAACGCGCTGTGCTTAGCGCGAACTTGCAATGTCTCGGCAATGCCGGGGAGTTTGGCAATTTTAGCCTCATATTGTCTAGCCACCTCGGCGTTTGGATAGGTTTTTAGTATGATAGCGCTACGGGCGCCTTGGTCTAATAATCTTGCGATACCACGGCCCGCCCAAGAAATACCAACTTTTACCATACCTGGCCCAAAGTGGGCTAAATAGAGGCTATGGGGCAGGCGGTTGCGAGCTTGTTGTTGTTCGGAGATGTTTGCTGAATTATAGAAGGCGGGGTTAAAGCCAGTTTTGTGACGACAGTGATGGCACTGATCGTATTGATCGCTTACATCAACTTGGTCAGGGCAAGGGTAGCTACGGGAGGTTTCTAAATCATGCCAACCAACACATAGGCGTTTTGAGGTATCAAACTTAAGAGTCAAGGTAGAATCTCTGGGGTTTAAATGTTCAAATTCAGCATTGCCATCACCCAATAAAGTCAAGGTAGGTGCTGATTTGTCTCCAGCATAGCCATAATGTACGAACAAATAATTGCCGGGTTTTGGTTTGGTCATGGTACTAACTATACTATGATGCTATATAATTTTTTGGCACAGATTGCTCTCGAAGACCTGGCTATCTCACTTTTTCAGAACGCGAGCTGACTACCACTTAGCTAAATGCATAGGTTAGTGTTTCGTTAAAGAGCGGGCTGTAAAAGCGAGATAGCCAGGTCTTCGAGAGCTAGGTTTATCAGTATGCAGATTGAAAAGTGAACGTAGAGGGAAGAGCTAGACTTTATACATTGAACCTAAACTCAACAACGTCGTCTGGTTGCATGACATAGGTTTTGCCCTCGGTACGAATTTTGCCGGCACTACGGGCGGCAGTTTCTGAGCCAGCGGCCATAAGATCGTTATAACTTACAATCTGGGCGGCTATAAAACCACGTTCAAAATCACCGTGTATAACTCCGGCGGCCTGAGGGGCGGTAGCGCCTTTAGGGATTGTCCAGGCACGAACTTCTTTTGGACCGGCAGTCAAATAACTCTGGAGACCCAAGATGTCGTAGGCAGCATGTATGATTTGCTGTAATCCTGGCTCATCTTGACCATAGCTGGCTAATAATTCCTGAACTTCATCGGGTTCTAGGGAGTGTAGCTCATCTTCTAATTTGGCATTTACGAATAAAGCTTGGGCGGGGGCCACGATGTCGGATAATTCTTGTTTGCGTTTTTTATCACTTAGATCTTGCTCATCTACATTGAACACATAAATGAACGGCTTAGCACTCAATAAGTGAAGATCACGAATAGCCTCAAGGTCTATATCAGTACTGCTGATCAGCTTGCCCTCTTTAAGATAGGTGAGTGCTTTTTGTAACTCTTCAATTAAGGGGCGAATTTTTGTATCAGTCTTGGCTTGTTTGGTTAACGAAGCGATACGTTTTTCTGCAGTATCAATATCAGCCAGAATTAATTCAGTGTTAATAATCTCGATGTCAGAGCTTGGGTCGACTCGTTCATGTACATGCACGATGTCATCGTTATTAAAAGCTCGTACAATTTGGCAAATAGCCTGGCACTCACGTATATTGGCTAAAAACTTGTTACCCAAGCCTTCGCCCTTGCTAGCACCACCGACAAGCCCGGCAATATCAACGAACGTAACAGTAGCTGGTACGATTTTTTTACAGTCGTAAAGCTCAGCTAACTTTGTAAGTCGGATGTCTGGAATTGGTACCACGCCAGTATTCGGCTCGATAGTCGCAAAAGGGTAGTTAGCCGCCAGTACGGAATTATCAGTTAGCGCATTAAATAATGTCGATTTTCCGACGTTAGGTAAACCAACGATTCCTATTTGGAGTGAACTCATAACGGCATTCTAACAGAGGTGAATCAAGATAGCAAACATAACTCAAATCTCTGTTTCTACA
>Ga0210403_10006058_pt1 | contig 10180 bp, 4 predicted proteins | sample IncBWC19MmetaG_FD_150863 | JGI IMG/M metagenome (GOLD analysis project Ga0210403, IMG submission 150863) | Forest soil microbial communities from Barre Woods Harvard Forest LTER site, Petersham, Massachusetts, United States - Inc-BW-C-19-M | ecosystem: Environmental > Terrestrial > Soil >... | reverse complement strand
GCCGTTGCAGGTTCCACCTACAACGCATTGCAGCTGACTTACACGCATCGTTGGCACTCCGGACTTCAGCTCACCGCCTCCTACACGTATTCCAAGTTCATGGATGATGCGCAGGGCGCTGCCGGCTGGGCATTCCCGGGCAGTGGCAGTAACGTGCGCAATTCCTATGACCTGTCGCGCGAGCGCTCCGTGGACGCCAGCGACCTGACCCATAGCGTGGTCGTCAACTACACCTACGAACTGCCGTTTGGCAAAAATAAGCTCTTCGGCAGCGACTGGAACAATCTGACTAATCAGGTCCTTGGCGGCTGGCAGTTGACAGGGATACTTTCCGCACACTCCGGGTTGCCCATCTCGATTACCCCCGATTCTAACAACACCGTTGGCACGGCAAGTTACGGCTTCAACCAACGCCCGAACGTGGTGCCGGGAGTAAGCCTCACACCCGCAAATCAGAACATCAATAATTGGATCAACCCCGCGGCCTTCTCTCAGCCCGCGCCATTCACATTTGGCGATGCTCCCAGATTTTTCTCGGACCTCCGAGCTCCGGACTTCTTCAACTGGGATATGGGCATCCAGAAGTATTGGACCGTGCGCGAGCAAATGCGCGTTCAGTTCCGCTTCGAGATATTCAACGCCTTCAACCATCCGAACTTCTTTGTGCCGGACAGCAATCTCGGTGACTCCGGTTTCGGAAGGGTTACCGGCGCCTATCCAGCACGCAGCCTGCAATTCGCAGGGAAATTCTACTTCTAGCGCGTCTGGCACTGACGAAGGGTTGCCCTCCACCCCCTGGGAGAGCGCGGGTGGCGCAGGCCGGGAGAAACAATTGAAGTCGAGGAATGGCTCCCGGCCTGTCCTCCATCCAGCCCAAGTTTTTGCGAACTGGAGCTCCGGCCAGCGAAGAAATCTTCCGGGTGAAGGAACCAAGCGAGTTTGACGATCATCTTCAGCAAAGAAGGGAACGGCTTTCCCCGCGCTTTGTCGCGCGATGGGGTATCAGGAACGGCTTGAGCCTTCGCGGCATACCAGGACGGATGAATGAAGATTCCGAAATCGGCTAGGGGAATGTGGCAACGCACCGGGTTCGTTCTGGTTGCTCTGGGTTTCAGCTTTCAGGCAAATCCGACGAGTTTTGCGTCGGGCCAGCAAAAACCCAAGACCGGGCAGATTGCCGGGAAACCGCAAGAGTCAGATTCCAGCAAAGCTCTTCCGAACGGAGTCGAACTCCGCCACTCCGGAATGCTCCTTCAGGTTGTTGCCCTTCGCGACGATGTCCTGCGCGTTCGCCTCGCCGCGAAGGGTGAGTTGCCGGAAGATGCGTCCTGGGCGGTTCCGACAGAGATACGCCGGCAGCATGTTGATGTCACTCCGGACGCGACCGTTGACACTGCCGGGTTTCGTACGAAAGCCCTTTCCGTCCGGATCGAGCGCGCCACACTCCGGCTCTCCATAACCGATTTGCAAGGCAATGTGCTTCAGGAAGACGCGGACGGCTGGCCCGTGGAATTTCATGCCGACTCTTTTCGTGTATTCAAGAAAATGCCACCCGATGAGCATTATTTCGGCCTCGGGGACAAAGTTGGACCTCTCGATCGCCGCGGACAGTCCTTTCGCCTCTGGAACACCGACGCATTTTGTTTCCAAGAATCGACCGACCCGATTTACAAGAGCATTCCTTTTTTCATGACTATGCGCGCCGGGAGCTCCATGGGCTTTCTGCTCGACAACACCTGGTCTTCCAATTTCGATTTCGGCAAGAGCGAGCGAAACACTTATTCGTTTGGCGCGGAAGGCGGCCCCATCGACTATTACGTTTTTTATGGACCTGATCCAAAGCAGGTCGTCGAAACCTACGCCTGGCTCACGGGTGTTCCGCCGCTTCCTCCGATGTGGTCGCTCGGCTTTCAGCAATCGCGTTTCAGCTACGAAACCGAAGCCCGCGTGCGCGAAATCGCATCTCGCCTGCGGGCCGACAAGATTCCCTCCGACGTGCTTTATCTCGACATCGATTTCCAGAAAGAGCACCGCCCTTTCACTGTGGACACAGAACACTTCCCGCATTTTGAGCAGATGCTTTCCGACCTGAAGCGCGAGGATTTCCACGTTGTCGCGATCACCGACCTGCACATCGCACGTGTTGCCGGTGCCGGTTATGCACCGTACGACTCGGGGCTCGCCGCGGACAGTTTCGTGAAGAATCCCGACGGCTCAGTCTATGTCGGCTCGGTTTGGCCGGGCCCTTCGGTTTTCCCGGAGTTCACGCAGAAGAAGACCAGGGACTGGTGGGGTTCGCTCTACAAACCATTCTTGTCCGAGGGTCTGGCTGGATTTTGGAACGACATGAATGAGCCCAGCGTTTTTCTTACCGACAACCTGACGATGCCGGACAACGTGCAGCATCGTATCGACGAGCCGGGCTTCCGCCCCCGCACCACAACCCATTTGGAAATTCACAATGTCTATGGAATGGAGAATTCCCGCGCCACGTACGAGGGGCTGAGGAAACTTGAGCCCGACATACGCCCCTTCGTTCTAACCCGGGCCACGTATGCCGGCGGCCAGCGTTACGCAGCCACGTGGACCGGTGACAATACCGCTTCGTGGGACCATCTGCGTTTGACTACGCCGATGCTTTTAAATCTGGGACTGAGCGGGTTCGGGATGAGCGGCGCCGACGTCGGCGGATTTATCGGAACTCCCGGTCCAGCCTTGCTCACGCGCTGGACGGAGCTGGCCACGTTTCAACCCATCGACCGGAATCACACTAATAAAGGCTCTGGCGATAAAGAAGTTTGGGTGCACGGCCCGGAGCAGGAATCCATCCGTCGCCGCTACATTGAAGAGCGCTACCGGCTCATGCCTTATCTCTACACGCTGGTGGAAGAACTTTCGCGCACGGGACTGCCAGTTGTTCGGCCGCTGTTTCTCGAATTCCCTCGCGCCGCAAAAGATTTGCAGCCATTGGATCTCAAAGCAGGCAACGAATTCATGTTTGGACCCGACCTGCTTGTCGCCCCGCCGCCGTTTCCTGAACAACCGGAAGCCTATTCGCTCAAGCTTCCACCAGGCGTGTGGTACGACTATTGGACGGGCGAAAAGATTCAGCAAACGACAACGCCGGACAGTGCAAACGGGGCCGAGTTGCGGATTCAGCCGAAGCTGGAGGTCCTTCCGGTCTATGTGCGGGAAGGCTCGATCATTCCAGTGCAGCCGCTCGTTCAAAGCACCGATGAGCAGCCTAAAGGCCCGCTTACTCTGCGCGTGTATCCCGGGAAATATTGTCACGGGTCAGTTTATCTCGATGACGGCAAGACGCTCGCCTACACTCGCGGCGAATTCCTCCGGATCGAATTCTCGTGCTCGGTAACCGCCTCAGGGGTCGAACTTCACGTCGGAGAACGAAAAGGCAACTTTCTTCCCTGGTGGAAAGCGCTCCACCTGGAAGTTTACGATTGGCAGAGCCCGGCGGCCCATGTCACCCTGAAACACAAGCCGGAAGAGTTGCCAGATTCCATTGATCCGGGCCGGCACGTGCTTTCGCTTGAAATAGTCGACGATCCTCGAGGCAGCGACCTGGAAATTCTTCGCGCAGACTGAACATCAACTAGCGCTTGCGTCGCTGATTGCAGAAACAGAAGTCGGGCACCTGAATCCAGGAAACTTGAGAGAGATTCGATTTGTTTGCGCCACGATTCACCAAAGCCGGCACGCTCGCGCTGTTCTACACGTTCAGCCTGCTTGCGCAACCTCAAGCCCCGAGCTCCGATACTCGCTTCGACGTGCATTCTCCCAAGGGTATTGATTTTGTTCTCCGCAACTCCCCGACCTCCAGAAAATACCTGATTGAGACCATGCCTGGCGGAGTCGCTCTGCTGGATTACAACAATGATGGCCTGCTGGACATTTTTCTCGTGAATGCGGGCCATGTCCGCGATCCTCTGCCCAGGCTCCCCAACTTCGATCGCCATGAACCCTCCTACTGGAACCGTTTGTATCGCCAGAACAAGGACGGCAGCTTCACCGATGTCACCCAACAGGCCGGGCTCGCAAACGTGGACGACGGCGACTATGGAATGGGCGTCGCCGTTGGAGACTACGACAACGACGGCTACCCGGATATCTACGTGACCAACTTCGGCAAAAACATTCTCTACCACAATAATGGCGACGGCACATTTACGGATGTCACCGCCAAAGCGGGAGTCGCGGCGGGCGGATGGTCGGTCTCCGCGGGCTTTTTCGACTACGACAATGACGGGCACCTCGATCTGTTCGTCACCCGCTACCTCGATTGGACGGTCGCGAACAGCAAAACCTGCGGCAACGAAAATGCCATGTATTGTCCGCCCACGGAATTTCCCGCCATTTCGAACATCCTTTATCACAATCGAGGCGACGGCACATTTGAAGACGTCAGCGTCCCCTCCGGCATCGCGGCGAAGAAAGGCCACAGTCTGGGAGTCGCTTTCGCCGATTACGATGGCGATGGTTTCACGGATATTTTTGTGGCCAGCGACGTCACCAATCAATTTCTCTTCCGCAACAACGGCAACGGCACCTTCACCGAATGCGCTCTTGAATCCGGTGCGGCATTGACCAGCGACGGCAAAATGCTTTCGGGCATGGGGGTGGCGTTTCAAGACTACGACAACGATGGCCTTCCCGACCTTCTCGTCACACAACTCCCTCATCAGCCCTACGTCGCCTTCCATAACGACAGCCACGGTTTGTTTAGCGCCCAAGAACTGGAAAGCGGCTTCGGTGCGGTCTCCGGTAAATCTTCCGGATGGGGAGTGGGCCTGGAGGATTTTGATAATGACGGATGGAAAGACGCGTTCATCGTCCAGGGTCACGTCTTCGACAATGTGGAGAAGTACGATAATTCACTGCGTTACAAGGACCTTCCGTTGCTGGCGATGAATCGCGGCGGACATTTCGAAAAGGCCGATGCCGGCTCCTATGTACCGGTCGCCGGCCGCGGCGCCGCATTCGGCGATCTGAACAACGACGGTTGGATCGATGTCGTCACCACGTCTCTGGGCGATCACCCGCAGTTTTTCGTGAACCGTGGGGGGGATTTGCACTGGCTAACCATCACCCTGCGCGGCAAGCGCAGCAATCGCGACGGTTTCGGCGCCCGCGTTCAGGTAAACGGCCAGGTCCGCTTTGCCACCGCGGCTGGCAGCTATCTCTCCTCAAACGACAAGCGCCTCCATTTCGGCCTGGGCACTGTCAAATTCGCCGACATCGAAATCCGATGGCCGTCCGGCATTCATCAAATTCTGCGCAATGTGACCGCCGATCAGTTTCTTGCCATTGAGGAAGTGGCCAGCCGCGGCGAGGGAGATAAATAGAGCTAACCTCTGGTGCGATTGTCTTGGCGCAGGGGTTTTCTTTTCCGCCTCACCCATTATTCCCAGCGCAAAAGCCGCGCGGCAAAATCAAACTCGACTCGTTTCGCTTTCAGAGAGGCGATACCCAGATAGCCATCCACGCCCGGCAGGCCACCGGGGGCAGGCCCATCGGTCAAAAACACAGTTGCTACCGTCTCCTCTCCAACCAGGCGCACGCCCGGCAGCTTCACCTGAGTCGTTTGCAGCCGTCCAAAGTCAACCTCGATGGGTTTGCCCTGCGTGCGCAGGTCTGGCAAGCCCTTGCGCAGGCGATCTTTGTACAAGAGGATCCCCTGAAATCCAGTATCGAGTATCAAATGCATCGGGAATCCCTGCACCACGAAAGGAATTGCAAAATACGCCGGGGAAGGGCTTCCGCCCCCCAATTCTGCCGCCATTTCCCAGGAGATTGCATGCTTTTGGTAATCGATGATGAACTTTTCGCTCCTGCCTAACACGTCGAGCCCAATAATCCCGTCCACATTTTTCGCGTACTCGGAGTAGTCCCCGAGCTTCGCGACCATCACCCGCAGCGCGCGATTCCGCAGAGGTCCAATTTGTAGATCCGGGACTACCGCCCAGTCCACCGGGACATCATGATCAAAGTTCGTGGTCTTTCCGGGACGCCGGGCCAGCTTAAGCTTGTCCGCCACCTTGCGGTCAATAAACGTGTAACTGGCCCCGGTGTCCACGATAAATTTCAATCCCTCCAGGTCTCCTATCTGCCCGTCCACGACCACCAAAAAACCAGAAACAAGTTGGAAAGGGATAGTCGAGCGAACCGGGGACTTGCCTGGGTCTTGGGCATGCAGGGGGAAAACCGAGAGGAGTCCGAGAATCGAAAGAATCCGGACTCCAAGAAGCATTGCCTGACGCATGACGTCCGCCTCGTCCGCAGTTGCGGTGAGGCCGAGGTTCGGTCAGACGCGCTGGTACCTCAATTCACCAAAAGTCTCCAAAGTGCACTGACTTGGTCATCGTGGAATTAGTTGAAAAGCCTCTGGTTAGGAGGACCTGCCTCCGTCCTTAAACTTGACGTCTGGGATTTTTGCCCTATTCGGACAAGTTGATCCGGGCGCTGGCTCGACTGGTTGAACCAGCAGCGGTAATTGGGAACTATCCAATTCGCCTGGCGTCTGGAAGGAAGCAACCAATTCACTGCGTTTTCGCTACCTACTTATTGCGATTTCCCCAAGCGGCGCTAGCGGATCGTAATAATTCCGTATTTTTCACAAGGGCGGTATCCAGAAGATTGACCTGTTCGGCGGCCAATTTCCAATTCGCGCCTTCGACTGCTTCCGTAAGGCCTGGAAATTCCAGATGCGCGTAGGTGTAGCGGGACGAATACAGAAGGTGCTGGAACCAGGGTCGGCCGGGAATTCCGGCGGGATCGAGCCAGTTCGACTCAACCTGAAGAAGCTGTGCGTTCAACTGCTGGATCTTTTCTGCGTTGACATTCCCCGCAGCAAGATCGCGCATCGTAACCTCGCGCAGTTGCTTGCCCGCCGCCTCAAATCCCGAAATGCGCTCGTACAGCTTTTTCAGCGGCACCTGCTCTGAAGTTATCTTTTCGCGGCGTTCGAGTTCGCCTAGAAATTCCCGGAGTGCCGCGGCATTGGCCGCAAAATCAAACGGCAAAATATCGGAATTGGCCAGCCGCAGCGCGGTCAACCCCCAGATTTTGGTCAGCGCCGTGTGGTATTCGAACGTGGGATCGCCAATCCGGGACATCCAGAAATGATCGTCATACGCGGAATGATAAACGCCGTAGTTTCCCGTGAATCCCAAATTAATCACGGGCCGGCCGAGATGATTCAAAAATACGGTGTGATCAGAACCACTTCCGATGCGCGTTTCGACCAGCGCCGAATCGGCCGGCGGGCTGGCCAATTTCTTATCGCGCACGGAGGTAGCTCGCCACGCTTCGTACAAAGGCTTACCCGATGGGGCGCGAACGTCCTTGGAGGCTTCGACCAGCATCGGCGCCAGAGAGGCAACCGCGGTTGGCTTGAAACTCAGTCCTTCCGGTCCAGCGGTAGTGGCCGCCCCGGAAACGGATGAATCCACATTCAAATAGGCAACGAGTTTCTTCTTCAAGTCCTCCGCGAACTGCTCTCCCCATTCCGTCGAACCTGTAAGCGCATATTCTTCGCCATCCCAGCTGCACGCGATTATCGTGCGCCGCGGTCGAATGCCCAGCTGTTTCAGTTCGCCTAACGAGCGCGTCAGCTCCAGCATCGATGCCGTGCCGCTCACCGGATCCACGCCGCCATACACCCACGCGTCGCGATGATTGCCAACCAGCACCCACTCATCCGGCAGATCGCCACCGCGTATGCGTGCTTCGACAACGGTGTAGGGCTTCACGCTTGTGTCCATGTCCACATTCAGGTGCACTTTTACAGCGCCTGTGAACCGGTACGTGATGGGCAGTGCCCCTCGCCATTCCTTGGGAACCTCAGGGCCATTCATGTTTTCCAGCAAAGGTTTCGCATCACGCCAGGAGAGTGGCAACGCGAGAATCTTGGGAAGTGATCGCGCCTCTTCCGGCGCAATCCGTTTTGCGCCAGGAACTGAGGCCCAACCGGGCGTAGTGGGGTCGCCGGGAACGATGTAGTCGTAGGTAATCGCGCCGCGCTGAATGTGGCTCTCTGGGCCCCACGGGCCGTCCGGAAAAATTGTGCCGCGTGCATAGCCATCTTCCGCGGGGTCGGAATAGATCAGCAGGCCCGCGGCGCCTTCCCGCTCGGCTGTCAGCGCTTTGAATCCTCGATAACTGTACGGATTCGAATAGCGGACGATGACAATTTTTCCTTTTACACTGATGCCATTCTTCCTCAACAGTTCATAGTCTTCGGGATTTCCGCTGTGCGCATAGACCAGCTCCGCCGTGACATCGCCAGAGGTGGAATAGCCAAAGTAAGCACCTGAAATGCCGGGATTCTTCGTGTCCGGATCAGCCGGATAGGAATCCTCTCGAAGGGAAGCCGTGAAGGGGACGGGCGCCACCATTTCCAGCGAAACGCTGCGCGGGCTGGAATGCAGCACGTCGTACCGTCGCAAGGTGACGTCCTCCCAGCCCTGCTTGCGCCATTCCTGCGCCAGGAATTCGGCTAGCCGGTTGTTCTCTTCCGACGCAGCCGGGTGCGGCTCCGCCGTGAACAAACGATGCCACTCGCGCGCCTTCTCGGGTGAAGGCAGCCCTTCAAACGTGCTCTCTAACTTGTGTTCGGCCGCCGCGCTCGCCGGTGAAAATCCAAGGATGGGAGGAGCCTGCGAGTCTTTCGCCGGGCTCTGCGCAGAGACCGCAAAGGGAACGAAAAGCAAGACCAGAACAGAAATCAAGCGCGAATGAAATTCAGGGCGTGTCTTCAATGCGGTCTCCTTCACTTAGGAATCTGCGGACTGGCAGGCAGCCCTTTTGTCCAAACTAACTTGTTGCCGCGGGCGAATTGTAGCCTATCAGCGGATGAGATGGCATTCCTCAGCCCCGAAATCTAAGGGGGGCGGAACGCAGACATTGACTCTGGCCGAGAAGCCTATTTGTGTGCTTTCAGCATATAATCGCGGAACTGACATCGGGCCCGTAGGTAGTGCAACCAGATTCTTATCCTGGAAGATGACAACCACTCGCGGCCTGCGTCTAAAAGCGGATTGAAGCACGGTAGGTCGGAAGAACCCTAGGATAAAGGTCTGGCGACAAACAGGAAGCAGGCGAGCTGTCGGCGATGGTGGGTCAAGAAATAGACCGAACGCAAGATATTCGGCGAGGGAGAAACCGCCTCGCCCCGGCCCTGGTGCTTGCCATGGTAATGGCTGCGGGGTGTTCCAAGGCGCACACCTCCAGCGTCCTGGGAGACGCGGCTCATCCGGCACTCGTGCGCTCCTACACCGTTTCGGAAGAAACCGCTCGGCGGCGCATCCAGGCCGTTGGATCGCTGTACGCGTTTGAAGAAAGCACCCTCAGTTCACAGGTGGAAGGTCGAGTTGCGGAGGTGCTTGCCGACATCGGCGACAATGTGAAACAGGGTCAAGTGCTGGTCACGATAGACCCGCAAGAACTGCAATATGAAGTGGAGCGCCAACGCGGCCTTGTGACCCAGGTTCGCGCGCAACTCGGAATTGGCCCAAACGATCCCCCGCCTTCGGATCCAAAGCAACTTGCCTCGGTACAGCGCGCGGAAGCAGACCTTTTCGACGCCGATCACAAGTATGCTCGCGCGCAGCAGATGTACCGCGACAATCTGATTTCGCAGCAGCAACTGGACGAGGCCGCAAGCCGTTTTCAAAGTACCAAGGCGACCTATACCGTGGCGTTGCAGGAAGTCGACCGGCTGAAGGCGCTTCTAATCTCCAGCGAGGCAAGCGAGAAATTGGCCGAGAAGAAACTGGGTGATGCCGCGATTCGGGCGCCATTTCTGGGCGCCGTCAAGACGCGCAGCGTGCACCCGGGAGAGTACTTGCGCCTGCAGAGCCCGGTGATCGTGCTGGTGCGGACAGACCGCCTGCGCGCGCGCCTGGAAGTCCCGGAGCGCTGGGCTGGATGGGTGAAGGACGGTGCCACGGTCGATCTGCACGTGGAGGCATTCCCGGGAGAGACATTTCATGGGAAAATCTCCCGCATCAATCCGTCGGTGGCGCTGGACTCGCGCACGTTTGAGGCGGAAGCGCTCCTGGCGAATCCGGATGGCAGACTCAAGCCCGGTTTCTTTCTGCAGGCATCCATTCCCAGCGAGAAAGAAGACAATACCATCTTCCTCCCAGAGCAAGCGGTGAGTTAC
>Ga0210403_10006057_pt1 | contig 10180 bp, 6 predicted proteins | sample IncBWC19MmetaG_FD_150863 | JGI IMG/M metagenome (GOLD analysis project Ga0210403, IMG submission 150863) | Forest soil microbial communities from Barre Woods Harvard Forest LTER site, Petersham, Massachusetts, United States - Inc-BW-C-19-M | ecosystem: Environmental > Terrestrial > Soil >... | reverse complement strand
TCCCCGCGGGCAGCCCCGGAGCGACCACATCGAATCGAGGTGGCACTGGAGGTGGCGGTGGTGGATCCAATGTAGGCAAAGCCGGTGGAATTGGTGGCGTAGCAGGCCGTCCTGGTATAGGAGCAACCGCCTGCAACGATGTAGGCGCAACGGGTGATGGAAGCTTTGCAGGACAGTCTGGCGCGACTGGCGGCAATGGTGTCAACGGAGTAAACGGTCACAACCATCCGAACGGACCCACTCCAATCTTTACGTTTCGCCCGCCTACTGGTGGCGGTGGCGGCGGTGATCCGTGTAATCAGGTGCTAGGCGGCGGGTTCATTGACCCCTTGCAAACCTGCGGAGACACCAGTCCGATCATCATTGATACCGAGGGCGAAGGGTTTCACCTGACCTCGGCCAGCGATGGCGTGCTGTTCGATATTTCCGGTACTGGCCATCCCCTGCAACTCGGTTGGACCGCACTTGGTTCGCACAATGCTTTTCTGGCTTTGGACCGCAACGGCGATGGAGTCATCAACAATGGCCAGGAACTGTTTGGCAACTTCACGCAGCAGCCCAAGTCCGCGCATCCCAACGGGTTCCTGGCCTTGGCCGAATTTGACAAGCCCGACAACGGTGGCAACGGTGATGGAATCATTGATGAGCGGGACGAGGTGTTTTCCAAGCTCCGTCTCTGGATCGACGAGAACCACGACGGAATCTGCCAGCCCAATGAGCTGCATGGCTTGCCGGAATTAGGCGTTCATTCCTTGAGCCTTGACTACTTTCAAGCGGGGAGGCAAGACAAATTCGGCAACCAGTTCCGTTTTAAGGCCAGGGTCAACCCCGGCGCCCGCCGTGACGCGCGTGATGAACGGCAGCATGGCGAGGAAAATGAGGTTGGTCGTTGGGCTTACGACGTATTCTTGACGACTAAAGGGAAGTAAAGGTTTCCAAGGTATCGTGCCAAACCATGAAGCAAGAACGTTTTGGCAGGTACCGCGCCGCTCCGAGCCCGTTCAGTTTTTTCTACACCCGCCGCCGGACTGCGTTCTTGCTGTCCCACGTAACCGGCTGTTTTTGTTCCGCTGCCGCGCAAAGTGAAGAACAAAAACAGCCGGTTACGGCGGCAATCAACTGTCTTGTCAGCGTGTTGACCGATCGCCAAGGGTTGAAGGTATCGGGCCTCCTGATGCCGGAAGGGCAGCGCATGCTTCCGCCCCGATAGACCATCACAAATGGTTGCATCCTTTTTCTTGCCAGCGGCCATGAAGTTTTAGCACTTGTTGTACCCCTCACTGTGGGGGGCCGTTCGATCATTCGATGGCGTAGGGTGCGGCCGTTTTCGGACTCATCATCACCTTGAAGACCTCACACCTTACAATCGCTCCACCAATCTCTCTCCACCAAGCTCTGTCGTGCCACTTTGACAATGTCCCCTTCTGTCCACATTAGAAATATCCCCTTATGCGTTAGTGAGTTCTAAGAAACGCCTACTGGTTACTGTACTTAAGATATGCGCCACGGACCTTTTTTTCCAAGAGTGAAGTGGCGTGGCGGGTGTAAGATTGCTACACGCCGTCAGTTTCGAAGTCTTAAGTAGGCCATACGTGCTGTCAAACGTGCGAGGCAGGTCGCTCTGGGGCGTCTGGTTGCGGCACAGTGGTAAGAGGTTGTCCTCATCTCTGCTGTACGCAAATTTCAGGCAGAATACCTGCGCAAGCTTCAGGTTGCCGCTGGCCTGTCTGAGCGTCAAATTGCGTTGCAGAGCGAAGCTTGGGCTCGGTCCCGCGGCCAACCGTATCTGAGATTTACTCACCAGGCATTATCCCTCTGGCTCAAAGGGCAGCGTAACCCCCGCCCGGAACATCGCGAATTCCTGGCGGAAATTTTTGGTGTTCGCTTGGCCCAGCTTAACCGGGGCTGCGATGGACCGAGAGGAAAGCCAGATGCCAAGTCCATGTTGAGGGATGTGATTGTTCACGTGGAGGGCACGGTCAGATCGTTCCAATATAGACTTACAGTGAAGGGCGACATCGATCTCAGGCAGTTCACGGTTTACAAGAACTGGACGGACCTCTTTGACCCTTGGCCAGGCATTTTGATGAGACACTTCTTGCGGGTGAAGGCCGATGCCTTTGGATGGATTCCAGATCGGTCGGTCAAGTCGCTCGCGTATTATGCGTGGTCGCTGGTTCCACTCAACCAGAGGCAAGTGCTCCAAAATATGAAGTCGGCCGATCAGCGAGTTTGGTTCATTCATGCCCCCGACAGAAGAATTGAAGCCGGGATTGCACGCAGGGAAGGCCGTCTCTTGATACTGTCCAGGCCGAACGGAGGGTTCCGGCGATACCCGCTCTCTAACGTTGATTTAGTCGGCTGTGTGGCGGGCCCCGCCCTGTTTCACCTTACACTCGCCAAGACTCGCGCCTGAACACCACGTGCAGCCGGCCCTCTCATTTGCGGCCCTTAAATCATGCGAGCCTTTTTCCCATGCTGAAATATTCTATTCTTCGAACACGCCGCAACAAGACTCTTGCCTACCAAGCACGTTTAAGATAATACTCTCACTCCTAGAGGCCTTCTCATGTTCCCGCGGTTGCATCATCCAGGCGACGGCGAACCAGATCCAAGAGAAAGCAACCCTCCGTCAACTGCTTCCAACATAGTTGCAGTGGATCTTCGCACACTCGATGATGCGCAGCTGGTCTCCCACTTGGCCGCAGGCTTTAATGATGCGCTCACGGTGCTGTTCGAAAGGCATAGTGCCAAGGTGTTTCGGATCGCCAGGCGGATGCTTCGAGATGATGGCGAAGCGGAGGAGACAGTTCAACAGGTCTTCTTCGACGTCTACCGCGCGGTTAAGCAATTCGATTCGAAAAAGGGCAGTTTCAAGACATGGTTGCTTCAATTTGCTTATCACCGCAGCATAAATCGACGAGAGCAATTGCAATCACAACGTATTTACGACTGGATGGAGTTGGATGAGACGTCGCCGGCGGAACTCTTCATCGGAGCGGGGCGCCCGTTCTGTCTGCAGCCCCAGGAAACAGGCCGTCTAATTCGACAATTGCTGAGTGCGATAAAGCCACGCCAACGTCAGGCGATTGAATTGACGTTTTTTGAAGGTCTCACGGCTGAAGAAATCGCGAAACGGACCGGCGAATCTCCCGCGGTGGTTCGGCATAACCTGTATAGGGGGATGCAGAAATTGCGGTCGGTCCTTTTGGCGGACAGGCCGGAGCCCAAGCAAGCGCCAGAGAAGGGCGACGTAGGAAAAGGGGCCGTTTTTGTTACTGACCCACGACCATTATAAAGAGCTGTGCGCGATGGCCGCATTCGGCCAGGTGCCGCCGGCTGAGTTGTCCCGGCTAACGGAGCACGCGAAAACGTGCGCTGAATGCCGGGGCTTGCTCGAAGATTTCGGCCAGATCGCTGCCCAAGCGCTGCCAGAAATGGACGCCGATCATACACCGACGGCGGTACCTCTGGGAATGACGGAAAGATTTGTGGCGAGGGCACATGCGCAGCATATCCCGCTCTCTCCCACCAGACCTTCTGAGCGACTGCTTCCGAAGCCGGCCGCAAGGATCTTTGGAACGCGGAAGCTTGCTACACTTGCCGCCATCGCTGCATCGATCATCGTCATTCTTGGCTTGCTGAAAAGTTTCGAGAGATATTTTCAAACAAATTCTCGTGTTGCATCCCAACCTGTCGTCTTAGATGGCGGCCGTGCGGCGTTAACTGATGCTAATCGGGAGATCGCAGAACTGAAGCAACAACTGCAAGCCATGGAGGCAGACCACGGGCTCTTGGTCGCCAGAGACAGAGTTGAGCAAAAGGCGTTCGAAGCTCGCGACCGGGAGAGGGCAGACTTGAGTGCTCGCCTCGCAGCTCTTGAGAAAGCAAATCTGGATCTCAGCGGGAATGTGCGCGACCGCGATTCGCAACTCGCGCAGATTCAAGAGAAGGTGAGTAAGCTGCAGTCCGAAAATGAAGCCGGACGCAATGCATCCCTCGCCGAAGAAAATGAGCTTAACATTCTGCGTGAAAAGGTCGTGCAGCAGAGTGCGCAGTTGGACGAACGGCACCACCTGGACGAAGCTGCTAACCGGGCGCGGGATTTAATTGTTGCCCGTAACCTGCATATCGTGGATGTTCATGACACAGACGAAAATGGCAAAGGCCAGCGTGCCTTCGGACGGATTTTTCTCACCGAAGGGAAATCATTGATCTTCTACGCTTACGATCTGGCAGATCCCAGGAAGCTAGACGCCAAATCCTCTTTTTACGTGTGGGGCGAGAAACTGGGCGCCGCGCAGAGGGTGAAGAGCCTTGGAATCTTTCGCTTTGACAGCGGAAGCGATGGACGATGGGTCCTCACTTTTGGTGATCCTGGCGTGCTTGCCGAGATCGATTCTGTCTTTGTCACAGTCGAATCCAGCAAGAAACCTGTTACTCAGCCCAGTGGTAGAAAAGTGCTCTACGCCTACCTGGGCAACAAACCGAACCATCCGTAACAACGGCTGCTGATAGGCTACACTCCCCTCCCAAGAGTCATTTACGCCTGCGCCCCACGCGCCTGTAGCCTGCGCGGAAGATTTTTTTTGCATTTGTTGGTGAAAGGCGTCCAGTTGTGCTGCATACATATCCGGAGGCACCCTCAATGATCGTGGATTACAACCGGCTGTTGCGACTATGCATTTCCTGTGTCGCTTTTGTGGCCGTTTGCCTCGGATGTGCATTGGCGCAAACGGATACCGCGACACTCTCGGGTCGTGTTGTTGATCCTTCCGGGCTGACGGTTGCTGGAGTTCAGGTCGAATTGGTGGACGTCGATCGAAACATTGGAAATACGACCAAAACGAACAGCGCCGGCCTCTACAACTTTCCAACTGTCAGGCCCGGACACTATCGGATCGTAGTATCGGTGCCTGGTTTCGCCACCGTAAATCTCACCGGCCTGACGCTGAACGTGCAGGACAGTCGCGAGCAGAATTTCAAGTTAGCCGTGGGCTCGGTGTTGGAATCTGTGACGGTTGAAGCCAAAGGCAATCTAGTGGATGTGTCAGCGGCCGTCAGTACGAATGTTGATAGACAGTTTGTGAAAGAACTTCCCCTCAACGGGCGCTCATTTCAGACGCTCTTTCAACTGACGCCGGGTGTTACGATTGCCAGCGCAACCTTCAGCGAGCAGGGCCAGTTCAACGTCAACGGCCAAAGGGCGAATGCAAACTATTTTATGGTCGATGGGGTAAGCGCAAATGTAGGTGCGACCAGCGGGTTTGGCCCGGGACAGTCGGTGGGCGGATCGTTGCCTGCCCTCAGTGCCGGTGGTGGCACCAACGGCCTTGTCTCAGTGGATGCACTGCAGGAGTTCTCGATTCAAACGTCGGGCTATGCCCCGGAATATGGGCGCACACCTGGCGGCCAGATTTCCATTCTTACCCGCTCGGGCACGAACGAGTTTCACGGCACGGGGTTCGACTATTTACGGAACGACCTCCTTGATGCGAATGACTGGTTCGCCAATCATCTCGGACTCAAGAAGGCAGTTCTACGCCAGAATGACTTTGGGGGTGTCATCGGCGGTCCCGTCTTCAAGGACAGAACCTTCTTTTTCTTTTCCTATGAAGGGCTCCGCCTCCGTCAACCGAGGATTGGCATCTCGGACGTGCCCAGCCTTGCCTCGAGGCAGTCGGCGTTGCCATCGACCCGACCCTTTCTGGATGCGTTTCCCCTCCCCACCGGGCCGGATGAGGGCGATGGTTTGGCGCCGGCGAATTATGCATTTTCCAATCCATCGCACTTGGACACGGAAAGCATACGGATCGATCAAGTATTCAGCGGGCACCTAAGTGCATTCGCTCGTTACAACCGGTCAACCTCTGACGGGGCAACCAGAGGCGGAGGCTGTTGCTCCTTGAACGCGATAAGCCACATCGGGACCAAGCTCCACACGCTGACTGCTGGGTTGACGTGGCTCGCCCGTCCGGCGATAACCAATGACCTGCGAATCAATTGGAGCTGGTCAGGTGTACCCGCCTTCTTTGTGAACGACACTCTAGGCGGAGCAGTCCCGATATCTCTGCAGAGCGTTCTACCTCCGGACGAAAGCCCGGCAAGCAGTCAATTTAACATTCAATTGTTTGGTGGAAATAACGCCATGCTGAACTACGGACAGTTGTCCGACCACCTACAGCGGCAGTTAAATCTGGTGGATATAGTGTCGTGGCAATTGGGCAGCCACCTCATAAAAGCCGGCGTCGACTACAGAAAGCTGACACCAGAGGAGAACTCGGCCCATTATAGTCAGTTTGACAGCTTCAATACGGTCGCCGATCTTGCAGCGGGTAACCCAAGCGGTGGAGCCTTCATAAACTCATACTTCGGCCCAGTCGAGGCTACCTACGCGAACTATTCTCTATTCGCGCAAGACACATGGAAAGCGATTCCACGACTGACTGTTACCTACGGGTTGCGTTGGGACTATAATCCAGAGCCGTCTGCCCACGGGGCTAACGGGCTTCCCCTTCTCACGGTTGTGGGCATCAACAACCTGGCAAATCTGTCTCCGGCTCCGGTGGGCACTCCTCTTTATCACGCAACGCGAAACAACATCGCACCGAGACTGGGTCTTGCTTATCAGGTCAGGGACTCAAAGGCCTACGCGAATGTGCTTCGCGCCGGTTTTGGTCTGTTTTACGACCTGGGCAATGGCCCCACAGGCAATGTTTTTACCGGATTTCCTTTCGCAAACGCCAAGATATTCTCCCCACAGGTTTTCCCACTGAGCCCGGTGGATGCCGCCGGCCTGCCGCCGACACTGGCGCCCCCATTCGGCTTCATGAATGCCTTTCCGAGCACCTTACGACAGCCCTATACCTATCACTGGGATCTGGCCTGGGAGCAATCGGTCGGAACACGCCAAGAACTAACCATGAGCTATGTCGGAGCCGCAGGACATAGGCTCATCCGTCAAGAGTTAATCGAAGGTCCTCAATTATCACCGAATTTCACGGGAATTTTCTACGTCAATAATGCCGGATATTCTAAATACAACTCTCTCCAGGTGAAAGTTAGGAGACACCAGACAAAGAGGCTGGAGATCTTGGCATCGTATACTTGGGCTCACTCCCTCGATAACGTCTCCGCCGATTCGGGACTTGGTCTTCCAGCTATTCAGATCGATCCAGCCCTAAATTATGCGAGCTCCGATTTTGATATTCGTCACACCGGTTCGCTGGCTCTCGACTACCAGCCTCCGTCGTCCTTCCAGAATAGCTGGGCGAGGATGCTTCTGAATGGTTGGGCCGTCAACACGTTTCTTGTCGCACGGACGGCACCACCCGTGGATGTTGGCTTGTTCCGCGATTTGGGGTTCGGTCTGCAAGACTACCGACCAGATGTCGTCCCTGGTGTCGCGCAATACATCCGCGATCCAGCCGCGCCTGGTGGCAGCAAATTAAATGCGGCAGCATTCTCGGTTCCTCCCGTCCCGAGACAAGGAACTCTCGGGCGCAACGCTCTAAGGGCCTTTCCCCTCTTTCAGCAGGACTTTAGCATACGCAGAAGCTTTCGAATCCATGAGAACCTGGCGCTTCAGGCTCGATTCGAAGCCTTCAATATCTTTAATCATCCCAACTTTGCTCCTCCGCAGAGCCTCTTTGGGTTTGTCTCAGGGGGCGTATTTTTTCCGCAGAGCAATTTCGGAATCTCGCAGTCGATGTTTGCGACCGGTGCTGCACAAATCGGAAGTGGCGCCGGTTTCAACCCCTTGTATCAAGTTGGCGGACCTCGCTCTCTGCAAGTCGCCGTGAAGCTCGAATTCTAGATTCTCGGGCGGCCATCTGAACCAACCGTGGCGAAGATGAATCTGATCCGTACGCCATGGCCAGTGAAGCCGAAGTCAGACGTGGCTAAGGGAGGACATATTGACAATGCCGGAGATCCGTACGGCTGCGTTTGCGTCTCTGCTGGTGATCGTCGCTTATCTGGGTGCGGACGCTCAAGTCGGTAATGGTCCAGGTTTTGATCCAACACCAGTGACAATTCCCGCGCCCGAAAAAGCCGCGCCCCATCCTGTGACCAGCATGGATCTGCTTAGCATTCGAGATTTACACGGCGTGCGCATCTCTCCAGACGGGCATAATGTCGCATTCGTTCTGGGACAAGCGATCTACGGCACTAACAGTTATCGGAGTGGTCTGTTTGTAGTTGGGACAGAGGCCAACAGCGTTCCCGTCAGCTTAGGTTCTGTTGGCCCTCCGCACTGGAGTGAAGCGGGTGAATGGTCAGCAGAACCGCCCACGTGGTCACCGGACAGCCGCTATATTACCTACCTCGTGAAAGCAGGTGCGACACGGCAGATTTGGCGGTGGAATCGTCAAGGCGGAAGGCCAGTACAGCTCACGCACAACGATAATGATGTGCAGAGCTTTGAATGGTCACCGGACGGTAAAAGCATCAACTTTACGGTTAAAAAGACTGCAGATCCAAAGCAAGCCGAACTTCTAGAACAGCGAGGTATCCTCTATGACAGGACCATTTCGGCATGGGGACAGAGGCCAGTCGTGGAAGAGGAGATGACAAAGAGCGAACACAAGACACAAGAGTGGGTCTACGACGTTACCACTGGAGAGGAAGAGGAAGTCACAACAGAGAGCCGAAGCGAGTCGCGGCATTGGCGCGAACGATTTAACGAGCGACTTCTTGGGCTTAGGCAAGTAACTGCCGATACGCTCTATTACGTTTTCAAGGCGAAGCTGTCGCCGGATGGCACCAAGGTCGCATATGCCATCTATGTGGATGATCCACAACAATCTGTACACGCGGCCTACCCCCTCTATGTCATGCATTTGGACTCGGGGCCGGCTATCAACCTGACCCCCGGCGCCGTTTACGTATCGGACTTTTGGTGGAGCAGTGATAATCGCTTCCTCTATTTTACTGAGGGCACTTTCGACGGGCATTCTCCAAAACTATTCAAGGTTGCGGCCCAAGGAGGAACTGCCCGCCAACTCGCGGGCGGTGCAGCAGAGTGGGCGGATGAGTTTTCATTAGATTCTGACGGTACCAGAGCTGCGTGTGTTCGGCAGCGCAACACGAGCCCCGCCAGTATTGCTCTAATGGATTTCCGAAGCGGAGAGACTCGCACACTTGTTGATCCGAACCCGGAGTTTTCCAACCTGCAACTCAGTCCTGCAACGCGAATCGACTGGGCAAACATTTATGGTGAAGCTGGTCACGGATATGTGATTAAACCGCTGCATTACGAGTTCGGCAAGAGATATCCGCTGATAGTCACGACCTACAAGAGTGGAGACTACTTTTTACGTGGTGGAGTCGGAGATGAGTATCCCATTCAGGTATTTGCTGCGAACGGTTTTGCTGTCTTAGCATTTGATGCGGGCCAGGATCCCAATCATAAGCCTGGGGATTTCGAAGCGGCGAAGCTCCGCTGGAAGTCGCCTCTTGCAAGCCTTGACGCGGCACTAAAGATTCTTGATCACATGGAAATCGTGGATTCGCACCGGCGAGGGCTGACAGGCCTCAGCTATGGTTCAGAGATCACGACTTTCGCGATTAGCCACTCGACCTTGTTTCAGGCAGCAATTGTTGACGGCGTGGGTTTCCCCGATCCTTTTTTTTATTACATGGCGGATCGTACGTGGCGGAGGATTTTTGACGAGTGGGGACTCGGGTGTCCGGAGGGCGAGCATTCGAACAGGTGGCGGGAGGTCTCAACTGCGCTGAATGCAGAGCACATCACAGCGCCGGTACTTTCTAACGAGGCGGAAACCGAATATATTGCCGGTTTGCAGACATACAGTGCTCTAGAACACCTCAGAAAGCCCGTTGAACTGTTTATCTATCCCAATGAGGGGCATGTAAAGAACCAACCGAAGCATCGCTATGAAATTTATGAGAGGAACCTGGACTGGTTCAAATTCTGGCTGCAAGAGAATGAAGACGCCAGTTCTGCCAAGAGGGAGCAGTACGACCGTTGGCACAAGCTGCGCGATCTCCGTCAGAAAGAGCTTAGCGCACATCTCTGAGGGGCCGGGCGTGCAAGGGGAAGTTCGTACCTCGGCCGGGCGGCACGGCGTCCCTGGCCGGGGTCAACCTGGAAGAACGGTACAGCCGCTGGCACAAGCCGTGCGATATCCATATGAAGAGTCGCTTGTCCCAGCAGCCG
>Ga0210403_10006056_pt1 | contig 10181 bp, 10 predicted proteins | sample IncBWC19MmetaG_FD_150863 | JGI IMG/M metagenome (GOLD analysis project Ga0210403, IMG submission 150863) | Forest soil microbial communities from Barre Woods Harvard Forest LTER site, Petersham, Massachusetts, United States - Inc-BW-C-19-M | ecosystem: Environmental > Terrestrial > Soil >... | reverse complement strand
CCGCATTTTTGGAGCACCTGGCCGACACCGCGATCAAAGAGACCAAGAAGAACGGCATCTTCGTTGTGCCCGGCCTCGGCCGTCTGGTGAAGGCGCACCGCAAGGCTCGCGTGGGACGCAACCCGCAGACCGGCGAACCCATCCAGATCAAGGCTAAGACCGTGGTGAAGTTCCGCGTCGCCAAAGCCGCGAAGGACGCCATCGCCCCCAAGAAGCCGTAGTTCTTTTTGAAATCAGTTCAAAGGCCGGCCACGAGCTGGCCTTTGATTTTTGTAGCGCCGCCGTCTCGGCGGCTGTCGGGCGGGCGTCCCTTCGGCAGGCTCAGGGCAAGCTCTCGCCCGCCCAGCCGAGCGAGCATACTGTGTGGATTTTTTTGTAGAATCGCGCGCAGAAAAGATCAGAACCGAATGCTCAACTGGATCGTCATCGGAATCGGCGACATCGCCACCCGCCGCGTCATCCCCGCGATCCAATCCGAGCCCCGCAGCCAACTCTACGGCCTCGTCACCCGCGATCCTGCGAAGGCGGCGCCCTATGGAGTATGCGTCTGGGCGACCCTCGACGAAGCTCTCGCCGACAATGAGGTTCATGCGGCCTACGTCGGCACGCCCGTCTTTCTGCATGCACCTCAAACGATTCAGGCGCTCCGCGCGGGCAAACACGTTCTCTGCGAAAAGCCCATGGCCATGAGTGAACGTGAGGCCCGCGGCATGGTTCAAGCGGCTGAACAAAGTGGAAGAATTTTAGGCGTCGCCTACTATCGCCGCACTTACCCCAAGGTTCAGCGCGCGAAGCAATTGCTCGCAGCGGGCATCATCGGAAAACCCGTGGTCGCCGAACTCACGTCGCACATGTGGTTTGACGGCACCGGCAGCCGCGGTTGGCTGGTCGATCCCGCGAAAGCCGGAGGCGGACCGCTCTACGACATCGCGTCGCACCGCATCGACGTGCTGAATTTTCTTTTCGGCCAGCCGCTGCGAGTCACAGCAGAACTCTCGAACGTCGTGCATCACTACGCGGTCGAAGACAACGCCACCGTGATGATCGAGTACGCCGGCGGAGTCCGCGGCATCGTCGACGTTCGCTGGCACTCAAAAGTCTCGCGCGACGAATGCCGCATCCGCGGCACCGAGGGTGAGATGGAATTGTCTCCACTGAACGGGCCCGATCTCGTGTATCCCGGCGGCCGCGAGAATCTTCCGCCGCACGCCAACCTGCACTATCCCATGGTGGAAAACTTTGTTGATGCCGTCGAAGGCAAGTCCCCGCTGCTGTCGAGCGGAGCCTCCGCCTACTGGACCGACTGGGTCACTGAGCGGGCGTGGGATGCTGGCCGCAAAAAAGCTTAACCACAGAGGACACAGGGGAAACACAGTGGAAACCCTGTGTTCCCTTTGTGTCCTCTGTGGTTCAGTTTTTGCTACTTTCCGTATTCGTTCTTCACCACTTCGCCGCCCTTCATCACGAATTTCACGCGCTCGAGGGTAGTCACATCTTTCGCCGGATCGCCATCCACCGCGACGATGTCCGCCCAAGCCCCCGGCTCCAGGCTGCCCACCTTGCCCGACAACCCGAGCAGATCGGCGGCGTTCACGGTCGCGGCCTGAATCGCCTGCAGCGGCGTCAGCCCCAGCTTCACCATCACAGCAAACTCGTGAGCATTGAGTCCGTGCGGGTATACCGCGGCGTCGGTGCCGAACGCAACCTTCACTCCGCTGGCAAAGGCGTGCGCGATATTCTTGCGGGCAATCGGCATGACCGCCCTGGCTTTGGCCAGATAGAAATCGGGCACGTGATTTCGTTCGGCATTCTCCAGGAACCAATCGCCGAGGTAAAGCGTGGGCACAAGGTAGGTGCCCTTCTTTTTCATCTCCGCGATCCCCGCATCGTCAATGTAGGATCCGTGTTCGATCGAATCGACTCCCGCCTCTGACGCCCAAAGAATGCCCTGCGCGCCGTGCGCGTGGGCGGCAACTTTTCGTCCCAGGCGGTGGGCGTCGGCAACGATGGCCTTCATCTCCTCCAGGGTGTACTGCGAAGCCTGCGGATCGTCGCCTTTGGAAAGCACTCCGCCGGTGGCGCAGATTTTGATCAGATCAGAACCGTACTTGATGTTCTCGCGCACTTTGTGCTGCACCTGCGCGATTCCGTCCGCCACGCCGTCGCCGACTGCGTGATACTCATACGGCAGCAGGTTATTGTCGCAGTGTCCGCCGGTGATGCCGAGGGCGGGGCCGCTCACCAGCATCCGCGGGCCGGGGACATCGCCCGCGTTGATCGCGTCGCGCAGCGCTACATCGCTATATCCGCTCGCTCCCACATTACGCACCGTGGTAAATCCCGCCAGCAGCGTGAGCCGAGCATTCTTGGCACCGATGAGGGTCTCGCGCGCGACCGAGATTCCCAGTTCCTCGTAACCGAACTTCGGATCCATGGTCAGGTGGGTGTGTGCGTCAATCAAGCCCGGCAGCACCGTGGAATTCGGCAGGTCGATGCGCACAGCATCCGCGGGAATTTTCGCGTCGGCCGCAGCGCCCGTGCTCACGATGCGTCCATCTTCGATGACCAGCATCTGGTCAGCGAGCAGCTTGCCCGTCTTCACATCCAGCACATGCCCCGCATGCACCGCAACGTGCCGCGACGTCTGGGCACTCCCGGCGATCCCCAGAAACAACAACGCAATTACACCCGCGCAGACCTTCCTCATGCTCACGTTCATGTGTGACGTTCCCTTTCCCCAGATTGTTTGAACAGATTGTTTTCCCTGGCAACAGCGACTACCCGCGAGCCGCCGGCTTCCGCCGTCCGTCGAGACCCCAGACTCGCCCGGCGTCCGCCGCGAAGAAGATGATAAATAGCAGCAATAGCGGCAGGTGATCAAGTTCCGCGCCGAAATAGCGCCAAACCGGCGCTCCGTGACCCGGCCCCCACCACGTGGACAGAAGCATATTCACCAGAAACAATATGCCTAGAATCGAGGCGGGCCGTACCCAAAACCCGATCAACAGGGAAATACCGATCAGCAATTCGACCACCCCGACCGCGTACCCGAAGAACACGGCGTGCGGCAGAACCAGCTCCGCCAGAACCGGACGATAGAAGCTGACCACACTGTTCGCAATGAAATCCTGCAGATAGGTTTGAAAACCGCCGTGGGCAAAGCCCGGGCCCGCCACTTTATATTCGCCGAATAGAAGAAAGAACACGGATGTGGCGACGCGCACGCCAGCAATTGTCCGGGACAGGGCGGGGGATGTGTCCATCACAAGAGGAGTGAGCCTGAGAGCGAAATGTCCCTAGCCCCCAGGCCCGTCATTGGAGACATATTGTTCGAGCGATTCCAGTTCCCGGCTCAGGTCGTCGACTCGCCACTCCAGCAGATTTCTTATGGAGAGAATCCCCAGTAGTTTGCCGTTGTCATCGGCCACCGGCAGATGGCGGAAGTGCCGCTCCAGCATGATGCTCAGAGCCTCGCCCGCGCCCGTGCCCCGCGTGGCCATCTCGACTGGCGTGGTCATCAGTTCGCGCACCGACGTCGTCCTCGGATCCACATGACTGAGCGCCATTTTTCGTAGTACGTCGCGCTCCGTAAAAATCCCCGCCACGCGGTACTCGCTGTCGACCACCGCCACCGCTCCGACATGATGGTCCAGCATTTTATGAATGGCGTCGGCGACGGTCGCTTCCAGACCCACCGCGGCAATCTCACGGTCACAAAGATCGAGCACGCTCATAAATACCTCCTTCGGTCATCGGTGATTACGACCTGGAGTCGAATTTGACCGAATCAAACGGGATTGACGCATTATGCTCGCGGCAAAGCCGATGTCAAGGAAATTTGCAACCAAATATCCCCAGGGCCCCGGTTTTGGACGCTGATCACGCCAAACGCCTACTTTGCGCGAAATACCTTTCCGTCCTTCATCACAAACTGGACATCCTGCAACAGCTTGATATCGTGCAACGGGTCGCCGTTCACCGCGACGACATCGGCAAACGCTCCCGGAACCACGACTCCGATCTGGCCTTCCATATCGAGCATGACCGCCGCGCGCGAAGTCGCGCTCTGAATGGCATCCATCGGCTGCATGCCGAATTCAACCATGCGCAAGAATTCCTGTGCGATCGGCTCCGTCCACGGAATTCCGCCCATGTCAGTGCCGAACACGATCTTCACTCCCGCCTTCATCGCCTTCTTGAACGACACCTCGTGCACCGAGGCTCGCAACCGGTCGCGTCGCCCGCCGGGCGTATCTGCCGCAGCCCAGTCGGTGTAGTAGACGCTGAGCGTGGGCACATACCACGTGCCCTGCTTCAGCATTTGCGCGATCGCCGCATCGTCGAGATCGAGTCCGTGCTCGATGGAATCACATCCGCCGTCGAGCGCGCGGTGCAAGCCGATTCCGCCGTACACGTGACACGCCACCTTCTTGCCCCAACCGTGGGTTTCGTCCACAATCGCGCGCAGTTCCTCGACCGTAAGCGTCGGTTGCGAGACCAACTCCCCATTCTTTCCTACCCACGAACGATGCGTCATGTACACCTTGATCCAATCGGCGCCGTGGTCGAGCTGTTCGCGTGCGGCCTTGCGAGCTTCCACCGGGCCGTCGACGATCTGCGCGCCCTTCGGCATCTCAAGCTCCGGAGCATATCCTTCCAACGGATATCCTCCCGTGGTCGAGATGGCCCGCGTCACCACGAACAGCCGAGGCCCCGGAATATAGCCGGCCTCAATCGCCTGCTTGATGCCGACATCGCCGTAGCCCGCACCCTCGGTTTCCACATCGCGCAAGGTGGTGAAACCCTGCTCCAGCGCCCGCCGCGCCGCGACCGTGGCTCGTGCCGCTCGCATCGCCAAAGGCGCGGTCAGAATGTTGGCGTCGTATCCACCCTGGGCCGGATCTTCTCCCTGCAGGAAGATGTGCGTGTGCGAATCGATCATCCCCGGCAGTACGGTCTCCTTCGAAAGGTCGATCACCGCCGCTCCGGCCGGAACCTTCGCATTCGCAGCGTCAGAGACGCTCTCGATGCGGTTGCCGCGTATGACGATCACCTGATCGCGCCGCGGCTTGTCAGACTTTCCGTCAATCAACGTGCCCGCGCGGATCACCGTGACCTGCGGGGTCACGTTGCTTTGGCCACAAGCGGCCAAGCCCCACAGCAGGGAACCAGCGATTACCCACCGCAAAAGACTTTTCATCGATTTCGCCATGCCCTATTTCTCCTCGTGCCCAGAATTGAACCCAGAATCGAAATCCGAGAAGGCCGCACGCGGCGTCGGCTACCCTTCCACCACCGCGTCTGCCTCAATCTCCACCAGAATTTCCGGCGAGATCAGCGCGCTCACCTGCACCATCGACGTTGCCGGGCGGATGTCGCGAAAGACTTCCCCGTGCGCTCTGCCAATTTTTTCCCACTCCGCGATGTTCATGACGTACATGCGCGTACGCACTACGTCTTTCATGCTGGCACCCGCCTTTCGCAATGCGCTCTCAATGTTCTTCAACGTCTGCACCGCCTGCGCGTACACGTCTCCCACGCCGACGATGTTCCCGTCCGGCCCGGTCGCGGTTGTCCCCGAAACGTGCACATACGAGCCTACTTTGACCGCACGAGAGTAACCTACGATCGGCTCCCACGCGGTGCCACTCGAAATGTTCTGCCGCTCCCCAGTCTGACGATTCATGTAATTCCTCCGGTCCGCCGCTCATTCTACAGGGGCGAATCAAGAAGATTACTCCGTGAAATTGGCAGCCACCTTCGCCGACTGCCAGCAAATACATCGAAATCCCTCCACGTTTGATAGCAAACAGCCCCAGTTCTAACGGATTCCGCGCACAACACGCTCGCAACCCTCCGCTTCTAACTCATTAGTAAAACGAATCATGCGAATAAACAAAAGTCACTTGCGTTGCTCTATGAACTACGGTATCAACACAGCATGTGGCTGAAACTCCGTGCCAATTGCGGAGTTCAGGGGGATCAAAATGATTCCGGAATCGCATCCGTTGCAGGAGTTGTTTCAGGACTTGGTAGGACGACACTACGCCTCGGAAATCGGCATTCGCGATCCGCAGATCGTGGCCTATGTCTCGCATCTGCTGGCGGAGTTCTGCGAAGCCGATCAGTTCTACAAAATTCACGACGCGAACGATCGTCCGCTGGCCGACGTCGGCGAGATGCTGCTGGAATCCGACCCCGTCTACGGCCCCGCCCCATCGTTTGACCGCGAGCGCCAGGTACGCAAACACATCGGCGACTACACTCTGTTCCTCGCGGGAATGTTTCCCGAAAGTATCAATCACTTCCGGCTGCGCCGCCAGCGTCTGGAAAATTTCGTCGAGTGGGTCAAGGCCGGCAAGGAAAGCTATTACATCGTTTCCAAATTTGAGCACTTCGAGTACGCCAAAGTCGCGCCTCTATTCGCCACCCTTTCGAAGAACTTTGAAGAGTGCGTCTACGGCCTGAACATGGTGAAGAACGATCTGGAAGAAATGCAGCACCCCATCGTCCGCCGGCCGAACGAATTAATCATGTAGCTTTTCTCCGCGTACTCTGCGGCGTTTCTCCGCGCACTCAGCGGCTAAAAGCTTTTTTCTGCTTTCACACCCGCAGATCCCCTGCGCCGCCCAAGCGGTAAAAACTCAGCGCCGCGCTCCCCTGCGCCAGCTGCCGAAACCTCCGCAGCGGCCCAAACTCCTCTCCCGGATCGAATTTCTTCTCGTGCTCGGCAATCACCACCGACATCGCCCACACCAGCGACGAATCCGCCAGCGCTCGCAGCGTCTTCATATAAGCGTCCTGCATACTGTACGGCGGATCAATGAACACCACGTCGGCCGCCACATGCTGCCGCTCCATCCGCCAGAAGGCGCGCGGCAAGTCCTCCTGCAGAATCTTGAAGCCCGCGCTAATACCCAGCCCTTCCAGATTTCCGCGGATCGCATCCGCCGCCGCCGCCGAGTGTTCCACGAAATAGACTTCTTTGGCCCCGCGACTCAGGGCCTCGATGCCCACCGCGCCCGTTCCCGCAAACAGATCGAGCCACACGCTGCCCTCGAGCGCCGCCGGATTTCCCGCCGTCAGCACGTTGAACAGCGTCTCCCGCAGCCGGTCCGACGTGGGACGCACTTCCATCCCCTTGAGCGACCGCAAGGGCCGGCTTCGATATTTCCCCGCAATTACTCGCATGGCTCTGTACTTTCGGGTCCCCGCACTCACTATATCCATCCATGTAGAATAAAAATAGCGAAGCCCTTATGCGAAGCTGGTCCATCCCGGTAGGCCGCCTGTTCGGCGTCGATGTCCGCATTCACCTCACATTCCTCATCCTGCCCATGTTCGTTTTCTGGATGGATTATGGGGCTCACCCGGGCAATGCCACCGGACCTCGCGACTTGGCGCTGGTTGCCATCCTTCTGGCTTGCGTCGGCGCGCATGAATGCGCCCACATGCTGGCCGCCCGCCGCTTCGGGCTGATTCCGAAGGCAGTCATCCTTCTGCCCCTTACCGGCGTCGCCCTGTATGACGAATCGCACATCGTGAAGCCGCAACCTGCGGCGAAGCTGTGGCAGCGCGAGATCCGCCTCGCACTTGTCGGACCGCTGGCGAGCTTCGCGCTGGCATGTCTGGCTGCCGCCGTCGTAACCGCCTCCGGGCGCGGAATCGATTTGTGGACGTGGCCACTCGTGCAAGCCACCAACCTGCCCAAAAGCTTAGTGGGGGCGAATCTTTGGCTGGCGATTCTGAATCTTCTGCCCGCCTATCCTCTCGATGGCGGGCGCATCCTGCGGGCGTTCTTTTCCCGCACTCTCGACGCTTCCGTCGCCACGCGGCGCGCCGTTTCCATCAGCAACGCCATTGCCATGGTCCTGATACTCGCTGGCCCGTTTAGCAGCAACTGGCTGACCATGGTCGGCGTCATTGTTTTCTCCGCCGCTCAGTTGGAAGAGCGCGCCCTGGTGTTCCAGTCCGTGCTCGACAGCGTTCGCCTCGAAGAAGTCATGCTCACCGACTTCGCCACACTCTCGCCCGCCGACACTCTGGAAGACGCGCTGGAGAAAGCCGTCCACTCCCTTCAGGACGATTTTCCCGTAGTTCGCGGCAGCGACATGGTGGGAGTCATTTCGAAGCAGCGCATTCTCGATGCCCTGCGCGCCGAAGGTAACGGCTACGTGCAGGCAGTGATGAACAAGATTTTCGAAGTCTCCCTGCGCCAGGATTCTCTCGGCTCCGCTTTTCGTAAACTTACGGCCCGCAATTCCAGCATCATCCCCGTCGTCGAAGACCAGCGCCTGATCGGCATCGTCACGTTGCAGAACCTGATGCACTCCATGTCCCTGCTGGCCGAAACCCGCAAACTGCAGCGGGAAGAATCCGAATCGTAAAGCAATAACCACTAAGGACACGAAGGTCCACGAAGGAAAACAAGACATGGTTCGTTTTCCTTCGTGCACCTTCGTGTCCTTAGTGGTTATCGCCTTTTCTCACCTTAGAACAACCGCACCGCCTTCGCCTTCTGCACCGCCGGAATCGTCCGCAGCTTCGCCAGCACTTCGTCGGACACGCGCCCGTCCACGTGCACCACGGCGATCGCCTCACGCGGCTGCTCGGAGTCTTTTTCGGCGCCGCGCCGCCCCAGCGAGAAATCAGCGATGTTAATGGATTCTTCGCCCAGGATCGTTCCCACGCGACCGATCACGCCCGGCACGTCGCGGTTCCGCAGATAAATCAGGCTGCGCTCCAGCGGAGCCTCCACGTCGATGCCATCCACGTGCAGCAACCGCGGCGCGTCCCCATGCAGCACCGCCCCCTTCACCATGTGTTCCTCGGTTGAGGTCTTCAGGAAAATCGAAAGCACGCTGCCCGCGCCTCCCGTCGATGCCTTCGCCTTGTGCGATTCCAGCACCCGCAGCCCGCGTTCATCGGCGATGGTGGCCGCATTCACCAGGTTCGCTTTCTCCTCCAGCGCCTGATTCAGAATTCCTTTGATCGCTCCATTGCGAATCAGTTCCGTCTTCCATTCCGCAATGTGCCCGCTGTAGCGGATCGAAATTTCCTCAATGCTTCCCTCCGACACCTGCGCCAGAAATCCTCCCATGCGCTCCGCCAGCACAATGTAGGGCTGCATAATCGCGTATTCCTCGGCGGACACCGAAGGCACATTCACCGCGTTCTGAATCACGCCGTGTTTCAGATATTCCTTCACCTGCTGCGCGATCTGCACCCCCACGGCCTCCTGCGCCTCGAGGGTTGACCCGCCCACGTGCGGCGTGAGCAACACATTCTCCAGCGAAGTGAGCGGAGAATTCTTCAGCGGCTCCTCCACAAACACGTCAAGCGCCGCCGCGGCCACCCGCTTATCCTTGAGCGCCTGCGCCAGGTCCGCTTCATTCACCAGTTCGCCGCGCGCGCAATTCACCAGCCGCACGCCCTTCTTCATCTTCGCGATCGACGCCTCGTTGATCATCCCCGCAGTCTGCGGCGTCAGGCCCACGTGCAGCGTGATGTAGTCCGCCGCGGCATACAACTCGTCGAGCCCCGCCAGCCGGATCCCCTGCTCCTTCGCGACCGACACCGACACGAACGGGTCATGCCCCACCAGGTCCATGCCAAACCCGCGCGCCCGTCGCGCCACTTCCATGCCAACCCGCCCCAGGCCGATAATGCCAAGCGTCTTGGCGCGCAGCTCCGTTCCCTGCAGCGATTTTTTCTCCCACTTCCCCGCGTGCATAAGCGCGTCGGCCCGGCATAGATGACGCGCCATGGCCAGCATCATCCCCAGCGTCTGCTCGGCCACGGCGACGGCATTTGCTCCCGGCGTATTCATGACCGCGATCCCTTTATGCGTCGCCGCTTCGAGATCGATGTTGTCCACGCCCACTCCGGCGCGCCCGATTACGCGCAACTTTTTCGCGTGCTCCAGAAGCTTGGCGTCGGCTTGCACCGCCGACCGCACAATCAGCGCGTCCGCCGTCTCCAGCTGCTCCTCCAGCTTGCCCTCCAGTTGGTCCGCCGTAAGCACGGTCCAACCCGGCTCCTGCAAATGCGCTACCGCCGACGCCGAAATCTTTTCCGCTACGATAATTTTCACGAATGAATTCCTTTGAATTTGAATAGAGATTCTGCTTCAGAACTTTGCCCGACAACCGCCTCGCGTTCAGCCGGAGATACCAAAAAAT
>Ga0210403_10006053_pt1 | contig 10183 bp, 12 predicted proteins | sample IncBWC19MmetaG_FD_150863 | JGI IMG/M metagenome (GOLD analysis project Ga0210403, IMG submission 150863) | Forest soil microbial communities from Barre Woods Harvard Forest LTER site, Petersham, Massachusetts, United States - Inc-BW-C-19-M | ecosystem: Environmental > Terrestrial > Soil >... | reverse complement strand
CAGCACCTCGCGTAACGGTGCCGCACATGTTGCCTTCGAGCGAATAAAAACCCTCGGCCCCTGCGACATCTGATCTTTCGTGGCTCAATCCCACACCCCATGCAATCGCTGTGTACGCTTCGCAGCCACTGTCACCAGTGACTACGCAACACTCACTATCAAGCGGACGCTACTCCTTACTTGAGCCGGACTTCCACCGGCTGGACCGCACCAGCTTGCGGCTGGCGCACCTATTCGATCACCTCTTCGGCGCGGGCGCGGGCGGCCGGATCGGATCGTAAACGAACCAGCACTCCTTTTTCTTTTGGCGCTCAACGTCCTTCAGATAACAATTCTCAATTTCGATGCCGTCGCTCTCACAGAAGGCACTCCGCCTTCCGCATTTGTTTCCGGCCTTGTCCTTGTCCTCGGGGCAAGCGCAGGGGCCTTTCTCTTTATGATATTGCTGCGCAGTCATGGATTGCGCCGCGACAAATGTCGGAACGGCGATAAAGGCTGCGAAGGTGAGAATAGTCAGCGTTCGCATGACGGGCACCTCCTCCTTGCGGCGTTGGCTATCTCCGGATCATCGTTGATGGCCTTGTGCGCACGCGGATTGCGCAGTCCGGCTAGTCTATGCGGAGTTAATTCGCGTGTCGTGCCAAGTACGTGCGATCTCCATGCTGTATTTTTCACAGCTCTTCAGCTGGCTTGAATCGCGCCCGCGACCGATTCGCCTCTACAAAGGAAATTACACTGCCGATGTGCGCTTCGAGCGCCGCCATGAGACCGCCGAGAGTTTCGGAATTCACCTGCTTGTCGCTGCCCTTCGGATACAGCCTGTTCGTGGCCAGCATGACCTCGCCGGTCGCATCCCACGTCGTGCCCCTCATCGTGCGCGGGCTTTTCTCGTGAGCGATCTGCTGGTCGCGGAAGTCCGAAATGCGCTGACGCAGATCCAAGACCGAATTCTCGAACTCCTCTGGGATCGTCAGTCCCTTTGCGGCGGCATATGCTCGCAGACTCTTGGCGAGATCATCGTGGGAATCGAGCGAAAGGCCGCGAGCCGGTCCGAAGTAGTTCTCTATCGCATGAGCAAGCTCATCCAGGAGAATTTTTGCGAACAAATAGAACGACTCGATTTCGAGATGAACCAGGTTGCTCAGGGGCCAGCCCTCAGCCTGCAATTTCATTTGGTCCTGCGTCATCGTATGGGGGCCGCCCGGCTTGATCGTGGCGCGAAACGCTTCGGAATTGGAGATGAAAGCCGCGCTTGCATCTTGGTGTCTCTGCCTGATGATCTCGAGAAAGGCCCAGCGGCGTGTAACCTTGCTGAACGCAAATGCAAAAATATTACCGTCGTCGACGGCGAAACGGTTCCTCTCCCGGCCAATAAAATCGATTAGCGCTTGCATATCGTAGTGCCTGGTCATCGCGCGTGCAGCATGCGCATTGTAACAATGACATTGTGCCACAAACCGGCGTCCGCTTCACGACTCTCAGCAAAATATGACTCTATTTCGAGCCGGAAGGACATTTTCGGTTGAGTATGACTTGTTACACTGGGCACTGGGGCTTCGCGGAACTTGGCCGCATGATGAGCCCGCGAGCCGATTCAGCATACGGTTCATATCCAAGAACGATGCTGCCAAGACTGGGTCAGGCGTCTCAAGTTGTCATCTATGGTCTTCTGAACAGAGTCCTTGTCGACTTCCCACACGTCGCCAAGTGTTGCCAAGGCAAAGTCGACATCCCAAGGAAAGGCAGTATGCCCGTCAACCATCGCAAATGGTCCATCCGTTTCAGTGAGGACTCGGTCGCGCGGCATGCGCGCTGCCAATTTTCGTCCCTTCTCACCACTAAGCATCGCCGGACCAACGCTGAACCAACATCCCAGATCGACGGCACGCGCGAGCTCGCGTGATCCGCCGGAATACCAGTGTAATATTGGGGTCCCTGCTCCCAGATGGGATTCCAGACTGTCGAGGACTTCGGTGACAGCCCTTCGGCTGTGAATGGTCATAATTTTCCCGCCCGCGGACCGACACGCAGCGAGGATGCGGTCAAAGACATATTTTTGATCTGTCCAGAAGCTTCGCATCTCGGGGCTTCCATCCAAACCGATTTCACCGACATATCGTGTACGTGGGAGAAGTTGCTCGAACAGCTGTAACTCTGATCGCCGCTCCCTTGCCAATTCGGGGTGCAAGCCGAGAGCGACGCGTATTCGATTGGCTTCGGAAACCAGCTCGGATGTTCCCTCCCACGCGCTTGGCGTGGTTGTCACAGCGAGCGCATAGATGCCCCGCGACGCGCACTCCCTAACAACGGCCCGCGGTTCCGGATAGAGATCGAGGTGGCAGTGAAAGTCGATCATCGTACTTGTTGAGTTTGCAAAAATCGTGCAACCTCGTCTAAACCACGCCTCGCCACTTGGCGCAATGCGTCCTTATCGCGAAGGAGCGACGAACTAAGCGACGCTCCCAGCCATGCGTCGAGCCCATTTTCATTCACTTCCACAACCGCCATTGCAGCCGCTCGGACGTCGTCGTATCGTGCGTGTTCGTTGTCATCTTTCCTTAGACTCTTATATTTGTACGGCGTGCGATCAGCGACACCCCAATGCGTAAAAGAAGCGCGGCGAATGAGGCACGGAACACACCTGCCGCAGTGCTTGTAACCGTAGCGCTTGAAGCGCCCGCAACTCGTTGTTCGATGGGCGTGCGCCAACAGCAATGATTGATCGAGTCCCTCTACGAGCATCTCGCCTTTCGTCTTTAACTGATACGGGTTTGTTATCTGGACTCGAAGGCCAGCGGCATCGAGCACACGTTGAAGTATCGAGAGGACCACTGGATGGCTAGTTCGCGTGCTCAGGCTGCCAAGCCGCATATCAGTGAGTGGCGGATTGATGGAAATGAATCCGTTTTCGCAAACGTATAGTGTGATGCGCTCTCCGGAATGATAACGGTCGAGGCTGGTCGCGCTGAGTACACCATACGCCATGAAGGCTATCGACCTGGCACGTTGCGATGGCATGTCCTCGGGATCGGGCACGTGAGCGTTGTGATTCAGCCGCAGGTGACTTAGCCCTCCCCCAATGAGAGCAGCGAATTCATCCTGCTTCTCGTCGTCGCCCCGCACCGACTGACTGACTGCGAATGGGCGATGACCGTTTGCAACGAGGTCGATCGCCCCAATGAAGCTATCAAGACCGCCGGAGAGAAGGACGATGCAGTCTTCCTTTGGACGGACGACATCGTGCTCAGGCGCGGGTTGAAACCCGCCGCCGATAAAGCGCAGTCGCCAGCGGTCGGTCGTCAGATATCCGAGAAGGCTCTCCAGCGAATCGACTTGAGATGACCAGAACGTGGGGTCGGCAACCGCCACCTCTAACTCGAATTCCCGTGTCCACCCGTCGGGCTTCGGTCACGATGTCCAGCCAGATCAGCAGTCACGACCGACAGTGCAATCGACAGAAAATCCCACGCGCGGGCCGCCGGATGATATTTTTTGCGGCGCATGACCTCTTTGATTGCCCCGCCTGCGCTGCCGAGCTTCGCGTTCGATGCCTGACCGTACAAAACGACGCCGAGGCTTCCTCGGTTTGAAGCGAACTCATGATCCGGAAGCGCGCATGTGATTTTCATTCGGTGTTGCGTTCGAATACCTGGAACGCATCCAGAAGCGCCCCTTGAACGATCTGAGCAATGCGACCAGCGCTCAGGTGCTGTCCGGCAGCCTTTAATTTTCGAAACGAAGCGGATACGGTCTCCCTGATGTATTCCTTGACTTCCTTCAGACGGCTTAAGACTGCGCTTGGGCTTGGCGCTTTATCTTGAATCGTTTTCCCGAGGTCCAAAGCGTACCGTTGGAACACATCAAGTGCGACATATCTTTCGACTGCAAATGCGCGTTGCTCTTCCGAGAGTTCGAGCAAATTTGCTTCGGGATATCGCTCCAATATTTCGGACAGACATCCACGAATTGCTTTGCGGCTAGCTTCAGCGTCCTGAGTGCCTTCCGCCGGGCCTACAGCCTCAACTACCGCATCCATTATCTCGCTAGCTGAACGACCGGCGAGGAGCGCCCGATCGATCCGCGCCCCCGAATCCGCGGCGGCCCCGGGTTGACCGGGGGTGAGCACCGAATACAGGGCGCCCGCGCTATTGGCCGTTCCGCCAAATCTCTGGGCCGCTGTTTGCGCTCCACCATACCCTTTTCGAACGTAGTGGCGCATGGAACGCTTCAGATCGCGAGCACTGCCGCTCGCAGCAAAGCTTGACGCCGAGCCTCGTGCTGCCGCGAATCTGCCAGCCGGAGCTAGCCGTATCGGAGGCAGCGACAATGCCGGGTTGGCGACGGGAACATTATTCGTGACTACCGGCGGACCGGCCGGTGCCGCATCCGGTGGCGCTGCTTCCGGCGGTGTCCCGGCGTCAGGCGCGGGCGCGAGAGGCGGCACAGCCGGTACCCATGGCGGCACCATCGGCACTTTGCCGGGCGATCCCTTGCTTGAGCTTGACGTTCCCATATCAAGTCCGCGATTTAAGCGCTTTCTTTACCGTAGCGCTGACGTTCGATTCATTCCACTTCGTGAACACCGCGGTCGACCATGGCTGATCCGATATCTTTGGCACGATGCTGGGCTTGATCTGAGAGGATGGACGGTCTGTCAAAAATGCCGCGAGACGCGCACCTTGTGCGGGATCTGCATCAGATACGACAAGCAATGCTTCGAGGATGCCGGGAACGCCCCATTCCTGCTCTTGGCGCGCTCGCTCCAAGAGCCGGTCCATGATGACCGATTTCTCGGCCGGCGTGATCCCGGCAATCCTGCTTTTGAGGCTCTCCGCCATGTCGGGATGCTGCAAAAGAGCCCCGAGCACTTCGGCACTGTCGGAAGACAGGCGATCTTCCGGGGTAATAAGAGGCGCGTGTTCACGGCTCACGTAGAGCACGCCTCGCAAATCCAAATCCGCCACGCGGGGAGGTAACGCGAGCCATTCTTCCACAAATGGATCGTTCCACGGCTCTTTCAATTCTAGCTTTTTGCCGGCGGCGGCATCCTCTTCCCACTCGGAAAGAAATCGGGGCTTCCCATGTTCGTCTTCACTTACTGCCGCGATTAGCGCCGTGTATGCCTTCGGATTCCCACACCGCTCGAAGAGCAGCATTTTGGCGAGGACAGCTTCATCCACGCCCACGCCCTGTGCACGTGAGATCGACATTCGTATCGCAAGCGCGTTCAAGAAGCGCTTTATCAATCGCGGATTTCCGCTAATTCCTGTTGCTCTAGTCATGAGCGATGCCAACCGATCCGCAGTGTCGAGCCGCGAAACCAAATCGGCCGGCAGTGTGCCGAGGGACTGCACGAAAGCCCTATCAACACGCTTGCCTTGCCATGTCTGGTTCAAGCGCTCGCACACCTTCGCGCGAATGGTCTCCTTAAGCGACGCGTCGATGTTACTATTCATCACGAAGAGGAGCATCAGATACGCGCGGACTTCCTGCGTGCCAAGCGTCGGTACGCGGATTGGAATCTGTATCAGCTTATCAAAATAGCTTGTGACGAGATCGTCATCCGTGACACCCTCGAAGTGCCGCCTCACCGCGTGTTTGATCATTTGATCGTCGGCGGCGATCACGAATGCCGTATTCTCAAGGAAGAGAAACAATCGGATCGCTTCAAGTGTGGAGATTGTAGTCTCAGGAAGGCACCGGTCGAGATCGTCGATAAGAACGACAAGGGTGATACCCATCTCGGAAAGAGCCTCTTCGAAGTTCTTTCGCAGCGCTTGAATTTCCTTCGGAGGGGACGATGTGGCTTTCGGCTTCAATATGCTGGCGGCTGCAGTCTCGACGTCGCCCTCCGTCTTTTCAACCTCAGCGATAACCGTTTCATCGATTTTCGCGCCCCCTAACTTCTTGCCAAGCTCGAATATCTCACCGATGAGACCGGTTGGGGGAACACCTAATGTGAGCGCAAGCGCTGACCCGGCACCGATCTTTGCTGCGCGGAGCCAATCGACACGCTTTAGCAACTCTTTTGTTTTCTCGACGCCTGTCTTACGCCGCTCAGCTTCCGCGCGGAGCGTTGAAGCGATAACGTCCATGAGCGCGGCACGTGCGTCGTCATAGCCTTGATACAGCCACGCGTTGAACTCGACGAAAACGAATTTCGACTCTTCCCCTTTGGTGCGACCCGCGAGCGCCTTCCGGATTAGCTTGATCATCGACGACTTGCCGACGCCCCAGCGGCCGGAGACACCAATTGAGATTGGACGGCCTTTGGCCTGGACAATAATCTCCGCCACGGTGTCCGCGACGCCTGAAAAATTCAGGAAGTCCTGTTCTGTTTCATTATCCGACCACATACGATAATGCTTCCACTATATCAAAGCGGCCACCTGCTCGTAACAGGCCGCCGCCCGCCGTGCTCTAAGACCACCGACTCGGCACCGCGAATCAGACTACGTCCGTCCGTGTATTCCTACAAGCTCTACCTTACGTTGATATCCGGCATCAACGCTAAAAAGCCGACCTCCCCGAACTGCTCAGCTCGGCGGGTTAAGCATTCATCCGATGCACGTTCGGTTAATTTCAGTAATCCCAGCTCTCATGCCGCACCGGCAGTCTGTTCAGGGCTTCGCGACGAGAACGCCACTTGGGCATAAACTGGTCCATTAACGCTATAAAGCGCGCGTTGTGCGTCGGTTCGAGCAGGTGATCCTCGCGACAACGGGACGCCTCAGCTTGAGCACGACCGCTCTCGCCCTGATGGATTTGAATGTGAGCGGGGCAAGTTGCATTGCAAACATCTCCCGATTTAGTCGGCGGATTGAACGTTCTGATCGGGCGCCTTCGCCCGCCCGTTTCGGGTAACAAGGTCAAATGCTCGCGCTCCGGCCAACGCTAAAGGGTTTGGTGGTTTCAGGCTGCTACCTTGTTCGGCGCGGGATTTATGCCGCTATCCAGCGCATCTCGAATGACCCCTCGATCACTTCGTCGGCGCGCGCGAGCAGCGACCAATCGGAACCGCGCCAGAACGGGAATTTTGGGCCCGGAGACCAAGGGTCGAAATTGCCGCTGCCAGGAACGGGATTTTTGGATGCAGAGACAGGGCCACCGAATCGCGGTGTATGGGTCACCCATCAGTTCAACACAACGACCTCGATGGGCTGACTGACGCTAAACGTCTTGCCCGTAAGAGTGCAGCCCCTGGACGTCAAACGACCCATGGCATAGTCTTCGATTGGCAACAGTGGCCGCATCCGCTGCGACCCTTCAGGGGAGGACTGATGTATGGGCCAAGCATCATCTACAATCGATTTCGCAACGGCTCTTCGCGATCCCACAGCAATTTTTTCGGAACCTAATGATATTGTCGCACATCCCCAGCTGTCGCGGGAGATGAAGCTTGCACTGCTGCGGCAGTGGGAACAGACTGCACGCAGCCTGTCGGTTGCCGAGTCTGAAGGGATGGGTGGCGGTGAGGAGAACAAGCTCGGACGCGTAGAACTGGCGATCGCCCTGGTTGAAAAGCAGCCCTGAGCAGGCGGGCGCGGCATCAACTCATTTTCGCCATCGCGTTCGTGCGTTCAGCGCACGGTGACGCCCGGCAATTTTGTGTCGGTCAGGAGGAACGAGATGCCCGACTGCGGTTTGGCGTTCGGGTCGGTGCGGACCAGGCAGAAGATCCAGTCGGCGTGTTGGGCCAGCGTGGTCCAGGTCTTGTGGCCGTTGACAATGTAATAGTCGCCCTCACGCACCGCAGGTGAGCAGGTCTAATCGGCGAGCAGCGCCATCGATGAGATGATTTCGCGCTCAAATCTTTTGCGTCACTGACGATCCTGTCATCAAAAACGAGATGTTTGAGCTGGCGTCCGTGTATGAAGAGGTCGCCAATAATATCGAGGACCATCTCACGTCGCGCAGGTTGCCGTTGTGTGTGAGGGGCTCGCTATTGCCGGGAAAACGATCAAGGGAGAATAAAGATACCGCCAACTGAGATTGCCAACACTGCTGCTCGTACAGCAAGTCAACAGTTCGCAAACCATGCACCCTCTCCGCCGGGCGCGCTAACGATTTCGAAAATCGCCACATGCAAAGTCCACTTGCAAACGGGAGGACATTCAATGAGTGCAAAGGCCATCTTGGAAAACGTGCGTCGGTATCGCACTATCGCTTCGCTGTGCCGGCAGACCGCGTCGTTCCGTCCCGCCCAGAAATGGACGCTCTTGGAACAGGCATTTGAGTGGGAGCGTCTCGCGATGATGGAATTGGAAACATACTTCACTGTTCGTGACACCGCGGCGCGGTGGGTGGCGGCTGCCGCAGCCTGAGAGCTATCAAGAGTGGCATGGTGAAGCGTTTGCAAACAAAACAAAACGGCGTGCGGAAGTTTGGCGGCATCTAAGGATGAATAGGCGTGTTCAACGGTTAGAGCGTCTTGCTGCCGCTCATGGTCAAGATACCAAGTGGCGAGCGCGAGGGGCGCACAAAAAGTTCAGGGGTTTCACCTTGTCACGGTCGTGCTCGAGCGAGCGTTAAAAGGTTTGGTGGTTTCACCTTGATATTCTATCTGGGGCACCTAGCGCGATCGACGTCCGTTATGCAGTGCATTTCGGACTCTCGTCACAGGCGACACCACTTCCGAAATGTGCCAACAGCGGACTCATGCGCTCGATGGCAACCGATAGGGCAGGCTTATATTGCCAAGCGCGAGTTATTGTTCTGACGACAGGTGGACCATCTGGCGCCCACCATTCATCGCCTTGAGGCTGTTGACGTAATTCTCAGGGCGCTGCCAGCGATTAGGAACTTTCAATCCCATAAAACTTGCGATGTCGCCGATAAATCCTGTGCAATTGAACGTTTCAGCGTTCCACACCGGCGAAGTCGCCTGCAACTTCTTGATATAGGCGAAAACTCTTTTTGCGTCTGTGTCACTCAAGTAGACTCGGTAACTCGCAGTCAGGTATTGCGGATCAAGATCGCCGTAACTTGCGCCGGTCTCGGACGGCACCCACGTCACGTGACCAACTACATAAGCCAAGGTGTCTCCCGCAGGGGTGAGGCCAGCGACTTCAACTTGTCGCTCGCTCGTCTTCCCATACCAGACGAAGGCGTGGCCCCAGCTTGCCGCCGTTCTGGCTCGGAAATCGACGTAGTACGGGCCCTTTGCTGATCTCAGCCTTGCCGTCGACTGTGCTGCTGGTTTGGATTCACTGGCCTCACGGGACTCAAGCGCATTCGCGTTAGCGGTGCGCTTGTGGAGTTCCTGGGACGTGAAGCGTTCCGATCCGACGCGAGCGTCGATCTCGCGTGCGGAAGCCGATTGGAAATTGCACGGCAACAAAACAGCCAGCGCGAATCCCTCAAGCCAGCATAGTCTCTTCGCTCTATTAGCCACGCTTCGCCCTTTCACTGATTCAGCGAGGCCTATCAGTATTGTGCCGCGACGGGCGTTTTGCCGATCGGTGTCTTCCCGATCGGGGTCTTGCCAATCGGCATCTTGCCAATGGGAGCTTGCGGATAGACGGCCACGGGCTGTCGGTGCGGGAGGTCGGCAGCGCTCGCGGCAGCCACCATGCCGAGCGTTGCAACCGCAACAGTCACAATTTTCATCACGGTACGTCTCCTTTAGGTCAGAAGAACAAGCAGCAACCTACTGACAGTCCCTCCAAGGCAAGGAGTGAGCATCGACCTTCGAATACGTCCAGAGTGCGGCGGAACAGCACCCTTGGGGGAAATACGTCTGCGTGAGACAGATATGACACATGCCAGACGGTTCTATCCCAGACGCCCGCACGGAAGATGATAACCCGTTTCAGAGAGGCCCATTGTCCGCTATTCGCGCCGTTTTGCCACTTCTGCCGATGTCCGGTTTGCGGGCAACATCGGAAGTAGCAGTCGTTCGTTGTGACCCTCGCGGCGAAGCAAGTGCGATGAGCATTAAGGGATTATTAACCCGCCGAAAAATTGGTTCTACATGTTTTCGACCCACGTGTCGGCGCGCGCGAGACGGGGGGCCTGTCCATGTACCCCCGGGGGGTGAATTTTTGACGCCCGCGCGCTGAGTGCCCGACGCGGCGGTAGCGAACGCGACCTCTTTTGATCGCATCAGCTACAGCCACCGGGAACCTCATGAAACGCGACCTCTATGCGGAAGTGTCGGCGCGCATCATTGCAGAATTAGAAG
>Ga0210403_10006052_pt1 | contig 10184 bp, 10 predicted proteins | sample IncBWC19MmetaG_FD_150863 | JGI IMG/M metagenome (GOLD analysis project Ga0210403, IMG submission 150863) | Forest soil microbial communities from Barre Woods Harvard Forest LTER site, Petersham, Massachusetts, United States - Inc-BW-C-19-M | ecosystem: Environmental > Terrestrial > Soil >... | reverse complement strand
TTGCTTCGCAATCCCCGCAGGCGGGGAGAGGTGAAGACCGAACTCGCGGAGACACAGCGGTTCACATTCCGCTCCAATCTCTTCCAGCTACTGCGGATGGGTCATCAGGTTCGAATCGAGGTCGGCATCGCTGTCGGCATCGTCGGCGCCCTTGTTGGTGTCGACGGTGGCGTAGACCGACATGCCGGCGCGGAGCAGGTTCTGGCGCGCGACGTCCTTGGGCACGCGGATGCGCACCGGCAGTCGTTGCACGATCTTGGTGAAGTTGCCGGTGGCGTTGTCCGGCGGCAGCAGCGTGAACACCGAGCCCGCGGCGGGCGAAATGCTCTCGACGATGCCGGTGAACTTGCGCAAGCCGTAGGCATCGACCTTGATCGTCACCGGCTGGCCGGGACGGATGCGCTTGAGTTGCGTCTCCTTGAAGTTCGCATCGATATAGACGTCGTCGAGCGGCACCACATTGCCGAGCCGCTGGCCGACCGCGATGAAGTCGCCGGTGTTGACCATGCGGTTGGAGAAGATGCCGTCGACGGGCGCGCGGACAGAGCTGAAATCCAGGTCGCGCTCGGCCTTCGCAAGCTGCGTCTTCAATTCGGCAAGCTGCGCCTGCGCTTCGGCCTGCTGCGCCTTCGTGACTTCGACATTGTCGCGCGCGGCATCAAAAGCGGCCTGCGCCGCCTTCACGCCGGCGACGCCCTGGTCGCGCGCGGCTTCGGACTGCTCGAAGGTGGCGTGCGAGGCAAAGCCCTTGGTGCTCAACGACTGCTGGCGGTCATAGTCGAGACCGGCGCGCTTGAGGCCGGCTTCGGCGGAAGCAAGATTGGCCTGCGCCTGCTCGACCGCGGTCACGGACGCGGAGACCTGGCGGCCGAAACGGGCGATGGTTGCCTCCTGCGTTCCGATCTTGGTACGCGCGGCATCGACCGCGATCTTGTAGTCGCCGTCGTCGATGCGGAAGATCACGTCGCCCTTGCGCACCAGCGCGTTGTCGCCGGGCAAAATCGCGGCGATGTGGCCGGACACGCGCGCGCCGAGCATGGTGTTGTTGGCGCGGACATAGGCGTCGTCGGTCGAGACGAAGAAGCGGCCTACCAGAACGTAGTAGGTGGCGTAAGACGCGGCGGCGAGCGCGAGCAGCGCCAGGAAGCCGAGCAGGATGAATTTGCGTTTTCCCGCTTTCGGCGCCGCCGCAGCAGCGGGCGCGCCACCCGGCGCGGGAGCACCTGGAACTGCGGTGGGCCTGTCGCCCGGAGGCGTGGCCGGCGCCTCGGCGCGGCGCTTTTCCTCGGCCACATGCGTGCGAAGTTGCTCGCCCGGGCTCGCGGACGCCTCGTGCTCGGCTTCGGTACTGTCGGCACGAAGCACGCGTGCGGCCTGGTCTCTCGCTGTGGCCATGAGGCCTCCCACTCAAAAATCTCGCGCAGGCAACCGCCGGCATCCCGGCCCCTGCATCTTCCACAAATTATCATTGACCGAACCGTTCGGTCAATATACCTTGTCACGAGCGGGAACCTAGCCGTCCGGCCCTGTCAAAGCGTTTCCAAAATCAAAAAGTTTCGAGAGAACCTAAACCAATGGTTGCAGCCGATCGCCCTTCCCTTCAGCTCATCGGCGACGAGGACTCCTCAAAGCGGCGCCAGATCCTGGACGGCGCCCGTAAGGTATTCATGGACTTGGGGTTTGACGGCGCCAGCATGGGCGAGATCGCCCGCTCGGCCGGGGTCTCCAAGGGCACGCTTTACGTCTACTTTGCCGACAAGAACCGCCTGTTCGAGGCCATTGTCGAGGAGGAGGCACGGGAGCGAAGCGCGGTGGCCTTCAACTTCGATCCCGCGCGTGAGGTCACGCTAACGTTACGCGAGTTTGGCGAGACCTGGATCTCCTATGTCTGCCGGCCGGGCGGCGGCTCGTCGATCCGCACCGTGATGGCGATCGCCGAGCGGATGCCCGAAGTCGGCCGGCGCTATTACGAGCAGGTCTTGGAGAGCCTCATCAACCGGCTCGCGGACTATCTCGAGGCGCGCGTGAAGACGGGCGATCTTGCGATCGACAATTGCCAGCACGCCGCTTCGCAATTCCAGCTGATGTGCCAGGCCTCGCTGTTCCTGCCCTTCATCTTCCAGGCCTCCCCGCCGCCTTCGGCCGAGCGGATCCGCGAAGTGGTCGAAAGCGCGATCCGGATGTTTCTCGCGGCGTATCGGGGGAAGTGATCCGCGCGTTGCGGTCGGGTGGGCAAAGGCGCGTCAGCGCCGTGCCCACCGTCGATCGGCACCGACTGATTTGCCCGTCGTCGGGCAAATCAGTCGGCCTGCGCCGGTATCGTCAGCACCGGCTCCTCGCGCAGACAGCGATCGGCTCAGGCCGTCTGCCGGCCGCGCATGCGCGCCACTGTGCGGCAGAGATGGGAGAACCAGATCAGCACCGAGACCGCCAGCAGGAAGAGCTGGAAGCGGTCGATGTCGTCATGGTCAAGCGGGCCGAACTCGAACGCCGGCGGCATGAACGCCCACCAGACGATGATGACGGCGCCAAGCGCATTGAGTGCGCCGGCCGGCGCACCAGCTATCAGCGACGTCAGGAGAATGACCGGAAAGAAGGTTGCGAAATAGAGTGGCATCCCGAAGGAGGCCAGCACCATACGGATCGTCACCGCTACGGCGAGACCGATCAACGCGACCAGCAACGCCTGCGGCGACCACGGGTTCAGTCGCAGCCAGTACGCCAAACGAAGCCCTCGAAACAAAGGTTTCCCCCAAAACCAACGATTGCCCGGGGCGGAGCTAATACCGGAATGGGGTTCCCGCGCAATAGATTCCGGCGTGGCCGCAGCAATCTTAATGAACAAGGGTGCAGTGCAAACCGGTTTAGCCGGCGTTTTGCGCCGCCTGTTGGCGCGCCAACCGCAGGGCCTTGAGGCGCTCGCGATTTTCGTAAAACGCCTTTTGCGCGGCCTCGTGCTCGCGCATCGCCTGCTCGGCGTCGGCACGCCGCACGGCGTCGCGGGCCTTGCGTTCTTCCGGCGTGAGGGCTTTCGGCGGGCGGACGGAATAGTCTTCTGTCATGCCCGGATAACCTCTGGAACGTCAAAAAGTTCCCACGGGTTCGTTCGCGGCGCGCGTGGGCCGGCGCCGTCGTCATCGATCCGTGATTTGACAGTTCGGCTTTATTTGTCAAATCTGACAAAATGCAGGCGCAGCCCAAGCCCCAGGACCGCATCCTCGATGCCGCCATGCGCGTGTTCCGCCGCCACGGCTTCCGCCGCTCCTCGATCGAGCAGGCGGCGGAAGAGGCCGGCCTGACGCGCCAGGCGCTCTACCATCATTTCAATTCCAAGGAGGCGCTGTTTCGCGCCCTGATCGAGCGGCTCTACGAGAACTCGCTCGCCGCGGAGATCGCTGCGGCGAAAGCGGCGGAAGAGGCCGGCGAGGAGCTCGCGGACATCCTCATCGCCGAAATCGGCGCGCGTCTGCAGGCGCTGTTCGCCTCGCTCGAAGGCTCGCCGCATATCGAGGAGCTGTTTTCCGAACACCTGGCGCAGGCGCGCGATCTCTACCAGACCTATGCGACCCGCTTCGCCGATGAGGTCGCAGCCACGATCGCGCGCGTCTGCCGCAAGCGGAGGCTCACGCTGACGAACGGCGTCACCGTGCGCGAACTGGCGCGCTGCGTCGAGATGGCGATCCACGGCACCAAGTCCGCCTACCCCTCGATGATGCCGGCCGATGCCTTTTTGAAACAGGTTGAAATCATGCTGCGAATGCTGGTCGCGGGCGCGATGGCGCCGGCGGCGAAGAAATCCCAACGCAAAACGGGAGTCCGGAAATGAGCATCATCACCATCAATGGCCGACGCGAAACGCTGCCAGAGGATCCCGACGCGCTGCTGGTCGACGTGATCCGCGACCGCTGCGGCCTCACCGGGACCAAACTCGTGTGCGGCTCAGGCGTCTGCGGCGCCTGCACCGTGCTGCTCGACGGCGCACCGGTGGTGAGCTGTCTGCTTCCGGCGCAGGCGGCCAGCGGCAAATCGCTGACCACGATCGAGGGTATCGGCGGCGAGAAACTGCACCCGGTCCAGAAAGCCTTCATGGCGCACGACGCGCTGCAATGCGGCTTCTGCACGCCGGGCTTTGTCGTGGAATCTGTCGCCTTCCATGACCGCTGGCGCGCGGCCAAGGGCACGGCGATGCCGTCGCGCGAGGAAATCGCCGCGGCGCTGTCCGGACATCTCTGCCGCTGCGGCGCCTATGAGGGAATTTTTCGCGCAGTGGCGGAGGCGTGTTCGGGGCGCTTCGACGGCAACGACCCCGTCGCGCCGCGCATGGAAGCCCGCGACAAGGTGACGGGGCTCGCGCGCTACACCGTCGACATCCGGCATGACGGCCAGCTCGAAGGCGTGATCCTGCGCTCTCCGATCGCGCACGCAAAGATCACCAGGCTCGATCTTGCGCCGGCGCGCGCCGTTCAAGGCGTCGTGGCGGCCGTGTCGCTGCTCGCGGAAGATCAAATGGTGCGTTTTGTCGGCGCGCCGATAGCCGCCGTAGCGGCGAAAGATCGCGCGACAGCGCTGGCGGCGGCCGCCGCGATCACCTTCGACCGCGAAGAGCTGCCCGCCGTGATCGGGCTCGATGCGGCGCGGCGCGAGGATGCGCCTGTGGTGTTCGAGAAGGCCAACCGCAAGCGGGCCGGCAATGTGTCGGAAGGCGGCGGCGGTCCGGCGCCCTGGAAAGGCAATGTACGCGGCCCTTCGGCGGCGTTCTCGCAGAAGGGCAAGCGCGCCAAAGGCTGGCTCGGCGAAGCGCGCGACGCGCGCGATCCGCTGCTGGTGGAAGAGACCTTCCGCGTCTCGACGCAACAGCATGCGTGCCTGGAGCCGCATGCCGCGGTGGCGCGCTTCGACGGCGATCAGTTGACCGTGCACATCTCGACGCAGGCCGTCTACGACCTGATGGAGAAGATCTGCAAGCGCTACAATCTCGCGCACGACAAGGTGCGCGTGATCGCCGACCATGTCGGCGGCGGTTTCGGCTCCAAGGGCTCTTTCGGCATGGAAAGCATCGTGGCGATCGAGCTCGCACGCGAAGCCAGGGCGCCGGTGCGCGTCGCCTTCGACCGCGAGGAAGAGCTTTCCGTCACCGGCTATCGCCCGGCCGCGGAGCTGAAAGTGTCGCTGCTGCCTTCCGCGCAAGGCGATCTCAAGGCGCTGTCGCTCACCGCGCATGCCGACACCGGCACCGCGGTCAACTCGACCATCGCCGCGCTGGCGCGGCTGATCTATCCGGCGGAGGCGAAAGAGCTGGTCGACTTCGACGTGCTCTCTAACCTGCCGCCCGGCGCGCCGTTCCGCGGCCCCGGCGGTCCGCCGATGGCGTTCGCGCTGGAGCAGGCGATCGATGAAGCCGCGCTGCGGATGAAGGTCGATCCGATTCACTTGCGCAAGCGCTGGGATCCCGATCCGAACCGGCAACGGCTCTATGACTGGGCGGCCAGCCTCGATGTCTGGCGCAACCGCAAGCCTTCATCGCAAAGGGGCCGCTACCGCCGCGGCGTCGGCGTCGCCTCCGGCTACTGGCTGTATTTCTGGCAACCCGGCTCCTCGGTCGAGCTCGCGATCAAGGGCGGCCGGATCATTGCAAGCTGCGCGGTGCAGGATATCGGCACCGGCACGCGCAGCGTGCTCGCCAACATCGTCGCCAGGGAATTTTCGCTGGAGCCGCATGACGTCGAGGTCCGCATCGGCCAGTCGAATTTGCCGGAAGGGCCGGGCTCGGGCGGCAGCCGCGTCACGTCCTCGATCGTACCGCCGACGTTGCTCGCGATCGAGAAGCTGAAATCGGAAATCCAGCGCAGCGCGGCGCGACCGCCGCTTCCCGGCTCGAATGCGCCGTGGCGTGAATTGATCGCGGCCTCGCCCGATCTCGCCGTCTCCGCCGAGCGGCCGAAGGATGCAAGGCCTGCAGCCGGCATCACCTCGCCGCTGCGCCAGGCGGGATTTATGGGAATCGTGTTCGGCTGGATGCTGAAGACCTTCAACAACATCGTGGTCGGCGCCGGCGTGCCGAGCTCGGTGCAGGTGATGGAAGTCGAGGTCGACACCTGGCTCGGCCATGTCCGCGTGCTCAATGCTTACACGGGACTTGCGATCGGCAAGCTCGCCGCGCCGACATTGGCGCGCAGCCAGGCGGCGGGCTCGGTCATCCAGGGCATCGGTTACGCACTCTACGAAGCGCGCGAGACCGATCCGAGGACCGGCCACGTGCTGAGCGGCAGCATGGACGATTACCGGATTCCCGGCATTGCCGACATGCCGCGGCTGGAAGTTCATTTCGACGAGGACGGTTTCGAGCATGTGCCGGGCGGCAGTGTCGGCATCGGCGAAGTCGCCACCGTGCCGACCTCGCCGGCGATCGCGAATGCGATTCGAGATGCAATCGGCGTGCGGCTGACGGAAATTCCGTTCCGACCCGATCGCCTGGTCGCCGCACTCAGAGGGAGGGACGCCGCATGAACGTCGCAGCAGCAGAATTCCGCGCCGCCGGCACCGATCTTTCCGAACGCCGCCGCAGCGGCCTGTCCACGGGACCGCTAATCGATATCGCGGCATCGGGCGAGCGCGGCATTACCTGGGGCACGGATGGCGCCGCCAGCATCGGCGCGCTGACGACCATCGCCGCGATCGCGGCCGATCCGCGCTTGTCGGCGGCATATCCGGGCGTCGCCGCGAGCGCGCAAGACCTCGCCACGCCGCAGGTGCGACATCTTGCGACGCTTGGCGGCAATCTCGCGCAGCGTTCGCGCTGCTGGTATTTCAGGAATCCGCACATCGACTGCCTGAAGAAGGGCGGCAGCGCCTGCCCCGCCCGTTCGGGCAACCATCTCTACGGCGTCGCCTTCGATCTCGGCGACTGTGTCGCGCCGCATCCCTCGACCATGGCGGCGGCGCTGCTCGCCTATGACGCTACCATCAGCACCGATCGCCGCAGCGGATTGAGCATCGCGGATCTGCTCGGCGATGGCTCCGACGGCCGCGCCGATCATGCGCTCGCCTCGGGCGAGATGATCACGAAGATCGCGCTGCCCGCTCCGCTGACGGCCGAGCGCGCCGCGTACAAGCGCGCGATCAGCCGCGCCTATGCCGAGTGGGCATTGGTGGAACTTTGCGCCCGCGCCGTGGTCACCGACGGTATGTTCAAATTCGTGCGGCTGGCGGCCGGCGGCATCGCGCCGGTGCCGCTGCGCCTTACCGCCTCGGAAGCCGCGCTGCAGGGCAAGCCCGTCAACGCGGCGGCGATCGCGGAAGCGGCACAGCTGGCGACGACTGGCGCAAAGCCGCTGCCAATGACGGGCTACAAGCTCGACCTGCTTCAGGGACTCGTGCGCGATCGCCTGGAAGGGCTGGCGGCATGAGAAGCGGAACTAACGCCGCACTAACGGGTTCTCGCCGGAGCCTATCGCTGACGACGACAGGACCCGCATGCCCACAGGCGCCGATCCCCGCGTGCGGGCCGAGCGCGCGCTCGATGCCGCCAATTTTTTCCTAGCAGATGTGCGCGACGGGCTTGGTCCCTATCTCGCCGTCTATCTCCTCACCGAACAGCATTGGGGCGAGGCGCGCATCGGCATCGTGATGTCGGTCGCGACCATGGCCGGCATCCTGGCGCAGACCCCGGCGGGCGCGTTGGTCGATGCGACGCGCGCGAAGCGGCTGGTGATGGTCGCGGCTGCGATCGCCGTGACCGCAGCTTCGCTGCTGCTGCCGCTGTTTCCGGATTTCTGGCCGGTCGCGGTGTCGCAAGGCATCGCGCATGCTGCCGGCGTGATATTTCCGCCGGCGATTGCCGCGATCTCGCTCGGCGTCGTCGGACATCGCGCCTTCACGCGCCGCGTCGGCCGCAACCTCGCCGCGCTCGCGATCCTGCCGATCCGCGGCGCGCTCTACACACTCTCGGACAATGCGGCGTGGCTGGTCGGTGTCCAGCTGCTCGACGGCATCGGCGCCGGCATCTTTGGCGCGATCTATCCGGTGATCGTCGCCGATCTCATGCGCAACACCGGCCGATTCAACGTGGCACAGGGCGTCATCATCACCGCGCTCGGAATAGGCGCGGCACTGTCGACAGCGCTCGCGGGGCTTGTGGTGGTGAAGGCCGGATACAGTGCGGCATTCCTGACGCTCGGGGCCATTGCAGCGATGGGATTTATCGTGTTTCTGCTGGCCTTCCCAGGCGGCACGCCCGCGCCTGCCGACTCCCGCCAACGGCCGCTTGCGGCGGAATGACTCTCATAAGGGGACCACGTGCCGACGCTGCCGCAACACAACGCCATCGTCTGGGCCATCATTTTCGTCGCGACCGTAGGCGTGATCACCCGCCCCTTTCGCTGGCCGGAAGCGATCTGGGCGGTCGCGGGCGCGGCGCTGCTGGTCGTGCTCGGGCTGCTTCCGGTCGGCGACGCGATGGCCGGCATGCGCAAGGGCGTCGACGTCTATCTGTTCCTGACCGGCATGATGCTGATCGCCGAGCTTGCGCGCCGCGAAGGGCTGTTCGACTGGATGGCGGCGCTCGCGGTCGAGCATGCGCAGGGCTCGCCGCAGCGGCTGTTCCTCCTTGTGTACGTCGTCGGGACGCTGGTCACCGTGCTGCTCTCCAACGACGCCACCGCGATCGTGCTGACACCAGCGGTCTATGCCGCGACCCGCGCCGCAGGCGCGACGCCGCTGCCTTATCTCTTTGTCTGCGCCTTCATTGCCAACGCCGCGAGCTTCGTGCTGCCGATCTCCAATCCCGCCAACCTCGTGGTCTATGGTGCGCACATGCCGCATCTCCTGGAATGGCTGCGGCAATTCACCCTGCCCTCGATCGCGTCGATCGTTGCGACTTATCTCATCCTACGCTTCGCCCTGCGCCGCGCGCTGAAGGAAGAACATCTCGAGCGCAACGTGCCGCGCCCGCAGCTCAGCCATGAGGGCAAGCTCACGGCCTGGGGCATCGGCGCGATCGGCGTGGTGCTGATCGGCGCCTCCGCGCTTGACGTGCCGCTTGGTCTGCCGACCTTTCTCTGCGGCGTGATCACCGCTGGCCTCGTGCTGCTGTTGAGCCGGCAATCGCCCTGGCCGCTGGTCAAGGGCATCGCCTGGGACGTGCTGCCGCTGGTCGCCGGCCTCTTTGTCATGGTCGAGGCGCTGATCCACACCGGCGTGATCGCGAAACTGAGCGCGCTGCTGCATGAGGCCGTCGCGCAATCGGCGACGCGGGCGATGTGGGAAGTCGGCATCGTCACTGCGATCGCCACCAACATTGCCAACAATCTGCCGGTCGGCCTCGTCGCGGGCTCGGTCGCGGCCGCCGATCAACTGCCGCCGGCGATCAAAGGCGCGATCCTGATCGGCGTCGATCTCGGCCCCAATCTTTCCGTCACCGGGTCGTTGGCGACCATTCTTTGGCTGGTAGCGTTGCGGCGCGAGGGTCTCGGGGTCAGCGCGTGGCGATTTCTGAAACTGGGCTCGCTGGTGATGTTTCCGGCGCTGATTCTGGCGCTGGCCGCCTTGGCAATTTCGTAGCCGGCGCCAGCGCATCGGCGATCACCCGCCGCGCCATGTCGAGGCTGGTGCAGATCAGGATTGGTTCCTCTTCGGTGCCGACGACGATGCGTGAATCCACTTCGGTGATGCGATAGGCGAGCATGTCCCGTGTCCCTCTCCCAGCGCGCAATCAAAATCAAACACGGCCGGCCTTGTTCCCCGGAACTGTGGCAGGCTTATGCACGGACGGACGAACGGGAAAAACGCGGTGAGCGGAGTCTTAACCGAACGGAACAGCGAAGCGGATTCGCGAGGATTAATCGTCCTCGAATTCGTCTTCCTCGTTGATGCGCTCGCCCTTGCGCTTGTGCGCCGTCTCTTTTTTGCCGCCGAGCGCGCCGGTCACGTAAGGGTCGCGCGCGGCGTAGGGGTTGCGCCGCGACACCCTGGCCGCGATCTCCTCGCCCGACACCGCCTCCGGCTCGCAGATCAGCCGCTGCGAGGCGCGGCGCATCAGGTCGACGTGGATGTGATCGGAGTGATAGGCGTTCGAGCCCGGCGCGAGCACCGTGTTGAATTCCCGGCAGGCGGCCGCCTGCACGTCGCGCAAGAAGCCCTGCTCCTCCGGCATGCCGTGCCAGCCGTCCTTCACCGGGATGCGGCGG
>Ga0210403_10006050_pt1 | contig 10186 bp, 11 predicted proteins | sample IncBWC19MmetaG_FD_150863 | JGI IMG/M metagenome (GOLD analysis project Ga0210403, IMG submission 150863) | Forest soil microbial communities from Barre Woods Harvard Forest LTER site, Petersham, Massachusetts, United States - Inc-BW-C-19-M | ecosystem: Environmental > Terrestrial > Soil >... | reverse complement strand
ATTAGCAACCTTGCATTTTGCGAAACGCGGATCGACCACCTCCACGGCAGGATCGGGGTAGAGCACCGGGTTCCTTCGTTCTGGTTCTCCTCCAAGAGCGAGCGGTTCAAACGCAAGCGCCGTGGTAAACCCGGCAGCCATGTTCATAAATGTGCGCCTCTGCATTGTTCCTCCAGGCAGACGAAATCCGATGCGACAGGACCTTATATCACGGCTTGCTTTGTGCAGGAAGGGTTGGTCCAGGAATCTTCGCGTCATGTGCGGCTAGCCGCTCTCTCAGCAGTGCGACTGCACCCGCACGTAGGATTCGTTCAAAGCGCTAACCGAAGGACATCCCAACAACTTGAGACATCTCTCCAAGTCGGCCCGCAGGGTTTCGACTGCCCGGGTGACGCCGGCTTCGCCTCCGGCAGCCAGTCCATAGGCATAGGCCCGCCCTTATAGGCGATCATCACTAGGAATTCAAACCCGCCATGCAATATGGACACCGGATAGTCAAGGTTGCGTCGGTCATGCCCAAGCACATTCCACGCACGGGGCCAGTCGCGATGCATTGAAAACAAGGGATCGCACCTTGTTCCTGCGCCGATATCTCGACAGGCTGCCGGAATGTGGGCAGGCAGCGCTTGTTCGGATCTCGTAACAGAAGTCAGACTAGTCATAAGGCGTTCGGGGAGTCTGAGAGAATTTGTCGTCGCGGTAGAAAGATTGGGGCTATGGAGCCAGGGCAGACCCGGCATCATCTGGACGCGGAAGTTACAGTTCGCACAGACAATGGTTCACTGCCCGGTCGTGCTATAGACATAAGTGCGTCCGGCATGGCGGTGATCCTGCCGGTTGAACTCCCCATTGAAACGACAGTAGAAGTTGAGATCAGACTGCCTGCGGTCCCGGTAACCACCCGGGCCATTGTCCGAAATCGCAGTGTTTTTCGCCACGGCTTGGAGTTCGTGCAGTCATTGCGTGACGCCGGGCACGAAGCGGCCCCGGACGCCTGTAAAGACTGCGGTGGCACAGGTTTCGTCGTGCGGGCGATATGTGGAGACCAAAGAGTAGCGTTCGTGCACGTCAAGTGTGCCGACTGCGGCGGATCAGGACATAGCAACCAGAAGGTCGAGCATAATTAGCTTTCGGCGCTGTTGTCATGCGCGGGATTGGATTGAATTGCTGTCCGTACTGCGGCAGCTTCAACGCGGCCATATTGATTTGCGGTTAAATTTCAGCAGGCGGACTCTTCTTCTTCCAGCGTTGCATCTTCAGATGACGATTCAGCGTGCCGAAACTCAAACCCTGACTGCGGCAAAACTCGCTCCGCCGCATACCGCTGCTCACAAACTCCGCCACCAACTGCTGAACGTCCGCACGGGTGCGTCGTTTGATTGCCGAAGCTTTCCGTTCTCCGCACATCCAGCTACATAGACACAGAAGCTGCTCGTCGAATAGGTGTGTTGGTCAGACACTTACGTTTGATAAGCCTTAACGGTGTTCAACTTTGCCGCAATGACTGACCATCAGCAGCCAAGACCGCTCAGACATGCACCATCGAAGCGATGTTGAAGGTAGGTCAATCACTCTCGGTAATCGCACGCTCGGTTGGTGTGAGTTGGAACCGTGTGCGACACATCAAGTCAGAGATGGACAGCGAAATCATGCTCACGAATAGCATCAAACGAAAGATTGCACGCGAGGATCTTAAGACAAAAGTTATGAAGCAAACATCAACACCATCAAAGCAAAACGCGCTTCGCGAAAATGAGATGACAATGGGATGCACCGTACTCCAAATCGTTGGGCCGGATCGTCATTTAGGGGTGAGTGACGATCCAGCCCGATTACAGGCTATCGCAGGCCGTGCGGCGACCCGCGATTGTTCTGATGTGATTGTGCAGGAGGGTGCCGGGCGATTTGATACCCAATCGTTTCTTGTTACGAAATACGGATGAAGCACTCAGCTTCACTGGGAACGCCTATTTGGCGGGCGATTCGCGTTTCTGACCGATGTCGTTTCCACAGCAGGAGTCAGGTTGGTTAACCATAAACATTGGCCACCGACGCTCCCCCTCTCGGAAAAAACATCGGGACCGGTCGAAGTGTGCGGGCTAAAACATAGCGCGGTGCGAATGTGTTAGCAAGAGGTGTCGTTGCGCGAGCCGCAGCCGAGTATGTTTCAGAGATTCAGCTTCAGTCCCAGCCACAGCTACAACAAGAGTGCTGCGAGCATTGATGCTCCGACAATCCAGAATGAAGGCGATCTCTGTTGCGGGCCACGTTCCAGTTTACGTCGTCTCAGCGTTTAGATTGACGCTTTAGAGCGCAGCCAAAACTCAAAGTAGCCCACCTACCAAGGTTGGCCAGCGCGGGGTGCAGTGGCATGATTTGGGCGCTTCCAACACTCACAAGCCTCGGCCTGTTGCGCAGCCGGGGCCTTTTTGTTGGCCTTCAGGATGGCCCAACGCGCTCTTGGCGAATCTGGGCAATCCGCTTCTTGAACTCAGTCGCCAAGTTCCACGACTCTGTCCTTAGGTTTGCGCCTCCAAAGTTTACTCGGGCCTGGGAGCCGACATTGTTATGGAATCATTACGCTCAAAACCCCCAAGCCAAGGCGAACAGACGGCGCACACTTGTGCTAAGGCCTGTTTACAACAGTTATGGGTAGGGGTTGGATGGAGGTCGCGGCTGAGTCGCCTCCGAGATCTCACTGCTTGCTCGAATCATTCGTACCTTCCGCGGCCTTCTTCGTTGTCAGCGCTTCGTTGACAGGCTCGGGAAGAGCATTCATACGCTTGATGAATGCTGCAATCGTCCACAGCTTGTGGTCAGAATCCCACTTGCCGTTTGCGAACATCCCGGCCCGACGGATGCCGTGTTTTGCAACCCAGAAAACCTGGGCCTCGGTGTACTCCGTGCCCACCTTGGGAAACTGCGGAATCGGCGGGTACAAAGAATCTCCGGTTTCGTTTTCTGTTTTGCCGGGAGTTCCGTGGCAGCCGGCGCACTCTCCGACGTACATCTTGCCTCCGGCGATGAGGTTCTCATTGGTTGGTTGAATCGGGTTGGAGACTTCCGGCGCATGCCGTCGCACCGACGCATGGACCGCGGTGGACATGAGGTAACTCTCCAATTGCGATCCTGGCAGATCGGCGCGCACCTCAGCCAAACCCAACCTCAGATATGCGAATGTTCCGACGGCAAGAACCGCGAGCGCGGCCAATACCCCCAGCAGAAAGTTTTTCATGGATTCATTCTTTCCTGGATTCCTGGAGCTTCTTCAGTATGTCTTTGGCATTTTGGTCGGTGGAATCCCGCGTCAGAGCTTTTTGGTAATACTCCTCAGCCTTCTTCAAATCTCCTGACTTCATGTACGCTTCCGCGAGGCTGTCCCAGACGTTGCCCGACTGCGGAAACTCCGCCGCATTCAGCCGGAAGACCTGAATCGCGCCCAATGTATCCTTCTTCAGAACTTCATAGCCAAAATTGTTCAATGAATTCTCCCCAAAGTCGTACGGCCCTCTCCCGTAGTACTTTTGTTTTAGATCGGCATAGTAATCGAGGGACGCTTCAACCCCTTTCTTCCGGTACTGTTCCTCGAGTTCTTCCTCGAGCGTCGTCGGTCTCGGCCGGCCACGATGACAGGTGTGGCACCACATGTTGACGCGCTGATCGCCACTCGGCTGAATTGTTTTTAGATGATCGTCGATGGTTCCCAGCATGCGGAGCATTTCGCGGGCGCGGTCCTTATTCGGATTTTCGTCAGAGGCAAAATCGAACGTGCTGAGCGGTTTGCCTTCCTCTCCCTTGTGGCAGTACAGGCAACGAACACCCAGTGCTCGCGTGAAGCCAATCATCACGGGCTGCAATCGCGACCCTGGCCAATCTTTCGGCAATACCTGAAGGTTCTTTGGTTTTTCGGGCCACGACCAGTTCTCCTGTGCGCGGGCTGGTGGAGCGAAGAGAACTATCAATAAAACGATGTTTGAGAGTTTTCCTAAAATCTTGTTTGACATGATGACTCTCCTTTCGAAACCTCGCGCCGTAGTCCGGAAAATTGTGTTGTCCCCGATTTATGGAGGCTTCTGCCATGCGGCATAGTACGTGCGTGGGTTCCCACAGGGAAAAGCGGTTTGGGGTGAATCGCAGAGTGCGCGGGGTAGGACGGACAAATCTGGGGCCGCCATTGGGGCTCAGAACTAGAGGGTTTTACAGAAACTGGCCCAGCGGTTCCTGCAGCTTCTCCCTGCAGTTGCGGCTCAGGACCAGCTCGGTGCCATCGCGCAGACGCACTGCATAGTCGCCGTGAAAAAGCGGCGCGAGTTCTCTTACTCGATCAAGATTGACGATGGTGGAGCGATGGATGCGCAGGAACTTTCGCGCGTCCAGGCGCTGCTCAACTGAGGCCATCGTGCCGCGCAGCAGATGCGATTCGCGCCCAACGTGCAGGCACACGTAGTTGTCGGCCGCTTCAATCCAATCGATCTCTTCCACCCGCAGGAAGATGATCCGGCCGCCGGAGCGGACGATCAGCCGCTCCGGTTTTCCGTGCTGTTCCTGGAGATCTTCGAGCAGTGCCACCAGGCGTTCGTCGAGTTTATGTTCTCGTCCCCTGGTAATTTCCGTTTTGGCGCGGTGGACAGCCTGGCCAAAGCGCTCGCGGTCAAACGATTTCAGCAGGTAGTCGAGGGCATGAACCTGGAATGCCTTGACCGCGTAATGATCAAAGGCAGTAACAAAAATGACGGCTGGCATTTCTGCGCCGGCAATCGCTTCGAGAACTTCGAAGCCGCTCATCTCGGGCATCTGGACGTCCAGAAAAAGCAGGGCGGGCTTCAATTTCGCGATGGCGGCCACCGCTGCTTTACCGTCGGAGGCTTCACCAACAACCTCAATTTCGGGATCATCATCTAGAAGCGTTCTAATGCGCTCGCGACCGAGGGGCTCATCGTCCACGATCACTGTCCTCAGCCTCTTAGCTGCCAGGGTTCTATGCATCACCATCTCCGCCCGCTGACAGGAAGGGAATGCTGAGGCTCACCACCAAGCCACCGTTGATCCCGTTTTTCATTTCGAAGCGCTGATGCTCGCCGTAAAGCTTTTCCAGGCGACTTCGGGTGTTGGAGAGTCCCATGCCCGGTCGGGTCGAGGTCTCTGATGCCGCGGCCAATCCAGGGCCATTGTCGCGAACTTCAAGAACCAGGGAGCCATTTTCCGAAGCGGCGCGAATTTCGATCCGACCAGGCTGGGCACGGGGAGCAATCCCGTGACGAATGGCGTTTTCCACCAGGGGCTGCAAAATCAGATAGGGTGTGCGCGCTCCCAGCACTTCCGACGCGATTTGCATTTCCACCGTGAGCCGGTCGCCGAAGCGCACCTTCTCGATTTCCAGATAGCTCGTCAAGAAGTCGATCTCTTTGGCCAGCGGTACTTCCTGCACTCCAACTCCTTCTAGTGTCAGTCGCAACAAGGCGCTTAACCGGGCGATCATTTGATCGGCGGCCTCAGGATCGCGGTGCACAAGAGTCGCGATCCCATTTAGGGTGTTGAAAAGAAAGTGAGGATGGAGCTGCGTGCGCAAAGCTTGCAGTTGAGCCTGCGCCAGTTCGGCGGAAAGTTGTGCCGCGTGCAATTCTCCCTGGCGATAGCGTACATAATAGTCGTAACCGCAGGTCGCGCCCACCAGCACCCAATAGGTCACGAGATTCGAATGAAAGGCGTAAACGAGCGAGACCGTGCCGGGAAATCCCAGCACATAGTGGCGGCAGAGGTTGTTCAGTCCCCAGTGTGCGAGAGCGACTCCCAAGGAAACAATGGCATGAATTGCCAGGCTGCGTCCGCGACGGCCGCGCTCCAGCGATAGTCTCCGGGCCAGCCCGATAACTCCCGGAGCGAGCAGCGCCCAGATGTACCATTCGCTTAACGAGAACTTGAGGATCACCCCCAAACGAGGACTGCCACCGGAGTACTTGTAGGCAAGGTATGTCTGGCTGGCAAAGAAAAGACCGACGAGAGTCCAACTGAGCAGGTAGGCTACCCAGCGTGTCCAGCGATGGGCCAGCATGGTAGGTGGTTTTCCCGTCCTTAACCCTAACACATCAGGCAGGATCGATTCCGTGATTCCGGCGGCGGCGCAAGTGGGCGATAGCTGTTGTTCTAACTGCTGCCGCATTCCTCGGAGTCGATCTCAGAAAGCTGCTCTCCGAGTTCTAAGGCGAGGACGCTCATTGCCGGATCTTAACCCGTCAAGCTTCGTTCGACTCGATAACTGCCGAAATATCTTTATAACGCTCAAAAAAACCGGAATCGGCTGTCACTGGGCGGGTAGTCGGCAAACCTTCCCTTAATCGGGAAGGTAAGGTTTGCCCGTCACCCGCCCGCAATCGGTCTTCAGACACATTCAAGCTTATTGTGCCACCGGTTTACCACCACGATGGCAACCGGCATTTCTAAGAGGCTTCGAAAAAGTCGGCCTCGCAAAACCGGGCAACGGTTTAGGGCTAGTCTTGCGGATTATGATCGCCACGGGCGCGGTGACATCTTCGTTGCGAACGACTCGGTACCGAATTAGCCTGCCATAACCGAGGTGATTGAACGTTTGAGGACAGTCGCATCATTATCCGGCGGCACCCGGGAGCGCCGTTTTAGCGGGCATTCTGTACGAATTCAATTTCGATACCATGTGTGAGGTTCGTGGGAATTGAGACGCTGTTGCCGTAAATGCCCTTGTAGACCTCTAGGCTTTGACCGCTGCGAGCCTTGATGACAGCGCGGGTGGCCTCCAAATCCTGCACCATGATACTCAAGCAGACGATATCGCTCTCTGCTGTATGTTCATGATCGTTGCTGTCTGTGCGTTTCTCCTTCGACATCATGAGCATCAGCGACGCCTTTCCCAATTTCACCTCCTGGGCGACAGCTCCAAATCGCGGTGCGTGGATTTGGCGACCGACCAAGAATCCAAGCCGTTCGAAAGTGTGCGTTGCATCCTGCAGACTCTTCACCATCACCCACACCGACCTGATTCCAATTGCCGTGTTGGGATGTGACTGGCTTGCTCTCAGATAATCGATGAATAAAATGTTGCCCGGCAATGCTGGCTTTGGATCAACGGTGAGCCACTCTTTGGTTACAGGAGAGGAGGACTCCCATTTGCCTTTCGTCGGATCGCTACCTTCGATACCAGCCGCATGGAGTGACTCGCCGATAGCAACCGCCGAGGATACCTCGACTGCGATACTGCGGGGCCCCTCCCGCTCCTCTAAGAATTTGGCCAAATCCGCAGCCTTTTCGCGATCATAGAACGTCAGCAGTTCCAGATACGTACCATTGCCGAAAAAGACGCCGTTGCCGGTGGTTCCTCCGGATGGATGACTGCCCCCTGGCGTCACTGTGAAGCCGAGGCGTTCATAGGAAGTCGTCGCGACTGCCAAGTCACGGACAGCGATGACGACGTGTTCGAGGTTGGCAGTTGTCCGCGGTCCGACCGGTCGCGCGGCCTGGATGTGAATTGCTGTGTGCGAGGCCATCGCGGTCATTAGCACTAAGACTACCGCTTGTGCGATTACATCTGAGCGAGTAGTGATCATCTTGCAACTCATGGAGGATGGGGGTAGAGCCCGGTTTCCCGGATCGGAGCCACTGATCATCTTTTTTCCTGTTCCCTATTGTCGACCACAAAAGTCATAAAATTAGCCAAGGTCGGGTGGCTCGCGGCTTACGATCTGAAACGGAGAACACGATGTCCAACAGCATATCGACCTTGCTGCTTCGTAATCTGAGCGACGTATTTGGCGAAAAAGACCGGGTGCGCCGTCGCGTTGCAATCGACGAGATCTTTCATGAAGATGCAGTATTCTACGACCCAAAAGGCGGCATATATCGCGGCCGTGACGAGATTGATCGTATTGCTGGTGTGATCAAAGCAACACATCCAGATTTCGAATATCATCCCCTCTTCCCTCCCGAGGAATTAGGTGATGCCGGACGGGTTCGATGGGTATCTGGCACTCCCGGCAAGCCACCAGTTTACGCAGGAACCGATTTTATCGGCGCCCGGAACGGTCGCATCAGCCCACGATACACGAATGGCGAACGTTTTTCGGCAAGCCGGATTGCCTCAGTTGGCGAAAAATCCCCATAGCACTCACTGACCCTGCAACCGGGGTTCTGAGTGCTATAGCCTGTTAACAGCAATCATCGTGGAACCGGCCCGACCCTTCGGCGTACAGTATTGCAATGAAAAACTTGGTAGCGTTGGCGATACTGTTGTCCATCTCCATAGCTCAGGGCAAAGATCCTGTTGTCCCTTCTTCCTTGCAAGCCCCAGAAGATGAGAGAACCAACGCGAGACAAGTGATCGAATCTGAAATCGCCGGACTCCACAGGACACGATGAGCAAGGCATACCACCGATTCGGCAAAGATCGTGTCAACAAGAGGCTCTGACAGGCCGGCTCGGTGGTTTGGTTGGACGTGTGTAACAGGCAGATGCTAAGCGTGGCTTTCGACACAAACGACATCATCCGGGATGTAAAAATACAACACACACTTGGCGTCATTGATGCAGATTGCGATGTCAGATCCTACTCAGGAAAGGTGCGATCAAGGATGGGCGCGACGGGGCACGGCTTACTTTTTGGAGACCGCTGTGATCGCTCCCAGCAAGTCTACGGCTTTCCACACCCTGACGATCACTTCGCCGGTGGTGCTGGGGAATCGAACTCATTTGTGTACCACTTCGACCGGGGAACCAAAGGAACTCAACTTACTCTTCAGATTAGGTGCGACTCTGCATTCAATCAGGTCAGGACCATCGAGCTCACAGCGTCTAGTCGCGCGAATCCATGAGCAGATCACGTGCAGAATGACTGATGATAAATCGCGATTATCACTCATTGACTCCGGGCGGCTCACAAACATCAACACTGAAATAAGACAGTACCATCTAGCGGTATGAGGTTGCCTTTTTCAAAAGCCGGGAATAGCATCGCCGGGTGAGGCTATTTCCTATGATTGATGTCATCTTATTTCCACCAAACGATCCGTCAGAAGAATTTTCGAATGTGACGGGTGTGCAGATCAACGGTACTAATGGAATTTTAACGTTTTACTGGGCCGAGCCCGACGGAAAGGCACTCAAGTTTCAGACCAGTGTCCCGTTCACAGTCAGGGAAGAAACTGCGGGATAATTACGCTCCACTGGGTTGGGGGAGAGGATGTTCTCATGGCCATACTGCAGTTACCGCCGGGCTTTTTCCATTGGAGTGACCCGTATTGCAACATGGGCACTCCTGTGCCATGACGTGCTGCTGAAAGAGTTTGTAGGGAATGCATCGCTTCGAGCCCTCAGCGGGAACTGAGGGCTTTTCCCCATTCTCAACCAACTTCGTACTTTTTGTCCCTCCTTAATCCTGCCCGATAGCTGTCGCAACATCCCCATAGCACTCATTGAACCCGCCGGGTTTTGGGTGTAGTGGCCTGCTTTCGGAAACTGACGGTTACGCTAAAGGCTCGAAGTGTGGGGATTGAACACCGAGTGCTGCGAACGCCTCGTCCATAGTGCGGACCACTTGAAGTAGTGGGCGGCTATGCTCGCCCACGATCTGAAACATGCGACCCAAACCAAAGACCGCCGTTCTCGGGATTACCAGAATGCGAGGACGCCTGGTCGCGTCAGGCATGGCTGGTTCCTGGCGTGCTAGCTGGCGGATAAATTCGCCGGATACGGCGAACTCAGTAATGGATGAGAAATCCCAAATGCCCGCGTTGGCATCGGTCGCGAATATTCTCGGATCGCCCGGTAACACGCTGCAAGAGATTCATCCGTTTGCCGCCCGTCAAGCCGGAGCAACAGGATTTTGCTTACAGGATCGAACTCAAATCGGTCGCCCATTCTGGGAGGGAGACTCCTCCGGCGCTCGCAGACCGGACTATTGTAATCTCCTCGACACTGCATTCCATCACTCGCCGGATGGTTGGTGAAAAAATCGCCATCTCTAACAATGTCGGCGAAGTCAAGCACTATGCACGTACACTACTCCCTGCACCCGTAGAAGAGCGCCATTTCGCTCTCGTGGATGGTTTGCGCTTTCCAACCTTGGGCCCGCTTCTAATCGTTCGGGGTCAGGCACTCAGTCCGCTACCGCGGCGCGGGTCGACCAGTCGAGCGCCAGTTGGCATAAGACCCATTACACTCA
>Ga0210403_10006049_pt1 | contig 10188 bp, 7 predicted proteins | sample IncBWC19MmetaG_FD_150863 | JGI IMG/M metagenome (GOLD analysis project Ga0210403, IMG submission 150863) | Forest soil microbial communities from Barre Woods Harvard Forest LTER site, Petersham, Massachusetts, United States - Inc-BW-C-19-M | ecosystem: Environmental > Terrestrial > Soil >... | reverse complement strand
ACCTGAAGCTTCGCCAACTGAATATCCTTGCTGTTCGAGAGCGACATCTCGACGGCGCTCTTCAGCGTCAGCACAACGGGCGTGGAACTGGCAACCGGAGCCGGCGGAGTTTGTTGCGACCGCGCCGATTGCGCAGCAACCACCGACAAGAATAGTCCTAAAGCCACGACTTGTTTCGAGGCCATACCGCTTCCTCCCATCCGCTTACTCATAACGCAACGATTCGATCGGCTCGAGCGCCGCCGCCTGCTTCGCCGGCAGCCAGCCGAAAAAAAGCCCCGTCGAGCACGAAACCAAGAACGCCAGCACCACGCTCATCCCGGAAATCGGCACGCGCAGATTTCCCGGCAAAAGCTGCTGCACAATTACCGGAATCCCCACACCGATCAGGATTCCGATCACCGCGCCGCCGCCGCTGATCAGGAACGCTTCAATCAGGAACTGCCACATAATCTCTTTTTGCGCCGCCCCAATTGCCTTGCGGACCCCAATTTCCCGCGTCCGCTCGGTCACCGTGACCAGCATGATGTTCATGATGCCGATGCCGCTGATCAGCAGCGCGATGAAGGCGATCACGATCAGTACGATGCGCAACGCCAGGGAAATGGTCTTCGCCGCGCCCAGAATCGCCGTCAAAGTCTGCACGTTGTATTCGGCTTGCGCGGGATGCCGGCTCTTCAGCAGCCGGCTGACCTGCTTCTCGACAATCGCGACCTTGTCCGGCCCGCCGGTCTGCAATTGCAAGGTGCTCAGGACATCAGTGCCGGTGTAATACTTCATCAGCGAAAACGGAATGATGACCGATTCCTTCTGCAACTCCGAGAGGCCAAAAGTTTCGGCGCGTTCGCGGAAAACGCCGATTACCGTAAAGGTCAGCTCGCCCATGCGTAGCTGCCTGCTGACGGGATTTTCCACGCCGAACACGCGGTCGGCCAGATCCTTGGTGATCAGGCAAACCTTGCTCCGCGATTCCATATCCGCGAAATCAAAATAGCGCCCGCGCAGAATAATCAGCCGGCGGATCTGCTGGTAGCCGTCGGTTACACCGATCAGCCGCACCGGCCGGGTCCTGCCGCTGACGACCACCGCCATCGGCAAGTCGTTGAAACCCGCCACGACCTGAGCGTCGGTAATCTGAGCCTTCGCCGCGGCCAGGTCGTCGGTGTTGATTTCGTAACTGAGGGGCTGGGCCTTTTCGGGCGTCTTGACCATCTCGACCCAAACGAGATTCGAGCCCATCGCTTCAATCTGCGAGATCACGAATTTCTGGCTGGTGAGCGCCACGGTGACCACCAGGACGATGGAGGCGCTGCCGATAATCACGCCGATGGACGTCAGCACCGCGCGCACTTTATTTGCGCGCAAGGCGTCCACGGCCACCGCGACTGCTTCGCGTATGTGCATTTACGCTCCGAAAAATCCGGTTCAGTCTTTCCCGAGCTGTTTCAGCGCCTCTTGCGCCGGCTTGTATTTGCCGTTCAGTTTCAGCGCCGCCTGGTATTCGCCCCGCGCGCCGGCAGGATTCTTCCGGTTTTCCTGCAGCCGGCCCAGCCAGTAATGGGCGACCCAAGGACGCGGATACTCGGAGTTCATCGGGGCGAGCTCCAGATATTCGCGCAACAGTTTCTCCGCCTCCGCAGGCTTGTCGTTTTGGAGAGTCAACGCGGCCCCGCGGTAGAATTTTCCCCGCGGGTCGCGCGGCGCCAATTCTTCCCCGGCGCCGGCCACAACCAGGAGTTTCTCCGCGTTCTTGCGCTGAAGATAGTAATCGCCGATATCGTAAACGCGCTTGGCGGTTTTCGGCTTGCTTTCGAGCGCTTTCGCGAATTCCGCGTCCGCAGCTTCGTAATTCTTTTTCTGTGCCCGGCAGATGCCGGTGGCATAATGCCCTTCCGCCGCGTCCATGGCCATCAATTTCTCGATCAGCGGCTGGGCTTTTTCCTCACCGCCGCCGACCATCCCCGGAGCGGTGCAGTCGTATTCGATCAAATCCTGCTGAGCATCAAAATTGTGCGCGTCGAGTTCCACGGCCGCCGCAAATTCCTTTTGCGTTTTCCGCGCCAGCGAGTACGCGCTCATCATGGAAGCGTGGTCCGCTTTCGCGCCATAGGCTTCGCCGAGCCAGCGGTGGTATTCGGAATTCTTGGGGTTGATCGCTACGGCCTTTTCCGCGCTGTTTACCGCCGGATCGTACTGGTTCAATTCCAGATAAGATCTCGCCAGGAGCACAAAGATATCGGCGTTGTTCAGCTCGCTTGCCGCCGTGCCTTTCAGAATTTCGATCGCCTGCGCGTACTCGCCCTTTTGAAACGCGGCTTTGGCTTTTTCCAAGGGGGCTTTTTCCAGGGGCGATTCCTGCGCGCGCACCGCAACGGTCAGCAGCATCAGGAAGATCAGCCCGATGGAAGTAAAGTTAGTGGCTCGCACCATTCCCGCCCGAAACGTTCGACGTGTCCAAATTCACCACGCGCACGGACATCCCGTCGCGAAAATCGGCGTCGCCCGGCAGCGCCACCGTGTCGTCAATCGTGAGCCCACTGACCACCTCATAATTCGTGGCGTCGGCGATGCCCACCTGAATGGCATGCTTTTCCAGAATGGATTTGCCCACGCTGTCCTTGACCACAAAAACAAAACTCTGGCCGCCCAGCGTCTCCACCGAGCCGCGTGGCACCGCCAGCACGTTCAGGCGCTCGCGCGAATTGATGCGGACATTCACATTGGTGTTCGGCAGCAGCTCCAGCTTTTCGTTTTCGACGGAACAGAGCAGTTCGCCCACGCTGCGCGAGCCGCGCGGCACCACCTGCTTCGGGGTCATTTCCGTCCGGCCCGGCCAGGTGCGATTCGGCAGGGCGTCCCAGGTAATTTTCACAGGCAGCCCCGGTTCCAGCCCGCCCATTTCCGGCTCGTCAATGAAGGCCCGCACGCGCACCTGGTGCAGGTCCGCCATTTCGGCGAGCAGGTCGCCGACTTTTACGTAATCGCCGGCCTTGACCGGCAGGGCGTAGAGGGTGCCGTCGGTAGGGGCGGTGATGCGGCCCTGGCGCACTTTGTCCTCCAGCGCGGCGACATCGGACTGCGCCTGTTGCACGGACAATTCGCCGCGCGAAGTATCCAGCGAAACCTGGCGCTCGAACTCTTTTTTCACCGCCGTCAGGCGGTTCACTTCGGCTTGTGCCTTCGTCAACGCCAAATCATTGCTGGCGACTTCGTCTTTCGTCGCCGCGCCCTGGGCCAGCAGCCGCGTGAGCGATTCGTGATTTCGCTGCAGGCCGTCGCGGTCGCCGGTGGCCTTCGCCAGGTCGCCGGCCACGCGCGCGCTGTCGTCCGTGCGGCCTCCCGCCTTCGCGGCACGAAAATCTTCCTGGGCGCGCAGCAGCTTGGATTTTGCATTGGCCAGCTGCGCGGCGGCGTCCTTCACGTTTAATTCCAGCAGCAGCTGCCCCTTTTTGACGTTCTGCCCTTCGCTGACGCTGACCTTTTCGACAAAGGTGTCGAGCTGCGCGCGGATGCTGAACGGGGCGATGGGCTCTACTTTACCGTTGCTGGTGATGGACGAAACGATATTCTGGCGGAACGGCTTGACCGCGGAAATCTTGGCCGCTGGCTGGCGGCCGCTCACCTTGATCAACACGAACGCGACGATTCCCGCAAGGAGCAGGAAGAGCAGCGTGCGGTTGCGCAGCTTCTTATCCATAAATTCCTGAAACCCAATCCTCGTTCGCCATCAGGATCTGCTACACGAAGGAATCATCCGGCTTTCGCGGGCGCCTGTCGTTCCGGATTCCGAGTGCTGGCCTCGATTGTACTTCGAATGCTTAACCTAAAGTCTATCAGGAGGTTAGCCATTTTCTCCACACGCATCCATCCTCCAGTGTGATGCCCGAGGCAGGGCCGAGGATGCTGCCAGCCGTGCCCCGCGGATGGTGCTTTGGGCGTGATAGAATGCCGCCACGATGGAACAATATGTTTCGCGTGACGCCCGACAGATTCGATGCCAAACAGTGCCCGAAGCGTCACAAATGCCAGGAACGGGCTCCCTGATTTTCCGAATTTCGGCTTTCCGCGCGTCTCGAAGGTTCCGGTGATATCTTTCTCCCTGCACCCGCCTACTCCGGAGCATAGGCCGGTGTGTGCGGGTTCCTGTTCGTATCGAGGTTTAGTGCATGATCGAAACACGCGGACTTACTAAACTGTTTAAAGACAAAAAGCGCGGCGAAATCCGCGCCGTCGACGGGGTGAGCTTCACGTGCGCTCCCGGACAGATCTACGGACTGCTCGGCGCGAATGGAGCCGGCAAAACCACGACGCTGCGCATGCTGGCCACGATCCTGGAGCCCTCTGACGGTACGGCCATTGTCTGTGGGCATGACGTGGTGGAGGCGCCCCAAAAAGTCCGCGCCAATGTCGGTTTTCTCTCGACTGCGACAGCGCTTTACCCGCGACTGACTTCGCAGGAGATGGTCGAATATTTCGGTCGGCTGAACGGCATCCCGGAAGCGGAATTGAAGAGACGCCTGGATGAAATTTTCACCCGGCTGGACATGAATTCGTTTCGCGATCGCCGCTGCGACAAGCTTTCCACCGGCATGAAGCAGAAAACCTCCATCGCGCGCACATTGATCCACGATCCGCAGGTAATGATTTTCGACGAGCCCACGCTGGGCCTGGACATCATGACGGCGCGGACGATTCTGGAGTTCATCCGCGAGTGCCGGCAGCGCGGGAAAACGGTGATTTTCTCGACGCACGTGATGAGCGAAGTGGAAAAACTCTGCGACGTCATCGGCATTATCCAGTCCGGAAAACTGTTGGCGGAGGGCTCGCTGGCTTCGCTGCGCGAAAAGTACCAGGAGCAGGACCTGGAGGAGATTTTCGTGAAGGTGGTTGCGCCGCACTACAAGCCCGAGGAGGCCGCCTGACATGCCTCTCCGGAACATCGGCATCGTGTACCGCAAGGAGCTCACCGACTCGCTACGCGACCGGCGCACCCTTATCTCCACGCTGCTCGTGCCCCTGCTGCTTTTTCCGCTCATGTCCGTCGGCTTTATCGGGTTGGCGGAGACCCTGGAGACGAAAGCAAAGAAAGAGATTCCCCGGGTAATGCTTCTGGGCGGCGCGGATTCTCCGCAGGTGATAAACGAATTGCGCTCCAGCAAGAAGATCGAAGTGGTGCCGGCGACGCCGGACTGGAGGGACAAGATTGTCAACAAGGAGATTCGCGCGGCGATCGCCGTTCCCGATGGATTCGAGACCAGCCTGGCGCAGCAGAATCCCCTGACCGTGGAGATTTACAAATACGAAGGTGAGTTGAAGTCTTCCATTTCTGCGGACACGATCGAACGGGATCTCAAGGCCTACCGAGACAAGGTCATTGAAGCGCAGCTGGAGGCCGATCACGTGCCCTCTTCCGTGCTGACACCGTTTCGGATCAAGCAGGACAATGTCGCGCCGCCGGAAAAAGTCGGCGGGGCGGCCTTTGGCGGGATCATCGGCTACATGGTCATCCTGCTCTGCCTGACGGGCGGCATGTATCCGGCGATGGACCTGACCGCGGGTGAAAAAGAGCGCGGCACGATGGAGACGATTCTGTCGAGCCCTATTTCGCGGTTCGACCTGGTCATGGGGAAGTTTTTCCTGGTGCTGACGGCATCGCTGGTTACGGCGGCGCTTTCCGTTCTCTCGATGGGGATTTCGTTTTGGGGCATCCAGCAGTTGAAAGCGTTCGACGTGACAAAAAACCCCGACGCGACGGCCATGCAGCTGCAGATCAAGCTGCCCGCGGTACTTTCGGTTTTCCTGATGGCGCTGCCGCTGGCGGTGCTGTTTTCCGCGGGCCTGATCACGATTTCGCTGTTCGCCAAAAGCTACAAGGAGGCGCAGAGCTACATTTCGCCGTTAATGATCGTGGTGATCCTTCCCGCGGTGGCGGCGATGCTTCCGGGCGTCGAGCTGACCTCCAAGCTGGCGCTGATTCCGATTCTGAACGTCAGCCTGCTTTGCAAGGAACTGGTGACGGGAACCTATCACTGGAACTTCATCGCGCTGATTTTTCTTTCCACCTGCGTCTACGCCGCCGGGGCGCTTTTCCTGGCGGTGAAAATGTTCCAGCGCGAAGACGTGCTTTTCCGCAGCTGATTCCGTTTCCCTGCGGATTGGCGGCGCGGAACAGGCTGAATATTCTCTGAACCCATCCGCGGGGTTTTTCGTATCTACTGTTGAGGCCCTATGCCGCGACGCTTGCTCCGGATTCTGCTGATCCTTCTTGTCGTTCCCCCGATGGTTTCCGTTGTGATGGGCTGGCTGGTGGCGCCTTCGTTTCTGCATCCGGTGCGGCGGCCGCTGACGCCGGACCTGGTGCGCGAAGCCGAAGCCTCGTTCGCGCACAGCCGCGCGCATCGCGAAGATTTTCCCGTCACCGCGCCCGATGGCGCCCTGCTGCGCGGATGGAAAGTGCGTCCGGAAAAGCCGAACGGCGCGTGGGTGCTGCTGTTTCACGGGGTGGCCGACAACCGCGTGGGCACGATCGGGCAATCGGAAATTCTGCTGAACGCCGGATACGGCGTGGTGATGATGGATCAGCGGGCCCACGGCGAAAGCGGCGGGGAGATGGCCACCTACGGCTGGCTGGAGCGCGAGGACACGCGCGCAGTGATCGATGTCCTGGCGGCCGCGGAGCATCCCTCGCACATTTTTGCGCTGGGGGAGTCGATGGGCGCGGGCATCGCGCTGCAATCGGCGGGCGTTGACCCGCGCCTCGAAGCGGTGGCGGCGGAAGCGCCGTTCGCGAGCCTGCGGGAAGCCTCGTACGACTACGCGGGCCTGCAGGAATACCCGCTGCTGGGCAAAACGCTGTTTGCGCCGGGCGCGTGGGTGATGCTGTACCGCGGCGGGAGGATTGCCGGATTTTCCGCCTCCGGCGTTTCCCCGGAACGCGCGGTGGCCGCGCGGAGTTTTCCCGTCCTGCTGATCTGCGATGAAAAGGACACCACTCTGCCCTGCCGCCACGCAAAAAGAATCTACGCCGCTGGGCGCGGGCCGAAGTCCCTATGGATGGTTCCCGGAGCATTTCACACCGCGGCGCTCGGATTTGCGCCGGAAGAGTTCCGCCGTCGGGTGCTGGAGCTTTTCCACCAGTCCGGCCTCGAGCCGGTCGCAAAGCCACGTTAACGGTTCCCTTGACTCTCGCTGTTTACAAGCCGGCGCCGGTTTCTTGCTTGCCGGAGCCGTTTGCGCCCGCCGCTTCCCAGCGGTCGCTGAGGTGCCGAACGGTTTCGCGCATGCGCACGGCCATCTCCGCGATGGTCTCCAGGCGCTGCAGGGCCTGCAGCGGCAGATCCAGCGTTCCGCGGCGCGCCTCAAGCAACAACAGTTCGGCGTTGCCCAGAATTCCTGTCAGGGGATTGTTCAGTTCGTGGCGCAGCACCTCGCCGAAGTCGCGGTCGTCCAGCCGCAGGTCGGCGAGCGAAATGGGCTTGGTGAGGGGCACGTCCTGTGGCGCGGGCCTCGCCGAACCGCGCAGGCGCCGCTCCACCATGGTGACGGCCGCCGGCAGGCACAGCGCGGAACGCGGGACGAAGTCCACGGCTCCCGAACGCACGGCCTGGGTCAACTGCGGGCCCTCTTCGGCGGCACCGATCCACACGACGGGCGCGGAGCCGGCGAGCAGCGACAACGCCGATTCGAGCGCCTGTCGCCGCGCGCGCCACGGCCCGCCGGGCTCCGCCAGCGCGCGCTCCTCCGCCAGGATCACCGTTGGCGACGCTTTGACCAGAATCTGGCGCGCCCCGGCGAGGCCGTCCGCGTCCGCAATCCGGAGATCCTTCCGGCGGCGTTCGAGTTCGTGGCGTGCTTCGGAGCAGAAATCCTCCCGGCCACAAAGCAGCACCAGATCGCCTTGCCGCCCGGGCGGGCGCTCCCTTCCCGTGGTTCTTGAACTTTCCATATAATTTGGGCGTTCTTGCACAGTATTTGCCTCTCCTTTCTTATTACAGCATTCCGCGTACGGCGCGGCTCAACTCTTCCACCCGGAACGGCTTCGCCACATACGGCAGGCGATGGCGCTCCAAAAACTCCTGGGTGCGCGGCGCCACCACGTCGCCGGTCACGAACAGCACATGGCCCTGCAGGGAATTCCGGCGCTTGCCGAGCGACTGGAAAAATTTCTGCCCGTCCATGCCCGGCATCTTCAGGTCGCAGATCACCAGGTCGTACTCCTCGTGCTCGGCGCGGTCGAGCGCCGATTCGCCGTCGCGCAGAACGTCCACGCGCATGCCTTCGTCGCGCAGCACGTCGGCGATCAACCCGCCGACCGTGGGTTCGTCCTCGACCACCAGCACGCGCGGCGCGCGGTGTTCCGCGGAGCCGAGGCTGCCTCCGACCGTGGGAGGCGGCAGACGGAGAACCGTCGAGACTTCGACGGGTTCCTTCACCGGCTTCTGGGCCACGGGCAACTCCACCACAAAGCGCGTGCCGCCCTTCGGCGGGCTGAGCACGTTCACGGTTCCGCCGTGTTGCCGCACGAATCCCAAGACGATCGCCAGGCCGAGCCCCGTGCCCACACCCGGCGGCTTAGTGGTAAAGAACGGATCGAAAATGCGCGCCTGGATCGCGCCAGGAATCCCCGGACCGTCGTCCCAAACTTCGAGACGCGCGCGCCCTGCGCCGGCGCTCCCCGTGCGCACGCCGATCAAACCGCCCCGGCCGCTCTGCAGGATGGCTTGTTGGGCGTTTTGCAGCAGGTTCAGCAGCACCTGTTGCAACTGTCCGAAGTCGCCTTCGACGTCGGGCACCGATGCCCCCTTTTCCACCATCAGGTGGATGGCGGAACCCGAGAGCGACGCGCGCAACAGGCCGGCGGAGCGGTCCACGAGTTCATTGAGCGACACGGGTTGGCGGACGCCCCACGCGTCACCCGAAAGCTGCAGCATTTGCCGGAGAATTCCGGTGGCGCGCTCGGCCTCCGCGAGCAATCCGCGCAGTTCGCGGCTCGCGGGCTCCGGGCGGCCCGCTTCGCGCTGCAATAGCCGCTGGGCGAAGCCCAAAATGGTCGTGAGCGGATTGCTCAGCTCGTGCACGATGGCGCTGACCCGCTGCCCGAGCGAAACCATCTTTTCGGTTTGCACCATGCGCGACTGAAAGAGCCGCCGCGCACTGGTCTCGCGGTAGACTTCCACGCGGCCAAGGCGCCGGCCGCTTTCCCCCACGATGGCGCGCGCGCAGCGCTCGATGGTTTGCGGCACCGGCCAGTTCATGGCCAGATCTTCCTGGCTTTCCTCTTCCTGTAGTTCCCCGAGCGCCCGCCAGCCGCGCGCGAATGCTTCCGGGTCGGCGGCATAGGGCGCCACCTTGCCGAGCAGGTCTTCCAGCGTACGGAGTCCCGCGCCGTCCTCGCGGGTGAGCCCGAGCAGGCGATAGAAGTGCTCGTTTGCCGCGCGGATGCCGCCGGCTTCGTCGAACACCACCACTCCTTCCGTCATCCAGTCCACGGTCTGGCGGAGTTCGGCTTCGGCGTCTTCTTTCCGGCGTTCGCACGGCTCGGCGCCGGCGCGTTGAACGCTTATGGCCAGGAACTCCGGGCTCGAGAGATCCAGCTTCCGGCACTCGACCTCCGCGCCGTCTTTCAACTGTGCGTTCAGGATTCCTGCCGCGTCCGCGGCGCCGGAATGCAGCCAGCCGCTGACGCGCTCCCACTCGCGCGGACGGAAGAGTTCGACAAATCGTAACTCCGGGTTCTCCCAACGCAGGGCGGGCAGGACGGATTCCGGCGAGAACACTTTTCGCGCGCCGTGGCTCCAGCCCCGCAGGAACCCGTTGCGATCGACAAGCGCGACCGGTTGATCGCTGCGCTCGAGCAGCGCAAGCCGCCAAGCCTCCGTGCGGGCGCGCTCCGACCGCCACTCTTTCTGCCGCAACACCTGCGCGGCCAGCAACGCGCGATACTCCAGGCGTTCCTGACTTTCGAGGTTGGTGCGGCCGCGCGGGAGCCCCGCCAGAAGCGCGCCGCGAGTAACGCCCTCCACGACGATGGGGACGGCCACAATACGCGCGATGTGGCGCGCCAGCGGGAGCGCGCCGGCCTCCGCCCCGGTCACCTGTCCAGTTTCGACCGCTTGGCGCCAGAACATTTCGAGCGGGCCCTGCTCGACGCTGTGGCCCCAGGCGGGATCGCCGCTGAGGGCGCGAATT
>Ga0210403_10006045_pt1 | contig 10191 bp, 7 predicted proteins | sample IncBWC19MmetaG_FD_150863 | JGI IMG/M metagenome (GOLD analysis project Ga0210403, IMG submission 150863) | Forest soil microbial communities from Barre Woods Harvard Forest LTER site, Petersham, Massachusetts, United States - Inc-BW-C-19-M | ecosystem: Environmental > Terrestrial > Soil >... | reverse complement strand
CAACCTGTTCATGTTTTCCATGCTCACGCTCATTCTCGGGAACAATTACGCGCTGATGTTCGTGGGCTGGGAGGGCGTGGGCCTGTGTTCGTATTTGCTGATCGGATTCTATTTCCATCGCCATTCCGCCAGCACCGCAGCCAACAAGGCATTCATCGTGAATCGCATTGGCGACGCAGGCTTCCTGCTGGGAATGTTCACCATCGCCTGGTATTTCGGATCGCTGCGATTCACCGAGGTCACACATCTGGCTCGTAGCGGACATTTTGCCATTGGCGATCCGATCATTACGGCCGCGACTCTGCTCTTGTTCGTCGGCGCCTGCGGAAAATCCGCGCAGATTCCGCTCTACATTTGGTTGCCCGATGCGATGGAAGGTCCGACGCCGGTTTCCGCGTTGATCCACGCCGCAACCATGGTGACAGCCGGCGTGTATATGGTGGCCCGCTCGAACGCTCTGTTTGTCTTGGCGCCTACGTCGATGAAGACGGTCGCCATAATCGGCGCGCTGACGGCGATCTTCGCTGCATCGATTGGCCTGGTGCAGAACGATATCAAGCGCGTGCTGGCATATTCGACGGTTTCGCAATTGGGATACATGTTTCTCGCTCTCGGGGTAGGCGCGTTTACTGCGGGCGTCTTCCACGTATTTACACATGCTTTTTTCAAGGCGCTGCTATTCCTCGGATCAGGATCGGTAATTCACGCCATGAGTGGTGAGCAGGACATGCGCAACATGGGAGACTTGCATAAGCGCATCCCCATCACGCATTGGACGATGTTCATTGCAACCTTCGCGATTGCCGGCATACCGCCGTTTGCAGGGTTTTTCTCGAAAGACGAGATTCTGTGGCAGGCATGGTCTTCCGAAGGCGGAGCTTATCGCTTGCTCTGGTTCGTTGGATTCATCACCGCGTTGATGACCGCGTTTTACATGTTCCGGCTGATGTTCCTCACCTTCCATGGCCATGCTCGCATGAGCCATGAGGTCGAGCACCACATCCATGAATCCCCGAAATCGATGACGGTGCCCTTGGTAATTCTGGCAGTCTGTGCCGTAGCCGCCGGATGGCTCGGGTGGCCGCACAGCATCGGCGGGTCCGACCATTTTGCAAAGTTCCTGGATCCTGTTTTTGCCCGCGAAGCTAAAGTCTTCCAGGAAGAAGGGAAGACCGCCCAGTTGGCTGCCGGCGAGAGGGAAGAAGAACATACGAGCCCGATTGAATACGGACTGATGTTCCTTTCGGTCGGCGCGGCGGTGACTGGTTGGGGTATGGCTTGGCGCGCGTATCGTCACGCGGATAAGGGCTATGTCGAGCCCATTTCGGCTGCGGCGCCGCCACTCTACGACGTGCTCTACAACAAATATTACGTCGACGAAGGCTACGACTACGCCTTCACCGGCCGCCGCAAAGTGGGAGATGTGCGCCTGGGAGTAATGGGCTTGGGCGAAGCCTCGTCATGGTTCGATTCGCACGTCATCGACGGGATAGTCAACGGAGCGGGATGGGCTACGCGTGCCTTCGGAACCCTGTCGAGTTGGTGGGACAAATGGATCATCGACGGTGTCCTGGTCAACGGTCCCGCAATACTTTCACGGATGTTGTCATACCCGGTGCGGTTACTCGAGTGGGGTCTGGTGCAGTGGTACGCGTTGGTAATGGTGATGGGGTTAGTAGGATTTGTCGCCTATTATGCGTGGCGATGACTGATTGTGTGATTAGTGATGGTGTGGCGCGGGCGCCCTCGCCCGCGTAATGGACAAAAATGCAAAGCCATATTCTCTCGATCATTTTATTTACGCCGCTCGCTGGCGCTCTCTTGCTTATGTTTGTTCCGAAGGAGCAAAAGGACGCCATTCGCTGGATTGCGAACATTTTTTCGTTGGCCGGCCTCCTGGTTTCGATCCCGCTGGTGCCGTGGTTCTGGGCGCAGCGGTACGAGCCTGGATTCAAGTTCATGGAGGGCGCACCTAATAACTGGATTCCCTCTATCGGCGCGGGATACGTTCTTGGCATCGACGGCATTTCGTTCCTCCTGATCATGCTCACCACGTTGCTGGGCTGGATTTCCATCCTCTCGTCGTGGAGCGCGATCGAGAACCGGGTGAAGGAATACTACATCTGGTTCCTGGTGTTGCAGACGGGAATGCTTGGCGTCTTCATGGCGCTCGATTTCTTCCTGTTCTTCGTTTTCTGGGAAGCCATGCTGGTGCCGATGTATTTGCTGATCGGCATCTGGGGTGGTCCGCGCAAGCTTTATGCCGCGATCAAATTCTTCCTTTATACCCTGCTCGGTTCGGTGCTGATGCTGCTGTCCGTGCTGTTTCTGTATTTCTATAACTTCCGCCAGACTGGCCAGTACACGTTCAGCATCCAGGCGCTTTATCAAACCGCGCCGCATATTTTCCACGACCCGGCCTATGGTTCAACGTTTGCGATTCTGCTGTTCCTGGCATTCTTCGTCGCATTCGCTATCAAGGTGCCGATGTTCCCATTCCACACCTGGCTACCGGATGCGCACGTGGAGGCGCCCACCGCGGGTTCAGTCATCCTCGCCGGCGTTCTGCTGAAAATGGGGACGTATGGCTTCATCCGATTTGCCTTGCCTTTTTTCCCCGACGTGGTAATGCATCCCAAGGTGCGCTTCTGGATGATCTTCCTGTCCATTATCGGAATCATCTACGGCGCATTAGTTTCGCTGATGCAGAAGGACATGAAAAAACTCGTGGCCTACTCGTCGGTCAGCCACTTGGGTTTTTGCACGCTAGGCATCTTTGCCCTGAATCCGGCAGGATTGAGCGGGTCCGTACTGCAACAGATCAACCACGGCATCTCGACCGGCGCGCTGTTCTTGATCGTCGGCATCCTCTACGAACGGCGGCACACACGCGAGATTTCCGAGTATGGAGGCATCTCCAATGTGATGCCGCTCTACGCCACGATCACGATGATCATGTTTCTTTCTTCTATGGGTTTGCCGTTGCTGAACGGCTTCGTGGGCGAGTTCACCATCCTGCAGGGTACGTTCATGGAGAATTGGAAATGGGCGGCGTGGGCTGTGCCCGGTGTGATTCTGGCAGCGGCTTACCTGCTGTGGCTGTACCAGAGAGTATTCTTCGGAACCGTGACCAATCCCAAGAACGAGAAACTGCATGACCTGACGCCGCGCGAGGTCCTCACCTTCGCTCCGTTGCTCATCATGGCATTCTGGATCGGGTTGTACCCTAAGCCCTTCTTTCAGATACTGCAGCAACCCGTGAACCAGCTCGTGCTCACTGTCCGGCCCGACTATCCGGGCATCGGCGGGCCAGTGAATGCGTCCGCTCAGCCGCGAGAACCGCTTACGGCAGTGGTTGCAGTCCCAGGTGCTTCCGACATCGCAAAGGGGAAGAAATAAGTGCCTGGCATGCCATCACAATACTTCACCGGCACGGACTATCTCTTGTCTCTTCCCATCCTCATGCTCACCGTGTTCGCGCTGGGTATTCTGCTGATCGACCTGATAATTCCGCCGGAGTGGAAGTGGACGAATTCGGTAACCGCGTTAATGGGCATTCTTTTCTCTGCGGCCGGAGTGCTGAAAATCCAGTACGCGCAATTCGAAGCCGCAAAGGTTGGGCGTTCGCTTGAAGTCGCGTTCGTGCACTCCATGGTGCTCGATCACTTCTCGATCTATTTCTACTACCTTTTTCTCGGTGGAGCCGCCCTGTCGATCTTGATCTCCGTGCGCTACCTCGAGATCGAGCATGAAAACCACGGTGAGTTTTACGCGCTGATCCTGTTTTCAGTCGTGGGCATGATGTGCATGGCCTCTGGCTTCGACATTGTGCTCATTTTTATTGGCCTGGAGTTAATGGCGATTTCCACGTACGTGCTGGTGGGATTTCTGCGTACTGATCGGCGCTCGAATGAGGCGGCGTTGAAATATCTGCTGCTGGGCGCGTTTTCGTCAGGAATCTTTGCTTACGGCTTGTCTCTTCTGTACGGCCTCACCGGCTCCACGGATCTGGGGAACATCAGGCAGGCGCTCACAATACAGATGGCGCAGAACACGAATCATGTTAGTCCAGTGGCGGTCATTGCGCTGCTGACCACGGCGACCGGACTGTTTTTCAAGATTGCTGCCATCCCGTTTCATCAATGGCTGCCGGACGCCTACGAGGGCGCGCCGACCAGCGTTACGGGATTCATGTCGGTCGCGGTAAAGGCGGCGGCCTGGGCAATGTTATTGCGTATTTTCCTGTGGGGCTTGTATCCCTTGCGGACGGTGTACGTGCCGCTGCTGATCTTTGTTTCGATCATCACCATGACCGGAGCGAATTTGGCGGCGCTCACGCAAAACAATCTCAAGCGGCTGCTGGCCTACTCCTCGATCGCTCACGTCGGTTACATGCTCCTTGGTTTAGTTGCCCTGGCTTCGGTGGACTATCCTGCTCCCGCGTTCTTCGACGGCTTCAAGGGAATTCTGCTGTATTTGTTGGTTTACACTTTCATGAACCTGGGAGCCTTCGCCGTAGTGACTTCGCTGCGGCAGCGGAATGTGATTGGCGACGAAATCGATGACATTGCCGGCCTTTTCTCGCGGGCTCCGACCGAAGCCGTCCTGATGCTGATTTTTCTTCTATCACTCGCAGGGATTCCGCCTCTGGCGGGCTTCTACGGGAAGTATTTTATTTTCCTGAGCCTGATTGAGAGCGGCCATTATATTCTCGCATCCCTGGCCGTGCTGTATGCGGTTTTTGGGCTTTATTACTACATGCGTATCGCGAATGCCATGTTCATGAGCGAGGCTTTGGATAAAACCCGGCTGCCTATCAGCGTGGCCATGCGGGTAGCGCTTGGCGTAACCGCGTTTGCTACTGTCATCATCGGCATCTTCCCCGAGCGATTCATCCGGGTCGTGACCTGGTCGATGGGCCTCGGTTGAGGTCTGTAGTCTATGTCTCCCCTTGACAGCGACCGGCCCGAAAAGAAAAGCATGTTGGTGCAACTGGCGAACTATAGCCAGTTAGCATTCACTCTTCCGGCGGCAACCGTGGCCGGATGGCTGATCGGTTTGGCGCTGGATCATTGGTTGCACACGACCTGGCTGTATTTGGCTGGGCTGATCCTGGGCATCGTCGCTGGTTTCGTTGAATTGATCCGCACCGTCACCTCCTCCGACTCAAAGAATTCATGATGAGCGAAGATGGTGAGAGCCGGGCCGAGTCGTTCTACTCGGGCGCGCTGGCGCGTATTCCACGATTCATGATCGCGCTGGCGTTGCTTCTCAGCGGTGTGGGATGGCTACGCTTTGGTTGGCGCATCGCGCTCGGATTCGCTTGCGGATGCGCCATCGCTTACCTCAATTTTCATTGGCTGGAGCGGGTTGTGACCGCCTTGGCGGACCGCGCCACTCAGACCGCTTATAAACAATCGAGCGGTGGAATTGTATTTAGATTTCTGGTGCGGTACTTTTTGATGGCAGCGGCCGCGTATGCTATATTCAGTGTTTCTCCCGCGAGTCTTTATGGGCTCTTTGCGGGCCTGTTCCTGCCCGTAGGGGGCATCGCGTGCGAAGCGGCTTTTGAGCTTTACATGGCTTTGGCACGCGGATTCTAAGTGCCCCAGCATAGAGTTTGCGAACAAAGCCAAGAGCTAGGAGCTGATAGCTAAAGCTGGATCATGCACGAACAACTCTGGTTTACGGCATTCCTGAATCACCTTTTCGCCGGCCCAGTTACCGGGCTGCTGCGGACACTCCACCTTGAACCGAAGTATCCGGATGCGCCCATCGCTAATTCGGTGGCGATGGAGCTTCTGGTAGTTATCTTCCTGGTGATCGTATTTGCTCTTGTGCGTTCCCGGCTTTCGGTCGACAGGCCGGGCGCACTGCAGCACATCTTCGAAGGTGCCCACGGATTCGTTGAGGGCCAGAGTCACGAAATCGTCGGTCATCACAGCGAGGGCTTCACGCCATTTCTGATGGCGCTCGGTTTCTTTATTTTGATCTGCAACCTGATCGGCGTGATCCCGGGCTTTGAATCGCCCACCGCGGTCCCGGTGGTTCCGTTGGGGTGCGCGATTTGTGCCTTCGTGTACTACCAGGCTCAGGGATTCAAACATGCGGGGATCTCCTACCTAAAGCATTTTGCCGGGCCGATGCCTGCGCTTGCGCCCCTGATGGTGCCGATTGAACTCATAAGCCATCTGGCCCGTGTGTTGTCGCTGACCATCCGTCTCTACGCCAACATGTTTGCCGGCGACATGGTTACGTTGGTCTTCTTTTCGCTAGTTCCGATCGGAGTGCCGATCGTGTTTCTTGGATTGCACATCGGCGTGTCGTTGCTGCAGACATACATTTTTGTTCTGTTGACGACCGTATATCTGGCTGGAGCCGTGGCGGAAGAGCACTAGATTGTCCGGTTTTTCATTTTTGGTTGTGCACCGTTCAGCGTGAGGGCGTCTGCAAGGTATGACGTCAACCACCCACTGGCGGTAATTCATAGTCCACGAGGAGAAACACGATGCGTAAACTGAGTAATCTGTTCATGGTGTTGTCGTTGTTATGCTTTGCCGTTCCTGTGTTCGCGCAGGGCGGGGAAGCAGCCGCTGGTGGTGTCAACTGGGTCGCGATCGCCGCTGGATTCTCCATGGCGTTCGCCTCCGGCATTTGCGCCTTGGCGCAGGGAAAGGCCACGGCCGCAGCAGCTGAAGGCTTGGCTCGCAATCCCGCAGCCCGGCCTGGCATTCAGCTGGCGCTGATTCTTGGTCTTGCTCTGATCGAATCACTGGCGCTGTACACGCTGGTTATCATCTTCGCGAAAGTGAAGTAGTAGCGTTTCCTGGAAATGCAAAAGCCCCGGCTCGAGTTGAGCCGGGGCTTTTTGTTTGCCTGCGATTTCAAGAAGACGGAATTCAGACCTTGCGCTCACCCTGCCACTCGCTGCCTCGTATCTCCGGAGCGCGCTCTACTGCTTCCATCAGGATTGCCCGCAAGCGCAGGCGGCTTTCCAGGTCAGTATTCACAATTTCAAATCCGACTTCGTTCACCCGGGCGCGACGCAGTAGAACCTGCCCGCGAATGTGCCGGACGCCAACTGAAATGTCGATGTTTGCTTCCGAGCCCACGCGGAGATTGTCTTCCTTTGTGCCCATCCCGCCGCCTAAACTCAGTTCGCGAAGGGAGATGCTGGACTTCCCCCAAGAGCTGCTGATGATTGCGGATAAAGACTTTCGCAAAACGATTCGCTCGTAACGCCGCTGCCGCACCCATGGGCAGGCCGGAGCCGCATCGAGCGGCGCAATGGCCAGTTCGCCAGGCACCAAGCCGCTATCCGACATGACCTGGCCTGCGTATCGCGGATCGATCTTGGCCAAGGCTTGCGCGGCTGCAATTCGCAGTTCGCGATGATTGGCCCACTTCCACATCTTCTTGGTCTCAAGCAACGCACGCAACACGGGAATGGATTCAGGCTCGCGCAGTCTTCCCAGGGACTCCACTGCTTTGATCTGGATGATCGCTGAACGGCCCTGGGATTCGCCCGCCTCCGCCATGACCATGAGTGGAGGCACCGTGGTGCGGTCACCGCTCATGCCGATCTCGTCGATGGCCTGAGGCAGAACGAGCGCATCCAGATGCTCCAAAATCTCCAGCAGAGTACGTCCGCGGTCCGGCGCTGCGCCATAAGCAATTTGACGAACCACAATGTCGTGATAGAACCGGTTCCATTCCGGCAGACGGATAGGCAACAACTCCAGCAACGTCGGTACGTCCAGACGGCTCAATAGCCCGACTACTGCTGACGCTTGGCGCACCGCCCCCATCCGCAGCATTTCTCGCGCTTGTTGCAATGCGTTCGGCCCAAGATCTCTGACGATCTCTACCATCCGGTCGCATTCTTCGCGGCGCATGCACCGGAAGAACCTGTCGGCCAGATGTTCCACGGCCGCCTGCGAAGTGCGGCGCAGTACGAGAATGAGGTCGGGAGGAACTTGAGGCAGCCGCAACGCCTCTTCGATGAACTCTGGAAGGCGATTCTCAACTCCAATGCGTGGGCGCAGTTCGTTGGCGAGTGCTGGACGCTGTTTGGCGACGCCTTCTATGGCTACGCAAACCTCACTCAATGCGGCAAACTGCTTGCGATTGCCGGCTTCTGAACTCAGGCGTACAAAGGCCGCGCTAAGCAGACTTTGCACTTCTGGATCGGGGTCCCTGACCAGAGCCTCACCAATTTTGTGAACGACGGGGCCGATCAAATCGATCCCGGGGCTGGCAAACAAATCAGCCAACTGGCTCAGTCCAATTGCCGCTTTCCGACGAGGTTCCGCATCTTTCGCGGTGAGGCAATTCGAGTAGTTCTGCAGGATGGCGCTAGCGCTTTCCAGGTCTCCGCGCTCCAGCAAAACTTCGATAAACTGGCGAATATTGCGCGGGGGCACGCAGGGCGCTTCGCTCGACAAGAGTACACTTTTCTTCCCCGCCTCCGGCACTTCCGCCCAGAACATTCGATCCAGAATGTCGGCATGGGACTCGACCAGAATCCCGGCCTTGCTCATCTTGTCTTCGTGCACTTTCAGGATCTGCCGCAAAGTGTCCATTTGCCGGCTCATGTGTTCCAGCATCTGGTGCACGGCGTTGACTTTGATGTCGCCCTTTTGGAAGCGTTCCATAGCGAAGCGGATCGCCATGTGCTCGGCCGCCTTCATCAAGAGAGGCGTATCGTTCTTTTCCGTGGGATTCTTTGCAGCCAGGCTTTCCAGCAATTGTTGGAGGTTGAGCTTGGTGTTGGGATCTGCCTGGGTCAGTTCGTTCTGCAGCGATTCTGTCTTGGCGCCGGGGTCGGCACCGACTTCCCCGAACTTGGTAAGCAGGCGGATCGCCTGCATCACTTCTTCTTCCTGAAGCGGCACAACTCCGCCCGCCCAGGTTCCACTGCCCGAGCCAGTGCCAGTGCCTGCATCGCCGCTGCCCGCATTAGCGCTGGGAATATTCGGGACACTACCAATCGGGACGCTGCCGCCTGCACCGCCGGAACGAGAGCCTTCAGCCGCGGCAATCAGTTGCAGCAATTTCTGTGGATCATTCAGCCATTCTTTGAACTCGGGTCCGAGACTCTGGGCAGCGATTTGCGCCGCAATGGTCACATCAGCTGAGCCCGGATCAGCCGCTACAAATTTCACCTCGTTGATCCGAATCGTAGAAGTCTTATTGTCTCCAAAGATGTCCTTGATCTGCTGGACCACGTCCTGAGCTTTCGAACCGCCTACGGCGAAAGCTTTGATCAGCCGGGCAAAATCGTCGACCGTGACTCCCTTTGAAAAGTGAATGCTGGCAAGCCCGGCCGCCGTCAGAAGTTGAGCGAAGCTGCGTTCCGCCTGCCCCGTTTCAAGGGCGACGCCATCCAGCAGGAGGCGGTTGCTAGAAACTCCCAGGAGGAAACCACTGTCAGGCAAGCCGTGCTGAAGCTCATTCCACGTGACTTCAAATTGGCCTTCGGTGCGCTTGTGCTGAAAACCATAAAGCCGCACATACTTCACCAGGATGTTCAGGCTGTGAATAAAAGCGCGAGCGGACGCATTCCGATCTTCTCTCTTGGTTGTGGCGGCGGTGGAAATACGCGGCTCCTGAAACTCCGATCTAAGGTTAATGCACAAGGTAAGGGGATGCATGTTACGGAGGTAATTGTCCTCAAGTGGGCGTCAGGAGCGCCTCTGCTGCAGGCCGGACGAAAATTCCGAGCGGTTCGGATCTTTTTCCCCTGCCGAGGTGTTCGCGAAATAGCACCCGCAGCACTGGAATTAATTTCCTCTAACGGCGAAAATGATTAATTACAGAACCCATGATGCCTCTCCCTGTAGCCGTTGCCACGACAATAAACGCGCAGAAAAAAGCAGGCCTCGCCCTCTGGATGGAACGGGTGCTTGAGGAATGCGACCGCGCCAGCGTGGAGTTTGGTGCCGATCCGGTTCACGATCTGCGTGTGGCGCTGCGCCGCTGCCGTTCCATGGCTGACGGCCTGCGCATCATGGATCCCGATCCCGCGTGGAAAGAGATGAAGAAAGCAGGGAGGCAGCTGTTCCGTGAGTTGGGAGAACTGCGAGATGCGCAGGTGATGGAAGAGTGGGTGCGTAGTCTGAGCAATCCTGATGACCCGGTGGCCATCGGCATATTGCAGTTTCTCGCCGGTCGTGAGGCGCATCTCAAACA
>Ga0210403_10006044_pt1 | contig 10193 bp, 8 predicted proteins | sample IncBWC19MmetaG_FD_150863 | JGI IMG/M metagenome (GOLD analysis project Ga0210403, IMG submission 150863) | Forest soil microbial communities from Barre Woods Harvard Forest LTER site, Petersham, Massachusetts, United States - Inc-BW-C-19-M | ecosystem: Environmental > Terrestrial > Soil >... | reverse complement strand
GAGCCATGTTACCCCCCACTCAGGCGGCATCGAAAATTTGGCCCGGCTCACCACCGCCAGTATGAAAGCGGCCTGGCACACCGTATTGACCTTGCTGATGAAGGAGGGATGCGCCTTCAAATGGCCGATGACCATACGGTACGCGGCGGCCCCGAACACGATGATCACGTCGCGCGCCACCGCTGCCGTCATGAGCCAGAGCGGCACCAACTTGAGAAAACTCAACGTGACGAAAGCCGTCGCCAGCAGCAGCTTGTCTGCGATCGGATCGAGCACGGCGCCCAGTTCGCTCTGCCAGCCGAATCGGCGGGCGAGAAATCCGTCGGCGGCGTCCGATGCGGCAGCGAGGGCGAATAACGAGATGGAGAGTGCAAGCCGTTGCTGGGCGAGCGCCAGCGCAATCGGCACGACCAGCAGAATTCTGATCACACTGATGATGTTCGGTATATGACGCACGGACCCTGTCTGCGTCCTGGCTAACGATGCAATTGGAAGCGCTGAATCCCATTCTCGCCGGCGGCGACCGGCTGCAATCGCCCATTTAACGATAGCGCACGCTGAAGCGAGTCGACCCCGCCGCGGGTCGCCAAGCGGAATCGAACAGTATCTCCGTTCAGGGATTCCACGCTCACATGCGAGATGAAGGTCAGCGATTCGAGATAGTTCTCAAGACTGGCATAGTCGCGAAGATCGCTGACGCCGATGACCTCGATATCCACGGGCGCAAGGTTGCCGCTGGCGGCGAACAGGCCGGCGTATAGATCGGCGGCGCGATTGACGCCCTCCAAGGTACCGGAATATTCGCTGCTCTGATCCCGAAACAAATGCGTCCAGCGAATGTTCGCATTGGCCGTGCCGCCGCCGGCGCGTCCCACCAATATGCCGTCGCTGCCCATACGGCGGCCGATCTCCGCGAAGCTCGAAGTCGAACCGCCATTCACCGTTGCAAAATCGATGTGATACTTTTGCAGCTCCGCGCCGCTCGGCCAGACCAGCGGCAGTCCGCGCGCGATCGCGGCTGCGTCGATGGCGGCCTTCAACTCGGAAGTGTCATCCGTGGCGATGACGCTGCCGGCTTGCGCCCCGGTTTGCACCGCCAAGAGCACCAACGTCGTCGGTCGCTCGTGGCCCCACAAAGGCTGGCCGTTCTGCGTGAGCCAACGCTCGATGGCAGGGCCGTCAAAAGCCACCCACAACTGACTGTCCGGGGCGGCCCGGTACTGCTGCACATAGCGCCGGGCATTGGCGATCAAGGGACTGAAGGCCGGATCCTCATCCGCCGAACGCCGGCCGGTGACGCGGATCAGCACCGTCCTCATCGCGCTCTGGAAGGCCGCGGTCTGCGATGCTTCCGAACGGTCCGAAACCGGCGCCGTGGCCTGATACATTTCGGTACGCGTCAGCGAAAAAGCGGCCTCGCCCAGGCAAAGCCCGGCCACGCACAACCAAAAAATAGCGGTGGCCCGCAAATATCGCCCCGAAAAGCGCCGTAAGTACTGTGCCATGGTGTTGTAAAATACCACAGCTGCATCGCCAACCGCGTTGGCCCAAGTCCTACATGAGGAATCCGTTAGATGACTGAGCGAGCGCCGGTAACCTATCGCGACGCCGGAGTCGATATTGACGCCGGCGACGAACTTGTCGAGCGGATCAAGCCGCGCGTGAGGCGCTCGATGCGCCCGGAAGTGCTCGGCGGCATCGGCGGCTTCGGCGCCCTGGTCGAGGTGCCCTTGGACCGCTATCGCAAGCCGGTGCTGGTGTCGGGAACCGACGGGGTCGGCACCAAACTGCGCCTGGCGATCGATACGCAGCGCCACGACGGCGTGGGAATCGATTTGGTGGCCATGTGCGTCAACGATGTGATCGTCCAAGGCGCTGAGCCGCTGTTCTTTCTGGATTATTTTGCCAGCGGCAAGCTCGATGTCGATGTCGGCGAGCGCGTCATCGCCGGCATCGTCGAGGGTTGCGTCCAGGCCGGCTGTGCCTTGGTGGGCGGCGAGACCGCCGAGATGCCCGGCATGTATAACGGCGCCGACTACGATCTGGCGGGTTTCTGCGTCGGCGTGGTGGAGAAGGAAGCCATCATCGATGGCTCGAAAACACGTGCCGGCGACGTGGTCCTGGGTCTGCCCTCCTCCGGGCCGCATTCCAATGGGTTCTCCTTGATTCGCAAAATTCTGCAGCTGTCCGATGCGGACGTGCACGCCGACCTTCAGGGCGTCAGCCTCATCGACCGTCTCATGGCGCCGACGCGGATCTACGTCAAGCCCCTGCTCAAATTGATAGGCGAGGTCTCCGTGCACGGCCTATCGCACATCACCGGCGGCGGCCTGGTTGACAACATTCCGCGCGTGTTGCCGGATGGACTGGAAGTGATTCTCGAGCGCCGTTCCTGGCGCCGCGAACCGATTTTCGAATGGCTGCAGCAGCAGGGAAGGATTGCGGACGCTGAAATGTATCGCGTGTTCAATTGCGGCATCGGCATGACGGTGCACGTAGCGGCGCCCGATGCCCCGCGCGCCATCAGCGTTCTGCATGATGCCGGCCAGGAGGCATTGGTGATCGGTACGATACGTGACGGAAACCGAGGCGTCGTCATCGCTTGAGCAGCACGCCGCCGCGGCAGCCGATTGTCATCCTCATTTCGGGACGCGGCAGCAATATGCGCGCACTCATCGAGCACAGCCAATCAGAGGCCGCCGCCTATCGGGTCCGCTCGGTATTTGCCGACAGGGCCGATGCCGGGGGCCTCGACACGGCCCGACATTTCGGCATTGCCGCGCGTGCGGTGGTGCCGGCGAAGGACATGCCGCGCGGCGAATACGACAGCGCTCTGGCTGCCGCCATCGACGAATGTTCCCCCTCACTGATCGTGCTCGCCGGATTCATGCGCATCTTGTCCGCACCGTTCGTGGAGCGCTATACAGGAAAGATGTTGAACATTCATCCTTCGCTGTTGCCCAAATACCCAGGCCTGCATACGCATCGGCGCGCCATCGAAGCGCATGACGCCGAGCACGGCGTCACCGTGCATTTCGTGACCGAACAGCTGGATGACGGCCCCCGCGTGATTCAGGCCCGGGTTCCGGTCGAAACGGGCGACACGGAAGCGACCTTGAGCCGCCGTGTTCTGGCGCAGGAGCATGTTATCTATCCGGTGGCCGTCGATTGGTTCTGCGCCGGCCGATTGCGCTACCAGGCAGGTCAAGCCGTTTTGGACGGCCGGACCTTGAGTGAGCCCGTGCAAATCACCGACATCGAGCGAGAAAAATCCACATGAAAGCACCGATAACCGCGCTCCTGCTCATGGGCACCGCTTTCGCGACCGCTGCGCAGGGCGCCACAGCGCCCGCCGGTGATGAGGCCGGCATCGCGCCTTTTGTCGCGCATTACCAAGCCGACTGGAAGGGCATCAGCATCGGCACCAGCGATATACAACTGACGACGGGTGACGGACCGGGCCACTACCAATACACGTGGACCATCACCGCCCGCGGCGTTTTTCGCCTCGCCTACCACGACGATCTCGTGCAACGCAGTTGGTTGAGCATGAACGGCGATCACGTGCGGCCTGACAGATACTATGGCAAGGAAGGTTCCTCCACGGTGGAGCTTGATTTCGACTGGCAAAACCAACGCGCCACCGGCGTGTCGGAAACGAAACCGGTCGACTTGAAGCTCAAAGATGGAACGCAGGATGTCATGTCCATACAAGTCGAAGTGATGCTCGACCTCAAGCACGGCAATCTGCCCAGAACCTTCCATATCATCGACAAGGATCAACTGAAGGACTTCGAGTACACCCAGGAAGGCCGTGCGAAATTAAGGACGGCGCTCGGAGAACTCGACACCGTCATCGTCACCAGTCAACGCGTCGGCAACAATCGAATATTGCGCATGTGGTTTGCCCCGTCGCTGGGATTCGTCCCCGTGCAGGCGGAGCGCAGTCGAGACGGCAAAATCGAGATTGCCATGCGCATCAAAAGCATCGATCAGCCGGGCGCGGGCGCGCCGCCGGCCGTCAAGTCTTCGGCAGAGTAACTCCGCGCTGGCCCTGATACTTGCCGCCGCGATCCTTGTACGAAGTCTCACAAACTTCATCGGATTCGAAGAACAGCATTTGCGCCACGCCTTCGTTGGCATAGATCTTCGCGGGGAGCGGAGTGGTGTTGGAGAATTCCAGCGTCACGTGCCCTTCCCACTCGGGTTCTAAAGGCGTTACGTTTACGATGATTCCGCAATTTTTCACGAACACGCCGCTTTCTAAAGCAAAATTGCCTGCTTCGGGGACCGTCAGGCAATAGACATCGTGGTCACCGGCAATTTCGCGTACCGCCGCGACCTTGTGATTGCGGTAGGCGGGCGCGCCCCTAAACTCCCTAGTCGGCCGATTGTTGAGGCGATCAAAACCCAAATGGTGGCGATGCGTCCCTGAGACGTCACCGTAAATCTTGTGCCTGAGGTTCCATTCATCGGCTAGGGCGCGCGTGGCGTAAAGATATCCATCGATTGGCTGGTAAACCTGCTCACAACCGCGAAACAGATCGCGATATAACGGCATGAGTGCATCATTGGGGCGAAGCGTATGCGCCGCCGCCATCCGTCCATCTCGTTTCATGAACAAATGATCAGGCGTCGCACGGATCCGTTCGCCGTTATCCAGCTCGATCTCGAGCAGTGAATCTCGACCGATAAATCGAGGCGCATCCAAGAGGCTTACGATCAGACGACCGTTCTCGCCGATGCTATATCCCCAGAACAGTTCGCCTGAGTCGTGCCTTCTGGCCATTTCCTCGAGAGTCGGCGATGTTCCATCGACCAGTGCGACGCGAGTATCCGCGGCAAAGCAACGTGCGTACGTCGATTTTCCGAGTGTCATCACGAGTACGTTGCGCGGAATCTTGAAATATTCCACGGTGCTGGCGAGTGCGAAGGAGTTCGGTGGAATGATGCACACCGGTCCCTTGAAATCGACGAACGATTTTTCGTCGAATTTCTTCGGATCGACAATCGTCGAGTTGATGTTGGTGAATATCTTGAAGTCGTCGGCACAACGCACGTCGTAGCCGTAGCTCGAGGTGCCGTAGGATACGATCCTGTGGCCGTCCGAGACGCGTACTTGCTGTGCCGAGAAGGGTTCGATCATGCCGTGTTCCGCGGCCATGCGCCTGATCCAACGATCGCTCTTTATGCTCATTAGGTTGCTTCGACGGTTATTTTTGGGAATGCCCGGCTATAGTCTTTGTTCAATGTGGCCAGCCGAGCCGCCGTGCGGCGCGCCATCAGGAAATAGGCGCGCGCCCGTTCGCTGCCGGGCTCCGACACCACGGTCGGTGCACCGCCGTCGGCATCCTCGCGAATGCGGATGTCCAGGGGCAGCTCGCCGAGCAACTGCACGCCGTACTGGGCCGCCATGCGTGCACCGCCGCCGCTGCCGAACACATGCTCGACATGGCCGCATTGGGAGCACACGTGCATGCTCATGTTCTCCACCACGCCGAGTACCCGCACTTCGACCTTCTCGAACATCTTGAGGCCCTTGCGAGCGTCCAGAAGGGCGATATCCTGCGGTGTGGTCACGATGACGGCGCCGCTGACCGGGACCCGCTGCGCCAAGGTGAGCTGGATGTCGCCCGTTCCGGGCGGCATGTCGACGACCAGATAGTCCAAGTCGCCCCAGGTGGTGTCGCCGAGCAGTTGGGTAAGCGCCTGAGTCACCATCGGCCCCCGCCAGGCCATGGGCTGCTCTTGGTCGATCATGAAGCCGATCGACATGACCTCGACGCCATGCGCCCGCAGCGGTGTCATGTGTTTGCCATCCGGGCTGACCGGCTTCGCACCGCTCAATCCCATCATCACGGGTTGGCTCGGGCCATAAATATCGGCATCCAACAGGCCCACCCTGGCACCCTGCGCGGCCCAGGCCAGGGCTAAATTCGCCGCGGTCGTGGATTTTCCGACGCCTCCCTTGCCGGAGGCCACTGCCACCACATTCTTGACGTTTGCCAACGGCTTAAGCGTGCGCTGCACCGCGTGCGCGGTGATCTGAGCTTGCAGTTTCAGCTCCAAACGGGCATCGCCCAGCACGGGTCCCAGGTAGCCCTGCAGGGCCGCCTGCAGTTCCGACACGTAGTCTGCGCACGGAAACCCCAACACCAGTTCCACGGATACGACGCCACCATGCACTGCGACCGATCCAACGGCCTTGGCTTCGCCCAAGGTCTGGCCAAGGTAAGGATCGGTATAGGCGCTGAGTTTCTCGCGGACGGCGCTTTCCGCGGCAGGGGATTGATTCATAAGGGACGGCGATTGTACCGCAGGCAGCTAAATCCGTGACGTATGGCATAATTCCAAATTGAGAATCAAGACCAGGGATGGCGCCTGAATTAAGGTAACAATGGGAAACTCTCAGGGAACGGGGGTAACTCTCAGGGAACGGATAACTCTCAGGGAATGTGTGGCTCTCAGGGAATGCTCAACTTAGGCGCCGAATGACTCTATTCGCCAACTATCGTGCCGATCGGCTCATTGCCGAAGTTAAATCCAGCGGCAATCCAGGAAGCCCGCTGGCGCAAAAGGCGTTGGAAAAATTGATTGCGCTCGGCTCCGATGCCATTGATCCGATCGTCGATGCGCTGGCCACGGCGGAAAAGCGCGAAACCACGGTCTATGTCGAAGCGCTCGCCCGCCTGATTGATGCCAGAACCCTGCCGACCCTGCTGAAGACCATGTCTGAGGCGAACGGCCGCGCCATGTCGGGAATTGCATGGGCCTTGTCCACCAGCCGCAATTATCCGGCACATGCGCTGCTGGATGCATTGACCAAGCCGGGAATGCCCAAGCAGGCGTTGCTCGACGTGATTACCGCTCAGAAGGCGCGTTATAACGTACGCGAGCTGTTGAACGCCGCCTACACCCAGGAGCCCAGCGAAAGGAACGGATTGTTCAAGATCATCGGCGAAATCGCCGACGAATCCTCGATCGATGATCTGCTCGCAAGGATCGAAGGCAAGGATCCGGTCGCACGGCTGCACATCATCAATGTCCTGGCCCGCTTCAACCTGCCCAAGGTACAGCAAGCGGTGCAGAAGCAGCTCAAGGACACCAGCAAATTCATCCGCTCCGCGGCGCTGTCGGCGCTCGCCAAAATGGACGGCCCTTTCGACATGCCGATACTCGTCGGGATGCTGCGCGATCCTGAAATCGAGGTTCAGAACAAAGCAGTCGACGTGGTCGTGAAAGCCAACCATCCTGAGACCATCAAGTACCTGGTGGATGTGCTCAAGGATGAGAATGAATATGCGCGCCGCGCCGCCGTGGAAGTGTTGAACGTCGTCGGCACATCGAAGTCGGTCAAGTATTTATTGGAGGTGATCGCCGACAGCGATTGGTGGGTGCGCACCCGCGCCGCCGATGCGCTGGGCAAGATCGGCGGTCCGCGCGTGGTCGACGCGGTGCTGGCGCTGATCAAGGACGAAAATCAAGATAGCCGCCGCGCAGCCATCGAAATCCTCAATCAGACCAAGGATGAGCGTGCGGTGGCCCAGCTCATCGATGCGACCCGAGACCCGGACTGGTGGGTCAGCGAACGGGCTGTCGATGCGCTGGCGGAGATCGGCAGCAGCAAGGCGCTGCCGCGCTTCATCGACATGTTGCAGGGCGAGGCGAAATCCCTGCCCACGGTGATCAGAGCCATCGGAAAAATCGGCGACCAGAAGAGCCTTGAAAGCCTGCTGCCGCTGCTGGCGCGGCCGGAGAACGAAATCAAAGTCGAGGCGATCGCAGCCTTGGCAAAACTTGCAGACGAGCGGCGCGCCGACACCATTCGCGTCCGGTTGCAAGCGGTCTCGACCAACGCCGATGGAACCTTGAGCCAGGCGGTCGCGCGCGCAATCCAGGAGCTGGACAATCGATTCTCGACGCAGCAAATCGCCGCGAACAAGCGCGCGGAAAAGCTGCAAGAACCGGCCAAGACGCTGCTCATCGACAACGCGGCACTGGCGAACGTCGTCAAGGAGAACGAGGAAATCGCGGCGAGCGCCAGGCTGGATATTGCGACTTTGAAGCCGGGAGACATTCTCGAGGGACGCTACAAGTTCATCGAAAAGATCGGCAAGGGCGCATTCGGAACGGTATTGCTCATGGAAGACACCGTCGTCGAAGAGCGCCTGATTCTCAAATTCTTGAACCCGAATGTCTCCTCCGACGAAGAGATGATGAAGCGCTTCGTGCACGAGCTGCGTTACAGCCGGAAAATCACCCACAAGAACGTCATCCGCATCTACGATTTCTTGTACATCCGGGGTAATTACGCGATCTCCATGGAGTATTTCCCGTCGCACACGCTCGGCGGGGAGATCGTCAACGAGAAGCCCGTGGACCTCAAACGCGCCGTCAAGTTTGGCATCGACATCGCGACCGGCATGGCGGTGGCGCATCAAGCCGGCATCGTGCACCGGGACTTGAAGCCGGCAAACGTGCTGATCGACAACGATTTGCTGCTCAAGATCGTGGACTTCGGCGTGGCGGCGGCCCAGACCCAAGGCGATACGCAATTGACCAAGACCGGGTATGTGATCGGCTCACCGAAGTACATGGCGCCGGAGCAGATCTTGGGCAAGAAAGTTGACGAACGAGCGGACATCTACAGCCTGGGCGTCATCATGTACGAGATGTTCGCCGGGGTCCCGCCCTATTCCCGCGGCGATCACATGTCCGTCATGTACCAGCACGTGCAAGGCAAGGCGCGGCAACCGATCGAAATAAACAAAGCATTGCCTTTGGAATTGAATAACCTGGTCATGAAATGCATGTCGTTGGACAAGGCCAAGCGGGCCCAAAGCATGGACGAACTGCGCCTGTCGCTCGAGAAATTCCTCTAGGGGACTGTCGGACAGGCTCCTGCGCCGGGAGGCTGTCCGACAGTCTCCTAGACGCACCTCACGTTTATGGGCGAATCACGCCCTAAACACTCGAAAAACCAATTGCTTACGGGTAGCCTTACACGTTATGGCAAGAATCGATGCGTTCCTCAAGTTAGGCGTGGCTCAGGGCTGCTCGGATCTGCATCTGGCGGTGGGTATCCCACCCATGCTGCGCATGCATGGGGACTTGATGCCGATCAAGTTTCGCAACCTGGGCGATGCAGAACTCGAAGCCTATATCACAGAAGTTTTGACCCAATCGCAGCTCAAAGTGCTGCGCGAGGGCCACGATCTGGATTTCTCCTACGTGTCCACGGAAGGCGGCCGCTTTCGCGTCAATGTGTTTCGCAAGGAAACCGGCATCGGTGCCGCATTTCGATCGATCCCCACGAGCATGCCCAGCATGGACCAGCTCGGCCTGCCGCCGATCGCGAAGAAGCTGTGCGATTACCATCAGGGCATGATTCTGGTGACCGGCTCCACGGGTACGGGAAAGACCACCACATTGGCCGCGATGATCGACCACCTGAACTCGACCCGCTCGCTCAACATCATCAGCCTCGAGGACCCGATCGAATTCGTCCACCGCAGCAAGAGCAGCCAGGTCATTCAGCGTGAATTGGGCACGCACCTGCCTTCGTTTGCCGAGGGCGTGCGCGCGGCGATGCGCGAAGATCCGGACGTGATCTTGGTCGGCGAGCTGCGCGATGCCGAAACCATTGCCATGGCGATGACGGCCGCTGAAACGGGGCACCTGGTGCTCGGGACGCTGCACACCACCAGCGCCACCAAGACCATCGATCGCATCATCGATGCCTTGCCCACGGACGAACGCGAGCAAACCAAGAGCTTTTTGTCCAACAGCCTCATCGCCGTCATTACGCAGATTTTGCTCAAAACCCCGGATCAGCGCGCGCGCCGGGCCGTGTGCGAAGTCATGGTCCTGACCAAGGCGATCGGCAAGCTCATCATGACCGATCAAACCCACCAGATTCCCAGCCAGCTGCAAATGGGCAAGGAATACGGGATGCAGCTCATGGACCAGGCATTACTGGCGGCCATCAACGCCAAGGAAGTCGATCCGGAGCATGCCTACACGTATGCATCCGACAAGCGTCAGTTCCAGCGCTTCGTCACCGACGTGTCCGGCATGCCGCTTGCGGAACCTGTAACCCCTCCCTAACCATGCCGGCCATCGATCAATACTTGACTCAGGTGCTCGAGCGCAACGGCTCGGATCTGCATTTCCTGGCGGGGGACCCGGCGCGG
>Ga0210403_10006041_pt1 | contig 10194 bp, 7 predicted proteins | sample IncBWC19MmetaG_FD_150863 | JGI IMG/M metagenome (GOLD analysis project Ga0210403, IMG submission 150863) | Forest soil microbial communities from Barre Woods Harvard Forest LTER site, Petersham, Massachusetts, United States - Inc-BW-C-19-M | ecosystem: Environmental > Terrestrial > Soil >... | reverse complement strand
GCGGCAACATCACAATTTCTTTCCCGCGAGCCGCTGCGGCGGCCCGGTGCTGCTCCGCCAGCGCATTCTCCGGATGCTCCTGTTGCGTCAGCGCCTTGTAAATCAAATCCACAAGCTCCGTGAAGCGCGCATCCTTGCGATCCCGGGGATACGGCATATTCACGTTGAATTCCGCGTGGATGTGCGCTGGATTCCGGCCGAGCACGATGATCCGGTCGGCCAGGATGACCGCTTCTTCAATGTTGTGGGTGACGATGAAGATCGCGCGAGTCGGAATTTTTTTGCCCAGCCACAGCTCCATCAATTCGCCGCGCAGCGTTTCCGCCGTCAGCACATCCAGCGCGGAAAAGGGTTCGTCCATGAAGAGCACTTCCGGCTCAACCACCAACGCGCGAGCCACGCCTACCCGCTGCTTCATTCCGCCGGACAATTCCTTCGGATACGCGGACTCAAAGCCGTCGAGTCCCACGGCGTCAATAATTCGCAGCGCCCGCTTGTGGCGTTCCACATCCGGCACTCCGCGCGCCTCCAGCGGCGCTTCCACGTTTTCAAGCACCGTCAGCCAGGGAAACAGAGCAAAGCTTTGGAATACGATCGACACATTCGGCGATTCGTCGCGCACCGGCTGACCGTGCCAGAAAACCGTGCCGCCCGATGTTGGCGAAAGCCCGGTCAGCATCCGCAGCATCGTGGACTTCCCGCAACCCGAAGGGCCCAGCAATGCAATAATCTGACCGGGATAGATCGCGATATCTGTCGGCGAAATTACCTGGATGCGGCTGCCGTCCGGCTGCGGGTAAAATTTCTCCAGCTTGCTCGCCGCAATGATGGGTTCAACGCCTGCCGTTGTTGTACTCATAATCGCGCTTATTATCGCTCAGTTTCATGGCCCGAATCACGCAAATGAACGCGATTCACGGAAATTATTCAAATCCGGTTACAATTTCCTGACTCCCTGATGAACGAATCGTCGCCAACGGCAGTTCAGCGGTCGCAAGCTCGTCCGCCCTCGTGGCTCATCGCGCTGGGCCTGTCCCTTCTTGCTTCGCTGGCCCTGTTGATCCCGTTCTTCTGGCTGGGCAGCGCCTCCGGGCACGATTTCGAGTTTCACGTAGCGTCCTGGCTGGACGTCGCCTACCAATGGCAACACGGCATTCTGTTCCCCCGCTGGACCGCGTGGACCAACTACGGCTTCGGCGAACCGCGGTTCATCTTCTATCCGCCGCTTTCCTGGATCCTCGGCGCCGCCCTCAGTCTTGTTTTGCCGGTTTCGTGGGTTCCCGCGGCGTTCATTCTCCTCACGCAAACGCTGGCCGGAATGTCCGCCTTTTTTCTCCTGCGCAGGCTCGCCGGAACGACGTCCGCCTATCTGGGCGCGGCCTTCTACGCCGCGAATCCCTACGCCTTACTCGTAAGCTATGTGCGCAGTGACTTCGCCGAGCAACTCGCCTGCGCCGTCTTCCCGCTGCTTCTGCTGGCGGCACTGCGGCTTACCGGCATGTTCCACGAGGATAGGCTCAAACTATCCACAATCACTTCATTCGCCGTCCCCTTCGCCACGGTCTGGCTGTGCAACGCCCCCGCCGGCGTCATTGCCAGCTATTCCATGGCGCTTCTTTTCGCGTGGGCTGCCCTTGCGCAACGATCCTGGAGAGTCGCGCTGCGGGCCGTGGGCGGGCTAGCTTTGGGTTTTGGTCTGGCAGGTTTTTATCTGCTGCCAGCGGCTTATGAGCAGCGCTGGGTCAACATCGGTCAAGCCTTGTCCAGCGGCCTGCTTCCAGCCGAGAATTTTCTCTTTTCCCGGATTGCCGACGTGGAGCACACCTGGTTCAACTGGATTTCTTCGTTCTGCGCCATTGCGCTCATTTTGCTGACGGCGCTGACCGCGCTCTCCTCGGGCCGCTTTACCAACAACACAAAACTTGCGAACGGCTCCAGATCCGTCTGGGGCTGCCTCCTTCTTCTTGGATCAGCCGCCACACTGATGATGCTCCGTCTCACCGCGCCACTGTGGAGCCTGCTCCCCAAGATGCGCTTCGTACAATTTCCCTGGCGCTGGATGTCCATCGTGGCCGTGGTTTGTGCGTGTTTTCTGGCCGCGGCCATCGAACGCCGCCGCGGCTGGCTCTGGTTTGTACTGATAGCTGTCCTATCGTTTCCGCTCGGCTACTTCCTGACGCAAAACACGTGGTGGGACCCTGATGAAATGCCCACCCAACGCGCGGCCATCACGAGCGGCACGGGCTATGAAGGAGTGGACGAGTACGATCCCCTCGGCGACGACCACCTGGATCTTCCAAAGCACGCCCCGCTTGCAAAAATTTTGGCCAAAGAATCAGACGATTCCCTACGCACAACCCCCAGCGGCAAAATCCAGATCGAAACCTGGGAGACAAACAACCATCGAGTTTTCGTGGAGTCTTCGGCGCCGGCTCGCGTGGCTTTGCGCCTGCTCAACTATCCCGTCTGGCAAGTAACGGTAAACGGCAAGACGGTCACGCCGGAGCAGCCGGCTGACCTGGATCAAATGCTGGTTCCGATTGAAGCCGGCACGTCCGAAATTCAGGTGCGTTTTGTGCGCACGGGAGATCAGACCGCGGGAATTGCTCTTTCGGTTCTCAGCCTGCTGCTTGCCGCCGGCACGCTGGCATCGCGAAAATCGCTGAAAGCCTAGCGGCGGTCCACCGACGGGTGGCGGATATCCTGCCCCTGCACGATGTAAATCACATCTTCCGCGATGTTTGTGGCGTGGTCGCCGATGCGCTCCAGGTTCTTTGCCACCAGGATCAGCTCGAACGCCGGGAAGACCACGCTCGAATCGCCCATCATGTAGGTCAGGAGTTCCCGGAAAATCTGGTCGCGGTAATGATCCACCTGGTCGTCGGTGGTCATCACTTTCTGCGCCAGTTCCACGTCGCGGCGCACCACGGCGTTCAGCGAATTGCGCACCTGCTCTTCCACCAGTTCGGACATGCGCGGCAAATCCACGTACGGCTTCACACGGGGATGCCGCAGGATGCGGAGCGCTCCCTGCGCGATGTTGACGGCCTGGTCTCCGATGCGCTCCAAGTCGTTGTTGATCCGCGAAACCGCCAGCACCAGCCGCAGGTCCGCGGCCATCAACTGGTGCAACGCCAGCAACTGAACCACGCGGTCGTCAATTTCCAGCTGCAGCTCGTTGATCGCGTCCTCTTCGTCCAGAACCCGCTTGGCAAGTTGCTCGTCCGATTCGAGCACGGCGTGCACGGACTGGTGCACGGCGCGCTCCGCCAGGCTACCCATCCAGAGCAGCCTCTCTTTCAACTCGTTTAAATCTTTTTCGAAGTGGCGTTCCATGAAACCCTTCCCGTTTCCAGTCTACTCACTGCCCGGCGCCGGCGAAGCGCAAAAAGTAAATGGATCTCATCCAAAACGACCGGTGATGTACGCTTCCGTCCGCGGATCGCCGGGCGTGGTGAAGAGGTGCGGCGTTGAACTGAATTCGATGATCTGCCCGATCAACAGGAATGCCGTGAAATCGCTCACGCGCGCCGCCTGCTGCATGTTATGCGTCACGATCGCGATTGTGGTCAAATTCTTCAGTTCCACCATCAGCTCTTCTATTTTGGCCGTGCTGATCGGGTCCAGCGCGGAGCACGGTTCGTCCATCAGCAGCACTTCCGGCTCCACCGCCAGCGCGCGCGCGATACAAAGCCGCTGCTGTTGCCCACCGGAAAGTTCGTAAGCCGATTTGTGCAGGTGATCCTTCACTTCGTCCCACAGAGCGGCGTGCCGCAGGCTCTTTTCCACGGTATCGGCCAATGATCCTTTGTATCCGTTGATCCGCGGGCCGTACGCGATATTGTCAAAAATCGATTTGGGAAACGGGTTCGGCCGCTGAAAGACCATGCCGACCCGCCGGCGCAACGCCGTCACGTCCTGCGCAAGAATGTTCTGGCCGTCCAGCAAGATTTCGCCGTCCAATCGTGACGTGGAAACCGTTTCATACATGCGGTTCAGGGTGCGCAGCAGCGTCGATTTTCCGCATCCCGAAGGCCCGATGAGCGCGGTGATCTTCTTGTCCGCGATCCCCATGTTGATGTCGAACAGGATCTGCTTCGGACCGTAGAAGAAATTCAGCTTGGAAATGGTCATCCGCATCGGCAAAGCTGCAGCCGTTTCGCGGCTGGAGGGTGTGGTCAGATTGGTGACTATATTCACGGAAAACTCCGGCTTTGCGGACGCTTGCATTTAAGACCTCGGTACGGCGATGCCGCGGGACAATATCGTGCGCGCCAGAATATTGATAATCAACACGAGCGCCAGCAATACTAACCCGGCTGCCCATGCCTGCCGGTGCCAGTCATCGTAAGGCGAAACCGCGTAGGTGTAAATCATCACCGGAAGCGTCGCTGTCGGTTGCGACCATCCGTGGCTCTCAAACCGGTTCCCAAACGCGGTAAACAGCAGCGGAGCCGTTTCTCCAGCTACCCGCGCCAGCGCCAGCAGAATCGCGGTCATGATCCCCCGGTACGCCGCCGGCACAATGACCGTTGCAATCGTCTTCCATCTGCTCGCGCCCAAAGCCATGGCGCCTTCCCGCAGCATGCGCGGCACGCTCTTCAGGAATTCCTCCGTGCTGCGCAGGGTAATCGGAATCATCATCATCCCGAGCGCGAAGGCCCCCGCATACGCCGAGAAATGCTTGAAAGGGAGCACCACCAGGCTGTAAGCGAAAATCCCGATTACGATGGACGGCACTCCGTTCAGCAGGTCCGCGGCATAGCGCACCACCGAGGCCATGCCCTTCCCGCTAAATTCGGCCAGGTAAACGCCTCCGAGGAATCCGATGGGCACACCCATAAGCGAGGCCAGCAGCAGAATCTTGCCGCTGCCCACAATTGCGTTGGCCATGCCGCCACCCGCTTCTCCCACGGGCTTGGGCAGTTTGGTGAAGAAATCCCAGTTGATGGAAGTGCCGCCGTTGAACAACAGGTACCCGAGGATGAAGAAGAGAACGAGAACCGAAACGAAAGCGCACACTCCGGTCATGGCCAGCATGAAGTTGCTTACAAATTTTCGCCAGCGAAGTCTGCCGTTGCTCATCCGCCCGCCTCGCTGCCCTTTTGCGTGGTGACGAGAATCAGCACGCGGGCCAGCCCATTCAGGAGGAACGTCAGGAGAAAGAGCACGAGTCCAAGTTCGATAAGCGACTGCAGATATAAATCTCCGGTGGCTTCCGTAAATTCATTGGCGATCACCGCGGCAATCGTGTAACCGGGCGCGAAGAGGGATGCCGCAATCTTGGGCGTGTTGCCGATCACCATGGTTACCGCCATGGTTTCGCCCAGGGCGCGCGCGAGAGCCAGAAAAATCGAACCCATGATGCCCGTCTTTGCAAAGGGGACAACAACTTTCCAGGTCGATTCCCAGCGTGTGGAACCCAATGCAAGAGCGGCTTCGCGCTGGTCTCGCGGCACGGAGAGCAGTACCTCTCGCGATACCGAAATGATGTAGGGGATCACCATGATCGCCAGCACGATGCCCGCGGTCATGAAGCCCACCCCATACGACGGCCCCTTGAAAATCGGCAGGTACCCAAACGGCTTGTTCAGCGCTGGATAAATAACCGTGCGCATTACAGGGACGACAACGAAAACCCCTAGCAGGCCATAGATAACGCTTGGCACCGCTGCCAGCAAATCAATGAAAAATTGCAGCGTGTCCGAGATGCGCGGCGGGGCCAACTCCGCCAGAAAGATCGCTGCGCCAATCCCCAAAGGTACCGCAATAAATAATGCCACCGCCGAGGTGACCATGGTCCCGTAGATAAACGGCAGCGCGCCGAATTGGTCCATGATCGGGTCCCAAACCGAGGTCACAAAAAAGTGAAAACCGAACTTCTGCCTGGGCAAGGCCGAATTGACCCACAGTTCCCACACCAGGGCCGCCGTGATCAGCACAACTGTTGTCGCAAATAAAAGAGTGATCAGCCGCGCGATTTCATCTCCATCGCGCAGCTTCGTTAAAAAAGAACGCGAGCCCGTTACCGGGCCCGCGTTTTTCAAGGCTGTAGTGCTTGTTGCCACATCTCACCGGCAGTCTTACTGAATGTTGTTGATGGCCTTCTTTTCTTTTTCAACCACTTCCTTCGGCAGTTTCGCATAGGAAAGCGTCTCCACCGAATTCTGGCCGTCGGTCAGCATCCACTTCAGGAAGTCTTTGATGGCGTCGCGCTTTGCGCCATCCTGAAATTTTTGCGGAATCAGCAGCCACGTGAAGCTGGAGATGGGATACGCATTCTTCCCCGAAGCATTCGTGATGCTGACGCGGAAGTCGTCGGGCATCTCTTTTGCCGCGCCGGCTGCAGCGGCACTGACGCTGACCAGGTCGGCCTTTACCAGGTTTCCAGAGGAATTCTTCACCGCGCCGTAGGCAATGTTGTTCTGCACGGCGTAGATCAGCTCAACGTAGCCGATGGAATTCGGTGTTTGCTTGATCAAACCGGTGACGCCTTCGTTTCCCTTGCCGCCGAGGCCCACGGGCCAGTTCACGGACGTGCCCTTGCTCACCTTCGATTTCCATTCTTCGCTGACTTTGGACAAGTAGTCCGTCCAGATGAACGACGTTCCGCTGCCATCCGAACGGTGCACTACGATGATATCGGCCGCCGGCAGGTTCACGCCCTTGTTCGCACCGGCAATCGCGGGATCATTCCACTTGGTAATCTTCCCCAGGAAAATCCCTGCCAGTGCGTCCGGCGTGAAGTTCAATGGAGCGCTTACTCCTTGAACGTTGTAGGTCGGCACGGCTGCGCCCAGCACAGTGGGGAAATGGAGAATTCCGGTGCCGTTGTGCTTATCCTGAAATGCCTTGATCTGGTCATCGTTCATGGGGCCATCGGTCGCGCCAAAATCCACCGTTCCTTCGGTTACCTGTTTGATGCCAGCGCCGGAGCCAACCGATTGGTAATTGAATTGGAAGTTGGGATTCTTCGTGTGGTAGACGTCAAACCATTTGGAATAGATGGGATAGGGGAACGTCGCACCCGCCCCGTTGATCAACAGTGCGTTGTCCGCGAGCACGATCGCGCACAGCAAAAGCACACCCACCGCTAGTCCAACAATTCGCTTCATGAAATTGCTCTCCTACTGGTTCGAGATTAGGCCACTGATATCAGAGTCTGACCGGCCGCCATTACAGAATTGTTACAATCCCGGTAGAGTCTGTTAAAAATCCGAAACAAAGTCGCCCCCGCCACGTAAAGACAAGTATTTAAAGCTCTTATTACTAGGCACCTCCGGCCCGCCTGGGGCAAAAATCGGACCGCGAAAGAGAGCGGCTGCCATTTGCGCGGAAGTCAAAATAAAAACCCCGGATCGGGCCACCAGTGGCCACGATCCGGGGTCGGGTCATTCCCCAGAACAGAACGTCTTAGGGGATGTAGTAGCGGAACGAAGTCCAGATCATGTTGTCGATGGCCTTCGGTCCAACTCCTGCCGGTTGCGCGGCCGTCGGAGCAGTGTTGGTCCCCGACCAGCCGTTCTTGTAGTCATAGGAGTACTGCAGACCCCAACGCAGACCGCCCTTCGGCCCTTGGTAGAGCTTGTGCCAGAACCCGACCGTGAATTCTGAAACGATGCGAGGGTCGCCCGCGCAGGTTCCGCTGCCCGGCGTGAGTTGATTGGCCGCTGTTCCGCCGCCGAGTGTCGTGACGCCCGGCACCCCCTCCGTGCTGCAGCCGCTGTTATTCGCAAACGGGGAGCCGTATCCACCGATACCCGTAGTCGTGATCTTGGTGGTGGTAGTCGCAGGAATTGCAGGTGACCCCCCGATTGACGGAATCGCCGGTGTATTGGTAACCGTGATGGCCTCGTAGCCAGTGTAGGCTGCGCGCCACGCGTACTCCAGACCGTAGTACGCGTAAATATCCAGCTTCGGAGTGGGATGCCACTCGACTCTGGCGAGGCCGTGCGCCGCGCGGATGAGAGCGGCCGTGCCGTCCGGACGGAAGGTCAGATCGGCCAACTGCGCTGTCCCGTACCGAGCTATGCCGTCGCCTCCAACCGCCTTGGCGCCAAGGTCAATCTTCTTGTTAAGAAGAGTCCAGTGCGCGCTGGCACCCAGCCCACCACCTACGTGGGTGTCATTGTACGCTCCGATCGCGCTAGGCGCGGTCGAACCATTGATGGGGCAAGGAAGAGCTGCGGCAACCACGGCGCAAGGATAAACGCGATTCCGGAACGGACTCAGGATTCCGAATAGTTCGTAGTGTCCCAACTTTCCGTCCGTGGTGGCCTTGAAGATGAAATCGGGCGTCTTGTTGACGGTGTAACCGGCTGTATCCACAAAATTCTGCAGGCCAGCGCCATCGCCAGGAGCATTGATGAACGTATTGCTCGTGGTCGTGGTGGTCGCCGTGCCAATGTTCGTGGTGCTAAACGTCGAGAAACCCCGTCCACCGACCGTCGCCTGCGGTCCCTCCACCGAAAGGCCCAGGGAGAATTTACCGCCGAAGTCCTTCACCACGCGGAAGCCGTACTGCCGCTCCCAGGTGAAGCCCACCGTGTACTGTGGGTCGACCGTCAGGGGAGTCCATTCCTGACGGTTCTGGATTCCCACTCTGTTTTCCGTGGCCATCGACCACATCTGACCGCCCGTCACGATCCATCCGCTATCCGTTGCCGCTTGAGCGAAAACCTGGCGCTGGCGAAAAACATAGCTGTTGCTCTGCCGGTTGTTGGAGGTCACGCCGGTGCCCAGGAAGTCAGCCTCGTAATAACCCGTCAGTTTCGTGTTGTTGACTTTGCCTTCCGCAAGCAGGCTGAGGCGGCTCTGCCTGCCGGTGAAGTCGCTTTCGCTGAGCCTGGAGAGAGCGCTCCCGGTGAACGGTATGCCCTTAAGATCGCTATTGATGCTGGAGCTCTCGGCCCGGCTACGGGTTACCGTTTCCGCCGCCACGAATCCGCCCGGGGTAATCGTGATCCCCTTGTAGTGAATCGCCACCGGTTCTTGCGGGTTCTTTTCCTGCGATCCGCCCATATTCGAGACTGCGGCGTTGAGCGCTGCGTTGCTGGCCTTCACTTCCGCGGTCGAATTGACAGCTTCTGTAGCCTTCGCTGTCGCATCCGTCGCCCGCGAGTTGGCGCTGGCCGCCGCTTCCCGCGCTTCTTCGATCTGGCGGTCGCGCTTGGCAAGCTCTTCCTTCAACATCTGGAGCTGTTCCTGCTGCGCCTGGAGCGCCTGCCGCAGTTCTTCCATTTGCGCGGCGATTTCCGCGTTGGTCTTGGTCGGAGCATTTGCCGCAGCGGGCGTCGCCGCCGCCGCTTTCGGTGCATCCTTCGGCGAATCTTTCGGTGAGTCTTTCGGTGAATCAGCGAAGGCTGTTCCGGTCAACAGGAACAGCGATAGTACGAGTGATGCGAATTGTCTCATTGCCTCTCTCTTTTTTTTGCTGCGGATTTCGAACAAGTTCCCGGGAAATGCGTACCACCCCGTTTGGCAAGTTATGTGGCGTCTCTTACGCGCATATCAATCCAACATGAATAGTCTGTAACAATCGTTTCGGTTGCCTTGGTATCTCTTTTAGTTACAATACTTTACGGTTTGTTACAGACCACGCCACCAGCTAGGAGAGAAATTGGGTTGAGGGTTGGCTGGACTTGGGTATCGAGCGGCCACCTGAAAAGTAGCCCCCGCGAAAACTTAGCCCTGGGCAGTCTTAAGTGAAGGGAACGAACCCGCTTTTCTAATTTCGGGACGAACGTTTACACGCTCAGCGTCTCTCGCCCATCTGATACGCCAGCATGATCTGCGTCACCCGGTATTGGTATTTTGCGTCAGTATCCTGCAAGTCCGCGTCGGTCTTCTGAAGCTCCGCCTGGCTGAATTCCACGATCGAGCTCAAGCCCAATTTGTAACGGGCCTGCGCCAATTCCAGCGCCAGGTTCGCTTGTTCCAGAAACTGCTCGGTAACAGTCAGTCGCGCGTAGGCCTTTTGCGTATCCAGCCAGCTGTTGCGCACGTCCCTGGCGACGTTGTCCTCCATATCCTGCAGCTTCCTGCGCCTCACTTCGGTTTCCAGGTCGGCGCTCTTGGCCCGGGCATTGAACAGGAATCCGTTGAATACGGGAATATTGATATTCACGCCCATGGCGCCGTACCAGCTTGGGATCTGGTCGTTGCGCACCGGGGCCTGGCCCACCACTCCTACGG
>Ga0210403_10006040_pt1 | contig 10196 bp, 10 predicted proteins | sample IncBWC19MmetaG_FD_150863 | JGI IMG/M metagenome (GOLD analysis project Ga0210403, IMG submission 150863) | Forest soil microbial communities from Barre Woods Harvard Forest LTER site, Petersham, Massachusetts, United States - Inc-BW-C-19-M | ecosystem: Environmental > Terrestrial > Soil >... | reverse complement strand
TCTCCTAGTATTTCTTTTTCAGCTTCGGGGTGCAGTCGTGGTTCAGCGACCGGGTCAGGACCGCGCTCTCTGAATCGCTGGCGGTGGCCGAGGCCTATCTCCACGAGCATCAGGACGCGGTGCGCGGAGACATCGTGAAGATGGCGACCGACATCAACCACGATGCGCAGATCCTGAACAACGACCCGCAGAATCTCGCTCAAGTCCTGGAATTGCAGGCCTCGCTCCGCAATCTTTCCGAGGCGCTGGTGTTCGACCCCAGCGGCCGCGTGCTCGCGCGCACCCGCTTCTCCTATACGCTCATGCTGGATGCGCCGCCGGAATCGGCTTTCAGGCAGGCGGACGAGGGCGATGTCGCGGTGCTCACCAGCGACAACGAGGACCGCGTGCGCGCCTTGGTGCGCCTGGGCTCGGAGATGGGCGACGCCTATCTCTACGTCGGCAGGATCGCCGATCCCGTGGTGCTCAATCGGGTGCAGCAGACCAAATGGGCGGTCGAGCAATATGACCGGCTGGACGGTCAGCGCTCGGATTATCAGATCAAGTTCGCGCTCGGCTTCCTGGTGGTCGCCATTCTCATCTTGCTCGCCGCGGTCTGGGCGGGTTTGCGCTTCGCGGGCCGCCTGGCGCGACCGATCAGTGCGCTCGCCGCCGCCGCCGAGCGCGTGGGCGGCGGCGATCTCTCCGCGCGGGTCTCCGAGGGGCAGGGCGACGAGGAATTCAGCACGCTCTCGCGCGCCTTCAACCGGATGACCACGCAGATCGAGACGCAGCAGCGCGAGCTCGTGGAGGCGAACCGCCAGCTCGACGGCCGCCGCCGGTTCACCGAGGCCGTGCTGTCCGGGGTTTCCGCCGGCGTGGTCGGGCTCGACCGCGAGGGCCGGATCAACTTGCCCAATCGCTCCGCCTCGGTGCTGCTCGCCGTCGATCTCGATCGGCAGATCGGCGAGCCGCTGTCGACGGTGGTGCCGGAAATGGCGGCACTGGTGGAGGAAGCCGCGCGCCGTCCGGACCGTCTGGCGCAGGCGCAGATCGAGATCGCTCGCGACGGCCGCTCCGACGTGCTGCATGTCCGCGTCGCCGCGGAGCGCGTCGTCGGCGAGACCCAGGGCTATGTGGTCACCTTCGATGACGTGACGGAGCTGCTGTCGGCGCAGCGCAAGGCCGCCTGGGCGGACGTGGCGCGCCGGATCGCGCACGAGATCAAGAACCCGCTGACGCCGATCCAGCTGTCGGCCGAGCGGCTGAAGCGCAAGTATCTGCGCGATATCCGAAACGATCCCGAGACCTTCACGATCCTGTCGGACACGATCATCCGCCACGTCGGCGACATCGGCCGCATGGTGGACGAATTCTCGTCCTTCGCGCGGATGCCGGCGGCCTTGATAAAGACCGAGGACCTGATCGACATCACGCGCCAGGCGGTGTTCCTGCAGCGGGCCGGCACGCCCGACGTACGCTTCGAGGTGGATTTGCCCTCGCATCCGGTGCTGGTCTCCTGCGATTCACGCCAGGTGAGCCAGGCACTGGTCAATCTGCTCAAGAACGCCATCGAATCCATACAGGGGCGCGACGGCGAGACGGCGCCGGGACGCATCTGGGTTCGGCTCGTCGAGACCCCCGGCCAAGTCACGCTGGTGGTCGAGGACAACGGCCGCGGCCTGCCCAAGGAAGGTCGCGAGCGCTTGACCGAGCCCTACGTCACGACCCGCGCAAAGGGCACGGGCCTCGGGCTCGCGATCGTCAAGAAGGTCATGGAGGAGCACAGGGGAGAACTGATCCTGGAAGATCGGGAGGGCGGCGGCGCGCGGGTGAAGCTGGTCTTCCCGTCGGTCCGGCCGCGCGAGGAGTCGGAACGCGCGGCCGCGGAGTCCGTCGGAGCTTAGAAGGTTCTCCATGGCGCATGACATACTCGTCGTTGACGACGAAGCCGACATTCGAATGCTGATTTGCGGCGTCCTCGAGGACGAAGGCTACGAGACGCGTCAAGCCGGCAACAGCGCCGAAGCCTTGGCCGCGATCCGCTCGCGGCTGCCGTCGTTGCTGGTGCTCGACATCTGGCTGCAGGGCAGCGAGCTCGACGGCATCGAGATCCTGCGGATCGCGCGGGCCGAGGCGCCGAACCTCGCGGTGGTGATGATCAGCGGCCACGGCACGATCGAGACCGCCGTCGCGGCGATCAAGATGGGCGCCTATGATTTCATCGAGAAACCCTTCAAGTCCGACCGGCTGCTCCTGGTGGTCGAGCGCGCGATCCAGGCGGCGCGACTCAAGCGCGAGAACGAGGAGCTGCGGCTGCGCGCCGGCGGCGACGAGGAGCTGGTGGGCAACTCCCATGCGGTGGCGCAGCTCCGCCAGCAGGTCGAGAAGGCGGCGCCGACCAAGAGCCGCGTGATGATCTCCGGCGCGCCCGGCTCGGGCAAGGAGGTGGTGGCGCGCCTGCTGCACCGCCGCTCGCGCCGATCCGATGCGTCTTTCGTGGTGCTGAACTGCGCGATGCTGCGGCCGGACCACCTCGAGATCGAGCTGTTTGGCGCGGCGGCGGGCGCGGGGGGAGCGGACAGCCGGCGCAAGATCGGCGTCTTCGAGGAAGCTCATGGCGGCACGTTGTTCCTGGACGAGGTCGCGGACATGCCGCTCGAGACCCAGGGCAAGATCGTGCGCGGACTCCAGGAGCAGACTTTCGAGCGCGTGGGCGGCAGCCGCATCGAGGTCGACGTCCGCGTCATGGCCTCCACGAACCGGGATCTCTCCGCGGAGGTTTCCGCCGGGCGCTTCCGGGAGGATCTCTATTACCGCCTGGCGGTGGTGCCCATCCGTGTGCCGGCTCTGCGCGAGCGGCGCGAGGACATACCGATGCTGGCGCGCCATTTCATGCGCCGCGCGGCGGATGCGGCGCGACTCCTGCCGCGCGAGATCGGCGACGACGCCATGGCGGCGCTGCAGAGCTACGACTGGCCCGGCAACGCGAGGCAGCTCAGGAACGTCATCGACTGGCTGCTGATCATGGCGCCGGGCGACGTTCGCGAGGCGGTCAGGGCCGAGATGCTCCCGGCCGAGATCGGCTCGGACGCGCCCGCGGTGGTGCGCTGGGACAAGGGCGGCGAGATCATGAGCCTGCCGCTGCGCGACGCCCGCGAGGTGTTCGAGCGGGAATACCTGATCGCGCAGGTCACCCGCTTCGGCGGCAACATCTCGCGCACCGCCGCCTTCATCGGCATGGAGCGCTCGGCGCTCCATCGCAAGCTCAAGACACTGGGACTCTTCAACGGCGAGCGGATCGTCAAGGTGGAGACGTGAGGCCGCGCGATCTCGATCGGGAGCGGCGATGTCGCGCATCGCTTATGTGAACGGCCGCTACCTGCCGCACCCGGAGGCCTCGGTCCACATCGAGGATCGCGGCTACCAATTCGCCGACGGCGTCTACGAGGTGATCGCGGTCGAGCGCGGGCGGCTGGTGGACGAGGGCCTGCACCTGAAGCGCCTCGGGCGCTCGCTCTCGGAGCTCGAGATCGCGGAGCCGATGACCGAGGCGGCGCTCAAGACCGTCATGCGCGAGGTGCTTCGCCGCAACCGCGTGCGCGATGGCATCATCTACATCCAGATGACCCGCGGCGTGGCGCCGCGCGACCATGCATTCCCCGGGGGCGCCCGGACCCAAGTGGTCATGACGGCGCGCCGGGCTAAACTGGCAAACCCCAAGACGGTCGCCGAGGGCGTGCGCGTGATCACGGTGCCGGACCTGCGCTGGGCACGCTGCGACATCAAATCGATCGCGCTGCTGCCAAACATCCTCGGCAAGCAGCAAGCGCGCCAGGCCGGCGCCTATGAGGCCTGGCAGGTGGACCGCGACGGCAACGTCACCGAGGGCACCTCCACCAACGCCTGGATCGTGACGGCAGCGGGCGAGGTGGTGACGCGGGCGGCGACCAACGCGATCCTGAACGGCGTCACCCGGCTCGGCGTGATCCGCGTGATCGAGGAAGCGGGGCTCCGTTTCCTCGAGCGTCCCTTCGGCGTTGCCGAGGCAAAGCAGGCCCGCGAGGCCTTTCTCACCAGCACGACCTCGTACGTGACACCCGTCGTCCGGATCGACGACAGCGTGTTGGGAGACGGCAAACCCGGCCCGCTCGCGCGCGAGCTCGGCACGTTCTATCGCCGCTATGTCGAGGCGGGCGGACAGGACGCCTGATGCAGCGTCCGCGCGCGATCCTGTTCGACTGGGACAACACGCTGGTCGACAGCTGGGCGGTGATTCACGAGGCGCTGGTCGTCACCTTTCAAGCGATGGGGCATGTGCCCTGGACGCTCGAGGAGACGAAGCAGCGCGTGCGGCATTCCCTGCGCGATGCATTCCCGCGCCTGTTCGGGACCCGCTGGGAGGATGCCCGCCGGCTTTATCTCGACGCCTTCACCGCGATCCACCTGGAACGGCTGACCGCGCTCGCGGGCGCCGAGGCGCTGCTCGCGGCGCTCGCGGAGGACGGCTATTACCTCGCCGTGGTCAGCAACAAGACGGGCGCGCTGCTCCGGCGCGAGGCGGAGCATCTGGGCTGGTCCCGGTACTTCCGGCGGATGGTAGGCGCGGGGGACGCCAGCGCCGACAAACCGGATCCCGCAGTCATAGACGCCGCCCTTTCCGGCAGCGGGATCGATCCCGCCGCGGCCTGGCTCGTGGGCGACACCGCGCTCGATATCGAGTGCGCGGTGGCGGCGGGCTGCGTTCCAGTGCTGCTCTCAGCCCTGGACGCGCTTGTGGAGCAGACGCCTAACGCCTCGGCAGCACTACGTTTTTCCGATTGCGCCTCGCTCCTCCGGGGCATAAGGGACTTGTGATTTTGCAACCGCACCCAATCTTGATATGAGTGGCCGGAGGCTGGCGCCCCCGGCCCAGGCGCGTGGCTGAGCCGAGGAGCGGCTCCAAGAAAAAGGATCCAGCAATGTCCAGCGAGAAATCACAAAACGTCCAAGATGTATTTCTAAACCACGTCCGCAAGAATAAAACTCCCGTCACGGTCTTCCTCGTCAATGGCGTCAAGCTGCAGGGCATCATCACCTGGTTCGACAATTTCTGCGTGCTGCTGCGGCGAGACGCGCATTCGCAGCTGGTCTACAAGCATGCGATCTCGACCGTGATGCCGGCGCAGCCAGTGCAGCTCTTCGAGGCCGGCAAAGAGGGTGAAGAACAGTAAATCGATGGCTTCCACGCCCGCGGGGCATGCCCCGTCGACCGGCCGGTCCCTCGTCATCCATCCGACGCTCAAGCGTCCTCCGCGGGAGCTGCGGGACGCGTTGCGAACCCCCGAGGCTCGTCTCGAGGAGGCGGTGGCGCTCGCGGGCGCCATCGATCTAGAGATCTCGCACGCGGCGCTCGTCCCACTCGCGAAACCCAAGCCCGCGACCCTGATCGGCAGCGGCAGCGTCGAGACCCTGGGCGCCATCGTGAAGGAGCGCGAGATCAGCGTCGCCGTGGTCGACGCCATCGTGAGTCCCGTCCAGCAGCGGAACCTGGAGAAGGCCTGGGGCTGCAAGGTGATCGACCGCACCGGCCTGATCCTGGAGATCTTCGGCGCCCGGGCGCGGACGCATGAGGGGCGGCTGCAGGTGGAGCTGGCGGCACTGACCTATCAGCGCTCGCGCCTGGTGCGCTCATGGACGCACCTCGAGCGGCAACGCGGCGGTTTCGGCTTCCTGGGCGGCCCCGGCGAGAGCCAGCTCGAGATCGACCGCCGGCTGATCGGCGAGCGGATCGCGCGGATCAAGAAGGAGCTCGAGGACACCAAGCGCACGCGTGCGCTGCACCGCGGCGCGCGCAAGCGTGTGCCCTATCCGATCGTGGCTCTAGTCGGCTACACAAACGCCGGCAAATCCACGCTCTTCAACCGGCTCACCCAGGCGGCTGTGCGCGCCGAGGACTCGCTGTTCGCGACCCTAGATCCCACGCTCCGGCGCCTCGCGCTGCCCTCGGGGCGCACCGCGATCCTCTCCGACACGGTCGGGTTCATATCCGATCTGCCGCATCAGCTGGTCGCGGCCTTCCGCGCCACGCTCGAAGAGGTGACCGAGGCGGATCTGATCGTTCACGTCCGCGACGTCCACCATCCCGACACGGACGCGCAGCGCCGCGACGTGGAGGACGTCTTGACGGAGCTCGGTCTCGAAGCCCAGGTGGAGCATGGCCTCCTCGAGGCGCTCAACAAGATCGATCTGCTGGATCCGGCGGCGCACGCGTCGCTCCTGCACCAGGCGCTGCGCAACGATGGCGCGGTGCCGATCTCCGCCGCCACCGGCGAGGGTTGCGACCAGCTGCTCTCGCTCATCGAGGAGCGCGCCGACGGTGCCCGTCAGCTGGTCGATCTCAACGTACCGCTCAGCGATGGCGCAGCCATCGCCTGGCTCTATCAGAACGGCGACGTCATCAGCCGGCGCGACGACGAGGAGCGGGCGCATCTTTCCGTGCGACTGGCCGATGCCGATCTCGGCCGTTTCCGCAGCCGTCAGATCCACCACTGAGCCGATGCTGCCATCGATCGATCGCGTGAGCTCGCTGATCCGAGAGGTGGCGAAGGCGGAAATCCTGCCGCGCTATCAGAAGCTGACCGCGGGCGACATCAGCGAGAAGAAACCGGGCCAGCTCGTCACGACCGCGGATATCGAGGCCGAGCGGATCTTGACTGCCGAGCTCGCCCAGCTGCTGCCGGGATCCGTCGTGGTGGGCGAGGAGGGTGTGGCGGCCGAGCCCGGCCGCCTCGCCGCCGTCGCGGGCGAAGCGCCGGTCTGGCTGGTCGATCCCGTCGACGGCACGCAGAATTTCGTGGATGGCAAGCCGGTCTTCGGGACCATGGTGGCGCTGTTGATCGAGCAGCGCACGGCGGCCTCATGGATCTACGAGCCGGTCCCCGACCGGATGGCGAGCGCCGAGGCGGGATCGGGCGCGTTCGGCGATGGCGAGCGGCTGCATACCGCGGCGCCGGTTCCGATCGCTGAAATGCGCGGGCGGCTCAGCGGGCGTACGGCCAAGAAGCTCGAGGGCAAGGTCGGCTCGATCTTCAACGAGCGGTGTGCCGCCTACGAATACCTTGCCCTCGCGCGGGGCGCCGCACACTTCGCGTTGTTCCGGCGGCTCAATCCCTGGGACCACGCGCCGGGCGAGCTGCTGGTGCGCGAAGCCGGCGGGTTCTCCCGGCGCCTCGACGGCACGCCCTATCTCCCCAGCGAGATCGACGCCTCGCTCCTGCTGGCGCCGGATGCCGACAGCTGGCAGGCGCTTCGGGCACGGATCTTGGAATTCGCGCCCTGAGGGTTGCCAGGGAGCGCGGAGGCGGTAGCATGACGCCCTTCCCAAAGGAGAACGCGCGATGAAGCTGGCATTCCTGGGTCTGGGCGTGATGGGCTATCCGATGGCCGGTCATCTCAAGAAGCACGGCCACGACTTGACGGTCTATAACCGCACCGCCGAGAAGGCGAAGGCTTGGGCCGCGGAGCACGGCGGCAGCGTCAAGGAGACGCCCGCGGCGGCAGCCGAGGGCGCCGACATCGTCTTCATGTGCGTCGGCAACGATCACGATGTGCGCGAGGTCGCGACGGCGCCCAAGGGCGCGCTCGCCGGAATGAAACGCGGCAGCATCCTCGTCGACCACACCACGGCCTCGGCGGAGATCGCGCGCGAGCTCTATGCTGCCGCCAAGGCGAAAAGCGTCGGCTTCCTGGACGCGCCGGTCTCGGGAGGGCAGGCGGGGGCGCAGAACGGCAAGCTCACCATCATGGTCGGCGGCGACGCCGAGCCCTTCAAGACGGCGGAGCCGGTGATGGCGCATTACGGCCGCGCGGTGACGCTGATGGGACCGGCGGGCAGCGGCCAGCTCACCAAGATGGTGAACCAGATCTGCATCGCCGGCGTCGTGCAAGGGCTCGCGGAGGGTCTCAATTTCGCGGTGCGCGCCGGCCTCGACGGCAAGACAGTGATCGACGTCATCTCCAAGGGAGCCGCGCAGTCCTGGCAGATGGAGAACCGCGGCACGACCATGCTCGAGGGCAAGTTCGACTTCGGCTTCGCGGTCGACTGGATGCGCAAGGACCTGGCGATCTGCTTCGCGGAAGCGCGGCGCAACGGCGGCTCGCTGCCGGTGAGCGCGCTGGTCGATCAGTTCTACGCGCGCATCCAGGAGCGCGGCGGCAAGCGCTGGGACACTTCCTCGCTCATCCACCTGCTGCAGAAGCCATGAGGAAGCTGTAAGCCGCGCCGACATCCCCTCTCCCCACGGCGCCGCGCGGAGAGGGGTTGTTGGCGACTATCGAGGCTCTTCCGCCTTCACCCGCTGCCACTCGGCCTCCATTTCGTCGAGGCTCGCCTCGGGCATGGGCTTGCCCGCGGCGGCGAGGCGGTCCTCGATGGAGCGGAAGCGGCGCTCGAACTTGCGGTTGGCGTTGCGGAGCGCCTGCTCGGGATCGATCTCGAGCCTGCGGGCGAGGTTCGCCACCGCGAAGAGGAGATCGCCGAGCTCGTCGGCGACGCGCTCGGGTGCGGCGCCTAGATCGATCTCGGTGTGCAGCTCCGCGATCTCCTCGTCGATCTTGTCGAAGATCGGCGCCACCGCGGGCCAGTCGAACCCGACGCGAGCCGCGCGCTTCTGGAGCTTATCCGCGCGCGTGAGGGCAGGGAGGGCAAGGCCTACACCGTCGAGCGCGCTCTCGGCGCGGCCGGCGGCCGCCGCCTTGGCCTGGCGCTCCCCGGCTTTCTGGGCTTCCCAGGCGACGGTCTGCGCGGCGGCACCCTCGACTTGCGCCTCGGCGAAGACGTGGGGATGCCGGCGGATCATCTTGTCGGCGATGGCGCGCGCGACATCGTTGAAATCGAACTGACGAGCCTCTTCCGCCATGCGGGCATGGAACACGACTTGCAAGAGGAGATCGCCGAGCTCGTCCTTGAGCGCCTCGGGCTCGCCGCGCTCCGCGGCCTCGGCGACTTCGTAGGCCTCCTCGATGGTGTAAGGCGCGATGGTGGCGAAGCTCTGCTCGAGATCCCAGGGGCAGCCGTGCTCGGGATCGCGCAGCCGCGCCATGATGTCCAGCAGGCGGGCGAGGTCGGGGGAAGCGGTCATTACGGGGAGGGCCTTTCCAATCACGCTTCGGCGCATTCAATCCTCAATGAGGCCACAATTCCATGGCGTCAATCGCGCCCGAAACGGTTCATGAGTGGGAGACGAAAAGTTTGTCGGAAAAATACGGTCGGGCCGCGATGATCCTGCACTGGGTGGTCGCGATATTGCTGACGACGGCCTTGGTTCTGGCCTGGGTGCTGCCGCGAAAATCGGCGCCTGGCTATGACGCCATGCTCGAACTCCACAAATCGGTCGGGATCATGGTGCTGGCACTGGTCGTGCCGCGGCTGTTGTGGCGCCTGAGGAACCCGGTGGCGCCCGCGGCGGGATTGACGCCGCTGGAAGCCCGGGTTTCCGAGCTCACGCATTGGGCACTCTATGCCATCATGCTCCTCATTCCCTTGACCGGGTATCTGTTCTCCTCGGCGCAAGGGCAGGGCCTCGACTTCTTCGACCTGTTCACGGCGGCCTCGCCACTTCCAACCAACCCGACCGTCTCCCGTCCGTTGGAGTTCCTGCACACGACCGGGCAATACGCGATCTATGGATTCGTGGGCTTGCATGTCCTGGCCGCGCTCTATCATCATTTCGTGAAGCGCGACGGAGTGCTGCAACGGATGCTGCCGTTCCGCAGCGCGGGCTCCGACTGACCGAGGCAGCCGTAATGAGTGTGGCATTCGGATAACCGAGTAGGAGGGCTCATGACCTCGACCGAGCAACATACCGGCGGCTGCCTTTGCGGCGCCGTCCGCTACCGAGTTACCGGCGCGCCCCTAAAGGTCGGGCTTTGTCACTGCGGCCAGTGCCGGCGCCAGACCGGCAGCGCGCTGCCATCCTTCGTGACCTGGCCGCGCGACGGTTTCGAGGTGACCAAGGGCGAGCCATCGCGGTTCCGGGTCTCGGACATCGCGACGCGAGAGTTCTGTCGCGACTGCGGCTCGCCGCTGTTCTGGCGGCCCGCACAAGGTGACCGGATCACGGTCTTGCTGGGCAGCCTCGACGATGCCGAGGCAATGCCGAAGCCCAGCTACGAGCTCTGGACCGAGCGCCGCATGCATTGGGTCCCGGAATTCGAGGACATCAAGTCTTATCGGC
>Ga0210403_10006038_pt1 | contig 10197 bp, 6 predicted proteins | sample IncBWC19MmetaG_FD_150863 | JGI IMG/M metagenome (GOLD analysis project Ga0210403, IMG submission 150863) | Forest soil microbial communities from Barre Woods Harvard Forest LTER site, Petersham, Massachusetts, United States - Inc-BW-C-19-M | ecosystem: Environmental > Terrestrial > Soil >... | reverse complement strand
AGAAACCGAGAGAAAACGAAAGAGAAAAGCTCTTTTAGGTGAAAAGAAAGAAGTGTGCTCAAAAAAGAGTTTGACAGGGCCGACATTGTTAGAGATGTCCGGTAAGGCGACTACACAGCCAAGTGGAAATGAATCGGTAAACACCACGGCATTTTCGCGAACTGCCTATTGGGTCGCTGTAGAATGACTGTCCGGGACGAATTAAAACCTTGGAAAACACACAACGAGTCGTGGCTTGCTTTAAGGCGCTCGCATCAGGCGATGCCATAGGCAAACAGACCGAAATGCTGTCTCGTTCTGATGTCCTGCGCTGGTACCCGGAAGGGATCAGCGGATTCCATGGCCGTCCGGGAGACGTTATCCCACGCTACAGCGGCAATCTGAAGCATGAATGGCGGATTGGTGAAACAACCGATGACACGGAACAGACCATCGCGGTAGCGAGAGCGCTACTTAGCACGCAACAAGTGTCTCACACAGCAGTTGGCCGAGAGTTGCTCAAATGCAGGAAGTCCGTTCATCCCGGTGTGAAGTCGATGTGGACCTTTCACCAGTTGGGCGATCCAAGTCGCACTGCACTGGACGGTGATGGTTGTGGAGCGGCCATGCGGGTAGCACCTGTTGGAGTGCTCTATTCCCCGGACCGGTTGGACGAGTTGGTTCGTGGCGCTTACGAATCCTCCATCCCGACCCACGGCGGCCAACTGGCAATCTGTGGTGCAGCTGCCGTAGCCGGTGCGATCTCCGCGGCCTTGGAGGGGAGGCCAGCAACAGAAGTGTTGAATTTGGCCATACAGGCAGCCCGAAAAGCAGAAGCATTCAATTCGGCATCGAGGGGCAAGGTAACACCCACTATCGCCGTTTCGATCCAGGAAATGCACGACGATCTTTCTATGCATGACACTCTGGTAGTGAGCGAACTTGCGGAGAAGTACTTCCCAAACAAGCCCGAGACCAAGGTCCCCTTAGCAATCAACCTGGCCCTACTCACAGAGTCCGTTGAGCAAACGATTCTGTTTGCGGCAAACGTAGGCGGCGATTCTGACTCAGTCGCTTCCATTGGTGCTGCAATCGCAGGTGCGCTTTGCCCCGATACTGTGAACGAGGCCTGGTTCGATGTGGTTCAGACGGCTAACGGGGACGACCTCGTGGATATAGCTGAAGCTCTCGCCAAACTCCGCTGTTAAATAATGTGAAGTCGCGTCATGAAGAGCTTATTGGTTCACTTGGACGTGTAACGCGGTTACTCTGTCCATGGTGGGTACTGGGAGGGACTTGTCCGTTTTGAGGACGCCCGTCATAGGCCGTATCGCGGAGGTGGCACTATCTTGATAGCAACATTGTTTGCCACGGCTTGCCGAACGTGATCCCGCAGCTGTTGCAATGCTCCACGGTCAGGTCTGTGAACCAGGCGCTTTAGCAGATTTAATCCGGGATCGTAGTTGACCGAAATGACCCATTGAGCCGGCGCCTCTTGAGGTCCATCACCAACGTATGAGAGCGCCACCCAGAACGGCTCTCTGCCATGCCAAGCCCAAAAACCCCAGCCGTAGTCTTCCTGGATGATTTCCGAGAACTTGAAGCCAGAGCTTTCAAGAGCCGCAATCTGTTCTTTCAGCCACGCCGCAAAGTCCTCTCCAAAACAACATGGGTTAATGAAGTGCGGCTTCACCTCGCGGTGCTCAAACATCTCGGTTTCAACCGTAATTCCGTGATCCATATATGGATTCCTCATCGGGCCGGTGAGACCGTTTCCCTACTGAATGCTTTGGCCTTCGTAGGTGGCAGGCAAAAAATGAAACAGTGAAACCGCACAAAATATACGCCAATAAAGCAAAGTCCTGGTAAACGCCGTTACCGGAGAAGTGAAATCGGCCCGATCCTCAATGTCCGGTAAGGCGACTTACCAGGACTTAGCGACGTGGTCTAGCGATAAGTTCCGAGTAGTTCGACGATCCATCCCGAAGTAGGAAGGTGGCACTTGCACGGCGGGCTTCATCCCTTTCCATGCGGGCCGCTTACAACGGCAAGGTTGTCGTGGGCATGATCTGGCAATTCTCTGATGCCAATTCAGTCTGGATTTTGCTGAGAATAGGACGCCTCCGAATTCGACGTCCGTGCTGGAGTCATCAGCGAGACGAGAATGTCCAAAACGGTACAGTAAACTTCCGACCTGTGTTTTATCCTAGCAACCAAGGCGTTGAAGAATTGAACAGCTCCGAGCGTTCAGGCCTGATGCTAATCCGGGCTGCATTGAGAAGTGTTCCAGGAACTCCTTCGAGGAAAGTCATCTTCAACCGCCTGTTACTTGAAAATGGTGCGCCTATGGCGCGCCAGGAATGAGTTGAGCGATGAAGACACCGGTCGGTTTTGCAAATTTCTGCGGGCGAGTATTCCTAGCGCTCTTCCTGTTCGTCGTGGCCGTGCCATCAGCTTTGGCGTTCGATGATCCACCCTTTCGTGTAGCGCGGCTCAATTTTGTCGAGGGCGAGGTTTCCTTCCAGCCGGGCGGCGAAACAGATTGGGCGTGGGCTACTTTGAACCGCCCCATGACCGCAGGAGACAGTCTCTGGACCGGCGATCGGTCCCGAGCGGAAATGCATATCGGCTCAACGGCTATTCGCGTGGGCGGGCAGACCTCTGTTTCTTTTCTGAATCTGGACGACCGGACGGTACAAATTCAACTGAACTCCGGAACGGTGGATGTACGTTTGCGGAATCTTTACGGCGACGATGTGTTCGAGGTGGATACTCCGAACCTCGCGTTTACCGTCTTGCAGCGCGGCGACTATCGCATCACCGTCGACCCCAATGGCAGCTTCACAACCATTACGCTGCGCGACGGCCACGGACAGATTACCGGCGGTGCCCAGGCGTTTCTTGTGGACGGCGGCTCCCAGGTTCAAGTCTCCGGCACGGACTATATTTCCTACGACATTTACGATCTGCCGGGTCGCGACAGTTTCGATCAGTGGTCGCGCAACCGCGAACTTCGCGAAGACCACTCGCAGTCAGCTCGTTACGTTTCCCCGGAACTTACTGGCTCGGAAGATCTCGATCAAAATGGCACGTGGCGGACGGACCGCAATCTCGGTGAGGTCTGGGTTCCCACGCACGTGTCACGCGATTGGGCGCCCTACAGAGACGGTCATTGGGCCTGGGTGGACCCGTGGGGGTGGACGTGGGTGGACGACGCGCCTTCTGGATTCGTGACCTCGCATTACGGCCGATGGGCGCACCTGGATAATGACGGGCGCGGCGGTGGAGGTTGGGCTTGGGTTCCGCCGCATCGCGAAGTGAACCGTGATGAGCGCGAGTATCGCCCCGTGTATTCCCCGGCGCTCGTTACCTTTGTGGGAGATTCGAATTCATCGCGCGATTTCGGAAGTGGCGGCGGGGTGGCGTGGTTTGCGCTGGCCCCTGGCGAAGTGTACGTGCCCGCTCGTCAAGCCAGTCCGACCTACGTCACCAACGTGAACATTACTAACACCGTGGTGCAGCAGACCACCATAACGAACGTGGTGAACAACAACGTTCGGACAACGACCTACGTGAACCAAAACGTCGTTGGTGCTGTTACCGCCGTGCCTCGCGCAACTTTCGTGAACGCGCAGCCGGTGGCACGCGCATCAGTGACAGTCGCTCCTGGTTCGATCACCGCGGCTCCAGCGGTTCACTCTGCGCCCGTAGCTCCCATCAGAGCAAGCGTTATGGGCGCAAATAGAGAAAGTGCCGCGAGTGCCACACCTGCCAGCGCTCCGCCGAAGCCTCCGGCTGCGGTAGTCAGCCGGCCAGTGGTGGCTAAGGTTGCGCCGCCTCCCCCACCTGTAGCATTCGCCCAAAAACAGCAGGCACTACAAGCGAATCCTGGCAAGCCGCTTGACGCGAAGGCCGAGCAGACCCTCCGTGCGGCAACGCCGCCGCCTGTTGAACGAATTGTAAAAACGGCTCCGCCGGCTCCTGTGGTTAGACCGGTCGAAACGGCAGCGAAAAAGCCGCAGCCGGCAACATCTCTAAACACGGCGCAACAGGTCCATCCTCCGGCGCCTGGGGCCCCGCCTCCAGTCGCTGCGTCTCAGCCATCCGCTCAACCGCAACCGGTTGCGGAAAAAGCCAAGCAGGAAGCGGCGCAACAGCAAGCGGCGCAACAGTCCGTCGCCGAAAAGTCAAAACAGCAATCCACACAACAGCAGACAGCGCAGCAACAGATAGCCGCCGAAAAAGCCAAGCAAGAGACTGCACAGCAACTAGCCGCTCAGCAAGCGGCGGCGGAAAAGTCTAAACAACAAACGGCACTTCAGCAGGTAGCTGACGAAAAGGCCAAGCAACAAGCCGCGCAACAACAGGCCGCCGCAGACCAAGCCAAACAGCAAGTGGTGCAACAACAAGCGGCAGCAGAAAAAGCTAAACAGGACAACACAAAGCGACTACAGGATCAGCAAGCGGCAGCGGAAAGGGCCAAGCAGCAAGCCGGACAACAGCAAGCGGTGCAACAACAGGCCGCCGCGGAAAAGGTCAAGCAAGAAGCTGCACAGCAGGCCGCTGACGACAAGGCACGGCAGCAAGCGGTGCAACTCAAGGCTGTTGCGGAAAAAACCAGGCAGGATGCTGCCCAGCAACAACGTGTTCCACCCAATCAACCCAATCGCCCTGGTCCGCCTTCGACAGTTCATCCGAACGAGGCTCCGGCTCCACCCCGGCTCGTCGTTCCACCCTCCACGAACGCCGACTTGGATAAGAAACACCAGCAAGAGCAGGATCAGCTTCGCGCGAAGCAAGAGCAGGACCGGCAGAAAGTTCAGCAGCAGCAGGAGCAGGACCACGCCAAACTCGCGCAGCAACAGGCGGATGCGGCTAAAAAACAGCTAGTTGAGCAGCAGCATCAAGAGCAGACGCAGCAATTGCTGCAAAAACACGCGGAAGAACAAAAACTATTGGCCGACAAACAGAAGCAGGAACGGCAGAACCAATCCAAGCCCCCAAAGGGCGATCCTCCTCCGAAGGAGAAGCCTTAATCGCCCACCGAACTTTTCACCACAGACGCGTCGTGCTGGGCAATTATGCACCTGCGCCGACACGTCGTGGAGGCTTCCGAGATTTCGAGATTGGGAATCGTGGTAGGGAGGACTACCGTAGGAGGGGCAGACCAGCATTGAAGACTTTCGCGATGCCATGATTCGTGCCTGGATCACGAGCAACCCGGAAGTAATCCTCAAGTCCTGGTAAACGCCGAAACCGGACAAGTGCCCAAAACCAGTTGTCCGGTAAGGCGACTTATCAGGATCTAGCCAGGCAACCGGTCCAAAAGGGGGTTGTAAATCCTAGTGGTCCGCGTAAGATGGCATTAAATGAAGACCGCCTATTCTGCGCTGCGGCTGGTCGCCTTGCTTTGTGTGGCGATGATTTTACTTGCCGCTCTTGCTCAGCCCCTAGTTGGTCTACTCTTTCTCTTCTTAATCCCGTTTTGGTCCTTCCTTGCTGATGTCGTAAGTGTTTCTATACCCGTTGTTCGCAGGATATGCAACTCGCTTCCATTCTTAGCACTCCCCGCTTTCTCGCCTCGACCACCCCCGGCTAGGTAGTTCCTCTTAACATAAAGAGCCTTTTCGCGACGGCGCGAATCCACATTTTCCGCTAGTGGCGTGACTCAATCGCGGTCACGACCACTTCTGAAAACCCTCATTTCTCAGTGAGAGATAGATGTCATTCAGGAACATCCTTCGCAAAGTGTTCTTATGCAATGCGCTTGGAGGGCACTCGGTTCTCGGAGTTTGAATGAGCCAAGAGAAAATCGAGGAACTCCTGCACGCAATGAATCAAACGAGGGTCGAGGTGACCATTGGTGATGACGAGGAAAAGAACGACTCGAAATATTTAGAGAAGGCGTGAACGCCGAAGGGGGAGAAATGCTCAGGATTGTTTTTCGAAGCGCGCTTGTTTTCATCGCTCTGGTGCTTATCGGCGGACTGACATATCGCTTGGTTCGCCAACATCGAAACGCCAAAGCGCTAGCTACCCGCACGCCGAACCGGATCGAGGAAAGCATGTTCGTCAAGATCGGCGGCATCGATCAGTGGGTCCAGATCAGAGGTGAGAACCGCGACAACCCAGCCCTGCTCATCCTGCACGGCGGCCCGGGCTCTTCCTACGTGCCGTTCACTCTGACCATTCGTTCTTGGGAGAGGTATTTCACAGTGGTCCAGTGGGACCAACGCGGCTCCGGAAAAACCTATGGCCGGAATGACAGGACGAGAGGCGGTGATATGACCATCGACCGCATGGTGCAGGACGGCATCGAAGTGGCGGAGTTTATCCGCAAACGTCTGCACAAAAACCGGGTGATTCTGCTTGGCCATTCCTGGGGCACGATTCTGGGTGTCTCTATGGTCCAACGCCGGCCCGATTTGTTCTACGCCTATGTGGGAACGGGTCAAGTCGTAGACATGGAACAAAATGAAAAAGTCTCCTACGAAATGGTTTTGAAGAGGGCGCGTTCGAGCGGGGATGAAAAAGCGATTAAGAAGCTGGAAGATATCGGGCCACCACCTTACAGAGACTTGAGTAGGTGGTTTGTGAAGCAAAAATTGATCGCGGAAACAGCCCCTGCAATAGCTGATGGCCTCTTCCTTGAAGAAAAGTTTTACACCGCAGCTCTGTTTGCTCCTAACTACTCACTCAAGGATAGCTATGATTTCTTTGCGGCAACCTATTACTCTGGCACAACGCTAATGAAGGAACTTATGTCCTACGATGCGAGGCGCCTAGGCGTCAAGTTCGAGATCCCAATGTTCCTTTTCCAAGGCGAATCCGATGTGAATACGCCGACGAAGTTAGTCGAGGAGTATTTTTCCACCATCCAGGCCCCTGAAAAAGAACTGGTGTTGCTTAAAGACTGTGGCCATATGGCCGTATTCTCTAAGCCAGACGTCTTCCTCAACGAGCTCGTTGCCCGAATCCGTCCGCTATCCAACTGAGAATCATCTGTCCATATGAGGACTCATCAGCAGCCAGATTGACTCAGGTCCTGGTAAACGCGGTGGTCTCAATGGGTCGATGCAACACTCAGCTCGAACCCACCTTGCATTGAAAACAAAAGCTAAGATCGCTGGCTAGGTTAGATCAGTCGGAACACTACCCTGGCTAGGTTTTGACCGAGTACAGCCAAACAGATGAGTTCTTCCGGGGAAGCATTGTCGAATCAACGCATTGGATGGTGTTGCATCGACCGGTTGAGTTGGCAGCGGTTACCGGAGAAGTGGATTTCCAGCCAAAACCACTTGATGTCCGGTTTCACGACTTGAACGCAGATAGCGCGATTTTGATGTTTAGAATGTGTTTCATCCCAGTGCCTGATTCGCTCACGGTCCCGTTGGGCCTGGAACCGCCGATTCCCGCATGGTGTCTAATTCTCTAGTGAGGAACCAGCTTATTGCCGCGCTGTTGTGTGTTGTCATGGTCTCGCCGCTTGTATCTGGACAACAGAAAAATGACGACGGTATCAGACTGCACTGCAAACTCCTCGACGCGCACGCCACGAAAATTGTTCGGCCAACTTATCCCGAATTAGCAAGGGAGACACACGTCGAGGGAAGAGTCTCTTTGGCATGCATCATTGGGCGCGACGGCTCTGTATTGAAAATCGAGGTTAAAAAGGGGCACCCCCTACTCATCCAAGCGGCAATTGATGCGGTCGCGCAATGGAAGTTTAAGCCGCTCGTGTTGAATGGACAGGCTGTCGAGATGGATACGATAGTCAACATCGATTTCCAATTGCCAAAAAGTCAGAAGAAAGCCGATTCCACGAAGCCACGCGCCTGATTAATGCGCTAATCGGAAAAGTGAAGTCCTAGTACGGGTGTCCGGTAACACGACTACACAGGCAAGTGCTCCTCGGTTGGTCACCGACAACAGCACCCGAAGCGGTGTACACGATAGAGTGAGCATTTATCCTTGCATTTAATCCCATCAGTTCCATGCAAGTAATCGCGGGTGTACAAAAGTGAACAGACTCTTCCTGTTTCACGTTTTAGCCTGTGGGCTCTGTTAGAAATCAATGGGCCAAATCGGCAAGCAGAAACTTGGGATTGCCGGGGTTTTTGACTCTATTGCGTTCTCACAATTTGTGTCGAACCCCGCGACACTTGGAACCATCGCCGAATAGCCATGTATGAAACCTTCTTTGGACTGCGTGAAGAACCTTTTCGGCTCACATCCGACCCTAGATTTTTTCACCTCGCCGAGCCTCATGCGGCTGCGTTAACCACTCTTCTCGAAGCGGTCACCCGCCGCAAAGGCCTTATATTGGTTACTGGGCCGTGCGGAACGGGTAAGACCATGGTCGTTCATGCAACTCTGCATATACTTTCAGATCAAGCTAAAACCCGTCAGCCAATCTCTACGGCATTCGTTTTCAACCCAACGCTCAGCAGGGAAGAGTTTCTGGAAATGACCCTCGCGGAATTTGCCATCCCATGTACGGCGACAAGCAAACCGGCGAGACTAGCGGCCCTTCACCAGATGCTGCTAGAAAGACACACTCATGGCGGAACCTCGCTTCTCCTGATTGACGAGGCCCACCTCCTTACCGACGAACTTCTCGAAGAAATTCGATTGTTGAGTAACGCCGACACATACAAGGAGAAATTGCTGCAAATTGTTCTGTGTGGCCAGCCGGAACTGCTTACGTTGCTAAGCCGGCCGGAGTCGCGGGGGCTCCGGCAGAGAATCGCCAGCAGTTGTTCTCTCCGACCCCTCGTCTTCCAGGAATTCGAGGCTTACGTTGCCGAAAGACTCCATACTGCAGGATTCCGCGGGCCCACTTCTCCTTTCCCAACGCCGGTGCTCGAGGAGATTTTCCGGCGAACCGAAGGTGTTCCGCGCCTGATCAATCTGTTCTGCGACGCCTGCCTGACGATTGGCTGCAAAGGACAAAAGCTGCTGATTGATCTCGCTGTCGTGGAAGAAGCGGCTTCCGAACTTGGAAGGAACGAGTTGTACGTCGCACAACGCCCGGCCGCCGACAGCGCCAAGGCGGACCCGGTCTTTGCCCCTGACACGGCGGACGCCATGCGATCAATTATTGTAAATAGCTCGGCGCGCCCGTTCGCAACAGAAGAAGTAAATTTGCAGGAACTGTCTCGCGCCGCATCACCCGCTAAATTACCGGTATTTGTTGCAGTTGAGTGCCCCCCACTCAACGCAGGAATCAATACCTCTATTGCAGTTCGGGAGTGTGAAGCGATATCGACTTCCATGGAGAGTTCAAACGTATCTGTTTTTTTGAAAGATTTGAATCCTGCACCGCCTGTAGCGGAACAAAAACACAAAGAGAGCGCGTTGTATTTGGACATGATCACAGGCTCTTCTGGCCCCGCTGATCCCATCATCACCGAAAGAGAGTCGAATCCGGTGACAGTTTTAACTGCTCCTCCCCTTTCACGGGCTGGCTCGAGAACTCAGAACGAACCGCCATCAACGGCGCATAGTAACCGAATTCGCTCAACGAAGAAACCCGCACTCACCCTTGAAGCCATGAACCAGCTTCCCGTCAGTTCTCGCAGAACGTCAATTCTCGCGCTTCTTCTTTCGTGGAAATGGGGGAGCATCCTCTGGGTAAATCGTTTCTTGCTCTCGATTTCTTTGGCAAAATGGCGGCGCGTGTCCTTTTCAGTTCTTCGGAGAATTGGACAATCGGCCCTTTCGATTCGGCTATTGCCGCGGCGTTGGTGGTTTGACTTTAAACGTGATTGGAGTGCCATGATCGACGCTATGGCATTGCCGAAGATGAAAAGATCTTTTCTCCGCTGGCTACACCAGCCTATTCGTTGAGACTTTTGGCGACAAACAAAAACGATCCCCCTCGAAGCCCGTCGCGACCTCCATCAATAGAAAATATAAATTTACCGAGTCCGTTTGCAGATTTGGTAACAGACAGTCTCTGGTTTTCTGAAAAAATTGAGTTGTGGCGGTTGTTTGCGTACTGTCCAGAAAACAAGTAGTTCGTTTTGTGTCACCTCTGGCAGCGTCCCGGTGTTCCCTGCTCGAGCGCAATCCACATACCTGATAAACGCGGTGGTCTCAATGGGTCGACGCAACACTCAGGTCGAACCCACCTTGCATTGAAAACAAAAGCTAAAATCGCTGGCTGGGTTAGATCAGTCGGAACACTACCCTGGCTAGGTTTTGACCGAGTACTGC
>Ga0210403_10006037_pt1 | contig 10199 bp, 13 predicted proteins | sample IncBWC19MmetaG_FD_150863 | JGI IMG/M metagenome (GOLD analysis project Ga0210403, IMG submission 150863) | Forest soil microbial communities from Barre Woods Harvard Forest LTER site, Petersham, Massachusetts, United States - Inc-BW-C-19-M | ecosystem: Environmental > Terrestrial > Soil >... | reverse complement strand
AGTAGACTGTCAACAGGCCTACGATGATTTTCATTCGCTTGCTTTGCATACAGCCATTCCTCCTTCTAATCTTTGGATCAGACCGAAACCTGACATCCAGCCGTGCTTCGAAGGCATTCCCCAGTGCCCGACGGAGCAACGATTTCAAAGAGAACGTCGGATCAATAGACCAAGCGCAACCAACGGAACAGCCTCAGTTATGGCTACCAGTGGGAACTCTGTCCACTAGGGGAATCCCTAGTTCGCTCATCCTCTCCGGCCGGAGGAGAAAATGTTTAGTCACCTCCCGGTAAATTGGCAAACCGAACGCCTCACGCAAAGTACCAACGCGATTAACGAATCAATCGGGGCTCAGCTGGTAGCTGCGACCCTTCTACTGGCAGCTTTGCTGTTACTTTCCGGGTAGAGCGAATAAGGAGCTTGCGTGAGACGGCGTGGCATCTAAGCCGGTATAGAATTCAGCGATTTTAACCCAAGAATTGATACCGAGGAGAAGCATGGGACAGTGGAAGTCTGCTGCCGTGAAAACGATCATCAAACCGGATCGCGCCAGAGCGAGGGAGTACGAACGATTTTTTTCGGGAATGACGGTCTTGATTCTGGGAATAGTGTTTTTGGGCTCTGCAAAGGCCTATTTTCTGGCTGGGCCGTATGGCAGCCACGGATTTGCTCCGGAGAGACGGGGTCGCTCTCAAAGCCGATGATAAGACGTTAATTCTGATTTTTTTTCGCGTTCCGCGAACGATTCAATCCGGCGGCGCGCAAACGATTGATTCTGATCGCGACGATTACGCTCATGGAGGCGGCCATGAACCAAATTAGGACACCGACAGGAGCAGGTCAACTATCGGATCCGAACTGGTTTTGCTTAGCCGACTTACCGGGAGTTGACAACTAGCTGTCCGGTAGCTTTGGATCGAGGGAACAAAGAAAATAGTTTCTTAGGGGAGCGCAGAACGATTTTCCCGCGATGTTTGCGTATTGCACCGTTCTTCTGCCATTCGCTCACGATGCGAGTCGCGTTATAGAGATTTATATTAACTGAATCTGCCAATTCTTGATTGGTAACATTTATTTCAATCCCATCCGAGACGACCTCACCGATACTGGGCCCCAGCGCCACGAGTAAATTGGCAAGCCTCTCTTTTGCCGACTCGGATACTAATGCCGAGTGGGCAGCGATGTACCAAGAAACGTATTCAAAAGTCAAAAAGATTACATTCTCAAACAGTCGAGGGACGCGTTCTCCGAGAGCGATGATGGTTGGACCGTCCCAAGCGAGCACAACGCTATCCTGTACCGCTTCCGAGCTTGCGAGATATGGGTAAGGCCGGCGAGAGATCCCCGCAACGCCGAACGTTTCTCCTGGCTTTATCCATAGCAGGATGAGTTTTTTCCCAGTGGGGGTTATGTAGAAAAAACGCCCTCGGCCTTTCCACATCAACAGAAAATAATCCGAAGAATCGCCCTGGTACGTCATTACAGACTTGGCGGGAAACCGGCGACGGCGCGCCGCCGATAAGATCAAATCGATTTCCTGCGGTTTCAGGCCCCACAATATATCGACGTTAGGGGGACGGTTAGCAGGGCGAAATTCCAAAGAGGTCATGTTCTCTCCGCAAGTGGCTGAATGCTTTTGCAATTTGTAAGTTCCTGCAGATCTTTTTTTGAACCCCGCGTCACCTGACGACGAAAAGCAACCACGGCGTTCCGATCACCAGAAACACCAACAGACAGAAAACCGTGGTCAGTAAGCCCAGTCGGTAGAGCTCAACCTGGGTAAGATAGCCGCTCCCGACGAAGATGACGTTTTGGCTTCCTCCCTGTGGAGTGATCGTCGAGAAGTAACTGCTGGCAAAGAGCAGGGCGAAAGCCATTAAGGGTGCGGGGACGCCGGTCTTCACGCCGACGCCTAGGAAGACATCAAAGAGAGCCAAAATCTGCGCCGACTGGCTGACGAACATGTAGTGCATCAATACGTAGAGCCCGAGAAGGACGACGTATGCAACGGGCCAGGTTATGCCTCCGAGCAGCGATGTCAATCGCCCTCCGACGTAGCCCATGAAGCCGAGCTCATTGAGCTGACCGCTTAATGCAAACAGCACTGCGAGCCAGATAAAGGTGACCAGGGTGCCTCCCTGCAGGTTGATATCCTCGAGCGTGAGGATATTGGTTGCCAGGAGCGCGCCGAGGCCTGCAAAGGCCACAGCAGCGAGGCTCAAGTTCAGTTTCCCCGCTAGCACCCATCCTGTCACCATGAATGCGAAAGCCACCGAAACGATCCACTCGTCCCGCGTGAGTAGTCCCATGGTGCGTAGGGCGTCGCGTGCGGCCTTCGGCGCGTCGGGGGTCTTGGTCACCCCCGGTGGAAACAGTTTGTAAAGGATGAGAGGAAGCAAAGCGATCATCGTCAATACCGGAGTGGATGCCGCAAAGATCCACGAGCCGAAGCTGATCTTCACACCATAGTGCTCCGCCAACGAGACGGCGATTGGATTGCCGGAGGTTGCGGTGAGCCAGAGCGCCGAGGAGACGCTGAGGCTGGCCATTCCGCAGAACATCAGGTAGCCGCCCATCCGGCGGTTCTTCTCATTGTCCGGCATGGACACGGAACTCTGGGCAACGGAGAGTACGATGGGGTAAAGAACGCCGCCACGCGCTGTATTGCTCGGAAACGCCGGTGCGATCATGGCATCGGTAAGAAAAATGCTATAGCCCAACCCGAGCGTGGATCGCCCGAATATACTTACAACAAAGAGGCTGATACGCCGTCCGAGTCCCGATTTCACTACCGCGTTGGCGACGAGGAAGGCGACGACAACGAGGAGCACGCTCGAGTTGGCAAACCCGGCAAAGGCCTTGCCGGGATCGACTGTGCGAGTTAGCACCGCAGCCGATACCGCCAGCAGCGAAGCCGTCAAGAGTGGAAATGCAGTCAGAATGACAGCGAAGATAGCCGCCGCAAATATGGCAAACAGATGCCAAGCCTCCCTCGTCAACCCAGCTGGTATCGGCGAGAACCAAATGCCGAACGCCAGGGCGAAGGAGAGGGCTTGTTTGAGCAGATTGCGGAATCTGGCAGTCGTTGCATTCATTGGCTGTGCTCTCTGCCGTGCGTTGCATCCGCCGAGGCTAATCGCACCTGGCCCTTAAGATCGACGGACCGCCCACTTACGCTGCCATCCTCGGACTCAACAACATACCGCCACTGAAAGGAATACTCCCCGGTCAGATCAGCGTAACGGCCCGTCCCTCCTAGGAATGTCCCTGCAATGCGGTTCCCGGTGGCCAAGAATTCACCTTTCAATTCGCTGTAAACTTTATCTCCACGCTCGTCAGTCCAGACACACCGCCCCTGCATGCCCGCGAGATTATCGGAGAAGCCTATCGCCCTCGCCTGGAATCCGACTCCTAGTCCACGATCACCGGTGAGAAGCAGCGACCCGGTTAAATCAAAGATTGAGGCGCGATGATTCATCCCAAGGTTGATCGTCTGCCGCGTACCTGAGGCGGACCAAGAACCTTCGAAGGTGTGCCACTCGCCTGGCGAAGCTGTCCAAGGAGCAGGGGTCGTCGGTTGGCTGCATGCGACAGCAAACAGCAGCGCAGCAAGGGTCAACCAACGTTGTCCAAGCAAGATCGGGGCTACTCGAGATAACACTTCCGCATCTCCTTAGAATAAGACCATGGCTCCTGGCGCGCGTCCGGCGGGATACAAGCCGCACACGATCACCAGCGCGGCAGTCATTCGTGAGCCAGGAATCTAGCACTTTCTTAGGCAACCTCTTTTCTTCCTCGTTGTCGCTGCTTCCGGGATGCTCATGTTGGTAGCCCTACTGGCAAATATGACAGGTGGTCGGCTGCCTAGTGCCCGGTAAGTCGGATAGTCGGAAACTAGGCTTTGCAGGTGGGCCGGAACGGTGTGGTCCAAATAGATGTTGATAAATCCCCTTCGGATGCAACCGTTAACGTTCAACGACTCTCTTCGTGAGTGCCGGCCTTGTGCCAGTCGATTATGTTGACGAGCTTCCAGGGATTTTGGCGGAGCTGGAATTCTAGCTGTCCTTCTTTGTTGATAATTAACTGTGCCGCAGGATAGAGCACGCCAGAGCTCTTGTCCTTGTCGGAGTCGTTTATCTCGATCTCGCCTGCTGTCAAGTTGTAAGCTGTGCTTTGGGTGTTATAGTAATGTTCACCGAATCTGAGCAGACGGTTCGTCACGAACCGAATCTTGCGGCCGGTTTCCGTGGGGATCAGGCGAATGTAACTGAGGTCGTAGCCAATTGTGCCGGTGATGGCAATGCGACCCACGGACTTCATCTTGGTAAGCGCATTCACCAAGCCCTCATTCTGGCCTTGCTTAAAGGCATCGACGAGGATAGCTCGATCCTCGTCCGTGGAGAAATCGTAGATGGTCACCTTCACGCTGATTACTCTGCCCATCTGAGTGCTAGTTCCCATGGCAGTCGCGTCGATAACCTCCTCACCCCTGTCATCTGCAGAAAGATCGAGAGTGGCCGCCGCCAACAAAACGATTACGAGAAGAGAACTGCCGTAGCCGAATTTGCGAAGTCTGGATTTGCCCGGGTTGCACTGTGTCATTGCTTTTCTCCAGTTTGCTCTACGCTTACCCAAGAGAGAAACTCTAACGGTTCTTCCCGTAAGTGGTCGACTTGAGCTGATCACTCTCAAAATTCCAAAAGATCACACTTTGCCCTGGGGTTCGCGAACTCTTGCCTCTACCGCATCAGTCACCTCTACGCACATTGAACTGGCACATAATCTTGTCCTCTCTTGAATTTGATTATTTGATTTTCAAAACTCCGGGCAAAGCCTAACTTCTGAAACAATCCTAGGTCTAGCTCAATACCCACACAACTAGGGAAATCCCTGGGAAGCAAGTGAGGGCGTGAGGTGCTGCCGGGCGCTCATTTGTGCTAAAACCCACGCTAAGGAATCTCGGCAGTAATCATGACAGGACTACCATCGCCACTTCTCCGAACATGATCATTTTCGGGAACGATATCGAGTTTTTTGGATGCCTTAATAACGACAGTCCGTCCACCTCCCAACGGACAAGCAACCGTGTTTCCATCATCCGAGACATCGAGCACCACAGGTTCCTGCGCGCCTTGTATACAGGGTGTCAGCCGAATATGGCCTGAATATGTATCGGCTACCTCCACGGTATCTTGCGTAACCGGGTGTTTGGCGCAAGAAACCAGCAAAAGAGAAATAACCAGGACGATACGGAGTGAAGATTTCATCGAAGACGCTCTTTTCAAAACTACAGCTGCTTCGAATGTCTGTCCAGGCGGCGCGTAGGGTGCAGCGTTCCCAGCCCTGGGCACTGCATCCCACGCGACACCCATCGCAGGAGGGGAGTCCCCCCACGCCGCAAGAGTTACTCCGTCCCGAGCGCATTGGAACTAGGGATTTCCCTAAGTGTTTGAGAAAGGACCATGTCCAAGAATTAAATACACGTAAGCGGTCAGTGGCTCATGGTGCGTGAAGGCAGTGAATTCGAGGAGGAAGTCCAATGGCAAAGACAAAAAAGTGATCGAGCAAAGTTCGGTGCGCCCGAGACGAAATATTAGGATGCGAGGGTGTGCGTGACTGGAAAGGCCGCGAGTTATCGAGGGGAGGCCGAGGATATAGCGACGGGGCCAAGCCAATAGTGCAGCAGGAGTAAACGAGACGTTGGTTAGGGGAAGACGTGGATTGGATTGAAATTCTTTCCTATGGCGTGTCGGGAGCAGTTGGGGCCGTAATCGGCTATCTGATTGTTGGCGACAAGAAAGAACGCCGAGGTGTGTACACCATCGTGACGATAGCTGCGATGTATGCTGTCCACGCGCTTGCTGTGCAATTTGTACTTCCGAGCGTGTACGATTGGGGAGCTGACCGTGAGCTACGAAGCAATCCACTCTATTCCGAGATTGCGGACAGTGATCCAGAAACGTACAAGAAGTCAAAGGCAACTCTGCTTGACGGACTGAAAAAGGGAGAACCGAAAGAAGTCATCGAGCGCCAAGTAGCCTCCATCATAGAGAGCACATTGCCGCAATACATCCCAAACGCCTCCGATGACTCTGTAAATGCGTTCGTCTCCTTGGCTGCTCGGGATGCGAAGGATTTGAATCTCATCAACCCGGACGCTTGTTATCAACTCTTGTTTCCACGGAAGTTCAGTTCTCCTAACTCGACGAGGCTGGATGATGCGGCAACAAATAAAACGCTCGCCGCAATGGCCGCCGTTCTCCATTCAGCAACTCACAATCCGCAGCCCCCTCCCGACGTAAAAGAAAGCGAACAGCTTTTGGAGCCTATCAGGAACGAACTTGCTAAAAAATATGGTTCGGATCTCCTCCTCGTGCAAGGCACAGCAAAGGACAGCGCGGAAAGGGGGAAGGTTTGCAACATCGCGATTGATCTATACGAGGGAATTCTAAGTTTGCCTCCGAAGGAAAGCAGCGAGGTCTTGCGTGACCTTCTTTCCAGTAAGTGAACATAGATGGAGGTCTGGGGATTGAGAAATTGTCGCTTTGCGACCACGAACTTGACGCTTGATCGAAAGAAAGCGAATGCGCGAGCTCTCGATTTAGCGCCTATCGAAGATCCGGCCCTGTCTCTCGCACGCGAGCTGCAAATCTTTCCATGTTCATTCCCTGAAGCCTTACAAGAAAAGCATTCGAACCAGTCTTCCTCTTCCATCGCGCTTTGGTTTGTTTCCTTGCACGCTTTCCGCCGACCATGCGGCGGCACCTCCCGTTTGCGAGCCAGACCGTATGGGCGTTGCATCAGGCCACCGGACACGTCCACGTGCTGCTTAGCCTTACCATCGTGACGATCGGTTAAGATAGCTGAGGGGGGAAACTACCATCCTCGCTCTTGCTATTCAATAGGGAGCTCTAGAGCCTCGGCTCGTCATGATGAGCGAAAAATCTCCGCGGCTTTCGTCGGTGTTATGCGACGCTTTAAATACTCAGGCTCATTCCACGGAAGTTTGAGGGATTTTCCGGCGATTACGTCTGATTCGAGCCGTGCGACTAAACCGATTGGGTTACACCAGCCCGCGTTCAGACCTTACCTCCCTGTACGGTGTGTCTGTCGACCGCTGTGCGGCCTACGTATTCGCCGGACGGAACAAAGATTGCCTTTGAATCCAATCGCTCTTTGAACGGAAGCGACACGATCTCTCCAAATAATACGCTGAATATACGGGTCATGAACGCCGACAGCTCAAGCCCTACCGCCGTGACCAAGCTGACTGCCAATCGGGCAAACGGTTTCGCCCCTGTAATCTGGTCCGCGAACAGTACCCAGATCGTGTTCGATTCCAGCCGCGCGCTGGACGGAACCGATGGCGCTAATTCCAACGGAACTGTCAACATTCTGGATCATCAACGCGGACGGCACTGGCGCTATGCCGCTGACAAACCTTACCGCGGCCGGAGCAGACAGCTTCTTGCGTCTAACGGACTGATGGCGGAGCCTGCCATGGACGGAAGGAGTCTAAATAGCAATGTAACCACCGCAGTTTAGCACCCATCCGAATGAGGATACTGTTACCGGGTTCGCACATGAGTGTGTTACAGGATCCCGCGGACGCCGGGTGCTGGCGTGTCTACGTGCCCATAGGGGTTAAGCTGTAACACCGCGCAAGATCATTAATATTCGCGCGCAAAGCAGCCCAGTATCGTTCCGCCTGAGTGCCGTAATTCCCCTTAACCATGACCTGATTGACGCTTCGCGCGCTGTCCATGACCTGCTCCATTTGCACTTTTGTTTCGAGATAATTCGACGTCGGGTCGAACTTGCGGCGAAGACGGTTTGTCGTGCGATTCAAGTCGTCCATAGCATTTTCGAGGTCGTCTTTTGTTTGCCTGCCTTGGTTCGCACGAGTGTCTGTGTTCGCTGAATTCGAACCCTGGCGGCGCGTTGTTGCTCCGCTGCTCTTAGCCGAGTCGGCGCGGTTCTTAGCGTCTTGTCCGCGATTTTCGAGATAGTTGCGAAATTGGTCCACACCGTCTTCCACTTTGCGGATGCGGTCTCCAACCTGCGCCTTTGTAAACGGATTTGTCTGACCGTGCGCCGTAGTGAATAGGCCGACTGTGGCAAATATTGTCATCCACTTAAATACATTTCGCGTCGCGCAGTTCATGTCGTACATCCGGATGCATTCCCGCTCTGCCAGGGGAGTGTCGCTTCCCAAAGATTAATCACAAATAACTGACTCATCTAACGAGGGCCGCTAGCGACCACCGCCCAAAGGAGGTCAGCAAATTAGTCACGTCCGATACGCACTTTATGGCAGGGCATCGCTCGCGCGTAACTAGGGTTTTCCCTAGTGGCGTCACCTTTAGCGAGCAGGTTTACTTCGTCTTTGGGAACATGACAGCCGCGTGGGAGGAAAACTACGATGCGTCGCTTAATTTTCGGTGGCCTTCTGATCGCTGTTTTGGGACTGGTCTCGGCAAGTCGAGCACAGGCGGACGGTGTCGACACCTTCACGTACACCTTCAACGGCAACACATTTGTCTGGCAGTTGCCGTCTTCGCCGACGATCGGGGCGGGGGACTTCGTACTCGGCGGTAATTTTGCGATTCTCGATGTGCCGTATTCTGAAAACGGCGTGGCCCAGACCCCATCCGAGTTTGACTTCTTTTCTTCTTCTAGTGCTGAAGGCGGAGGGTTCGAGATCATCACGCCCAGTCTTACGTCTCCTGCAAATACGTTTGGCGCACAACTATATAGCGGTATGGAGAATGCCCCAACGTTTGTACCAGCCACCTACGACCTGAACAATGGCAGTACCACAGGCCCGTTAGGGACTCTGGTTATCTCCACCTCCTCCGTCTCCATCCCTGAACCCAGCAGCTTAATTCTGATGGGCGGCGGGTTGCTCTTTTTGGTTGGCTTCGCGCGCAAGAAAATCCTCGCGTAGCCACTGCTCTCAGCCTTTCCCCGCCGGAGGCGGCCCGGTCGATTCTCTGCACCCTGTGAAACGCCCCAGTCAAGAAGTCGGGTGATAGAAACCGTCTACGAGATGGGGAAAATCTTTTGTAGAGCTTCCCGACGCGAAGCGATTTCTGCGAATTCGTGGTCTCAGAACGGGACACTTCCCGGATAGAAGAGCTGTTCTGCAAAGATCGCGTGGTTTAAGCCGTTGAAGTTGAAAGGAAATGACGGAGCACGAACCACATCGAAATTCAATCGAGTATCTCTCGAGAGATAAATTTCACCACATCGTATCTGCAGGGCAAGGTTCGCGGTTTCGCCTTAAGGGAACAGTTCCGCAGTCGCGAGAGAACTCAAGCCCCCGTTTTGGTTGTTGATGCCTCCGCTGATGAGAACCTGGCCGTTCGTCGACAAAGTGGCCGTGTGCTCAGAGCGCTCGGTTTCCATATTCCCCGCGGACGTGAAACTTCCGCTGGCAGGATCGAACAATTCTGCTGAGGATAGGGCCACGTTTCCTTCGAATCCGCCGGTCACTAGGACTTTGCCGTCAACCAGCCTCGTTGCCGTATGGAATTCACGTGGTGACAGCATGCTCCCTGTGAGCGCGAAAGTGCCGGTTACAGGGTCGAAAAGTTCCGCCGTCGCCGCAACACCCTCTGAAGTTGCTCCTCCCGTCACGAGAACCGCACCGCTCGTCAGCAAGGTCGCCGCATGTGCTGAGCGTTCGACAGACATGCTTCCCGTAAGCGCAAAAGTGTTGGTAGCAGGATCGAATAGCTCCGCCGACGAAGTGCCCACACCAGTGCGATCATGATCATTGCAAATTCCTCCCGCCACCAGGACTCTTCCGCCGTTCAAAAGAGTGGCCGAGAAGAAGAACCGGCCGACGCTCATGCTTCCGGTCGGTGTGAATTCTTCTGTGGTAGGGTCGAAAACCTCCGCTGAAGAAGAGGAGCCGCCGACACTAGCTCCCCCTGCCAGGAGTACCTTCCCGTTTTCGAGCAGCGTTGCTCTATGACCACTGCGCTCGGTAGTCATCATGTTTCCGATAAGCGTGAAGAGCCCCGTGGCCGGATCGTATAGTTCCGCGGTAGTGTAGATAGTGCCATATCTGTTGTCTCCGCCAGCGACGAGGACCTTGCCGTTGCCAAGCAATGTTGCCGTGTGGAAGACGCGCGGGACGCTCATGCTCCCTGTCGAAGTAAATTCTCCAGTCGCCGGATCGTATAACTCCGCCG
>Ga0210403_10006034_pt1 | contig 10201 bp, 11 predicted proteins | sample IncBWC19MmetaG_FD_150863 | JGI IMG/M metagenome (GOLD analysis project Ga0210403, IMG submission 150863) | Forest soil microbial communities from Barre Woods Harvard Forest LTER site, Petersham, Massachusetts, United States - Inc-BW-C-19-M | ecosystem: Environmental > Terrestrial > Soil >... | reverse complement strand
AAATCACGTTCCATCGCCAGCGTTGGATTGTCGGCTTTGGCATGAAACGGAGCGAGGAAAATACCGCTGCGGAGAGGCGTATTCATCGGTCCTCCTGATGGTTTTTGCCGGCGGTCGATTACCGCCGATTGGGCTTGAGCATGTGTGACTGAGGCAGTCAGCTGTTCGCGAAGGCTATCAGGTCTGCTGGTCGGGAGCTCGGATATCCATGTCACCGTCCCTCAAATTCTTCTTAATGGCCCCAATCCGCTTGGCTGCAGAATGAGGTGTGCCGGCAATTCGTTCTCGGCGATGCGCCGGCCACAATACCAATAGAGAACTTATCGGCCGCGATGGCGCTTGTCAGCCTCGATAGTCCGCTCCGGGTCCAAACCCGGAAGTCGGCCCGCTTGAACGGCATGTCCGTTCTACCACCAACAGCAGACGTCGCGACATCCGAACGAAGAGGCCGCCATCTGAGATGGCCTGATAAGTTTCTTGATGCGATTTTTGGTTATTTTGCCCAAGCGTATTTTACCGCCAGGCTGCTGCAATACCATGTGACTTCAGGGGGTCTCCAACCAACCAACAGTCCGGACTCCCTGCACTCGATGTAGGATTTGAAGTTGCCTACGTTTCTGCATGTTAACGACAGCGCTGGCCAACCGAACCCGCTGCATCCATTCCAGGGGTGGTTGCCGGACCTGAAGCTCGTCTGGCAACCGTCGACGCAGCTGCCGGTGATCCTCGCAAGCCTGGCAAGCTTCGCGGAATCCGAGTCCGGCGCCGCCGATGCCGCTTGAGTGGCCGGTGATGCCGCTTGAGTGACCGGCGATGTGTGGCGGGATACTGTGTGAGTCACCGCGCTTCGCTTCGGCCTCGCGACTTGCTTCGGCGCTTCGACCGTGACGCTTGGAAGCGAGGCGGCGGAGCCTGTTGATGTCTGCGACATTGCCGGGCCGCTTAGGCCGCAAAAGAGTTCAATCGACAGGATAGCGACGGCCGGACTCACAACGAAGAGTGACGAAAACCTCATGGCCCATGTCCTCCCAAAACCGGGACGGGCATGCCATCCCCCGATGCGCACGGTAGCACATCTGGCAGAATCGGCCCGCTTGAACGGCATGTCCGTTCTACCCCAACGGCAGACGTCGTCGGACCACCGCGGCATGCCCGGGTTGTGCCAGCAGCGGAAGTGACCACCACTCGATCACTTCCTTAGAACAACCACCGTTGTCCCGCTGATTGCGGGAAAAACGTTGGGATGCCGAGGGCTTGTGATGGCGTTGATCTGTATCAAGCTTACCCGCCGCTGAAGCGTCCAGGGACGGTGGTTCGGGCTGTTTGCGCACCCTATGCGGCGGCTCATTCCCTCTCCTCGATCAGGGCTGATCATCATGCAATCCTCCCGGCCTTACGAGCCCAGTCGGCGCCTAGTTCTAGGCGCACTCGCAGCACTGCCCGCATTCTCCGTGCCACTCGTTGCCAGTGCCCAGGCACAAACTACGACCGCGCAAGCACCGCTTCCCGCAGCGGCGGGGTTTTCGTTCGCTGCGGTCGGCGATACCCGACCGATGATGTATCTGCCGCTGAAGGAAGGCCAGCCGGACCTCAGCAAGTTCTTCGTCGAGATGTTCGGCTTGGTCATGCCGGAAAAGGTTGCCGAGGCCGTCGTAGCGAAGGATGTGAAGATGATCTTCGATCCGGTCACAAAGGACCTGATCAAGGTAGTCATGCCGTTCGCGTCCAAGACGGAAGTCATGACCCTGACGGTGGATAAAGGTTGGGTTACCGAGGCATCCGTTGAAGACGTGAAACTGCTTCCCGGAGTGCATCGAACGATGTTCCGGCTTCAGGGCGGCGAATGGGTGACCCGTGAAATCGTCAGGGACGTTCAATCCGGTCGCGCCAAATTTGTGGTCAATAGCGGCGACGCTGTATGGTGGGGCAATCAGGGCTTGACCGTGAGTGACAGCCCATACTGGAAGCGCGTGAACGAAACAATGTTGAAGAAGCTACCCGCGCCAGACGACGAGATGCGCGCAGCCGGTCTGGATGGGCGATTTTTCATGAGTGTAGGTAATCATGAAGTGTGGGCTGATCCGAAGATTGAGGGCGTTCTTTCGGCGTTGCCCTATCTGAAGAAGTTCGGCGTCACACCGGAAAACCTCATTTACAAATTCGACTTCAAAGGCACGCGCTTCATCTATCTCTGGAGCGGCAAGTACGACTACCGTTCGCCGTCACAGTGGGACGCTGATCGGCCAAAGTATGCCGAGCAATTGTCACAGCTTCAAAAGTGGATGGACGAGGCCAAGGCCAATGGCATTGGCAAGGCCTTTGTCGTCTTTCATTATCCCGTTTTTGCGCGATCGGGCCTTGGCCCTATCCCGGCTCCCGATAATCCGCACAAGTTGATTGCATCGTATGCCAGGGACATGGAGGTGGTCGTGTTGAACGGGCACGTCCACACCACCGAAATCTACGATGTAGATGGGGTAAAATACCTGATGCTGGGCGGTGGCGGCGCTGAACAGGACCCCATCCTTCCCGGTCGCACGAGCATCAAGCTGCCCGCCGACTATCCGCCGGACCTCTACTGGAAGGGCCAGCCTCCCAAGGAGGAGTACAACTACGTCCTTGTCGACGTCGAACCCGGCCAGAAGACGAAGTTCACCCTCAATCGCTTCCGGCCATGGTCGGCAGAGCCATTCGGAACTGAAGAACTCTTCATGTGACAGGGAGCTGGCGTTAGCGGGAGTGAGGTTCTGGCGACAATTCTCCTGATCATTCACGGCTTGGTCGCGGTGGCACTGCTAGGCGCGGTAACACACCAGACTTTGGCGGCATGGGCATCGGCGGACGCCCGACCCGGTTCGTTCTTCGGCCGCTTTCGTTCCGTGCCGTCGGCCTCGTTCGCTAACGCCGTGGTCGTTCTATATGCAGCCTCCACGCTGCTAGGCGGGATCGTGTACCTTTACTTCCGTGTGGACGTGCGACCCGAGTTAGAGCGCGCGGGTCACTGGCATGTCCTCGGCTTCTTCGACCTCAAGGAGCACTTCGCGGCCATCGGGCTTGCCCTCCTACCCGCTTACCTGGTTTGTTGGCGTCGGCCGCATGCCGATGAGCCTGCTCAAACGCGTACAGCGCTCACTTCGATCCTTGCCTTCATCGTCTGGTGGAGTTTTCTGACCGGTCACGTCGCCAACAACATCATGGGTTTCGGCTCATGACGTCATCCGACCGGTTTGGCCGCTTTGCATTTGCGTTCGGGCCGACATTCGCGGTTCTCTACGTGGTCGCCGTCGCAAAGGATTTGGCTCTGTTCACTGTTTTCCCGTCGCTCGGCATCGTGCTTGCAGGTACGCTTCACTCACGAGACGTCGCCGACCCCGCGATGGGGTTTCTGGCTCCTGCGATGTACTGGTACGGATGGGCGGCGACGGCTGCACTCGGAGCACTGACGGCGGGCCTTGTTGCCGCGTCGTTACCCGGACGTTCGGTACGACACTTCTGGTCGGGATGGGTGTGGCTAATTCCTGCGCTCTCGATGATCGCGTGCGTCTATCTCACTCTGCCTTGGTTTTGGCTCTGACTTGGGTCCGACTTCCGCAATGGGTCGATGCTGTCGAAAAAGCCCCAAACTGCTTTGCCCAATTTCCCGCCGGAAGACGAAACAAGCGACGATTCCTCGTCGATATCGTTCCGATACCGGACATGCAGGTCGTTCATGAAGATGAATGGGAACTCGACGAGATTTTTCGCATTTGTTCGCCCGGGTAACCCTTGCGCGCCGGATTCGCCGAGCGCACGATTACCACGTCAAGCGCTTTCACAGGAACTTACGGAGGGATGCGACCATGCCACGGGTCAAGCGAGGTTCGAAGCAGAAACGCACAACCAAACCTGCCGCCTTGGCGGTGCTGGGTGCCGCCGGACTGAGTCTTTCGCTGGTGGGCAGCGCATCCGCATCCACAATGCCTACTGCTGATATCCCGCAATCTGACCAGACCTCGCCCAATCAGCGCTTCGTTCTTGGCGAAGAGGAAATGGCCGACGTCAGTCTCGCGACGTTCCATCTCTTCGATAGGGAAAACGTCGGCAGCGGCGTGCAGATAGCCCGTGGATGCGGTGGTTGCGGCGGCTGCCATGGGTGCGGCGGCGGCTGCCGAGGTTGCGGCGGCGGCGGGTTCGGCGGCTGCCGTGGTTGCGGTGGCTGCCGTGGTTGCGGCGGCGGGTTCGGTGGCTTCGGGTTCGGTGGCTGCGGGATCGGGATCGGGATCGGTGGCTGCGTGGGCTGTGTGGCTTGCGCGGGCTGCGTGGGTTGCGCGGGCTGCTGCCTGTCCTGGGGAGCGTGCCGCTTGTGCTAGAGGGAAGGACAGGAATTCGGAAAATCAGCGCGTGACGGCCAAATCAGTTCAGACCTGCCCGCGCAAATCGCGTTGAAGGATTGCCGAAAATCGCGGGATCGCGCAAACGCGCCGGCTCTCTTTATTTGTCTACTCATGGTTCTCAAGCGCGCCCTCGATCACATGGGTCTGTTCGAGCGCAGTGTGCTCGTGTAGTGGCACAATGGCGCCCGGTTCGAGCTTGAAAAAGCTGTGCTGACGTGGGCAACCCGAGGCCAATTACCAGGTTGCGGTAAAGGCCCGCTGTAATTCGGCGGGAGCCGTAACTCCACTGGCGATCAGTAGTTGAGTGAGAACGCGCGCCTTCTGGGGACTCAGGTCCTCGGAAACAACAAAGCCGTTCTTGTCATCATCGACCTCGACATTTCGAGTGACGAAGCCAGATCGAACCCGAGTGGAACGAACGACGATGATACCCTTCTTCGCAGCCATTTCGAGCGCATCGAGGGCTTGCTTCGATGTGTTCCCATCGCCGACGCCGGCCAACACGATGCCTTTTGCACCGTGCGAAATAGCGTCCTCGATCGGAACGGCGTCCATGTTGGCGTGCGAGTATACAATTTCGACGCGGGGTAGCTGCTCGTTTGTCGGCAGCTCATATGTCATGCGCTTCAGACCAGAAACCTGCGCCATGAAACGAATACCGCCGGCACTATCGACATAGCCGATTGGTCCGCCGTTGGGAGAATTGAACGTCTCGATGCTGGTGGTGTTGGTCTTGGTAACCGAACGAGCCCCCTCAATTTTGTCGTTCAGTACGGCCATGACCCCACGCCCGCGAGAACGGGGATCTGCTGCGACCTGGACTGCTTCGTACAGATTGCCGGGGCCATCTGCGCTAACCGCCGTGGCGGGACGCATCGAACCCACGATGACCACAGGCTTGTCACCATGAAGCACGTTGTCTAGAAAAAACGCGGTCTCTTCCAGAGTATCCGTGCCATGGGTCACTACGACTCCATCGGCTTCGTTCTTGTCGACGGCCTGTTGAATACGACGAGCCAGCGCAAACCAGACTTTGTCGTTCATATCCTGCGATCCGATCGACGAAATCTGTTCCGCGCTGAGGCTCGCCAGCTCGCCCAGGCCCGGGACAGACTGGACCAGTTGTTCTCCCGTTATCTGGCCGGATTTGTACGCACCCGTTGCACGGGGGTCTGCCTGACCTGCGATTGTCCCTCCCGTCGCGAGCACGAGAATACGTGGTAGATTTGTGGTCCTCCCCACATCCTTGCCCGCTTCTGCGCCCTGCGCCCCCGTATTGATCGCGCATGACCAGAGCGCGAAGGTGATCACCGGGATGGACAGCATCGATATCGAGCTTTGCCAGCGGCCCGCTGGTCTGGCGGTGTCCTTCCTCATCGAATTGATCTCCCGTTTCCGCAGCCAATCAATGCTCGATACGGCTCACGCTTTTCCTCTTTCGACAGTTCCTCGGCAAGCAGCCGCGCCGGCATCGCATGGCTTTTCTCGTCGCGCGAAGGATCACGTTCGCCTGCATCGCCCACGATGTTCATTTTAGTCGTCGAGCAGCTTGATCTACGTCAATGCCTTCCGGCGACCTTCGCTGATGGATCCCGCTCAGTTGGGCATGGTGCCGCCCAATGTCTTCGCTGCGCTGTCGGGGGCGCAGTTCATCAGCATCGTTTTTTCCGCGTTCTGCCTGGACCGGCGCCCGGCGTCGTCAAGTCCTCCGGTGCTGACGATACGCTGCGGATCCTGAACGCCCTCTACGAGGCATTTGCGACCATCTTCCACTGGGTGCTGATCCCGCTGCAACCGGCTTATCTCCTCATCCTGAGGAGCGGCCACTTGGCCGCGTCTCAAAGGATGAGGCCACCATCGGGGCCTCATGGTTCTCCCGGCGATGCGAAGCATCGTCCGGGAGACGGCGCGCTCTCTTTTGGCGCCGTTCGCGACGGCCTCGCTGCGCTCGGCCTGCTCGGGCGCGCGCGCCTCCTCACCATGAGGGTTTTTGACGCAGCAAGATCGCCAAGCGGCTCTGCGTTCTTACGGCTGCGCCAGATGCCAGGCGCCGTTGAGGAAGCCATCGCCGGTGATGTCGCCGGGCTTCTGGTCCTTGGCGAAGGTGTAGAGCGGCTTGCCCTTGTAGGCCCACTGCTTGGAGCCATCGTCGCGCGTGATGATGCTGTAGCCGCCGTCGGCCTTGTCGCTCGCTTCGGCCTTCAGCACCGGCCAGTTGGTCACGCACGGTCCGTTGCAGGCCGACTTGCCCTCGGAATCCTTGTCGAAGGTGTAGAGGGCCATGCCCTTGGCATCGGTCAGCACGGCGCCCTTGGCGGTCGTGGCCTGCTTGGTCGGCGGCGCCGCGAAGGCCGCTGATGCAAACGCGAACGACACCGCGGCGGCGAGTGTAAGAGCTCTGTTCTTCATCGTTGTCTCCTGTGAAGCAATTGCCTTGCACAGGTGAGACGCATGACGGTGCATTCTATTCCGCCGCACGCACGCGGGATTTTTTTCGCCTCCGAGGGGAATAATTCGCAGGAGGAATGTCGCACCGCCGGCGCTTAGCGCCGGATCAGGACGACGCCGCCAATGAGCAGAAATACTCCGATTGCGCGCGGCAGGTCGAGCGGGCGTTGCCCGAGACCAAGCCATCCGAAATGATCCAGCGTCACCGACGCCAGCATCTGGCCGGCGACCAGAAGCGCGATAAAGGTGGCGGCGCCGAGCTTGGGGACCAAGAGGATGGCCAAGGCGATGTAGATCGCGCCGAACAGACCGCCGCTCCAGGCCCACCACGGAATGCGCGCGAGAACGGCGGTCGGCGGAATCGGATCGTTCGTGGCCAGCGCGAGCAAGGCCATGCACACGAGGCCCGTGAAGTAACTGGTGAAGCCGGACCATACGGCAGAACCCAAGGCCGCCCGCAAATTAGCGTTCAATGCCTGCTGCACGACGATGGAAATTCCTGCCGCAACGGCGAGGAAGAGAGAAAAGGCTGCACTGAGCATCTTGCACCTGGAAAATGGACGATGCTCGCGGCCTACCACGCCGGGCTGCGGGAGCAAACTTCGGCATGCGGTCGCAGTAGGTAGCCCGCATGAGCGCAGCGACATGCGGGGCTACCTGAGCCGCGTCCGGCAGCTCAATCCGACTCACTCACCCGCCGGTACCTGAAGTCGCAATGGCTCGCGCCCTGCATGATGGTCTGCGTGCGCGCGAGCTTGATGTCGCCGCCAAATCCGGCTGCCGTGTCGAAGTCCGCGCTGCAGACCAGGAGGAAACCGAGCTCGGGCTCGCCCAGCTCCTTGTAGAACTCGGCATAGCGGCATCGGGTGACGTCGAAGGCGAAGGCATTCTCCGACTGCTCGATGACGTCGTAGGTGAGCGCGTCGTCGCGGGCATAGGCCTTGAACGCCGACGCCACGGCCTCGCCGACATTCGGCTCGTTCTTCGTGCGCCAGAACTCCTCGCCATAACCGCGAAAGAGGTCACGCAAGGCACTGCGCACAATCGCGTTCGCGCGCGCCTCGCCGAGTTCCGCCTGCAGGGCCTTCACCAGTGGCACCAGAACCTGCGCCTGGATTTTCGCTTGCTCGATGACGGAAACGCTCACGCGAGACCTCTCGTCTTCATGACATTTGTGACACTAGCCGGCCTGGTGACACGCCCCGTAAAAACCCCCGCTCACACGCATTTTTGTCGTGACTGATTTACGACATTATTGTTACATTCGCGTGTAAACCACATGTAATTTTGATTACGCGGAGCAGCCGAAATGACGCTGGAGTGGCGGGCCCAGTCCAAATCCCTTCAGAGATCACTGGCCTGGTCAAATCCCCTGGCCTGGTGGTGGGGCTTTTTGAGCCTGGTGAGCGCCGCCAACATCGCGGTCTGGTTCGTGCTGTACCGCGAGTTCGGGGCACCGCCGGCCGGCACGCTGGGCAGCGCCCCCGGCATCGGGCTGATGCTGCTGCTCTGCGCGGGCTATGTCTTTGGCTGCGCGTTCCGCTCGTTCCTGCCGCGCGCCGATGTGCAGCGCATCTGCCTGGTCGACACCTGGCTGTCGAGCGTGGCGGTCGGCCGCTCGGTCGCGACTATCGCCGAGCTCGCCTTTGCCGCGCAATGGGCGATCCTGCTCTACCAGCTCGGCGGAATCACCGGCGCAGAAACCACGCTCAACGCCGCGCGCACGGTGGTGCCGCTGATCCTGATCGCGGAATGCTTCTCGTGGTATGCGGTGCTGACCAGAAACTATCTCGGCAACGCCATCGAGAACTCGATCTGGGCCGTCGCCTTCTTCGTGATCGGGATCGGCCTTTGCCGGCTGCTGCCGGAGTTTCACGGTCCGGTCCGCGTTGTCCTGGTGATCGCGATCGCCTGTATCGCCTTCTACCTGGCGTTCCTCATGACCGTCGACGTGCCGATGTATCTGAACCGGTGGCGGGCCGATCTTTCCGAGGGCAATCCGCTGCTGCGGCCGCTCGAGGGTCTTTATGACGTGAGCACGCGCTGGATCGTCACGCATGACCCGGCGCACTGGAAGGGCGAACTGGCCTGGATGGCGCTCTATTTCAGCGGCGCGGTGTGGGCTAGTCTGGCGCTGTGCGTGTTCTACTCGCTGGAAGACCATCTGCCGCGCTATCGCACCGAGACGGCGGCGATTTCCGCGCCGGCCGACGCATCGAGCCTCGCCCGCATGGGCGACTGGTTCAGCATTGCGGGGCCTGCAAAGGCGGAAGCGAATTAGCCCTCGGCGCGTCGTCCGCTACCTTCCACTCCGGCGCAAGCTTCTGCTAGGAACTTCTCCTGCGGAGCCGGGGCTTCCGCACACGAGAACAACAACGGGAGGAATGGGCTGAAATGTTTTCGCACATCATGATCGGGACCAACGACCTCGACAAAGCCAAGTCGTTCTATGACGCGCTGCTCGGCACGCTGGGCGTTGCGCCTGGACACGTGGATCGTCACCGCATCTTCTGGCGCACCAAGCACGGGACGTTTTCGGTGACCAAGCCGATCGACGGCAAGGCAGCGACATTCGCCAATGGCGGCACGATCGGCTTTGCCGCCCCCTCGCCGGCCGAGGTCGACGCCTTCCACAAGGCCGGCCTCGCGCATGGCGGCAAGACCTGCGAGAACCCGCCGGGCATCCGCGAGGGCGCGGGCATGAAGCTCTACATCGCTTACTTGCGCGACCCTGACGGCAACAAGCTCTGCGCCGTGCACCGGATGGCTTCCTGACGCGGCGAGCCTGCGAGTTCGCCTACGCATCGGCTGATCCCGACCGCGTCGAGTCCCGGTCCAATTGCTGGAGCGCAGGGCGAGCAAACCGCATCTTGCAACCCGCATTCATCGAGAAGTCATCGGCCGGTTATGCGGATCGGCTAGCGTGTGCATCCCTTTGAGAAAAAAACAAATCAGGGAGGACACCATGTTTCGACCGTGCCTTGTCGGCGCGGCCATAGGCTTTTTTGCCTCGGTCGCGATCTCCTGCACGCCCGCGATGGCGACGCCGTGCACCAACCTGCAATCCCTTCAACTGGAGCACACCACGATCAATTCGGCCGCCGACAATACCAGCGGCGTCTTCGTGGTTCCCAACTCCAACCCGCCGCAAACCATCAGCGGGCTGCCAGCGTTCTGTCGCGTCACCGCAACGCTCACGCCTACGGCCGACTCCTCGATCAAGATCGAGGTCTGGCTGCCGGCAACCAACTGGAACGGACGTTTTCTCGGCACCGGCGGCGGCGGCTTCCAGGGCGTCATCACCTACAACGAGCTCGCGAGCGGCATCCAGGCCGGCTTTGCGGCAACCAACAGCGATCTCGGCACCGGATTTCGGGCCG
>Ga0210403_10006033_pt1 | contig 10203 bp, 9 predicted proteins | sample IncBWC19MmetaG_FD_150863 | JGI IMG/M metagenome (GOLD analysis project Ga0210403, IMG submission 150863) | Forest soil microbial communities from Barre Woods Harvard Forest LTER site, Petersham, Massachusetts, United States - Inc-BW-C-19-M | ecosystem: Environmental > Terrestrial > Soil >... | reverse complement strand
CGCGGCGATTCTCTTCTTCACATCTTCCGCCGCGCGCAGCGTCGCGTTCCCTGCCATGAATGTCACACGGCTGGAATACGATCCGATGTCGATCGGAGTCAGATCCGTGTCGGCGGCGATCACTCTCACTCGACCCAGCGAGCAGCCCAGCACTTCCGCAGCGATCTGTGCCGTCATCGTATCCGATCCCTGCCCAATTTCCGACGCGCCAGTGTAAGCGACCACACCGCCGTCGCGATCGATCTTAATGTTCACCGTCGAATGCGGCATGTCGGAACGGATAATCGAATTGGCGGCCCCGCTTACATAATGGCTGCACGCAATGCCCAGGCCGCGTCCCTTTGGCAGATTGCCCTTGCGCTGCTTCCAACCCGAGCGCTCGACCGTCTTCTCAATGCATTCAGGCAGCCCGTAGCTTTGCACGCGCAAGCCGTTCACGGTGATGCACGGTGCCTTGAGCAGATTGCGCTGCCGAATCTCCGCAGGGTCCATCCCGATCTTCGCCGCCAGTTCGTCTAGTTGGGACTCGAATGCGAAGCGCACGTTTACAGTGCCGTGACCGCGCATGGCACCACATGCAGGTTTGTTGGTCAGCACGCGATATCCGTCATACTGAATATTTGGAATGTCATACAGCGCGCCCAGCAATGCACCGGAATAAAGAATCGTGACTACGCCGTAGGAGCAATACGCGCCGCCATCCTGAACTACGCGAGCTTTCACCGACGTAATGCGGCCATCATTCTTGATGGCAGTCTTCAGGTCGATGATCGTGCGCGGCCGTCCGCGGTGTGCCCAGAAGACCTCTTCACGGGTATAAGTGATTTTCACCGGAGCCTGGGCTTTACGCGCCGCAACTGCCGCGATGATTTCCAGTGGAATCACTTCACTCTTGCCGCCGAACCCGCCGCCCACCAGCGGTTTGATCACGCGAATCTGCGACATCGGCATTTCCAGAACGAGTGAGAGCTTGTGCTGTAGGTAGTACGGCACCTGCGTGGAAGACCACACCGTGAGCCGTCCCAGCTTGCCCGTGTGTGGATCGAGTTCGAACGAGGCCAGAGTAGAATGCGGTTCCATCGCCGCGTGCGTTACTTCATTCGCGATGAAGCGCGCCTCGGCCACATGGTCCGCTTCGGCAAAACCATTGTCCGGATCGCCAAATGCGTGGTGATAGTCTTTCTCCAGGTTGCCTGGCTTGTTGTCGTGGATGAGGTTGGTCTGCGCCTTCATCGATTCTTCGGGATCGAAGTAGGCAGGGAGCACTTCGTACTCCACGTCGACAAGTTCCAGAGCTCTCTCCGCGATAGCCTCAGAAATTGCCACGACGCACGCTACGTTATCGCCCACGTAACGGACTTTATCGAGCGCCAGCGCGTGCTCATCGTGACCGACCGGAAGAATTCCGTAAGGATTGGGCGCGTCTTTGCCGATGACCATGGCGACGACGCCATCAAGCTTCCCGGCGCGGCTGGTATCGATACTCTTGATGCGGGCGTGCGGATACGGCGAATGCAGAATTTTGCCGACCAGCATTCCGGGCACGCTGAGGTCGTCAGTGTATTTGCCCGCGCCGGTGGTCTTTTCCGCCGCGTCGATCATGGCGGTGGGCTTGCCGATAATGCTGAACTCACTCATTTGAAGTTTGTCATTCCGACCACTTTTGTCATTCCGAGCGAAGCGAGGAATCTGGTTTCTGCCGCCAGCGGCTCGTTACTTTGCGGCGGCCATTCCCTGCTGCTCTGCTTCGATCGCCGACCGGATGGCCTCGTACATCTGGCTATATCCAGTGCAGCGGCACAAATTGCTGCTCAACGCCGCGCGAACCTCGGCTTCCGAGGGATCAGGATTCTCCGCCAGCAGTGACTTCACTGTCATCATGAATCCCGGAGTGCAAAAACCGCACTGCGCCCCGCCCCAGTCGCCGTAGGCTTTTTGAATAGCCGCCAGACTGCCATGCTCGCTAACGCCCTCGACAGTAGTGATCGCCTGTTCCTGGCAACTCGCCGCCAGCAGCGTGCAGGACATCATGGCAATGCCATCCACCAGCACAGTACAAGCGCCGCAGGACGACTCGTCGCAGCCACGCTTCGAGCCCGTCAGACCCAAATCCTGACGCAGCACGTCCAGCAACAGCGCGCTAGGCTCGATGGCCAGTTCGTGGGTGCGTCCGTTTATTTTGAGTTCGACGAGTTCTTTCTTCATTGTGAGCTACTTCAATACGTCGGCACTCTTCCATCCACCCGCCGCGACCAGGCATCAATGCCGCCGCGCATCGACTGCGCCTTTTCGAATCCCTGTTGCCGCAGCCACGCCGTCACACTCATCGAGCGTACGACGTGATGGCAGACCACCACGATGTGATCTTCAGGATCCAGTTCCTGATGCGCCCGCGATGGAACGTCCCCCATGGGCACCAGCTTCGCTCCGGCTAGGTGGGCGGTCTTGAACTCCCAGGGCTCGCGAACGTCTAGCAGAGTGAACGCTTCGCCCTGATCGAACTTCAGCTTCACTTCTTCGGGCGTGATCTCGTAGTCCATGCTTCCGTTACTTCCCTGCCCACTTCGGCTCGCGCTTTTCCATGAAGGCGCGAATGCCTTCCTGTGCGTCCGCCGTCTTCATCAACTCTTCCAGATAAATCTTCTCCGCCCGAGCCAATCCCTTGTCGAAGTGCATCGCGTCCCAGGCGTAGAGGGCTTTCTTACTCACTGCCAGCGCGGCGGGACTCAGCTTGAGCAGTTCGCGTACCGTTCGATCGACCGCGGCCGCGAGTTGTTCGTCGCGCACAGCGCGGCTCGCCAACCCTATCTCCGCTGCCTCGATACCGCTGATCGTCCACCCCGTCAGGATCAATTCCGCGGCCCGTTTCTGCCCCACCAGCGCAGCCAAAGCGGTACACGCCACCGGTGGATAACAGCCCAGCTGGATCTCTGGAAATCCCCACTGCGCTGACGCGGTGGTATAAACAATGTCGCAAACCATTGCCAGCTCCGCTCCCCCACCAAGGCAGTGCCCGTGCACCGCAGCTACCGTCACTTTCCGGCTTGCAACCAAGGCGCGAACCACGGTGTGGAACTCGAGCAGCATCGCCTCGACTTTGTCGGGAGTGTGCGCCGCCACATCGACGCCTGCTGAGAAAGCCTTGCCCTCGCCGCTCAGCACGACTACAGAGATATCAGAACGTGCTTCGAATTCACACAGCGTCCGCGCCAACTCCTCCATCATCGGAATATCGATGACGTTCAAAGGTGGATTGCGCAGGACGATTCGCGCCACAGGAGCTGCGACATCGAGCGTGAGTCGTGCGAGTTTCGATTCCACAAGTGCGGAGGCCATGATTTTCTCAGTGTCTCTGCAATAAAAGGATTTCACGCTATAAATTGATCGCCGACTTCCTAACCTCGCCGATGCTGGCCAGCGGATCGCGCGCGCCAGTTTTTTCGGCAATCCATCTCTTCTCGGTACTGATAATGTCGAGCAGCAGTTTCCTGTCTGCTGGGCCGGGCATGTACTCCTTCAAGTGTTCTTCATAAGCGCGGTCGTCGAGCAGTTCACCCGTCTGCGCGTGGAACTTCTGTCCCGCCCAGCGCCCGATCTCGCGATTAAATTTGATGTGCGGCGCGTACAGCTTCGGCTGGCCCGGCTTCAGAGCGCCGTTGAAGCGCTCAATGAGTCCCGCGACTTCGTCGCGATAGAGATTCCGGTTGTAGTCGTTCAAGTCGTCGAGATCCGGGGCGTGCTGGTTCCTGGGCTCATCGTAGCGACCCTTTACGCCCCAAACATAAGCCCAATGCGCCGACGATGAATGGTCGGTACCGAAAAGGTCGTAGGAGCTGGAGATCCATTTGTTGAGATATTTCTGAATCAGCCAGCCCGGAATCACGCCCGCTTCCACGATGCGCCGCAGGCCATCATTCCCCGTGCCCATGTGAAACGCCTCTTCGCGCAGCATGTACGACATCGACCGTCCCAGCGGGGCGAATGCGGAGTACTTCAGCATCTGCAACTGGAATTTTCCGTCGCGATCGACGAAGTCGGTGTAGGTGAAAAAGTCCATCCAGTTGTCGACGTCGACATTGAATGCGCCAAGCAACCGTTTATTCTCGAAAGCCCGCCGCTCCAGCATTTTCTGCGCCTCGACTTTGCCCGAATAGCCGAAGTGATCCACTAGCAGCGCGCACATCTGCCAGCCGTGGCGCATTTCTTCGATCATGACGCGGGTAATGGCGCGCCGGTCCCAATCAGTGGGCGCGTTTTCCAGAAGGTTGCGTTGCTGCTCTACGCTGGCAAACTCGGTGTCGCCTTGATAAACGATCATGTTCATGAGAGCGTCACGCATTTGCTGCGTAGGAATCTGGCGCAGATTCTCCCACTTGCGGCGGCCCTTATACGAACCGAATTCGATTTCGTCGGTATCGATTGCGCCATAGAGCGTGTCGAAGTGGAAAGCCTCTATGTCCTCGGTGTTGACGCCAATATCTTTGCGCCAGTCGTTGAACATGCCTTCCCAGTCGCTGAAGGTTCCGATCTTTGCTACTTTTCCTGGCATAATGCCGCTCCTACGCGATATTCAGCCAAACCGTTTTCATCTCTGTGTAGTGCTCAACCGCGTGCGCTCCCAACTCGCGGCCGAAGCCCGAACTCTTGTAGCCGCCGAAGGGCAACGACGCGTCCATCAACCCGTACGTGTTGATCCACACCGTGCCAGCCTTCAGCCGCCGTGAGACGGTGTGAGCTTTCTTTACGTCGCGCGTCCACACCGCCGCCGCGAGACCGTAAGGATTGTTGTTGGCTTGCTCGATGACTTCGTCGACGTCCTCGAAGCTCAGCACCGAAAGCACAGGGCCAAAGATTTCTTCCCTGGCAATCGTCATATCGTTCTTCACCTCGCCGAAGATGGTCGGCTCAATGAAGAAACCCTTGCCACCATCGACCGTGACGCGGTTGCCGCCAGCCACCAGCTTTGCGCCATCCTTCTTGCCGGATTCGATGTAGCCGAGCACCGTCTGCATCTGCTCCTGGCTGACAATCGCCCCCAGCCGCGTCTTCGGATCGAGCGGATCCGCTGGACGCATCTTGGCTGCGCGCGCCACCAGCTTTTCGGTGAACTCCTCCCTCACTTTGCTTTCCAGAAACAGCCGCGAGCCCGCGTTACAGACTTCGCCCTTGCCGTAGAAGATGCCGGTGATCGCTCCCTTGACGGCGTTGTCGATGTCGGAATCAGCAAAGACTATGTTCGGAGATTTTCCGCCCAGTTCCAGTGTGATGCGCTTCACGGTATCGGCCGCGCTTCGCATAATTTCCTGTCCAACTGCGGTCGAGCCCGTGAAGGCGATCTTGTCGATACCCGGGTGCTTCACCATCGCCCTTCCCACTGCCCCCGGGCCGGTAACAATGTTTAGGACGCCAGCGGGCACGCCAGCTTCGACCGCTAGCTTCCCAAAGCGCAGGGTAGTCAACGAAGTCTGGCTTGCTGGCTTCCACACGATCGTGTTGCCACAAGCCAGCGCCGGGCCTAGTTTCCACGAGGCCAGCAACAACGGGAAGTTCCAGGGAACGATCATGCCGACCACCCCCACGGGTTCGCGAAGTGTATAAGTAAATGCGGTTTCGAGCGCGTTGACGGTCTCGCCGTGGATCTTGGTCGCCAAACCCGCGTAATAGCGCAGGACATCAACCACCATGGGCATGTCGACGTAGCGTGACTCGAAAATCGGCTTGCCGTTATCGAGAGTCTCGAGTTCCGCAAACTCGTCGATATTCTTTTCGAGTAGATCGGCGAGCTTCCAGATCAGCCGCCCACGTTCGCTGGCCGACATCTTTCGCCACGGGCCGTTGCGATCTTCGAGAGCGCGCCGAGCAGCCTCGACCGCGCGGTCCACATCCGCACTCGACCCTTCCGCGATCTGGGTCAACACTTCGCCCGTGGCCGGATTGATAGTGTCGAATTTCTTCACCCCATCGACCCACTGACCGTTGATCAACAACTGCCCGGGTTCAATTTTCACCTTAGCTGCAAGCATTCATTCTTCCTTATCGCCTCAGTAGCGCCGGCAGCCCGCCCCGCCCCACTCGGCATTCGGTACTGGGTACTCGGTACTATTTCGCTTTGAAAACCGCGGGCCGCTTCTCCACATACGCAGCCAGGCCTTCCTTCGCGTCCTCGCTCTGGAAGAGCAGTTGCTGGTTCTCGCGCTCCACCGCCAGCGCCGACTCCATGGGAATTTCCCATCCCGTCTGCACCGCGCGCTTGATCCGTCCCACGGCCTTGGCAGCCTTGTTCGGCGGACAGAATTGCTTGGCGTACTCCAGCATGTTTTCCATGAAGCCATCGCGCTCGTAGATGTCGTTGATGATCCCCAGCTCCTGCGCTTCCTCAAACGAGAAGGTATTGCCCGTGACCATCAACTCGATCGCCTTGCTCTTGCCCACCAGCCGCGAGAGCCGCTGCGTTCCGCCTGTACCGGGTAGCACGCCGAGATTCACTTCCGGCAGTCCGATCTTGCCCGCGTCTTTACGCGCGATGCGGATGTCGGCAGCCATAGCAATCTCTAGGCCTCCGCCCACGCAGTGCCCGTTGATCGCCGCAATCACCAGCTTGGGGGTGTGCTCTAGACGTAGCAGCATTTCGTTGGCGTGCAGGCAGAAGTAATACTTGAAAGTAGGATCAACGCTCGAAAGCATCTTGATGTTGGCTCCGGCGGAAAAGAATTTGTCGCCGGCCCCGGTCAGCAGAATGACGTAGGCGTCATTGTCCATGCGCGCACGCAGGATGGCCTCATCGAGCTGCCGGTTCATTTCGTAGGTGTAGGTATTGGCCGGCGGATCGCACATCTCGATCACCGCTACGCCGTCGTCCCTGCGGTAGTTAACAAGCTGCCTGGTGGTTTCGCCGGTTGCCGGCGGCATCGTGGTCGCCATGTTCGTAAGCTCCTTATTCTTGTTCGTAGATCTCAATTTACCTTGTCATTCCGAGCGAAGCGAGGAATCCTGGTTTCGCCGGGAACCAAAACAAATCCGCTCAGTGCCCATCTTTGCTCGCCCTGCTGCCGTTCATCAAGCCACGCAAAAAGATGTCGCTCATCTCGCCCGCAAGTTGCTCCGCATCAGCGTCGACCCTCGGGTTGTGCCAGGTGTAAATCCAATTCATCATGCCGAACAGACTGAGGACGGCGATGCGCGTAGAAAACTGCAAATCTCGGTCGCTCTTCAACTCATCCAGCAAGCCCACGCAGATCCGATAATACTCGCGCTTGATGGCCGCCACCTCGGAGGCGAAGCCATTCTTCAACGCGTCCGCCTCGTGCGACAGCACCTTCATGGCTGCCTGGTTGGCGAGGAAGTACTCCAGGTGATTGAGAATGAAGATGCGGACTTGTTCTTCCGGATCGCGCACGCCTTCCAGCCGCGCTTTCAGTCGCTGCACGATGGTTGTGAAAGTATGCTTCTGGATCAGGAAGAGCAGCCGCTCTTTGGATTCGAAATAGTAATAAAGCCCGGCCAGCGACATGCCACTGGCGCGGGAAAGGTCGCGCATCGAAGCGCCCTCGTATCCCTTTTCGCAGAAGACATCCGTGGCGTGGGTGAGAATTTCCGCCAGCCGCTTATCGTAGCGAGTAGCCGGAGCAGGCGCGGCACGATGCCTCCCTGCGGAAACTCGAACTGCTGTGGACGGACTCCCCATTGATCAAAAGGCCAGCACTAATTCGAACGTTCGTTCGAATTGAGTATACGGCAATGGCGATCCCGATCACAAGCCGTGGCTGCTGGAGGGTCTGGACACGAAGATTTCGCTCTCATGGATGCGGCGGGGCCGCCTGCACAACCGGCGGTTGCTGAGTTACTTCCCTCTCCACTAAGATGAGGCGCTTTACTTGGTTTCGGTCGTACGTCTGTTCCTTCCCATCCACCCGAACCACCACCTGAGTCATCGACATCGAGATCACATCACCCAGCACTACGGACCCGTCTCTGAGTTCAACCGTGTCCCGCGAAAGTCCGCCCAGTTCCACTGTGATGCTGCCACCGGGAAGCTCATCGGGAGTGATTTCCAGGGGAGTCGCCCCCGGGCATAGCCGTCTTTCGTCAGATCTAGTTGGTGCATGCCAACGGTAAGCCGAACCATCACGGGCGTGATTCCGACTTCTTGCCCATCGACCTTAAGCTTAGCTCCTGCCGGAACCGAGATAATTCTCAGTGGAATCGTCTTTCCGCTCAGCATGTCCTTCTTCGCGGACAACGCGACGCTGGCCGGGATCCCAACGGAGTTGAACTGGAATTGAATTTTTGCTGACTGCCCTGCCTCCAGATCTGACACCTGAAGAAGTCCTTCACCGATTCGCACCTTATTTTTGTCCATGAAATAGACGGTGAACGAAGCGCGCGGGATCTGCTTTTCAGTCAGATTTTGAACGGTCACGTCGGAAACAAATGTGTTCTGCCCTGCATAGTTGTTCGTCTGTCGAAATTTCTCGAAACTTAGTTTGATCGCAGGCTTGTCGGCCGGCCACGTCATAACAATGGGAGGTTCGTTCTTGGCCAGCAGGGCGGTAGTGAAAACGAAGAGGAGAACAAGGGCGCGAGTGAGACGTGGCTTCGTCATCTGGGCGCGAGTTGTATCACACTCGTGGGCCATAAGCAACGCGAGCTTCCGGATACCGAGTTGTGACCACTCAGTTCCTGACATCCTCCAGCAGCCGCTCCACCTCGCTCTTCACCTCGCCGGTGAGCGGCAGCAGCGGCAAGCGCGCCGGGCCGCCAAAGTAACCGTTGAAATCCATGCCATACTTCACGCCGGGAATGCCCAACTCGCCCACCACCTGCTGTGCGGCGGCGGCAATGCGATCCTGCTTCAGCCGGGCCAACTCTGCGTCACCCTCTTTCCACGCCGCGTAAATCTCATAACACGAGGTCGGCGCCACGCACGCGAAAGCGAGAATCGCGCCTACCGCGCCAGCATCGAGCGAAGGATGCAGCTGCTGTGCCGATCCCACCAACACCTGGAAGCCAACTTCCTTCAGCCGGGTCTTCGTCTTGCCAACAACCGTGACCGCAGCCGATGACGGTTTCCCCAGTGATGAGCCAGCGAGTCCCGCAACCTGCACCAGTTCCCCGCCCTCTCCATTCGAGCCCGTAGTTGCAGCCGCCAACATGCGCGGCGTCGCCGCCTCAAACGTCTCAGTCACCGTGGCGCTGCGCCGGATGTGCCGCGTGCCTGCCACCATCTTGCGGACTTTTTCCACGTCACCGCTCGATTCCTTAATCCCGATCAGGTTCGAATGCTCCGACAGTTCGATCACCAACTCGGCGGGAATGTCGTAACCGGTAGCCTGCGGAAAGTTGTAAATGATCACCGGCAACGGCGAACGATCGGCCACAGTGCGGTAGAAAGCCAGAATGCTGGTCGACTGCATCTGCTTCTTGTAGTAATGCGGCGTGCGCACCATGGCGATGTCATAGCCCAATTCGGCAGCGTACTCGGTAAGCCGCAGCGTCTCAATCGCCGACTCGATCCCCGTGCCGGCAATCAACACTTTGTTCGGCGCAGCCGCCTCGCGCGAGGATTTCAGCACATCGCGCCGCTCTTGATCCGAAAGCAGAATGGCCTCGCCGGTCGAGCCGAGCACGACAATGCCCGCGCAAGGCGTGCGCGAATAGCGCTCAACATTGCTTTCGAGCTTTTTGAAGTACACATTGCCGTCGGGATAGAACGGCGTGGTGATGGGAGGAAAAATACCGTGAAGTAGCATGGATAATTCTAACCTCTACAGAAACTTTGGCTCCGGCACTACGCCTAACTGAACCAACAAACTTAGCTGGTCCCAGTTGTCCCAACCCGCAACAATCTTGCCGTCAACAAAACGCTGGATGCTGATCCCGTTCACGCTGACGCGCTTATTCGTAGGTGCGATCCCAAGAAAGGGTCCGCTGTGAGTCATAGCCATTGTCCATCGGGCTACGACTCGGTCATCTTCCTCAATCGTGTCGTGAATCTCGACCTGCATGCTCGAGAACGCGCCACGGAAACCTCGCCAAAATTGCTTGAAGTGCTCCGCTCCCTGAATACCGGTCCCGTGCTGGGCTTGCCCGTAGCCGATCGCGTCCTTGGCGCACATCGCATCGATTGTTTCTTCGCGGCCTTGGTTCCAGACTTCATCGAACCACTTCCGAATCAGCAATGTATTTCGGGCCATGGCAAGCACC
>Ga0210403_10006031_pt1 | contig 10204 bp, 4 predicted proteins | sample IncBWC19MmetaG_FD_150863 | JGI IMG/M metagenome (GOLD analysis project Ga0210403, IMG submission 150863) | Forest soil microbial communities from Barre Woods Harvard Forest LTER site, Petersham, Massachusetts, United States - Inc-BW-C-19-M | ecosystem: Environmental > Terrestrial > Soil >... | reverse complement strand
CTTCCTGGTTGCGCCGGCAGTCGAGTTCTTCACGGCCACCCCGGAATGGTCCGCGCTCGGCGCGCCGCATGCCAATCTGGCCGGCTGGATGACGCGCATGCAGGAACGGCCGAGCATGAAAGCGACCACCTGGGAGCGCGTCTCCGAGCTCGCGAAGGCGGCTTGACGCAGATGCGCGCTACACCGGATGCGCCTGGATGTGCTCCAGCATCAGCTCGCTGACACGTTCGGGCGCCTGGTCGGCGGCAAAATGGCCGACGCCGGGCAGCACCTCGAAGCGATAGGGCGCGGCGATGAAGTCGACCGTGCCCTCGGCGGCAACGCGGCCGACGGTGTCGTCGGCATCACCCCAGATATAGAGCGTCGGCACCCGGATCGGCCCAAGGGGGCCGCGGATCGCGCCGCGTGCGCGATACCAGGCGAGCGCGGCTTCCATCGCCTGCTTGTTGCCGAGCACGGAGAGATGCGTTTCCATCGCGGCTTGCGGCACGCCGTTTTCCGCCCAGCGATCGCGCAACCACTTTGCATCGTCTGCCAGCACGACATCGGCGGCATCCAGCTCGAGGAACGCCTTGTGATGGCGCGAGCGATGGGCCTGATCGCCGTCCACCATCTGCAGCGCGCGATTGAAGGCGTTCGGGTGTGGTCGCGACAGAACGGTGAGCGAGGCGATGCGGTCGGCATAGCGATCGGCCAGCGCCCAGGCGATGCTGCCGCCCCAATCATGGCCGGCGAGATGAAAGCGCGCTTCGCCATAACCCGCCGCTGCGACGATCGCCATCGCATCGTCCATCAGGCGGTCGATGTGGTAGCTCGGATGATCAGCAGGATCGGGTCGGGCAGAGGCGGAATAGCCGCGCTGGCTCGGCGCTACCGCGCGATAGCCCATATCGGCGAGGGCGGCGACTTGCGCGTGCCAGCAATGCATCGATTCCGCAAAGCCGTGCAGCAGCAGCACCAGCGGCGCGCCTTGCTCGCCCGCCACCAGCGCGTCGAAGACGAGGTGTGGGGCGATGGTGATTTGTTCGAGATGGGCCATGGTTTCCTCTGCGGCGTTTCTTCTTGGGCGATCATTTTGACCAAAGCATAACCAAGCTTAGGCCAATCGCCAAAAGTGGATATCAGCGACGTGCGGGTCTCGACGAGGGGCCTTTTCAGCGGCGCGTTGAACGGAATCAGCTGAAACCTGTGCTTTCTTGTGAGCCAGTTCATAAGCGTCGATAAATTCTTTGAGCAATTGTGGGCGGAATATCGCGACCAAGCATCGACCCGGGGTGGTGGCTGCGGCCGAAAGACCCTGCGGCAAGATTGCTGCGCACCAGCATCGACTTCGCCGACGCGTTCGGTTGCTCCAGGGCGCTCGCCTTGGTCGTGCAAGAATTTGGTCGTGTAAAAATGCTGTCTATTCTTTCGGTTATCGTCATCAGCTAGCCTGTCGGGGAGAAAATCATGGCAATCAATGTCAAGGCCTATGCGAACGCCGATGACGTGCTGATCGCGTGGCAGCCGGACACCTGGTCGAACGACTGGATCGGTTTTCAGCTGGAGCGGCGCAACAACACGACGCAACAGTCGACCATCCTGTCCAACCGTATTCCGCCGAAAGCCGGTGAAAAGCAGGTCCCGGACGGCGGTATCGCCTCGACCCAATCGCCGTTCCGGCGTTGCATCTGGACCGACCACAGCGTCATCGATACGGACAACGTGTCGTATCGCGTCACCGCGATGAAGGCCGGGCCGAACGACACGTTCACGCCCGATGCGGGCACCACGACGGGCTGGACGGCGCCGGTGGTTGCCACCGGCGATGCCGGAGGCGGCCTGGAAGCCTATTTCAACCGCGGTACGCTGATGTCCCAGATCGTATCCCGCTTCGTCAGGGGCGATACATCAGACGATTCGCTGCGTAATTTCGTCAAGAGCCTCTCGGATCCAACCACGCAGGCGCGGCGGTACCTCTCGGGCGATGCCTTGCATCAGATCCTGGCCTTTCTGCACGACGCCGATCTGCGCGGCAGCCAGATTCACGCCGCCATCTACGAAATGAATGACGAAGAGCTGGTGGGTGCGCTCAAGCCGTTTGGTAACCGCGGCCACGTCCTGCTCGGCAATGGCAGTGCGACCAAACCCAACATAGCTGGCGAGCTCAGCGGTGCCGGCCTCGAGGTCAAGCACCGTGATCTGTCGAAGGCGGGCAGGTCGTCGCCCAGCGTTCACAACAAATTCGTCGTCGAAAGCGATGCCCATGGCAACGCGATCCGCGTGCTGACCGGCAGCACGAACTGGACCACGACCGGGCTGTGCACGCAGCTCAACAACGTGCTGATCATCGAGAATGCGACGATCGCCAAGCGCTATCTGGATCAGTGGGGCAAGCTGGTCGCCGCGGGCAACGACATGCCGCCGGCGCTGAAGACTTCGAATTCCACCCCGACCACCGACAGCAACATCACGGTCTATTTCGCAGCGACCAATAATGAAGCCGAATTCAAGCCGGTGCTGGACCTGATCAAGAACGCAAAGGACGGTGCGCTGTTTCTGATGTTCATGCCGGGTCAGTCGCCGCTGCTCGACGCGCTGCTGGGCCGCGCACAGGATAACGATATCTACGTGCGCGGCGTGGTCTCATCCGTGACGCCCAGCAAGAACGGCGACATCGCTTCGGTCGGCGGGGAGGTCGTCAAATCGGGTGCCCCGACGCAATCCTTTCATGACGATGTCCAGCTGCCGCACGGCGTCAGCGCGACGAACGAGCCGTCATGGGCCGACGTCGAGTTCAGCGTCTCGCAAATCCGCAACGCGGGGATGATCGCGATCGTCCATTCCAAGACGATCGTAATCGATCCGTTCTCCGACAATTGTACCGTGATCACGGGATCGCACAATTTCTCCGTGGCGGCCTCGGAGAAGAACGACGAGAATCTCGTGATCGTGCGCGGCAACAAGCAGCTTGCCCAGGCCTATGCGCTGCACATCAACGGCGTCTATGACCACTACTCCTGGCGCGGCTATCTCGGCAGCGGCGGCAATCCCGACCAGATCTATTCGCTCGACGGCTGGAAGCCCGGCGGCGGCAAAGAGCAGGAACTCGACTTCTGGATGGAAGAACCCGTCCCGCCGCGGCGGAGCGGCGGTGGAGCAGGGCAGGCGCGTGGCCGCGGGGGAGCAGGGCAAGGCGCTGGCGGCGGCACAGGAGGCCAAACTGCTGCAAAGAAGACGCCCAAGAAAGCCGTGAAGAAGACTGCGAAGAAAGCCGCGAAAAAATCCGCGGTAAAGAAATCGAAGACGGCTGCAAAGTCGAAAGCCAAGAGAGCGAAAAAGGCAAAGGCCAAGAAGAGCAAGCGCTAAGAGCTCGACCAAGTACTAAACTAAGAAATCGAAGCGGCAGTGATAATAGGCGCGCCGCTCCGACCGCCCTGCGAGTCCACTAAGGACTCTCACGTGGTGCGGCGACGAGATCCGAACCCACGCGACATTCGCGAATGGCGACAGCGTACTCGGGTGACGCTTCACTGACGAGCTGATCTCCCTCGCGTAGTCGCTGGCAGGCCGAGCGATCCACGCCCGCCGCCCAAGCCCAAACCGCAGCGCAAGCTCCCGCACAGCCGATCTCTTCTCAGCGTCTTGCGGCGCGGTTCCGATCAGTCGCGCGTATGCACGCTAAAGTTGTATATGGAACCTTCGGCCTATTGCCGTGGAACCGTTGCCGCGAGGCCGAATGACGGCCGCGGGCGCTAGCAGAATCGACTATTTCGTCAAGCAGATATGTGGTGGGACGGTGTCGTCTGTGGAAAAACTGTGAATAAGTCGCGACAAAACCGTGAATTATTTGTGTACAAGCTTGTATTGACTTCCGTACAAAAACTGCGGCCCAAAAGCCACGAATCAGACTCGAAAACCTTAAAGGGGAGTTAATATAACCCCTTAGTCATGCCACCGTTACAAAGCGACGATTTAACTCGCGGCCAAAGTATGGTTGCGGAGTGGCGTGATGGGCAGCCCGGTGGCGTATGCTGTGGACAACCCCGTTTTTGGGGGCGGTTCCACGAATTATGATGGCAGTTTTGTGACGAGTGCGGTGCGCTGTAACAGCGTCGCTCCCGACCGGTTCCCATCCAACTTTACCCCTATCAGCATCGACGACGCGGTGATTCGCACCGGCTCGAGACCCACCCCCACTACAACCAGAGGGGGTATCGCATGATCGCCGTTCCGCGCCTTGCCCGCATTGCCGGGATCATTGCCGTCGGGGTCGCCGCGCTGCTCGCCGGCACCGCACAGGCATCCGCCGCGTGCAGTATTTCGGCCGGAGTATCCGGTACGACCCTGACCATCACCGACAATTCCGACGACATAAGCGGCACGACTTCGGTCGCGCTTACGGCCAGCGGCTTTACAGCGACGGCGACGGGCTTCACGGCCTCAACGCATTCGATAGCACTGACCATCCCCGACGAGCCGGTCCCGACGATCACGGCCGTCAACGGTGTCGACCATGTCACGGGGTCAACCTCCGGCGGCGGCTCCTACGTCATAACCGGCAGCAACTTCCAGCCCACAATCACCGCCACGCTCAACGGAGGCGGCTGTGCTGGCGCCAGCACAACGTTCATCTACTCCAATGCCGTGATGAACGTCACGATCGGCGGTACGTCGACGTCGATCATCACCTCGAACCCCGGTAGTCCCTTCACCAACACCTCGATCCTTGTGACGGCACCGGTTGGAATCGCGGGTCTCACCGACATCATCGTCTTCACGATGCACGAGAACTCCAACTCCAACTCCAACCCCACGAGCGGCGCGAACCGTTTCGCCTACATTGCGGGCGGGCCTACAATCAGCGGGGTCGGCCCCAACGCGGGCCTCGACTCGATCGCGACGTCGGTCTCGATCACGGGCACCAACTTCATCTCGGGCAATTGGCACAACGGGACCGCAGTGACTACGGTGAGCTTTCCTTGCGTAGGAGGAACTGGCTCGCCATCGAATGTGGCTGTCGCTCCGGGACAAAGCGGAAGCAGCATCAGCCTGATGACTCCCGTATGTACCTCGGCGGGGGCGGGCGCGGTGAGCGTGTCGGTGACGGTGGCAGGAAACTCCGCTTCGAGCACGTACCTGTATGTGGCGGATGGCACACCGCATGTGACCAGTATTACCCCAACCACGGGTGTCGTTTCCTCAACCGGCAATACCGGTACCATCCTGGGCAATACGCCAGTCACCATTTCCGGATCCAATTTCATCGGCGCGGTAGCGGTGACGTTTGGCTCTGTCGCGGCAACCAGCTTTTCCGTCGACAGCGCCGGCTCGATCTCGACATCGACGCCCGCGCAAACTGCGGCGGGCCCGCAGATCGTGACCGTGACGGTCAAACAGGACGCCAGCACCCTCGTCACCAGCCCGGAGACGAACGTCACCTTCACCTATCTCCTGCCGGCTCCCGTCATCAACTCGATCTCTCCCAATACCGGCACCACCGCCGGCGGGACCAGCGTCCAGATCTTCGGTCAATATTTCACCGGTGCGACGGCGGTGACGATCGGCGGCACCGCCGTGACGTCCTTCACCGTGGTCAGTGACAGCCAGATCAACGCAACAACGGGCGCGCACGCGGCCGGCAATGGATTGAGCGTTCAGGTGACGACCCAGTACGGCACCGGGTCGAGCTCCTCGGCCGCCGGGAACTCTGCCCTCTACAACTACGGGGTACCACCTCCGACCGTAGCGTCGGTCTCGCCCAACACCGGCCCCACCGGCGGCAACCAGACCGTCACCATCACGGGCACCTATTTTACGGGCGTGACCGGTGCGACGTTCGGCGGCGTTGCGGCGACCGGCCTCAGTGCTCCGACCTGTGACGTGAACAACGTCTGCACGATGACCGCGGTCACGCCTGCGCATGCGTCGGGCTATGTGAACGTGGCGGTGACGGCGTCGGTCAATGGCACGTCGCAGACCGGGGTCGGTCCCAACGCCTACAGCTACGCCTCGTCGCCGCCCACGGTGACCGCAATCACTCCGGCCACCGGTAGCACCACGGGCGGCACCCAGGTCACCATCACGGGCACCAATTTCAACGGTACGCCCCAGGTGACGATCGGGGGCGTGGCGGCGTCGCAGGTGACGGTCGTCAACTCCACGACGATCTCGGCGGTGACTCCCGCCGGCACCGGTACCAATGTGCCGGTGGTCGTCACGACATCGTTCGGTTCCAACACTCCGGCGAACATCTTCAGCTATGCGGCGCCAGTGACGCCGCCCCAGGCGGCGCCAACCCTGACATCGGTTTCTCCTGCCTTTGGCCCAAGCCAGGGAAAGACTCCCGTCACCATCAAGGGCACCAACCTGACGGGCGCGACCCAAGTGACGTTCGGCGGCGCCGCCGCGACCAGCGTGGTTGTGGTCGACGCGCAGACAATCACCGCGTTGACGCCGCCGGGCACCGTTGGCCCCGCCGTCGATGTCGTGGTGACCACGCCCGCCACGTCGACAACCACGCAAACAGCTACGCTTCCGGGCGCCTACACTTATGTAAACGCCGCGCCGACCGTGACTGCGGTGCTTCCCAACTCCGGCACTGTTAACGGCGGCACCGTCGTCACCGTCACCGGAACCAACTTCGTCAACGGCGCGACGACCGTGACGTTCGGCGGCATTGCCGCAACGAACGTGACTTTCGTGACCTCAACGACCCTTCTGGCGACGACTCCGGCGAATGCCACCCCAGGCGCGGTGGACGTGGCGGCGACAACGACGTTCGGCACCGGGACGGGCACCAAGCTCTTCACTTATGTGACGCAGTCCGCGCCGACCGTCACGACGATCAGTCCCGCCAGCGGCAACACCGCGGGCGGCACCCAGGTCAAGATCAACGGCACCAATTTCAGCGGTGCAACCTCGGTGATGATCGGCGGCAGCGCCGCGACCTTCGTGACGGTCATCAGCGCGACCCAGATCAACGCGACGACGCCGGCGCACGCTGCCCCAGGCGTGGTGGACGTCGTGGTGACGACGCAGGCCGGCACCGGAACGGGAACGGGTCTGTTCACTTACGTCGCGAGCGCGCCGACGGTGACGGGAATTACGCCCACCAACGGTCCCATCGCGGGCGGCACCGCCGTGACCATCACCGGCACCAATTTCACCGGAGCAACCTCGATCACGATCGGCGGTGTCGCGCCGACCGCCGTGACAATTGTCAGCCCGACCTCGATCACGGCGACGACGCCGGCGCATGCGGCCGGTGCGGTCAACGTGGTGGTGACGACGCCGGTCGGGACCGGGATTGGCACCAGCCTGTTCACCTATACGGCTCCGGTGTCGGTGCTGCCGACCGTGACGTCGGTGTCTCCAAACACGGGCCCGCCCGGCGGCGGCACCAGCATTACGATCACCGGGACCAACTTCACCAACGTCACCTCTGTGATGTTTGGCGGGACCGCTGCACCATTCTTCAGCGTCGTCAGCGCCACCTCGATGACTGTGCGGTCGCCGGCCGGCACCAACACCGTTGACGTGACGGTGATAACTGCGACCGGTACAAGCGCCACCGGGCCGGGCGACCAGTTCACCTATGCCAAAGCGGCTACGTCGCTTAACCTGACCTCGTCGCCGAACCCGAGCAATGTCGGGCAGGTTGTCACTTTCACGGCGAAGGTGACCGGCAGCAATCCGACCGGCACGGTCACCTTTACCGAGAACGGCCAGGTCATCGGAACGGCAACGCTGCTGAGCGGGGTTGCGACGTTCACGACTTCCTCGCTTCACGCCGGCAACAACAGCGTCACCGCTTCCTATCCGGGCGACGTCAACAACGCCGCGGACCCGGAAACGGTAACCCAGGTCGTCAACGCGGTCAGCGACAGCGTCAGGCTGCGCCAGATGCAGATGGCCGTGATGCCTGTTGTGACGAACATTTCGGGCCAGGCCATCAGCGGCGCCATCGACACCGCCATCAGCAACGGCTTCGGCGGCTCTTGCCAACTGGTCTCGCCCAACGGCGGCGGCTTCACCTACTGCTACGACGGCAGTGGCGGTGTGTCGTCGCAGCCGAGCAACAAGCTGGCGATGGACGAGAGCAACATGCTGCCAGAGCAGAAGCAGATGCTCGAAGACGACTTCAAGGCGCTCGGCTATTCGGATGACGCGCTTGCCGCCGATCCGACCGCGATCAGGAAGGCGCCCGTCGCGCCGCCCGTGCCGCGCGAGTGGCTCGTCTGGATCGATGTGCGCGGAGCGGGTTACAACAACACGACCGTCGGCAGCGACCTCAAGGGCACGCAGGTGAACGGGACCTTCGGCATTACCCGCAGGTTCACCCCGGATTTTCTGGTCGGCGTGCTCGGTGGCTATGAGCACTTCGATTTCACCTCGCAGGCCTATAGCGGCAAGCTCAACGGAGACGGCTATACGGCCGGCGGCTATGTGGGCTTGCGGCTGGCATCGACGGTGCGCTTCGACGCCAGCGGCGCCTGGTCGAGCATCAGCGCGACCGACTCCGCCGGCACCGCGTCGGGCAACTTCACCGGACATCGCTGGTTCGCCGGCGCGGGCGTGACCGGGACCTATGCCTGGGCGGCAACGGTGTTCGAGCCCTCGGCGCGCGTCTACATGCTGTGGGAGCAGGAGAACGCCTACACCGACAGCCTCGGCACGCTGCAGGCCAGCCACACCTTCGATACCGGCCGCGGCAGCGCCGGCGTGAAGGTAAGCCATGACTTCGCGACCGGGTTCGGAGCCTTCGTGCCGTATGTCGGACTCTACGGCGACTACTACTTCTCCAAGGACGACGCGAGCACGGCGGCCACGCCTGGTCTGACCGCCGTGCCGCTGCTCCAGGGCGGGGCGGCGCGCGCAACCGGCGGCATCATGGTGAAGTTCGGCGGTGGCGCGCAAATCGACGTCGGTGGCGAGTACAGCGGGCTCGCCCAGGACACTCGCATCTGGAATTTGAAGCTCCATGGCAGCGTGCCGTTCTAGGGCAGGCGCGGGCAGTAAGGGTAAGCGTATGGTAAGGCGTATCACCAAGACTGGCGCGGCACCTGGCGGACTCGCCGGCTCGCTTGCGCGTCGCGGCTTCGGCAAGGCCGCAGCCTGGGTCGGGGGCGTGGCGTTGTTCTGCGCCCTGGTCTCTGCCGTTCCCGCGTCCGCTCAGATCTCGGGCATCGGCACCGACGTGTCGGTGCCGGGCACCGCGATCACCGGCACTACAACGCTGAACACCGTATCCGATGGCGCCGGCGGCCAGGGCTATTTCGTCGCCAACGGCGCCACCCTCACAGTCAACAATTCGACGTTCCAGAATTTCACCACCAGCGGCGGCTCCGGCAGCGGCGGCGGTCTCGGCGCCGGCGGTGCCATCTTCATCGACACCGGCGGCACGGTCGTTCTGAACAACACCAGCTTCTCGCATAACAGCGTGATCGGTGGTCTCGGCGGCACGAACTCGGCGTATGGCGGCACGCTCAATGGCATCTCCTCCATCCCGGGGGCGCCCAACTCGCCTAACGGTGCAAACGGCACCAACGGCATCATGAAAATCGACGACGGCGTCACTTTCGGCGACGGCAAGGGCAACGGCATTGCGTGCAGTCAGGGGAACGTGAATTGCAACGCTCTTGCCGCTACCAACGGCGGCAACGGGACGAATGGCTACGGCGGCATCGGTGGCGTGGGCGCCGCCGCCACCAATGGCTGGGCTTCCGATCCGGTCGACGAGACCAACGTGGCGACCGCTGCTATCAAAGTCGTCGCCGACTCCGGAAAGGTCGTTGTCGACGGCGTCAATATCACAGCCTGGATCCTTGCTGCTGTTGCGGACGCCTCGAGCGAGGCCGATCCCTTTGTAAGTCCACTGGCCGGAATCGAAGCCACCTTCAAAGGCGGGAAGGCCACTCTCGCGGTCATCAGCACCGTGGCCGACGTCCTCAGTCTCGCAGCCGACGCGACGACGCTGAACCTCAACGTGCAGAAATTGGCTGCCTGGAACACTCTGGTGTCCGAGGGTATTGCCGGCAATGGCGGCAGCGGCGGGACCGGTGGCACAGGCGGCAAGGGTTCGACGGGGTTTGGCGGTGGCGCAGGCGGTCAGGGCGGCGCGTACGGTCTGACCCCCTGGAACAACGGTACCGCGGTCGACGGCACCGGTGGTAACGGCGGCGTCGGTGGCGCCGGCGGTTTCGGCGGCGGCGGTGGTGCCGGC
>Ga0210403_10006030_pt1 | contig 10204 bp, 3 predicted proteins | sample IncBWC19MmetaG_FD_150863 | JGI IMG/M metagenome (GOLD analysis project Ga0210403, IMG submission 150863) | Forest soil microbial communities from Barre Woods Harvard Forest LTER site, Petersham, Massachusetts, United States - Inc-BW-C-19-M | ecosystem: Environmental > Terrestrial > Soil >... | reverse complement strand
GCAAGTATATCCAATCGAGTCCCTTCTGCGCTCGTTAGCGTATCTTCTGCGCTCATCAGCGTATCTTCTGTGCCCATCAGCGTACCTTCCAGCCCCCTCTTTGAGGGAGTAATGTGCTATGCTCGTGAAGCGAGTATATCCAATCGAGTCCCTTCTGCGCTCGTTAGCGTATCTTCTGCGCTCATCAGCGTATCTTCTGCGCTCATCAGCGTACCTTCCAGCCCTCTCTTTCAGGGAGTAATGTGCCATGCTCGTGAAGCGAGTATATCCAATCGAGTTCAGTCCTCACTTCATGTCCAATATGGGTACCTAGTCACTCCAGCCAAGTTATCTGATTCAAACCGAGTCTCTTACAGAATGGATGCTCCTTCATGTATAGAGATTCTGTTGATTCCCTCTCAACGATCTTCAACTATCTTGATCATGTTTGATGAATCTTATCAAATGCGTTCCATTCGAGGCGAATATGTTCGTTTTCCTCTGTTACTTTATTGGTGTGATGTCTGTACATCAAGTATTCGTAAATCATGTGTTCGAGCTGCCCTGAAGCTTGCACGAAACGCGATGAGGCGCCATGAATTTTTACACTTATTCTTTCAAGCAGGAAGGATTTGTGTCTATTCGGTGGTCTTGGTACTGAACCGTGTTCATGTTTTATTTCTGAATAAGTATGATGCCGCTATATTCTGCGACCACCCGACTCACAAGTACTTCTTTAAACAATGTCACACTCTCCATAAGTCCCACTCTTCACATTCAAGTGGTTGCCATCGTATTCAATCTGTTCGTTCCAGCTCCCATCCAATCACACAGAAGCCTATTGGAGGTTACAAACGCCGACAAGTCGTTTTCTCTGATCTAGAACAGTATCTTTTGCCATCTTTTAATGCTATGGACCTCACCAAGTTGACATTCAAGTTCGTTGACCATTCTGAAGATATTGCTTTACTGAATTATCCAGAGAAATTCTACGTACATACACAAATTCCTGTTCGGCAATTAATGACTCTTGTAGATGTTTCGTCTGCGAGAAAAATCGCAAAGCTTCATGGAATTGTTGCAGGTGCCCGAGCTACTCAAAGTACGTTAACGTTACTTGCTACTGACCATTCTTGTCTGAAATGTAAATCTTGTGTATCTGTCTTTTCGATAGACAAGAATAAAATCGATCATGCCACACTAATGCGACAACATCGTGCCAATGAAACTAATGAACAAAAAAGTGTTCGTCTATTGAAGCAAAAGAAAAGTTATGCTGATACCAAAGCTTTGAAGGCATCAGCTTTAACTGATCCGATCAATAATCTACCATTTCCTCCAGAGCCGCTGAATGATGTGCTCTCACATACTATAGTATCGGCTGCATGCAAAAAGATGTCATCCAGGCTAATTGAGGAAGGAGGATGTGCGGTGTGTGGGAAGCTGACTCCTGTTGCAAACCTAAGTCGTTTGAAAAATGTCAAAAATCTACTCAGCATTTTATGTGCCCCAGGTGTCACTCGAGTTGAAAGAAAGCAACCTGGCAGTAAGATTATGGAATGTGAAGGCCCTGTCCTGGACGATGCATGCGATAAAATTTGCAAAGTCTGTCGAATCTCAATCCGGAAGAATCGTATCCCTAGCGACGCTCTTGCAAAGGGTTTTTGGATAGGTAAGGTCCCGCCTGAACTTTCTGGTCTCCGATATATGGAGAAAATGCTGATTTCCCGTGTTAGGCATACCTGTTGTTTTGTTCGTGTTTCTTCAGGCATGAGAAAGATGAAGGCCAATGCCATTGCGTTCGAATCTCCCATCCCCAAGATTTATGAAATGTTGCCTCCTCCGAGAGCAGATATGGACGACGTTCTTGCTATATTGTACACTGGTCCATGTAAGCCAACGGAGGCTGATTTTAAGCGTACACCACTCTTGGTGAGACGCAATCGTGTTGCTGCTGCTTTGGAGTGGTTGAAATTAAACCATTATGATTATGCAGATATTGATATATCTCTGACAAATCTCAACGAGTACCCAGAAGATATGCCACCAGTGTCTGTAGAATACAAGCCATCGACTTCGAACAAAACACCAGAAGGCACCAGCGTCTTTGATACAGATGAAGAAGATGGGACGGATGAAGGCGATTGCCCCTTTATTGTACATGGCTTAACAGGTGAAAACCTGGATACGATGTCAATTAATGCAATCAAAGCAAGGGCGTTACAACATTTGAACAGCCAGGGTAAAATCTTGGCAATCGGTCAGAGTAACAAATTTGAATCTCTATGGAACAATCCACAACTATACCCACAGATGTTTCCCTGGTTATTTCCATATGGCTTGGGCGGTATTGGCTCCACCAATAATCGTGTGTCAGACAAAGCACACAAGAAACATCTCATGATGTACCACGATAAAAGATTTCAGATGGATGCCAGCTTCCCATTCGTGGCATTCAGCCACGAGCAAATGAAAGCAACTACGTCACAAAGCTGGCTCTTAACTGAAAGAAGAAAATTTGGTGAAATCACAGAAAGGCTGCTCCAGCTTGACCAATGTGTTCTTACTGAGTTAGTGGATAGGATGGCTAAGGGTGAAACCGTAAAACCTGCAACAGATGCAGAGAAACTGTGTTTTCAAGTAATAAAAGATTTAGATACAATTTCTGGAAAGACAAATGGTTCGACTACCACTAAAAAATACATGCGAAACGAGATATGGTCGCTCATTGCACATCGTGGTGCCCCATCGTGGTACATCACACTGTCGCCTGCAGATGTGAAGCACCCCATCTGCATCTACTGGGCAGACAGAAAAGAGAAATTTGAACCACAAATTCTAAAACATAATGAGAGGGTCAGTGCGGTTTGTCGCAATCCTGCTGCTGCAGCAAGGTTTTTTCACTTCATAGTGCAAACCTTCATAGCTGAAGTACTAGGTGTTGCCACAGACCATCGGGGTCTGTATGGAGATACCAGCGCCTATTATGGTACCGTTGAGCAGCAAGGGCGATTGACATTGCACTTACATCTATTGTTGTGGATTCGTGGATGTTGTAGTCCACAAGAACTACGTGATAAGATTCTAGACCCTGATTCAGGATGGCACAAACGGATTGTAGCATGGCTGGAAAGTGCTTACACCGGTGATTTCTTGACTGGCTCGAAAGATGAGGTACAAGCTAAGGTGAGTTTATCCTCACAAGCTCCTGGATACCAAGACCCAACAGAGACGATGCCGGAACCTCCGCCTCAAATGTGTAAGACTGTGGTTGACGGGTGTAAAAGATGTGATGCCCTTGATACCTGGCAGATCCAGTTCAAAAATACAGTGGATGATTTGCTGAGCAAAACGAACATCCACAATTGTAGAAGGAGTCTTAACAAAGACGGTACTCACAATAAGAAACATGAGTATGTAGGATGCTTGGAGAACAGGTGGGGGAGATGCAAGGCACGGTTTCCTAGAGCGACATATGAAAAGACAGAGATTGATCCTGAGACTGGAGCCATTAACATGAAGAAGGGTGAACCGTGGATGAATAGTGTGACACCTGTCCTCACATACCTCTTTCGATGCAATACTGACGTTACCTCCTTATTCTCCGGCACTGCAATCAAGGCTGTGGTTCTTTATGTTTCCGATTATATTACAAAATCCTCTCTGAAAACTCATGTTATATTCGATTCTATTCGTGCTGTCTTCACTAAAAATCGTGAAATGATCAATGGCAGTTTGCCCAGCAAGGAAAAGGCTCGTCAGTTAATGACAAAGACTGTAAATGTGCTATCAACAAAGATGGAGATGGGTGCACCGATGATCTGTATGTATCTTCTTGGAAATCCAGACCATTATACTGACCATTCTTTCATTAATTTTTATTGGCAAAGCTATGTTAATGAAGCTCGTCGTGCATGGAACCCAGACAATGACAATACATCCCATCCAACTGACAAAATCACCCTTATCAAACAAGGATCAAGAATCGTTGGATTATCCCCTACCTTTGACTACATCTACCGGCCCTCTGAACTTGAGACTATGTCACTATACGACTGGGTGCGTCTGTGCAGTCGTGTAAAGATACCTTATTCGAAAAAGATCAAAGTTCCTAATCATACAAAGTTTGATGAAGACAAAAACATAAGCGGTGTGTCTCCAGACATATCCCATGATGATCTGGGAGACACGAGCTTTACAACGAATGGGTCAGGCAGAGAATCCGATAAGCATGTTGTGTCTCTAGACATATCTCGGGATGATCTAAGAGACACGAGTTTTACAACGGATGGGTCAGGTACGGAATCCGGTAACCACAAAATTTATGTAGACTACGAGGAACGCCAGCAGATGTCTAGTGACGGACACAGTCAGAAAAAGCTAGGCAAAAATATGCTGAGGTTCTTGAAAGATCACCCGTTATACGACACACATGCTACCAAGATAGTGAAAGATAAGGATACCCTAGTTCCCAACTTCATTGGTGCTACGCTGCCTAGGTGTGATCAGGGAGATCGCGAATACTACTGCTCTACGATGCTCACTTTGTTTAAACCCTGGCGCAGTGGAATCGATCTGAAGGCAGAGGATGCAACCTGGGATGAGACTTTTACTTCCCATGGCTTTACGCCACGACAGCAGGAGCTAATAAAGAATTTCAATATTCGTTATGAATGCTTGGATGCACGAGATGATTATAGGGCTCAACTTAAATCAGGTGCTACTATCCGGGATGACGATATGTTTGATGACTTGGGGGATGACATGTCCAATGATGAGACATACTGTGACTCAGGGAACATTTATTGTGAGGAAGATGCACCTGTTGAGTTTCTCAGATTAGGCAGAGCCCAAGAAAACCGAGAGAAAAACATGGCTATGATGAGAGACGTTATGACGAATGCAGGATGGACAATTGAACGCCTGGGATCTGTTCCAAATGTTGATCTGACCACACCAATTCCGTCGCATAACCTTTCTGGAAATGACTGGAAAGCTGAAGTTCAGAAGAAGCGACAAGAATTGATCGAACGTCGAAGCCAGTACATACCCACAGATGATGATGGAAACTGCATATCAAAGGCAAACAATCATATCTCAGGTGAAGTTAAAATCGTTGACAAGACTTACTTGGAAAAAGGGTTCCATGCTGGAGAGCATCAGGTCCACATAGATACAATGGTCACTGACTTTCATCTAAACGAAGAACAAGAATGTGCATTTCGGATCGTAGCAAACCACGCAGTAAGTCCGTTTTCTGATGCTCTGAAGCTCTACATTGGTGGGATGGGTGGCACTGGCAAATCGCAGGTGCTAAAAGCACTTTCAAAGTTTTTCGCTCTAAGAAACGAGACTCACCGTTTTACAGTTGTAGCCCCCACGGGTAGTGCAGCTGCACTCCTGGGAGGTTCGACTTACCACTACATGTTTGGTATAAATGATCAGAATTCAAACATCGATTTGTCAAAAATTCGGTCAAGGTTGCAGGGTGTTGAGTACGTGTTTCTTGATGAAGTCTCGATGCTGTCTGCACGTGATATGTACAAAATCAGTGCACGACTAGCCCGTGTACTCAATCGACCTGAAGATGCATTTGGGGGAATGAACATGATCTTCGCTGGTGACTTTGCACAACTCCCTCCTGCAATGGGTGGTGAGAGGGTATCACTTTATAGTAGAATGATTGGTGCAATAGGTACAGACAACAAGTCTCAGGAAGAAGCCATCGGAAAAGCTCTATGGCACCAGGTGAACACTGTTGTCATACTACGGGAAAACATGCGCCAAAGGTCACAAACTGTGGGTGATTCCAGATTACGCACTGCCCTAGAGAATATGAGGTATAAGGCTTGCACTACTGATGATATTAACTTCCTAAGGACCAAGGTATCAGCTTCCATTCCTGGAAGACCCTCGGTTTGCGACAACGATTTCCGTAATGTCTCCTTGATCACTGCACAGAATGTCCATAAAGATGAAGTTAATAGACTAGGTCCAATCCGATTTGCTAGAGAAACAGGACAGTCTCTGACTCATTTCTATTCAAGCGACACTGCGAAGATCAAAAGCAAAAGTGCAGACGACAAACCTATGGCTAGGTCTACTATTCGCAAAATTAGAGATCTCACAAAAGACATACAGAAAGTGATTTGGGAGCAACCGCATTGCAGCACAAGTAAGCATATTGCGGGTAAACTATCACTTTGTAAGGGGATGCCGATCATGATTAGGGCCAACATTGCTACAGAGTTGTGTATGACAAAAGGCCAAGAAGGAACAGTTTATGACTGGCACACTACGAAAGGTGACTGGGGGCAAACAATCTTGGAGACATTATTTGTGAAGCTAAATAACCCCCCTTCACCTGTCAAGTTCGATCTACTGCCTGAAAATGTTGTCCCGCTATTGCGAACATCTACTCCACTTTACTGCAGCTTACCAGATGATTCACAAATTTATACCACCCGCAGCCAAGTAGAAGTACTGCCGAATTTCGCCATGACTGACTTTGCATCTCAAGGGAAGACCAGGATACATAATCTCGTTGATCTCAACAATAGTAAGAGTCACCAATCATATTATACTGCGTTATCTCGTAGTGCTTCAGCTACAGGTACTTGCATCCTTCAGGGTTTTGATCCTCGCAAAATAACTGGTGGTGCATCTGGTTCGCTGAGGCAGGAGTTTCGTGAACTTGAACTATTGGATGAGATAACAAGGCTTCGTTTCCAAGGGAAGTTAGATCCATCTGTTCATGGTGAGAGACGTAATCAACTAATAACTTCATTTCGAAAATGGAAGGGAGTTCAATATGTGCCGCAAGTGGTGCATGAGGCAATCAGGTGGAATAGCAAGGATCCACTTAATGAGCCGGATGTCGAAGATATGCCATGGAGGATAGTTCAAGGTGCAACATTCAAAGCAAGTCGACCACAATCTAAAGTCACAGAGAGCAACTCCAACACACCTGCATCGTCCTCAGCCAACCCTCTCAAAAGAAAATTCGCTGATATGGATGCTGTTTCTGACGACTCAATGACAACAAAAAAGATGAGGCATCTACAACCTAGTGTTCCATCTAGCCGCCAGACCGGTGACCAAAAAATACCTCTCTTGATTGCCCCGGTTGGGCTTCAATGGAATGATAATAGTTGTGCGTATGATTCTGTGACAACTATACTTCACCGAGTATGGGTGTCCGATCCAGTGAAATGGACAACTGTTTTCTGTGACATGAATGCAGATTTACTTGGGTATCTTGCAACCGGGTTTGCTAAACATGCTAAACATTCTATACCATTGGAGACAGTAAGGGATCAATTACGACTAAAGTTACATAGACTATCTGTCAATGACTTCCGATGGGGAGCTTTGACTTCACTATCTGCTTTGTTGGGGGCATTGTTGTTGACACCAACTCAAATAACTGAGTCAAATTACACCTGCCCCAATGGCCATGCTAACAACGGTCTGCACACAATTCGAAATTCAACCTGCTTATTTACTGCAGGAACTAACAACTATAAAAGTGTAGCTGAATGGTTTACCAATCTACATGAAAATTCACGTCGCCGATGTAATATTTGTAGATGTCGCCTTCAATTATCCACCAAATTTTGCATTGTTCCAGACCTCTTTGCAGTTGAGTTTTATGGACGGCGACCAAAAATTGACTTATCTGTTCAAGTCTATCATAACACTATACCTTTTAAGTTTGTGCTTGTAGGTGTAATGTATTACGGTTCCAACCATTTCACTTCTCGTATTGTAGGGGATCTCCAACATGTATGGTACCATGATGGAGTAGATACAGGTCAAAATACTCAGTATGATGGAACCGCCTCTTCAATTTCGGATTTATCACTTTGTCGAGGTAGAAAAGCCATGGCTGCAATGTATATGCGAGAATCAAATCCAAGTCTGTAGTACATAAAAGTCCGACTCCTTAGGTCTGAGAAGACCCCCCGGTCTTTTGGCTTGCGCACCCACCCAGATATTTTCATAATTTTATATTTGAGTTTTCAGGACCATGGCTAAAATTATCGGTGAGATATCAGGGAAGGGAGTGGTGATGCTTGAAGAAAAAATTCAGTTACAAGTCCACACGTAACAAAAGCTGTTACTGTATTCTCTGACTGACAAGTACTACGATAAAACACTATGTACAAACCGGCACCAAACACTAAATTCAAGAAAACAACAATTTGCGCGCTGAACGCACTCTAAATCTTGTCATAATCTTTTCTTGGAGCGTCATAATTGTCTTGGACATCCGATCGCCGTCCGTATATAAGCTTGTTTCCCCACCCAGATCCATTTGCTGCCTTCGGAAGAATGCCGTCCTTGATGAGAACATTTTTTTCCCCCTTTTCTTTACATTTGTTGCAACAGAATTCGTAGATCCCACGTTGTCGACCCGCTTTGAATTTTAACGTACGCACAGCATGACACTTGGAACATTGAAGAAGGGCCTTATCACCCCATGGGCGGATTTCGCTATTACACCAAAAAAAATCGAGTCCGAAGGTGCGAGTCAGGAGGATGACGGAGGTATGGGCACCGAGGCCCTTCTCCTCTTCCAAGAGGCTCGGGAGGGCGCGCATCATTGAAAAACATTCTATAAATATTTTTCGCGATAGCTTAGTGAGGAGAGTTGCCGATAAGTGTGGGATGAAGTCTTGTTGGGTGAATCCTATAATATTCTTGAAAGGACCGCTGCTCGTGAATTAGTATTGTATACACTGGATATATCTCGGAACTCACGTTTTCGCATACTCTCTAAGACGATCCGACGAATCTCGTGTTGCCCAGATTCCTCCGCAAACGGTTAAAACGAGAACGGAGTGTTTATCCTTCGCGAATGCATTCAGGTCCGGTCCGAGTATTTCCTGTAAGAACTACGATGGCGAGGTTAGAAATAAAAAATAGTTAAAATTTACTTACTTCCTTCGCACCGATCGCTCCGTCCTCCATGCAATGGAGATCTCCGTTTTCGGGGTTACAGTGTGTATACAAGAACACAAGGAGTCTTGTGACGTTGTTTCTGTTAAATGAATCAGTACGACCATCCGGTTTTATGAAAGGTTTCTTACTTGGCTAAAAGTTTTATGTACGTGGCCACCAACTTTTGGTGCCTCTCCAACGACTTCGGGTCGTCTGGGTTGATGTTTATAAGGATTTCGGTTTGAAAAAATTCTCGGCCGGTTGATATATTCCGGAAGAAAGGGCCGAGCTCGTTTTTCACGGATATGAATGGAGAACCTTCTCCGCCGATGCTTGCGAGGCGAAACTCTATGACGGCGATCGAGCTGGTATTCATCCTTGGGTAGTTTGCGCGAATCGAGTTCGGCATGATCTTGCCAACAACCGCCTCTATAGGTTGTTGATTCTTGTAAAGAGGCTGAATGTCCGGGATAAAATGAGCGATTCATATAATGAGAAAAGAACTCACGTAAAAAGTTTCTCCTCGTGTTTCTTTAGACGTGAGGTGACAAGAAACGCAACGAAATTGCACGTCAGATTGATCAACGAGCTGCTTGGGATCATTGAACTTGATACATTTGTCGCACATGGTGCGGAGGCAGAAGTTGCAGTCGATTAGTTTACCCCCGTTGCCACAACCACAGCACCACTATCTTGTTGTTAATAACGAAAGAAAAAAATTTCATAAATGTTATGCTTACGACGTCGTTTTCTTCGACCTGGGGACTAGATGTAATGATGGGTATGGTCTTCTTTTTCGGCTGATTGGGAAGAATGAGCTTCACGCGCTTGGCCGGTGCACCTGTAGATTTCAATGCAGATTGTTTTGTTCTTGCCATTCTAACCAAGACAATATGATCAAGATGACGATGGATGACGATGGATGACGATAACAAAGACGAAGTATACCAGCTGAGAATCAACGATTGGCGGCAAAGAATCACCTGATCAAACGCGGTCACCTGACCTGTTCGTTTAAAGTAATTTGAAACTCCGCAGAACCTTTGCGTTTCTGCCCACATTCTACCCCGGTAGTAGTCTGTGCATTTGACCCCCGGTGGTCAATCCTTGGCAAACTGACTGCGGTGTCAGTTTGCATTTTGACCCTCGGTGGTCTAAAATCGATCGCGGTGTCGATTTTGTGTTTGACCTTCGGTGGTCAATCTTTAGCAAACCGACTACGGTGTCGGATTGTGTTTGACCTTCGGTGGTCAATCTTTAGCAAACCGACTACAGTGTCGGA
>Ga0210403_10006028_pt1 | contig 10206 bp, 12 predicted proteins | sample IncBWC19MmetaG_FD_150863 | JGI IMG/M metagenome (GOLD analysis project Ga0210403, IMG submission 150863) | Forest soil microbial communities from Barre Woods Harvard Forest LTER site, Petersham, Massachusetts, United States - Inc-BW-C-19-M | ecosystem: Environmental > Terrestrial > Soil >... | reverse complement strand
CGAAGCTGGTCCGATGCCGGAGATGTGAGTGCGTCATCGAATCGCAGCGCAACCAGCGTCTGCGGCGAGGAATTCCAGATGCGCAGCCCTTCCTGCCGCCCTTTGCGCACCAGATCCGGCGCGATCTCCGCGATGTCCGCTTTTCCCACTTGCAGGTCAAGAAGCTGTCGCAAAGGCGGCTCGCCCAGAGTGACTTCTACAAAATCCACGAAGGGCCGTCCGGACCACGCTCCCTCATTTGCCTGGAATTTGATTTTTGCGGGCTTGATCGCCGTGGGGTTCGCTTCCGCCGGCGCGGCCGCCACCGATTCCGCGACGAAAAAAGGTCCAGTGCCTAAAAGCGTGCCATCGGGCTTCGGGCGAAATACAAAATTCCTGCCGGAAGCCAACTGTTCCAGAAGATCGGGAACGGGATGAGCGGCACGAATGGCAACGCCGTTTTCGACGGAGGTCACCTCGAACCCCTTGCCTAACGAGATTTGCATCGAGACGACAGCATCGGCGGGAGTGAGCAGCGAGCCATCGGAGAATCGAACGCCGGAGCGTAGCTTGAACTGCCAACTCCTGCCCGCCGAGTCGTGTGACCATTCCGTCGCCAGGGCCGACTGGAATTTGGAGTGGTCATCCAGCATCACCAACCGGTCGTACACGAGGCTAGCCAGTTTTTCGCCCGCCGCCGAAGAAAGCGACCCAGGCGTCCATTCGCGCGGATCCAGCGAGACGCTCGATGCGCGCAGCTTTACGTGCAGCGTCCCTCCATAGCGCGGCGTCGCAGCCTGCGCGGCAAAACCAGCCAGCGCGACAACCGCAGCGCTAATTGCCGCAAGCCAGCGTAATTTTGTAAATCTCATAATTCCCTGTTCGTAAATTCCTGGCAATCACCAGTGCGCTTCTTGGATCTTGCTCCCCATTGCTACTGAGTATCGGTCCCGGAAACTCGCTCAGCACCGCGGCGCTGCTTTCCCGCAGCGCTCCGTCCGGAACCACTTGCAGGACGTCCTTCGTGTTGGGTTCACTTCCGGAGCTGAGCAATTTCCAATCGCTCCTGTCACACGGTGAAGTCAACAGCGTCTCCACGCGCCAGGCGGACTTCTCCGCGCGGCATTTCAAATCCGCCGGCGACTCCCAGGAAAATTCGCAAGACTTGCCGGGAAGTTCCACGAAAACAACGGTTCCCCGCATCCTGATTTCTCCACGCGGATCGCGTGATGGCTTCCAGTTCGCCGGATTCAGCGACACGCTCTGTTTAACAACACCTCTCGCATCCACACGCAAGGCCACCAGTTCAAAGTTTCTGTAGAGCAAGAGAACCAAGCCTCTTCCGTCACCGTTCTCGACGGAAGCAGCGTCCAGAATCCGGTCGGGGTTTTCATAAATCATCTGCCGCTCCAGCCGGATCGGCGCCGCCGGTGAAGCAGCCGGCGGCAGCAGCGCACGCGCGATGGCAATGATTCGGACTTCGGTTCGGTCCGATACGCGAGTTTTGGCGGTCAAAACAACCTGCGTAGGCGTCTCCGCGGCAAAAACGTCAAGCACGGGCGCACCCGCTTCTCCAGTCAAGTCCAAGGCTCGTCTTTCGAGTTCATCGCGAATCTTCTCTATCCAGCGTTCGCTCTCGCCCTCGGACCACGTTGCATCCGGATGCCACTCAAGCCGTAAAGTGCCGTGCAGCCCGGGAATGCCGGCGACGCGCTCCGCAAATCTCTGCGCGGTTTCCCGCAGAGCGGCGTCGCCATCCGCAGCCACGGGCCTGGAGACGCAGCAGATCGCCGCTGACACGGCAATCGAAATTAACGCCCATGGAAAAAGCAGGTTCTTCGAAAATGGTTTGCTGCAAGTTTTCCCGAAAAATTGCACGCTCGCTCCGCCGCTCCGCACCCTGTCTGTTCCGCCTCAGTGAGCGCGGTAATCTTTGTACAAATCCAGCCGGTTCAGGAGCCGGATCATTACCTGCGTATACGCCAGGTATTCCGAAAGGCTCTCGTCGGAAATGTTGTAGAGCGCTTTGCGCCGCGCTTCCCGCAGAGAATCGAAGTCTTCGGCCTTCAGCGTCGCAACAGCGCTGTTCTGGAACGAAGTGCGGTCGGAGATTCCGTAAATTGGCTCGCTCTCGGCAACGGCTTTGGCGAGTTCTTCCTGTGTCGGCTTTTTCTCGCGCATCTGCTTGTCGAATTCAGCACCCCGCGTGCTCATCACATCGTCGAACTCTTTCCGCGTGTGCGGCAGCCCGGCGATGATTTGCAGCACCTGCTCGCGGGTCCATTTCGGATTCGCGAACTCCGCCGGGTCCGGTGCCTGGTATTTCATTACCGATTGGATGTCGTTGCGGCGAAAGTCTTCCTTAACGTCGGCGAGGCCGCTCCATGTGCTAAGCGTGCGAAACGCTTCCTCGGTCATTTCCTCGGCAAGCAGATGCGCCGCAGCCGCGCGCACGAATGGTTCCTGCGCCTGCAGCTGCCCAATCAGCGCTTTGCTGGCCTTTGTGGAATCCATGCTGCCGTACAAAATAAGCGCCGCGGTATCCGAATCGAGGTCGAGAGAATGTTCGGAAATATGGATGATCGCATTCGGAAAGAGCAGCAGCCTGGCCGCGAGCGATTGGATATTCACACCCCGCTGTCCCAGTTCGAGTGCGAGCGAAAGATAATTCGCCGGGTCCGTCTCCTGAAAATCGGTCTGAACGATCGCGTCTTTGACCAGATTCAGCGACTCCGGCGATTTGTCCAGCTGAAACAAGAAGGATGCGGCATCGAACTGAAAGACGTGGTCGGTCTTTTCCGCCGCGAGCATCTCCTTCAGGCAACTCACGCCCTCGGGCCCGGCCGCCTGAAGCTGCTTCCAGTAAGCGTCAATTTCTTTGCTCTTCGCATCAATCTGCGCCTCATTCAGCTGCGTCAGGTGAAACCCATAAACTTTTTCTTTCTGCGCGCGCAAATCCGCGCACGAAGGAGCCTGCGCCTGCGCAACTCCCGCGCCGATTACTATCGCCCACACAACAAATGCCGCCGCTATTCGCCGCAACGCTCACCTCTCGAAGTTCCTTCAGATAGATGCTACCACCCTTCCCGAAATTGCCCGCAGGACCGGACTGCGCTCACTAAATCTTCCCTTTCGCAAAAAGGGCGCCGGACGGCTTGGTCAGGGCCGCCCGGCGGGTCAGTAGAGGAGTGCTGTGTTTTATCTGTTTGGTGGAAGCCATTGGCGCTGACCTCAATCGAGCGAGTCGCGCATAATCTTTTCTTTGCGAATGCGGCACCACGCTTCGTGACCGGCATCCCCCGAGCGCCGCAGGTTTTCAACACGCGCGCAGCGCACTGGAATCGTCCTCACCACGCGATGCTCCTGTGTCTGCGCTTCCGCGATCGTCATGGTCATCGTGCCCAACGTCCACATCGCCAGGCAGAAGGTAATCCGCAAAACCACCGGCAGAATCACGCGAAGCTTCCCCGCTGCTCCCGAAACGGCGTTCCTGTCCATGACGTCCTCCCGTCGAACCACAAGCTGCGCCTGCCCAAACTCTCTTGCTCCTTCGTTACTTCGTTGCTTACTTACTTCATTACTTCCTTCATCGCCGGCCGGGTGGCGCGGAGCGCGGCGCCGGATTGTGAGCTTCCGTTTGCAAAACGAATCAAGCGCGGCGGTGCTTGTCTTTTTGCTCATGGCTGCTCCTCCAGCGACGCGGTCCGGGCCACCCGCAGGGGTATTGGCCGGCGTTCCTCGGAGGCGGCCTTGCTCGTACCGCCTCCTCGAAATTCGTGTTACGGGCGCTTGTTCCCTTTGCGTTGCGTCGCGGCAGTCGCCACCGGCGCAGGATCTTCGGAGTCATCTCCACTGGAACCCGCGCCCATGCCGCCCTGGAACGCGGAGCGCATCACATCCGGAGCGAAGAAATTCTTGCCGTCGATTGGCACCATCATGATTTGCAGTTTGTCCGACAAACGCTCGGCGATAATTTTCTGGATGAGCATCGGATTCTGCTTCAGCACCGCGGCTTCATACTTCATGCGTTCCGAGTCGGCCGCAGCGGTAACGCGAATGCGGTTGGCTTCGGCGTCCGAAAGGTTGTGCTGGCGTTCGAGTTCCGCCTTGCTGTCAATAATCTTCGCCTGCGCGGCGGCTTCCGCATTCTGCAAAGTAGATTCCTTGCGGGCCTGGGCTTCCAGCTTGGTCTGCTCAATCTGCTTTTCTTTCAAAGGAAGTGTGTACTGCATCGCGTCGGCTTCCGCCTTGGCCTGCAGCACGCGTACTTGCGCTTGGGCTTCCGCTTGTTTGACATCGCGAGCCTTCTGCGCGTCGGCTTCCAGCTCGGCAATCTTTACCTCTTTCAGCTTGATGTCCTGTTCGGTGCCCAGCCGTTCGTTCTCCTGCTCTTTCAGCAACAAGCCTTCAAGCCCCTTGGCGTATTCCGCGGGCAACTGGATATCGCGCAGCAGCACTTCGCGCACTACGATTCCATCGGAAGCCAGACGCGTCTTGATCATGTCGGCGGCTTGGGTGCGAAGCTCCTCGCGCTTCACCGCAAAAATTTCGCGGGTCACATAGTTGGGAGCAAGCTGCCGGTAGGTTGAGGAAACCACCGGTGCGACCACCTGCTCGCCAACCGGCTGCGGCAAATTCTGGTGAATGCTGGAAAGTTTAGAGGGATCGATGCGATAGCGAACGCTCACGGCCAGCCCTAGATTCAACCCTTCGCGCGCCTGCACAGTCAAAACTTCCGTGCTCGGCTTGGCCCCCACCGCCGCCGAAGTCGTGTACACCTGCTCCCGCGTGTCATACAACACCACATCATCCACCAGCGGTGTTACCAAGTGGACGCCCGGATACAACGTACCGGGGCGCACGCCGGAAAGCTGGCTGATGCGAATCCCCGCGGTCCCGTCGGGTACCACCACGATGCTCAACGCTACGAGCACCGGCACGATGCCGACCGCCGCCAACTGCAGTGCGAGTCTCCACCGTACCGGACCGAAAGGGCGCACCGCCTTGCGCTGCACCGCCTCCGTCCCCGGTTCCCCACTGGTTTGCTCAAGCAGCCACCTGAGCCTTGCTGCGATGTAAATGTCGTACGCGACCAGAATCCCCGAGCCGCCGAAAAGGCCGACTCCGAGCATCATCAGAAGATATTTCAGTGCCAGCATGATCTTTTCCCTTTGCCCTACTTCCGGTAACCCTGCGAGGAACCAATTGCGTCCTCGTTCAGCTGTTGTTCCGGAAACTCTCCGTGAAGTTACCTCTGCACCTGAAAGGCGCGTGCAACCATCCGGGTGCCGTGCGCAACCGCCACACGCATCGGGCGGCGGTCCGCGGTAGCCGGCTGCATCAGCCGGAGCGTGAGGTGAAGAAGTGCGGTCTGCAGGGCCAGCGCGGCAAACAGCGCTAGCATCGTGATGACGACCACTCCAGCGAATCCAAGCATCGTTTCCATGTGTGTTCTCCCGAGGTGCGCTGGGCTGTGCAACTCTTCACAGTGGACAAAGGCAGGTCTGCCACCACATCCAAGGGATTGAAAATGAAGGGCTTATCGAGAGCGCCAAACGAGGTTTTCGTGGCTGGCCAGACACGCCGTGTTCCCCGGGCCGCACTCCTCGACACGGCAAAGTTTTGAAAACACGCCAGTTTCGGCCGCGTTGGCTCCCAGCCGGCACTTTGCTTGGGAAAAGATCCGTCTTGCCGGAATAATTTCCGCCCCGAAACTGTCTACCTATTGCAGGTCGCCTCCGACACGGACTGACCTGAACAAATAGCGAATTTTTTCGCGCCAAGAGATTTTTTCGAACAAATCAGAAAAGGACAAAAAGAATGAGCAGCAAAACGATATGGGTATTGAGTTTAACGGCCGCGGCATTGATGATGACCGCCTTGCTGGCAGTCGCTCCGAGGCTTTCGGCGAATCCGCAACAAGCGGCAACCGCGGAAGTGAAAATCGACAATTTCAGTTTTGGCCCGGCCACGATCACTGTAGCTCCCGGGACCACGGTTACCTGGGTCAATCACGACGACATCCCGCACACCGTCGTCAGCACGGACAGTGTCTTCAAATCCAAGGTCCTCGATACCGACGAAAAGTTTTCCTTCACCTTCACCAAGGCCGGAAACTATCCCTACTTCTGCTCCATCCACCCCAAAATGACCGCGACCGTCGTCGTCAAGTAAGCAACCAATGAGCCTGAACCCTTTCGACATCCACTACACCGTCCTCGCGAAACATGCGCAGCACGTAGTTTTGATCCACTTCCCGATCGCATTGCTGATCACCGGCGCAGCGTTCGACTTCATCGGCCAATGGAAAAAACGCCGGGGCTTGGCGGAAGCCGCCTATTTCAATTTCCTGGCCGCCGCCATTGCGACGATCCCGACCCTGGCCACGGGCTTCCTCGCCTGGAGATTCGCGCTCGAAGGGCAAAAAATGAAGGGCATCCTTCTCCAGCACATAATCCTTGCATGGACGTCGAGCCTGTTGATCTGGGTGATTTGGGCCGTCCACTATCGCGCGCGCAAGCGTCCGCAAATGCCGCCCGTGTATCGTTTGTGGATTGAGCTTGCAGCCGTCGCCATCATTGCGCTGACCGGCCACCTCGGCGGATTCCTCAGCGGCGTAAACGGACCTGGATAGAACTTTGCGCGAGGGCTTCCTTGGCACGGCGGCGACATTCTCCGCAGATCTCGTCCTGCTTCTCGAGCTTGCGATGGGCCTGGCGCTGCTCGCCGGTGCATTGCTCGCGCGCTTGAGAAAATTTCGGGCGCATGCGTGGTGCCAGTCCACAGCCGTGCTTCTGAACGCCGCGGTGATCGCTCTTGTGATGGTGCCATCGTTTAGCCGCCACGTCTGGCCTCGGATTCCTCTCAAAATTGGCAAATCTTACTACGCAATGGCTACCGCTCACGCGGCACTCGGCGCAATTGTTGAATGCGCGGCCTTGTACATTCTGCTCGCAGCGGGAACAACGCTCATGCCGGAAAAGCTGAGGCTCGCGCGTTACAAGTTGTGGATGAGGGCAGTGCTCACTGCCTGGTGGGCCGTCATTCTTCTGGGAGTGTCAACTTACGCGAGGTGGTATATCCCAAATTTATTTCGGCGATAAAATCCCTGACATCTCAGGCTAGGATTTCTTCTTCACTCCCACAATCACCAGGGCAATTCCCCCAGCCAGGACCAACCCGCCAAGCACAGGAGGAATCGAGACGTGCTTTTGCTCTTCCGCCGTCGCGTGAATCGGGCCCACATCCAGCACTTTTTCTTGACGGGTGTAATCAAACCCCTGGTAAGCCAGCGCCAGGGCGCCAAGAACAATCAGAACTATTCCAACCCAAAAGATTGGTTTCATAACTCTCGCTTTCCTTTGTAAGCCGTCGCATCTGGGAGCGGTGCTGGGGTAATAGTAACCAAAGAATGCCCAAGCCGCCCAGAATTGTCCAGAATATTGCGCCATCCAATCGTGCGAATCGGTTCCCGGCGCAAGACGGCCGCGGTGAATTTGCGGTACGATAGGATAGATGTCTCAAGCACAAGGGATTCGCGTCGCTCGCATTCTCGGCATACCCATCTACGTTGATTTCAGCTGGATTCTTGTTTTTGGCCTGATTACGTTCACCATCTCCGGCAATTTCGCAACGAAGTATCCCTCGTGGACCAGCACGCAGACCTGGACCGTGGGCCTGCTCACCACACTTCTGTTCTTCGCTTCCGTCGTTTTCCACGAACTCGCCCATAGCGTCGTCGCCCAAGGCTACAAAATCAAAGTCCTCTCCATCACGCTGTTCATCTTTGGCGGATTGGCGCGCATCAGCCGCGAACCCTCAAATGCAATTCAGGAGTTCAACATCGCGGTGGCCGGCCCCCTCGCCAGCGGATTTCTTTCCGTGCTTTTCTTTTCTCTAACGCTCCTTTTCCCGGGCAAACCCATGGTAGGCGCCCTCGCCACCTATCTCTGGGAAACCAATCTTTCCCTGGCTCTCTTCAATTTATTGCCCGGGTTTCCGCTCGACGGCGGCCGCATCTTCCGCGCGATCGTTTGGGGCGCCACCAAGGACTTCACGCGCGCTACGCAAGTGGCCGGTGCGAGCGGAAAGCTCATCGCATATGCGTTGATCATCTTCGGCATCGGCTCCATTGCCTATGGCAATTGGAACGGCGCGTGGCTCGGCTTGATCGGCTGGTATCTGCTGAACGCAGCGCAGGCCAGCGTGGCCCAGGTCACCATCCGCGGCGCCCTTGCCGGTTTGTCAGCGACGGACGTCATGAGCCAAGAAGTGCCCACCATCCCCGCGAACATGAGCCTTGAGGAATACAGCAACGAGGTGCTACGCACGGGGCGCCGCATGCACATTGTGACGATGGACGAACGGCTCGTTGGCTTGATGAACGTCGCGGCGCTGAACAAGGTCTCGCGCGACGAATGGAATATGAACTCGGTTCAGGCCGTGATGGTGCCGCGTGACAAAATCATCTGGGCTTCGCCGGAAGAGCCTTTGCAGCGCTTGCTGGAGCGTCTGCTGGCCGCGGATGTGAACCAGATGCCCGTGGTCAGCCACGGTGAAGACGGCGCCGCGCATATCGTCGGCATCGTTACGCGCGACGCGATTTTGCGTGTCATCCAGACGCGTAGCGAACTCGGCGCCGCCTTAGGCAGTCGCTGACGCCGCTACCGGCCGTCCCTTCAAGGTTTCCTCTGCCGCCCGGCGCGCGCTCACACGATATCCGCCACCGCGGAAATCCACCGAGATTTTCGAAAAGCCCACCTTCGTCAGGCGTGCAAATGCGGAACCCGGCGTCACCGGGGTAAACGTGCTCTTGTAATGTGCCGCCCTGTGAATCCAGCCATCATTGATCTCAAACGCAAACAAAGAACCGCCCGGGCGCAATACGCGATGCACTTCCGCAAGCGCCCGATCCTGCAGTTCTCTGCTCTTCAGGTGATGCAACACCAGGATGGCGACCGCCGAGGAAAACGACCGGTCGGCAAACGGTAGTGTCGCCGCATCCCCGCAGAGCGGCGTCAGTTCAGCGCACTGGTGCTTCGCTTTCAGTTTTTGCAACAAGCGAGGATCGTATTCCAGCGAGGTGACCCGAGGCACCAGTTTCAGCAGATGTCCCGTCGCCGCGCCATAACCCGCCCCGATTTCGAGGACGTGATCCCCCAACCGCCCTCCGGACAAGACCCAGGGAAGCAGAATCCGGTGCGTCATGCTCTGCCACAGCGCTGTGGAGCAGAAGAAGTGTTCCATGCGGTTCATGGTGGTATGCCGGGGAATCTGTATTGTAACGCAGCCGGCATTGCCCGGTTCGATTTACTTGCGCTTGAAACGCAAGCTGTCGTCAGTGGCAGTTTCCCGATCCCGAATCCGTAAACCTCTTGCCCGCCTCCGGAAGAAACTTCCAGTCGTACCCCGTTTCTTTCAGCGTCAACTTAAGGACCCCAAAGGTGTTGTTATTCCTCACTTCGCTGTTCGATTTGCGAATTCCAAACTCTCGATGGTTCTTTCCGCCAGTACCGACAACGAACTCGCGAATCCCCCGCTTTGGATCTGCATTTCCGTTGGGATCCTGCGGCGCAAAGCGTTCGTAGTCATGGTCGTGCCCATTTAGAATTAGTTCCGCGTTGAAGTCATACAACGCCTGCCAGAAGGCCCCAACCTCCGGATCGTTCCCGTGGTTGAGACCGGAACTGAAGCGCGGCTTGTGAAAATAGGCCAGCGTGCATCCCACGGGATGTGCGGAGAGATCAGCGCGCAACCATCTTTCTTGGGGTGACCCAGCCCCGCATCCGCCGACCTCCGCGCACTCGGAATTCAGCACCACAATGTGCCACGAACCGAGCTCATAGCTGTAATAGCCGGTCTTCGGGTCGCCGGCCGCACTGCCAAAATATTGAAAGTAGTATGTGGCGCCCGAAGAGTGAAATTCGTGATTGCCCACCGCCGGCCGCGTACGATCCTTCACGCGACCCCAGGTCCTGTCGTAACACTTGAAATCTCTCGGGGTGCCGTTCGGATAAGCCAGGTCGCCGAGCGCCATCACCGTTCCAGGATTTGCTTCCAGCAATTTCGCAGTCGCTTCTGCTCCGGCAAGATCGGAGCAATCGGCAATATCCCCCGCTCCGATAAGCACGACCTCTTTGTCTGCCTCGCCAGGTGCGGATGATCCCGGTTGGACTGGCGCAAAACCCGGGGAGATCAGCAGTCCGGCGATCAGCAGCGATAGACTCT
>Ga0210403_10006025_pt1 | contig 10208 bp, 12 predicted proteins | sample IncBWC19MmetaG_FD_150863 | JGI IMG/M metagenome (GOLD analysis project Ga0210403, IMG submission 150863) | Forest soil microbial communities from Barre Woods Harvard Forest LTER site, Petersham, Massachusetts, United States - Inc-BW-C-19-M | ecosystem: Environmental > Terrestrial > Soil >... | reverse complement strand
AGCGCTGGGCGGCGGGTGGCGCATCGGTGCGCTGGGGCAGACTCAGCCGTCGGCCATCGCGACCGCCGCGTCGGGCGTCGCGGTTGTCCCTCACGCAGCCTCTAATTAACGCGCTTGGAGAAGAGCTATGTTTGACGGCGTTTCACTCGACCAACTCCGCACCTTCATCGCTGCCGCGGAGGAAGGCAGCTTCTCGGCGGCCAGCCGCCGCTTGAGGCGGGCTCAGTCCGTGGTGAGCTGGACGCTGGCGAATTTGGAAGGGCAACTCAAGGTGAAGCTGTTCGATCGCAGCGGGCATCTTCCGGTGCTGACCGATCAAGGTCGCGCACTGCTCGTCGATGCTCGCGCGGTGGCGGGCGACGTAGACCTCCTCAAGGCCCGCGCGAAGCGTTTCGCCGGAGGGCTCGAGCCGGAACTGAGCGTAGCCGTCGACGTGGTATTTCCGCTCGCGCCGTTCACTGCCGCGGTGGCCGCGTTCCAGAAGAAATTTCCCGCAACCTTGCTGAGGTTCGATATTGAGTCGAGCGATGTGATCGAGCCGGTGCTCGACGGGCGCTGCGCGGTCGGAGTTATGGCGCCCTTGAAAGCTGCGCCGCCGCAGCTCACTCGAGAGCCGCTGCTGGCGTTCAGGTCGCCCATCGTCGTTTCGCCACAGCACCCGCTGGCAAGCCATGGTGCGCAGATTCCGGCGGCCATCCTCTCCGAGCACATCCAGCTCGTGCACGCCGATCCATCCGATCTGTCGCGACCCGGCGGATTCGGGTTGTTGTCCCCTCGAGTGTGGCGTCTTTCCCATGTCGGGGCCAAGCTCGCCTTCCTGCGTGCAGGACTTGGATTTGGCCTCATGCCGCGGCACATGATTGAGGCGGACTTGGCCAGCGGCACACTCATCGAGATCACCGGCGAGTCCGCACCGCCTGAGGGCCACATGATCGCAATGTCGGCGGTGTTTCGGACGGATAGCCCTCCGGGACCGGCCGGGCGTTGGTTCATCGACCAACTCAAACAGGAAGGTGCACTGTGGCTAAAAGAGCGGGCACCCCTTGCGGCCGCGGCGGCCGCCAATCACGAGCGACCGCCCAGCCGTTCACTCGCAATGATCCGGTCGTTCGATAATTACACATGCCCTTAGCCAGAATTGACATCAACAAGCAGGCATCGGCCGAACTCGTCCGGATCGTGAGCGAGGCGGTTTACAAAGCCATGGTGGATGTCGCCGGCGTCCCGCTGCATGACAAATTCCAGGTCATCAACCGTCATGAGGCCGATGAGATGGTTTACCCGGAGGAGGGATATCTCGGTCTGCGCTACACCCGCGATCTCATCATAATTCAGGTGACCTGGGTTGGCGGGCGATCGACCGAGGTCAAGAAGAAATTCTTTCATCAAGTCGTCAACGAGATCCATGAGAAGGGAGGGGTGCGAAAGGAAGACGTGTGGATCAATCTCATCGATACGGGCCGTGAGGACTGGTCCTTCGGCAATGGCGAGATGCAATATGGGCCGAAGTGAGCCCACGCGGGATGCATTGAGTAGTATTGGCTCCTTTGCTGTTCCAGGCGGCGCCGCGCACATATGTCTCATTCGCGCCGCAATGACGCCGGCTTACCGTGCATTCGTAGACAAGCTTTCTGCGATCAGCCGCTTCAACAGATTTCACTTTCGTGGACATTCAATTCATGATTCGCTGCTGAAACGCCTCACCGATGTGGATCAGATCAGTCACGTCGCGCTTGCTGCTTTCGTTGGCCAGCTACCAGGACTGATGATTGCCGAGGCTCGGTATATCATCGATGAGAGACTTCACGCCGAATGGGCGGTCGCCGTGGCTGACGAATGGCAGCGAAAAGGTATTGGCCGCAGACTTTCATCAATTCTTTTGCGGCACGCGCAATCTCATCACGTAGTCCGGGCCTGGGGAACAGTGCAAAGGGGAAATGAGCCGATGAGATCAATGGCGCGTCGACTGGGGTTCAGGCAACGATATTATCCCAGGGACGCTACGTTACGTTACTATTGGTGGAACGCGCGCTCTGAAGCTCGGTTCGGATCAGAATCTGTAACCCAAGCGCGCCCCGTACTGGCGTGGCGCATTCCAAAAGGCGGCCCCTGAACCGATCGTGCCTGCGGCACGGCAGGATTGAAGAGAAAAGTCGCGGATGTTAAATCAGATCAATATATGTTTATAATTATTTGATTTTATTATATTTTCATGCAGCGACAATTCGAGGTTTATTTCTCGTCATTGCCTAAAAAACGGCGCAGCACGGCAGCATCTTCGCGGCCCACCGTCGCTTGGTAGTATCCGCGCCGCACACCGACCTGCTCGAATCCCACCGACTGGTACAGCCGAGTCGCGGCCAGATTCGACGGTCTGACTTCGAGAAACGCTTCTTGCATTCCGGCGGCGCGTGCGCAGTCCAGCAAGTACAACAATATTCTCCGGGCGAAGCCTCTAGAACGAAACTCGTCGCGGATGCACACGTTTAAGATGTGCGCCTCGCCCGCGCCGACCGACATGATGCCGTAGCCGCCCATGTCTCCGCCAACATCGACGACGCGGCAAACATAGCCGACGCGCAGACAATCGCGGAAAATCCCTTCGCTCCATGGGAATTGATAGGCGGTCCTTTCGATGGCCGCCACCACCGGAATGTCGAGCTCGTGCATGGGCCGGATCTCGACCGCGGCAAACTCATATTCGCGTTTGACGCTAGACATGCGAGCACACGTCGCGCGCGAATTTCAAATCTTCCCAGCTCTTGCGCTTATCTGCCGGCGTGCGCAGCAGGTACGCGGGGTGATAGGTGACGATCAAGGGCACTTGAGAGATTCCGAATCGGTGCACTTGCCGGCGCAGACTTCCCAATGTCTTATCCGTCTGCAGCAGGTTTTGTGCGGCGATTCGCCCCACAGCCAACATGATCTTCGGCTTTAGCAGCGCAATCTGCTGCTCGAGGTAGGGTAGACACTCCGCGGCTTCGCTTAAGGATGGATCGCGATTGCCGGGAGGCCGGCACTTAAGAACATTGGCGATGTACACCTGCTCGCGCGTCAATCCCACCGCGCGCAACATGGAATTCAACAATTGGCCGGCACGGCCCACAAAGGGTTCGCCCCGCCGGTCTTCCTCGGCACCCGGCGCTTCGCCGACCACGAGCCATTCTGCCCGCAGGTTGCCCACACCGAAAACGGTCTGCGTCCGCGTCGCGCTCAAGGAGCAGCGCGTGCATGCCGCCACGCGCGCGCGCAGTTCGCCCCAATCGACGCCCGCCTCACGCGCGGCGGGCCCAGCACTTGCGCCCGCCGTCGCGCCCGCCGTCGCGGACGCCGTGGATGGCGCGGACGCCAAAGACTCACCGGGCGCACGGGGCACTAGGGGCGACGTATTCGCGGCCTGCGATGCGGGTACCGGTTTCCCCCGTACCGCCCATTCACCCAGCCCGAGGGCAGCAAGATATTCGCGGCGCAGCGCGCTATTCATGGGTATGCACCACAGCGCGATTTCGCCGCCGCAATTTGCGGAACACCCACACGGTTGGCGCCGAGAGGGCATACAACCCGGACATCAGCAGCAGTGTGATTGCCGGATGCAGAAAGATCAAAACGAATGCAAGCGGCACGAACACGATGTACGTAAAACGCACTTTTGCGCCAACGTTAACCTGCTTGAAACTGTTGAACGCAAAGCGGCTGATCATGAGCGCGCCGGCGGAGGCGGTGACCACGAACGCCAGTACCAATCCCGGCAAACCCACGTTGGTCTGATCGCTGGCGAGCCAGATCAGAGCTGCGACAATGGCAGCCGCGGCGGGACTCGGCAGGCCCTCGAAATAGTTTTTGTCCTGCGTGGCGGATCGAGAATTGAAGCGCGCCAGGCGCAGCGCCGCTGCAGCGGCATAGAAAAAACACACCAGCCAACCGATGCGGCGCCAGAGCGGTCCATACTCCGCGATTCGCGCCACTCCCCATTGGTAAGTCACGATGGCAGGAGCAACTCCGAATGACACCATGTCGGAAAGGCTATCGTATTCCTTGCCGAACACACTCGCAGTGTTGGTCCAGCGCGCCACTCGTCCATCCAAACTATCGAAGCACATCGCGATGAACACCGCGATGCCTGCATACTCAAACTTCAAGTCGATGGCCGCCACGACGGCATAGAAGCCGGCAAACAATGCTCCCGTGGTGAGCAGGTTTGGCAGCCAGTAAACACCGCGCCGTCGTGCTAGTGACTCGTCGTCGCTCATTGGCCGCCATGATACCAGGGGGGCTCATGTAAGATATGCGGCTATGCGCTTATCCCAATACCCGATTTTGACGCTCAAAGAGGTGCCTGCCGACGCCGAGGTCATCAGCCATCAACTCATGCTGCGGGCCGGCATGATTCGCCGTCTGGCGGCGGGCCTTTACGTTTGGCTGCCGATGGGGCTGCGTACCTTGAGAAAGGTGGAGCAAATCGTACGCGAGGAGATGAACCGCGCCGGCGCGTTGGAGCTATGCATGCCGACCGTTCAACCGGCCGAATTGTGGCAAGAGTCGGGTCGCTGGAGCAAGTACGGGCCGGAGTTGCTGCGCTTCAAGGACCGCCACGACCGCGAATTCGCCTATGGCCCCACGCACGAAGAAGTCATCACGGACATTGCGCGGCGCGAACTGCGCAGCTACAAGCAACTGCCGGTCAACTTTTATCAAATTCAGTTCAAGTTCCGCGATGAAATTCGTCCGCGCTTCGGCGTCATGCGGGCACGCGAGTTTCTGATGAAAGATGCCTACTCCTTTCACACCGATGAAGCGAGCCTGGCCGAGGGTTATCGCCTCATGTTCGAGGCATACTCGCGCATCTTCACGAGAATGGGGCTGAAGTTTCGTGCCGTGCAGGCCGACGGCGGCAACATCGGGGGCAGCACCTCGCAGGAATTTCACGTTTTGGCGGAGTCAGGCGAGGATGCGATAGTCTTTTCCGACGCCGATGATTACGCGGCGAATCTGGAATTAGCCGCAACAGTGGCGCCGACCGCACCTCGTGCGGCTGCTGCACAGCCCATGAGCCAAGTCCCCACGCCGAACACGCGCACCATTGCGGACTTGAGCGCGCTTCTTGGGGTGAGTCCCGCGCAATGCGTAAAGACCCTGCTGGTGGAGGGCAGCGCCGGCGATGTTGTGGCACTGGTAATCCGCGGCGATCATGAATTGAGCGCCGTGAAATCGCAGAAATTGGCCGGCGTCGCCAGTCCATTGCGCATGGCGGGTGCTGAGCGGGTGCGGGCGGCCACCGGCAGCGAGCCTGGCTCCCTCGGCCCGGTCGGGTTCAAAGGCAAAATTTATGTCGATCATGCCGCGGCTCACCTGGCGGATTTTGTCTGCGGCGCGAACCAGAACGACATGCACTACCGCGGCGTGAATTGGGGGCGCGATCTGGCAGATCCCAAGTCGGTCGACATCCGCAATGTGCAGTCCGGCGATCCCAGCCCAACGGGGCGCGGAACCCTTAAGATCGCCCGCGGCATCGAGGTCGGCCACATTTTTCAGCTTGGACAGCTGTACAGCAAAGCCATGAATGCCAGCGTGCTGGATGAACAGGGCAAGGCGGTGGCGATGTTCATGGGCTGTTATGGCATTGGAGTCACGCGGGTTGTGGCCGCGGCGATCGAACAGAATCACGATGCCAACGGCATTCTCTGGCCCGAAGCCATTGCTCCGTTTCAGGTGGTATTGGTGCCGATCAATTATCAGAAATCGACGCTCGTTCAGGAGAAGACCGACGCGCTGTACCAGGACTTCAATGCCGCGGGCATCGACGTATTGCTCGACGATCGCGACGCGCGTCCCGGAGTCAAGTTCGCGGATTCCGAACTGCTGGGAATACCGCACCGCATCGTGATAGGAGAGCGCACTCTAGCGGCCGGAAATCTCGAATATCGCCAGCGGCACGAGACTGAATCGACGGAAATTTCCGCGGTGAATCCGGTAGGCTATATCCGGCATAAGTTAAATAAGTGAGGTTGCCTCATGCGGCGCACGTTGCGCGCGAGTATGGTCGGCTCGGTCGCGGCATTTGCCACGCTGACTTTGTCGGCGGGCTTTGCTAACTTCGCGCGCGCGGATCAGCAGCGCGATCCGGAGCTCAAAGCCTTATTGCAGAGGATCGTCGCCAGCACCGATTGCTTCGCCGATCGGTACGAATCCGAAGTTTGGCACAAGTCGATGGAGCCTAAGCTGGCGCAGTTCGTGCCTACGCACGAAGCCCGCGTCGAGATTCTGGATCACGTGTACTGCGAGGCCAAGCGGGATCCCGCGCTGCAAATCCCTCCGGACTTGGTGCTGGCTTTGATGGACGTGGAGAGCCGTTTTGATCGCTGGGCGGTCTCGCCGGCCGGCGCCGTCGGGCTCATGCAGGTGATGCCTTTTTGGCCGCGCGAGTTGGGTGTGCAGAATCAGCTCGTGAAGGTGGCCCCCAATATACGCATGGGCTGCGAAATTCTTCGCTACTACCTGCGCGCCGAGCATCGAAATTGGTCGCGCGCACTGGCCCGCTATAACGGCAGCGTGGGAAGAAATACCTACCCGGCTTTGGTGATGCAGCGCTGGCAACGGGTTTGGCGCTTTTAGAGAATCTCGAAGTCCTCGGGAATTCGTAGTTCCGCCTCTTCGTCGAGCGCGATCTCGCGCACCACATCGACGCGCGCAAGCGCCGGTCCGCGATGCAGCCACAGTCGCAACGCCTCGACCGCGGCCGGGGCACCCTGCGCAAGCACTTCGACGCTGCCATCCGACAAATTGCAGACAGTGCCGCGCAGACTCAAGCGTTTGGCCTCAACCCGCGTGGAGTGCCGAAAATACACACCCTGCACCTTGCCGGACACCCGATAGCGGCGAGTGAGGCTAGTGGGGGACTGCGGCGGGCGTTTCGGAATGCTGGGCATCGGCTAGAGCGGCCGAGGCATGTTTCTTGGCCTGCAGCGCCGCGTATCGGGCGCGCACGTACTCTTGAGCCTGCAAATGTGCTTCCGCTCGTGCAATCGCTGCCTGGGCGGCGGCGTAATCCGGCGATGTTCCGCTGGTTGCGCCCGCCGTTTGAGCGGCGACAATGGCTTGGCGAGCGTCGCTCATTTCCTGCACGGGCGGTCCGCTGCTGCAACCGGCGAGGCAGGCGACGCAACCCAAGACAACAATGAACCGCAACATAGGGTGCCGCGACACTAGCAACAGCGGCCAGAGCCGTCAAACCTTAGTAGCCGTTATACAATCCCCCGCTGATCGCAATTAAGCCGTTGCGCCGACGCCGCAGGCTCGCAGAAATACGCCTTATTCCACGGAAGACTACCGATGAACGAAATATTGGTTCTGTATTATTCCCGCCAAGGAAGCACCGCCGCACTGGCTCGACAAATTTGCCGCGGCATCGAAGCGATTCCGGGTATGCAGGCGCGACTCCGCACGGTTCCCCCCGTCGCGACCACAACTCTCAAGCTCGACCCGCCGGTGCCGGACCAGGGGCCGCCTTTTGCAACCCATGATGATCTCGAGCAGTGTTGCGGTCTGATCCTCGGCAGTCCGACCCGTTTTGGAAATATGGCGGCGCCGGTAAAATTTTTTTTGGACGGCACCAGCGCCCTGTGGATATCCGGAGCCTTGGTGGGCAAACCTGCGGCTGTCTTTACCTCCACCCAGACGCCGCATGGCGGACAGGAATCAACGCTGCTATCCATGATGGTGCCGCTGCTTCATCACGGCATGTACCTCGTGGGCTTGCCCTTCACGGAACGCGGGCTGGCCGATACGCACGGCGGCGGCACGCCCTACGGCGCAAGTCACGTCGCCTCGCGCAGCGAAAATGGAGAGCTGTCGGAGCATGAGAGTGAATTGGCGCGTGCCTTGGGAAAGCGGGTGGCCGCCCTCGCCGATCGGCTGCGGAGGCCGAATTGAGCGCTCAATCGGTCGCGCGATCGCTGACGATTTGGTTGTGGGGCGCGATCGCCGCGAGTCTGCTGGCGTGGATCAGCGTCGGCTATTCCTGGCCGATGTGCCTGCTCGCGGTTTTACCTTTGCTCGCGCCGCTGAATGGACTGGTGCGCGGTCACCGCTACACCTATGCATGGGCGACCTTGTTCGCGGTTCCGTATCTCGCGTTCGCGGTCACTGAGATTTTGGTGAACCCGAAAGCACGCTGGGTGGCGGCAATGAGCCTGCTGCTCGTTTTCGCGTGGTTCTGCACTATGATTTTGTTCCTGCGTGCTTCTCGAGCGCGTCGCGAATGAACGGTATGGTGAGCCGGCGCTGCGCCACCAACGACGCCTCGTCGAGCGCATCGAGGACTTCAAACAGGGAAGGCAAATCCCGCGGCATCCGCTTGAGCAGGTACTCGGAAGTCTCGTAGGGCAGCTGCAGCCCGCGCTGCGCCGCGCGCAGCCGCAAAGCCTCGATGCGGCCTTCATCATCGAGTTCCCGCAGTTGATATACAACGCATGCTGCGGCTCGGGAGCGCCAGTCCTTCAAGGTCCAGGCAGCTTGGCGCGGCGCCGCGGCTGCGGCAAATATCAAGCGAGTTCGCAGCTCCGCGGCTTCATTGAACAGGCGAAACAACGCCTGCTCCCAGGCCTCATCTCCGGCGACTGCATCGACGTCGTCGATGCACAGCACGGCAGTGCGCTCGAAACCGGTAAGTGCCTCGGGCGGCAGCTTCAAGGATCGGTGCAGCGGAAAATAGGCGGCCGCTGCGCCGGCGCTCGAACATACGGCTTGCAGCAAATGCGTCTTGCCGGAACCGTGCGCGCCCCACAGCCACAAGGGCGCCGAGTTCCCCCGGCGCAACTCCGCTACGACTTCCGCGTTAGGCCCCGGCGCGAAACTCTCAAACAACGCATCCGCGCGCAGCCTTACCCCAAGCGCAAGTTGCTTCATGCTGCGGCGCGCCTTCCATAAACCAGGACGTAATCGATGCCGCTCACCACCACTGTCGCGAACACAAGCGCGCCAAGCCACACCGTCACCCAGGCCGGCGGCACCAAAAATAGCGCGCGGCCGACTACCGCGACGACAAATGCCGCCTGACATAGCGTATTGAACTTGCCGACCATCGACGGATTCGCCGTCAGGGGACCTATGAAAAAGCGGTACGCAGCAGCGCCGAGCACAATGATCGCATCGCGCGCAACCGCCGCCACCATCAGCCACAGCGGCACCAATTTAAGAAAGCTCAGGGAGACGAACACGGTTGCCAGCAGCAATTTATCGGCGATGGGATCCAGTACCCCGCCCAGTTCGCTTTGCCAGCCGAAGCGCCTGGCGAGAAATCCGTCGGCCGCATCCGACAGCGCGGCCAGCGCGAATAGCGCCATGGTGGCAGCGAGTTGATGCCGGGCGAGGCAGATCGCGATCGGCACGACCAGCAGCATCCGGATCACGGTGATCACGTTCGGAATTTGGCGCACTGACCAGAACACTTAAGCTAGTGATGCAATTGGAAGCGCTGAATCCCGTTCTCGCCGGCGGCTGCCGGTTGCAATCGCCCGCTAAGCGATAGCGCTCGCTGCAAGGAATCGACTCCGACGCGTGTTGCCACGCGGAATCTGATCGTATCGCCGGACATGGACTCCACGCTGACGTGCGAGATGAAGGTCAGGGATTCCAGATAGGCCTCGAGACTGGCATAGTCGCGCAGGTCGTTCACGCCGGTAACTTCGATATCCACCGGCACGAGGTTGCCGCTGGCGGCAAATAAGCCGGCATACAGATCAGCGGCGCGATTCACGCCCTCCAAAGTACCCGAGTATTCGCTGCTTTGATCCTGAAACAGGTGAATCCAGCGAACGTTGGCGGCCGCACCCGGGCTGCTGGCGCGTCCGATCAGTACTCCCTCGCCGCCGATACGACGGCCAATCTCGGCAACAGCGGACGGCGAACCGCTGTTCACGATCGCATAGTCCAACCGATTCCTCTGCAGCTCGGCGACGCTCGGCCAAAGCAGCGGCAGGCCGCGCGCGGCCGCGGCGGCGTCTATTGCTGCTTTCAGCTCGGAGCCGTCGTCGATGCTGACAACGACCCCGGTCTGCGCTCCGGTTGTCACCGCCAGCAGCACCAAGGTCGTCGGCCGCTCCTGACCCCACAGGGGCTGACCATTTTGCGTCAGCCAGCGCTCGATGGCCGGACCGTCGAACGCCACCCATAGTTGGTTGTCCGGGGCGCTGCGACACTGTTGAACGTAG
>Ga0210403_10006024_pt1 | contig 10209 bp, 9 predicted proteins | sample IncBWC19MmetaG_FD_150863 | JGI IMG/M metagenome (GOLD analysis project Ga0210403, IMG submission 150863) | Forest soil microbial communities from Barre Woods Harvard Forest LTER site, Petersham, Massachusetts, United States - Inc-BW-C-19-M | ecosystem: Environmental > Terrestrial > Soil >... | reverse complement strand
TATCGAACGCTTCGCCCCTGCCTGTCAATTAGCCAAGCATAGCAGGTGCGGGCTTCTCCCCCGCGACGTCATCGGCGCCGCGGTCTCAATTTCTTCCGGTATTATCATACTCTCGCGTTACGGCTTCAGATTGGGTGGCACGGCCGGATCCTCGCGCATCAGGGTGATGGTGACGCGCCGGTTGGCCGACAGCGAGGGATCGTCGGGGAACAGCGGCTGGTTATCCGCCTGGCCGGAGACGGCGTAGATGTGATTGGCCGGCAGGCCCTCGCGCTCGAGAATCTGGCGAACCGAGTTGGCGCGGTCCGCGGAGAGGTCGAAGGCGCCGTAGTCGCCGCGCGCCGGCACAAAGCCCGCGGCAGTGTGTCCGGTGATCGAGAGGCGCAGCGGAGTTTGTTTCAGCGGGATCGCCAGCCGTTCAAGCAGCCGCCGCGTGCGCTCATAGGGTTCCTTCGAGCCGTCGGGGAACATCGAGCGGCCGTCCTGGTCGACGATTTCGAGATTGAGCCCCTGCTTGGTCTCTTCGAACATGATGTGCTTGGAAATCTCGGTCAGCTCCGGCATGTCCTGCAGCGCCTGCCGCAGCGAGGCGGAAGCGAGCGCGAATTCGCGGTCGATCTTGAGCTTGGCGCCGGAGACCTTCTGGTTGTCCTGCTGGTCCGGGGTCGGCGTGTTGGAAGCCTCTTCCGGATTGATATGGGCGGTATTCTTCAGCTTCGGCCGGGTCGGAAGGCCGTCGGATTCAATGATGCCGGAGTAGCGCGCCTGGGTCTGCACGCCGAAGGCCTCGCGCATGGAGCCGGCAACGATCTTCAGCTTTGCTGCGTCCTGGGTCGAGAAGGCGACGAGCATCACGAAGAAGCTCATCATCAGCCCCATCAGGTCGGCGAAGGTCACGAACCAGCCGTGGCCGCCGCCATGCGCATCGCCGCGTTTTTTCTTGGCCATCGACTACGCTCCGCCGTGTCCCTGCACGGTCAGGCCGGGACCGGCTCGCCCTCTTCATGGCGGTGTTTCTCGGGCAGGTAGGCGAGCAGCATTTCGCGGACCAGCGCCGGGCTCTTGGAATCGCGGATCATCAGGATGCCGTCGATGATCAGCGTGCGGTTGGTTTCTTCGTCGAGCAACTTGCCGTGCAGCTTGTCGGCGATCGGCAGGCAGAACAGGTTCGCAACCAGCGCCCCGTACAGCGTCGCGAGCAGCGCGGTAGCCATGTACGGGCCGAGCTTGGAAGGATCGGTCATGTTGGCGAACATCTGCACCATGCCGATCAGGGTTCCGACCATGCCGAAGGCCGGCGCGCAGTCGCCGATGGCGCGATAGATCTTGCTGCCCTCGTCGAGATGCATCAGGAAATTGTCGCGGTCGCGCTCGAGATTGTCGCGGATGAAGTCGAGGTCATAGCCGTCGGCCACGTAGCGGATGCCCTTGGCGAGGAACGGATCGTCGGCTTCGACCTTCTCGAGGCCCACCGGTCCCTGCTTGCGGGCGATCTCGGCAATACGGGCGAGCTCGTCGACGAGGTCGCGCGCCGAGAGGCGGCTCATCGTGAACGCGAACTTCATGCCAAGCGGCAGGCCGTGCATCATGACGCCGAGCGGAAAGCGGATCATCGTCGCCGAGATCGAACCGCCGAAGATGATGATGACGGCATGGTCGCTGACGAAAATTCCGAGATCGCCGCCCAACAGCATCAGGGTTGCGATAACAATTATGCCGGCGACCAGACCTGCGCCCGTCATAATATCCATGGGAGACTCCAACGCGTACGCGACCGGCCGGCCATCCTGGACGGCGCGCGGCTCATCCTGATCCGCGTTTTGAGACCCTACGGTGGTGCCATTAAAGACGCGTAAAGGATAAGTAGATCGGGAACGCCGGCTTGGACAAACGGGCGAAAACGAAATACGCCGGGCGGCGGGCGCCCACCATTCCTGACACGAGCGCAACCTTCTGCTAACCATAAGGCGCGGGCGGGCGCATCGAGGAAGTAAATGTCGATGAACGATCCTATCAACTGGATGCTGTCCGAGGCGATCGGCTCGCTGACGCGCGCCGAGCGGCTGCGCCAGCAGTTCTTCACCCTGCAATCGGCCTGCTGGGAGCCGCCCATCGACGTCCTGGAGACGGACGACGAGCTCTTGATCCTCGTCGCCCTGCCGGGCGTGGACCCCGATCAGGTCGAGGCGGTCATCGAAGATGGCGTGCTGGCCGTGAGCGGTAGCCGGACGCTGCCCGCGGAGCTGCGCAACGCCCATATCCACCGGCTCGAGCTGCCGCAGGGCCACTTCCAGCGCCGGATTGCGCTGCCAACCGGGCGTTACGCGATCAGCCGCTTTGCTGCGAACGGATGTATCGTCTTCCGCCTCGCAAAATCCGGGTGAACCATGGCCACGGACAACGAAGCCGCGACGTCGGCCGGCACAGCGTCGTCGAACCAGGTCGGGATTCCCGACGATGCCCTGATCATCGTTCCGGTTCGCAACATGGTGCTGTTTCCAGGCATGGTCGCGCCCATCACCGTCACCAGGGCGAAATCGATCGCCGCGGCCCAGCAGGCGCTGCGCGAACAGCGGCCGATCGGAATCGTCCTGCAGCGAAACATCGATGTGGAGGATCCCTCGCCGGACGACCTCTATCGGATTGGCACGGTGGCCAATATCGTCCGTTACGTCACCGCACCGGACAACAGCCATCACATCATCTGCCAGGGCATGCAGCGCGCCCGCATACTCGATTATCTCCCCGGAACGCCGTTTCTCGCCGCGCGCGTTCTTCATGTTCCGGAACCGACGACAAGCTCGCCCGAAACAGAGGCGAGATTCCTCAATCTGCAGCGGCAGGCCATTGAAGCCATCGAGTTGCTTCCGCAGGCGCCGCCCGAGCTCGTCGCGCTTTTTCAGTCGACCACGTCTCCGGCGGCACTCGCCGACCTCGCGACCTCCTATATGGACATCAAGCCGCAGGAGAAGCAGGAGATCCTCGAGACCGTCGATCTTCCCAGGAGGATGGAGAAGGTTTCGGCCTTTCTCGCAGAAAGGCTCGAAGTGCTGCGGCTGACCAACGAGATCGGGCAGAAGACCAAGGCGTCCTTCGACGAGCGGCAGCGCGAGGCGATCCTGCGCGAGCAGATGGCGACCATCCAGCGCCAATTGGGCGAAGGCGACGGCAAGGCCCAGGAAGTCGCCGAACTCACCGGTGCCATCGCCAGGGCAAAAATGCCGCCGGAGGCCGAAAGCCAGGCGCGCAAGGAATTGCGCCGCTACGAGCGCATGCCGGAGGCGGCAGGCGAAGCCGGCATGGTCCGCAGCTATCTCGACTGGCTGACCGAGCTGCCCTGGGCGTTGCCGGAGGAAAAGCCGATCGACATAGCCGAAGCCCGCCGCATCCTCGACGAGGATCATTTCGGGCTGGAGAAGATCAAGAGCCGCATCATTGAATATCTCGCCGTGCGCAAGCTCGCCCCGCAGGGTAAGGCACCCATCCTGTGCTTCGTTGGCCCTCCCGGCGTCGGCAAGACCTCGCTCGGACAATCGATCGCGCGTGCGATGGGGCGGCCGTTCGTCAGGGTGAGCCTCGGCGGCGTGCATGACGAGGCGGAAATCCGCGGCCACCGCAGGACCTACATCGGCGCCCTGCCCGGCAACATCATCCAAGGCATCAAGAAGGCCGGCGCGCGCAATTGTGTCATGATGCTGGACGAGATAGACAAGATGGGCCGCGGCATCCAGGGTGATCCGTCGGCGGCGATGCTCGAAGTTCTGGACCCCGAGCAGAACGCCACCTTCCGCGACAATTATCTCGCCGTCCCCTTCGATCTCTCGCGCGTCGCCTTCATCGCCACCGCCAATATGCTCGACTCCGTCCCCGGACCATTGCTGGATCGCATGGAGATCATCAGCCTGCCCGGCTACACCGAGGAGGAAAAGCTCGAGATCGCGCGCCGCTATCTCGTGCGGCGCCAGCTCGAGGCCAACGGTCTCTCGGTTGAGCAGGCGGAGATCGAAGCCGAAGCGCTGCGGCAGATCATCAACGGCTATACGCGCGAAGCCGGCGTTCGCTCGCTGGAGCGGGAAATCGGGCGCGCGCTGCGGCACGCGGCGGTGCAGATCGCAGAAGGCAGCTCCACAAAAGTCACCATCGCACCCAAGGACCTCCTTTCCATCCTTGGCGCGCCGCGTTTCGAAGGCGAGATCGCGCTGCGCACGAGCGTACCCGGCGTGGCGACGGGGTTGGCCTGGACACCGGTCGGCGGCGATATCCTTTTCATCGAGGCCACGCGGGTTCCCGGCAGGGGCGCGCTTATCCTGACCGGTCAGCTCGGCGACGTGATGCGCGAAAGTGCGCAAGCGGCGCTCACGCTGGTGAAGAGCCGCGCCTCTCAGCTCGGCATCGACCCGTCGATCTTCGAAAAAAGCGACATCCACGTCCATGTCCCCGCGGGTGCCACGCCGAAGGACGGACCGAGCGCAGGCGTCGCGATGTTCACCGCGCTCACCTCGCTGCTCACCGATCGCACGGTGCGACATGACACCGCGATGACCGGCGAGATATCGCTCCGCGGCCTGGTCCTGCCGGTCGGCGGCATCAAGGAGAAAGTTGTCGCTGCTGCCGCGGCCGGCTTGACGCGGGTGATGTTGCCGGCACGTAATCGCCGGGACTATGAGGACATCCCGGGGAGCGCGCGCGAAAAGCTCAGCTTCGTCTGGCTCGAACAGGTCGACGATGCAATCGCCAACGCGCTGGCGGACGCGAAGCCGTCGGCCGCCGCCGCCGAGTAGCTGCGCATGGCTCGTCGTTCCTCTGTTATCCTGATCCTCCTCTGCGCCATCCCGCTCGCGAGCTGCTGGAGCCTGGACCGTCCGGCGGCCGAGAGTACGGCGATGAATGCCGCGCCCAGCGTCGCGCCGCCGACCCCTCTCGCCGGCAAATGGACGCTTGCCACGCCCGGCGCGGGCTCCTGCGTGATGAATTTCGGCGCGCAGCCGGACGCGACCGAAGGCACCATCGCGCCCGCCGGCGGCTGTCCCTACAATTTCTTCACCAGCCGGAAATGGAGCTACATCACCGGCGGCCTCGTCATCCGCGACCACAAGGCCGAGACGCTGGCGCAGCTTTCGCCGGTCGGCCCGGACACCTACGAGGGCAGGACCAGCGACGGCCAGGAAGTCACGCTGTCGCGTCAATAACGGCGCACCTGACGCGATCATAGCGAGCGCGCGATCAGGACCTTCATGATCTCGTTGGTCCCGCCATAGACGTGGTCGCTTTGCCCACCCTGCGATCTCGTCTCAGCCCGACAGCCCCGTCAGCTTCAGACTCAAAGCGCGTAGCCGTTTTCGCGCGGCTTCATCATAGGCTTGAGCATTCGCCTTCATCTCGCTCATGCCGTTGAAGAACAGCCCGCTTTTGTTGGCGACGTCGTCGCCTTCGACCAGATGCAGGATCGCCGCTCCCCCCTGCTCCACTGTCGAGATCGGCGTGATGCCGCCGGCGCGCACCATGGTGGTGTTCATATAGGTCGCCGGATGCAGCGAATTGACGGTGACGCCGGAGTCCTTCAGCTCGGCCGCGAGATCGATGGTGAACATGATCTGCGACAGCTTGCTCTGCGAATAGGCGCGCGAGCCCAAATAGTTTTTTGTGATCATCACGTCGTCGAAATCGATCGGGTGCTGGCCCAGGGACGCAACATTGACAATGCGCGAGGGCGCGGCGGCCTTGATCAGCGGCAGCAGCAGATGAGCGAGCAGGAAGCCCGAGAGATAGTTCACCGCAAAGCGCAGCTCAAATCCGTCGGCGCTCTCCTGCCGCTGCGGGCCATTGCTCAGCGTTCCGATGCCGGCATTGCTGACAAAAACGTCGAGCCGCTTGTGGTCGGCTTTCACCGCTTCCGCCAACCGCCGTGCGCCCGCAAGCGACGACAGATCGGCCTGATAGAACGCCGGCGCTGTGTGGCCCTTTGCCTTGATCTCTTCGATCAACGTCTTCGCGCGCGAGGCGTCGCGGCCATGGATCAGCACCTGCGCGCCCTGCCTGGCCAATTCGCCGGCGACATAGCGGCCGACGCCGTCGGTGGAACCCGTGATCAAAACCGTCTTGCCGCGCATGTCCATGGTGACAGCCTCAGTGAATTTCGGCCGAGCGCTTCAGCGCGTCCTTCAGCTTCTCCAGTGAAAAATCCTTGCTGCGTGCAATCTCCAGGATCGGCGTCTCGCGCCGGCCGCAGAGTTCGCAGGCGTCGGGCAGCTTGGCGGCGAGATCATAGGGGATCACGATCGCGCCGTGACGGTCGGCATGGATGAGATCGTCGGACTTCACGGTCATGCCGGCAACGCGCACCTCGCCGCCAAAGCTTTCCGCATGCACCCAGGCATGCGACGGGCCGATCGAGCCGGCCAGTGCCTGGAAGCCCGGCGCCCATTGCGGGATGTCGCGGATCGAGCCGTCGGTGACGACGCCGAGGCAGCCGAGCGCCTTGTGCACATTGCTCTGCACCTCGCCCCAGAACGCGCCATAGCCGACATCGGCGCCGTCGATATCCTGGATCACGGTGATGCGCGGCCCAAAACCGGTGCCGACATATTCGTAATATTCGATGCGGCGCTTGGCCTGCTCGGCGGCCGGCAGGCCGGACTTCAACACCGAGCGGATCGCGACCGTGCGGGCATAGCCGACCATCGGCGGCAGGTCGGGAAACGGGCAAACCAGCGGTTTCGTCGTGTAGCCGATCAGCCGCCGCTCCGGCGCGATCACCTCCATCGCATTGCAGATCGTGGGCGTGTCGTAGCGCCCCAGCGCTTCGAGGACGGATGCGGGTACGGGCGCGGCGTTGGTCACAGGCGTTTCTCCGGATTTTTGAGCTGTTAGATCGCGAAAGCCCTATAGCCGAGATCGCGACCAAACCCAACTCATGGCTGATATCTTCCAGATGGAGCGAAGAGCTGGCCTGGGGCCGCGTCCCAAACGTGGCGATCGGCCGAAATGCCCGTCCAGATGGAATCAGGATGATCGCGTAAATACCATCGGGGAAGAGCGTCCAAACGCGGTCAATCACAAAAGCCGTTCGTAGAATCCCCCGTATGATCGGGTTGGATCGACGAGATGTATTTCCAGAATCCAATGCCGTTCGCGACCAAGACTATCCGGATCGCGCATGGGTGCGGGATTTCGCGGGTGGATACGCGTCAAATCCTTGTCGCCGGGAATCTGTGCGTGGGCGAACTCGCTGACCAGGTGCCCTGCGATTACGCCGCCAAAAATCCATCCAGCTTCCTCGGCCGACTTTTCGGCGAAGGCATAGAGTTCAGCCCCCGTAATGTCGGGTGATGCACGGTAGTGTGCCTGGACTCGCTCGAAAATGACGGGCAGATCGGCGACCAACGGAGCGCCCGGATGATCTCCCAGGATGTAGGTTCGTCCGAGATCCGCCTCCCAATCTTCAAAGACCGGTCCAAGATCAACGTAAACGATATCGTTCGTCTCGATCATGCGGACCGGCGGATTGTCGGCGGCAATCGTGAGCGTGTTGCGGCCAGATCGCACGATCCGCTTGTGCCAATGTTTCTCGACACCGAATTCCTGCAGCGCGATGGAATAAATCTCCTTCTCTATCTCACGCTCGTCACGGCCGGATTGGAGAAGTCCCCGTCGCTCGATTTCTTCGAACAGCTTTTCAGCCCGTTTCTCGGCGGCAACCAGTGCCGCCCGCCTGCTCGCTTCGGATGTGGAGTTTGTCACGCGTGGCCTTTCACATTTGGATCACGTTGTATATCCCGAGATATGTCGATTTGCATTTGGTTTGTTGTGCCACAGGGATCGGGCTGATATCTTCGAGATGGAGCAAAGACCCGGGCCGCGTCCCGAAGATGACGGCGAAGCAAGGGGTCGCAGCTTCGCATTCCCGCGGCACGAAATGCCCGAGTGGTTCATCGACATTGTCCCTCTGAAATAGGAGGGCGCAGGGAATGCCGGGTGCCTGGTGCACCCGCAGCCTCGTGTGCAAGGGTAGAAAGCACACGAGTAGTCACCACAGGTACGCCAAAACAGTCCGGCATTCCCTGCGCGATGGTTCACGGCTTATACGTGCTCTCCTCGGTGTGCCGGGCTTGCTAGCCACCGTCGCTTCGCGGGAAGCGCCCGCGAAGCTTGATCCCAGCGTCGGGAGATCAGGACCACACGACTTCGCTCGTCCGCATCCGCGCCGCTCGCCTTGCTGCGCCAACACGTCCATCGCATCCTGCTTCCCACGTCCGCGGCGATTGGCCAAACGCCCCTCCTGGTGGAATCAGGATGCGCGCATACAATCACAATGTTCTGAAAAACGGAAGAAGAATTTTTGGAAGTGACCAAGCGGATCGGCTTGAACGGCCGAGCGAAATTCGATTTTTGGGCACACGCGGCTTCGAGGGTTTGACACCGCAAACGTTTGCGCTGCCGAGATCAGGCTCATTCTGAATAACAGCGAATAAACGTGAGCTGGTTCATAGATGGGGGCGTTTGAGCGGTATCATAATATTTGCAGCGCTGAGCAATTCTCATGCGCCTGGGTGCGGAGGAGCGGCATTCCTCTTAGCCCCATTCGGCCTGACAGGAGCATTTCAATATCGCGCTAGCAAACGATGGAGGAAGAACCGATGGTAAAGAGAGCGATTACACTTGGGGGTGGCGGACCGGCAGCGGGACTGCACATCGGGGTTCTGGAAGCTCTTCAGTCACGTCCTGACATAAAGTTTGACGTGTGGTCCTTGTCCTGCATCGGTGCGTGGGTTGGGATAGTCTATAATCAATTCGATAGACCCGACAAAGCCAAGCAGACCCATCAATTCTTCAAGGACCACGTGTTTCGCGATGACGAAAGCTACGAACGCTTTCCCATAAATTCGGTGTTTGGAACGGACTGGTTCAGCAACAGTAAAACTTTGATGAAGTATGTATCTGATATCGAAAATTATAAGGGCGTATGGCAGCCCCACGCGATGATGAGCGCATTTGCAGAGACCGTGTCGATGTTTTCTGATCCGAAAAAGAAATGGGATGAGGGAGACATCAATGGCTGGATCCTGAATCAGGTGATGGCGCCTAATCCCTTCGTGCGCAATCTGACGTCGATGATGTACCTGTCTGGCGTCAACGGTCTCTCCAAGATCAACTATCCGAAGAGCGAGTTTATGAAGCGCATAAACTTCGAGCAGCTGAAAAAGGCCGAGACACCGACGATTTTTCACAATGCCTGGAATCTTGACAAACAGAAGCTCGCATTGTTTTCCAATCGTCCGATGAACATAACGAACCCAAAGTACACGTTCGACGGCCCTATCGACGCCAGCACTTTGTGCGCGTGTTCGGCGCTTCCCTACATCGAAGGAACGGTAGAGATCGACGGAGTTACATACTGCGAAGGCGCGCTCGTCGATACGGTCAACTTCGATAGCTTGCTGGAAGAGCACCCGGACCTGGACGAAATATGGGTGAGCCGGATCGTCGACTCAAAGCAAATCCAAAAACCGGAAAACCTTCACGACGCGCTGGCAAATCTTTGCCAGTTGTTCGCGGCAACCGTTGGCGAAGACGACGTCAATCTTTTCAAATACCATATCCGTTGTGACAAAAAATCCGAAGCGGAGAAGAAAAGGACGAAGAAGCTCAAGATCGTTGAGATTCACGTTCCGGGTCACATCAACTTCAAATGGAATCACAGCAACTTGGATAATGGATGCAAGTTGGGAAAAGTCGCTGCGGAGCAGGCAATCAAGGCCTACGACGAACATGAAAAGCGTCCGTCGCACGACGGACCACATTTTATCAACGAGGAGCCCGGGGGGCCGGCTTGGGAAAGGGTGTGTGAATATCACGAGAAGCTGAAGCGCGCCGCCGCATAGAGGCTCGAGCATGACAGGAAGGTAGCACGGTTCTTACGAACAGATCATCCCTGGCGCGCGATGATGGTTCGACAGGAAAGCAGCGCCCTAAACGTACCAAACCGCCGTCTCGGCAGCGATGAAGTCACCGCAACTGGTCGAGCAAGGCCTTTGCCAGTCTTAGATCTTGGGTGTCGAAGCCCTCGGCGAACGAGGCGTAGATCGGCGCGAGGAAACTGAGCGCTTCCTCGCGTCTGCCCTGATCGATCCACAGCGCGGCTCGGTCGATTGCAGCGCGAAGTTCGAGCGCCTTGGCGTGCTGGCCTCTTGCCGTCGTCAATGCCTGGTC